>ENA-UOJD01000383-UOJD01000383.1-human-gut-metagenome-genome-assembly--contig:-P48-NODE-383-length-65829-cov-9.889972_pt1 | contig 65829 bp, 51 predicted proteins | sample MGYA00242342_ERZ723889 | MGnify/ENA metagenome assembly ERZ723889 | reverse complement strand
TAACCTACGCTCATTTCCAATAAATTACACTCTTTTCGTAACTTCTCTGGACAAAGATACATGATTTTTCGTATCTTTGCACCCTAGAAAACTTCAAACTAAGAGAAGATGAAGAAAATAAATGCTCCTGTGATGGAGAAAATAAATACCCTATTGATGAAAAGAATAAATACCCCATTGATGAAGAAAACGATTTATCCACTGACAAAGAAAACAATCTACCCTGTTATCCTGTTGGCATTGCTTTTGCTTGTTTCCTGCAAATCGAAAAAGAATATGGTGGCTAGCTTGCCGCACCCTGTCTTACATACTGATTCCATTTATCCGGATACGACTAACGCCATTGCCGGACTCTTCGCTCCCGACCACTCGAAACTCAAAGCACTGGCTGTTTCTAAAAACAAAAAGCAACATACAAAGAAAAAGGAGACTGATACCGACGCGTACGAATCCGACCGGATGCTCCGTGGAACCCAAATAACCTCTTCCAGCGTAGATGTGTCATCTGTTTATACAGGAGTGGATCGTGTAGTAAAATACGACTTCACCCACCGCGATGTCCCTGAAGCTTTTGAAGGTTTCCGCATCGCTTTTATTTCCGATTTACATTACAAAAGCCTGCTGAAAGAGAAAGGATTGAACGATCTTGTCCGTCTATTGATTGCCCAAAAAGCAGATGTTCTTTTGATGGGTGGTGATTATCAGGAAGGTTGCGAATATGTAGAACCTTTGTTTTCCGCACTGGCACGTGTAAAGACACCAATGGGAACCTATGGAGTGATGGGTAATAATGATTACGAACGTTGCCACGACGATATTGTGAACACAATGAAACATTACGGTATGCGTCCGTTAGAACACGAAGTGGACACGCTGCGTAAAGATGGCCAGCAGATTATTATCGCCGGAGTGCGCAATCCTTTCGATCTGGGGCGCAACGGAGTATCACCCACTTTAGCACTCTCTCCCAAAGATTTTGTCATCTTACTAGTTCATACGCCGGATTACATAGAAGATGTTTCAGTAGCCAATACAGACCTCGCTCTCGCAGGACATACACACGGCGGACAAGTCCGTGTATTCGGAGTCGCCCCGGCACTGAACTCACACTACGGCAATCGTTTTATCACCGGACTGGCATATAATACAGCAAAAATTCCTTTAATTATAACAAACGGAATAGGAACTTCAAAGTTACCGATCCGTGTCGGTGCTCCGGCAGAAATCATCGTCATTACTCTTCATCGATTGACGGAGTAAGGTATCGTAACTTGGTACAATAACAAACAGAAATAGCAGCATCATACACTTTTCTGATACGACTTTCTGTAACATACTACACTTTTAGGATACGACTTTCTGTTAAATACTACACTTTTAGGGTACGACTTTTTGTTATTATCCTTTTTAGTGCTTACATTTGTACCTATAAGTAGCTGACAATAAAAGAAAGAAGTATGAGAAGAAATGCAATGCAACAATTGTACGATTGGAAAGAAAAGTCTACACGAAAGCCTTTGATTATTCGCGGAGCCCGTCAGGTAGGAAAGACATGGCTTATGAAAGAGTTTGCGGCTACTGCTTACAAACAGTTTGCCTACATCAACTTCGAAGACAATGAAGTGATGAAAGAGGTTTTTCAAAAAGATTTTGATATCGAACGTATTTTGATGGCTATCCAGTTAGTAACCGGAAAAGTAGTAGATACAGATACCTTAATTCTTTTTGACGAACTTCAGGAAGCCCCACGCGGCTTGACAGCCATGAAATATTTCCTGGAGAAAGCGCCACAGTATCATGTTATTGCAGCTGGTTCTTTACTGGGCATCGCTATGCATCAAAATGACTCTTTCCCGGTGGGAAAAGTCGATTTTATAGACCTATATCCACTTTCTTTTTCCGAGTTTTTAGAAGCTATCGGACAAGAGTCTTTTGTCAGCTTGCTTGCAAAGCAAGATTGGAACCTCATTTCTACCTTCCGTTCTAAATTCACCGACTTCCTTAAACAGTATTATTTCGTAGGAGGAATGCCCGAAGTAGTCAATGCATTTATTGAGCATAAAGACTATACCGAAGTCCGCCAGTTGCAACAAAACATACTGGATTCTTATGACCGTGATTTTTCCAAACACGCTCCTATTGCCGAAGTCCCTAGGATTCGTATGGTGTGGCGTTCGGTTCCTGCACAACTGGCTAAAGAAAATCGCAAATTCATTTATGGAGTTATAAAAGAAGGAGCAAGAGCCAAGGATTTTGAACTGGCCATAGAATGGCTGATAGATGCCGGTCTTATTTATAAAGTAAACCGGGTAAAGAAAGGTGGAATACCTTTATCGGCCTACGAAGATTTTTCCGCATTCAAACTGTTTATGCTAGACACCGGATTAATGGGAGCAATGAGCGGACTCCCCCCACAAGCATTATTGGAAGGCAATGTTTTATTTACCGATTATAAAGGAGCAATTACCGAACAATATGTGTTACAACAACTGAAATCAGTGAAAGGCTTGAATATCTATTACTGGTCTTCAAATACTTCCAAAGGAGAATTGGATTTCCTTTTGCAAAAAGAAATCTGTATTATTCCGGTCGAAGTGAAAGCTGAAGAAAATTTACAGTCGAAAAGTCTGCGTTCTTTTGTTGAAAAGAATCCAGAACTACATGGCATCCGTTTTTCCATGTCAGATTATCGGGAACAAGAGTGGCTAACAAATTATCCGTTATATTCTGCCGGATATGTATTTTAATATATTCAAAGGCGTATATTATCTTTCTTGATAGCCTCCCAAGCCCTCGGATGTAGGAAGTAACGAATATCTTTCCCTGCACTCAAGGCTTCCCGAATAAAAGTGGAACTGATTTCAAAAACAGGGGAATGAACAAGACGCACGGTTTCCGGCAATTCCTCTTCTTTTACAGGAAAGCCGGGACGAGGATAAATGAGGAGTTGATTCTCTTTAATGATGCGTTCGGACTGATACCAGCGTCCAAAACGTTCCCAATTATCGGAACCGATAATGAAATAAAATTCCCGGTCGGGATACGCTTCACGGAGTTTCTCCAGTGTATATACGCTATACGAAGGACGGGGCAAATGAAATTCAAAGTCCGAAGCTCGAAAACGAGGATAATCACTGATGGATAACTCCACTAAGTTAAGACGAAGCTCGTCGCTCCATAACTCTGCCTTCGTTTTCAAAGGATTCTGCGGACTTACCATAAACCATATTTCATCCACCCCTTCATACTCACAAAGGTAATTGGCTAAAGCGAGATGCCCGATATGAATCGGATTGAATGACCCGCTGAAGATTCCGGTTTTTCTTGTTTTAACTTGATTCATTTTCCGCTATTCTTTCTTGCTTTATTTTCTTTCTCCACTTCGGTAAAACAATAGCTTGTCTGATTGTGAGAAGTAGCGCAATGCCGCTTATGACCCATTGTTGAAAATAAAGGCATACAATAAAAGCAAGAAGATTCATCACACCGGTGACGGCACACAGATACATCCATTTTCGGGTGTTACAATTCTTCTTGTACATTCTCAAGTCTTATTCTTCGGCTAAAAACTCTTTGATTACTTTCAACGCTTCTGCCTTCGCAGCTTCCAAATCGTCATTGACAATCACACAATCGAATTGCGGAGCAAACCCCAATTCGTATTCCGCCTTAGCAATACGGCTTTCAATGACTTCCGGAGCATCCGTTCCGCGTCCTTCCAACCGGCAACGTAATTCTTCCACCGAAGGCGGTTGAATGAACACAGACAGCGCACGATCACCATAAAACTTCTTGATATTACATCCACCTACCACATCAACGTCAAACACTACATTCTGACCTGCTTCCAGTTGCTTTTCCACTTGTGCCTTCAACGTTCCGTAATAACGGTCCTTATATACTTCCTCATACTCCAAAAATTCGTTGTTCTCAATGCGACAACGGAATTCCTCCGGCGTAAGAAAGAAATATTCCACTCCGTGCTGCTCCGTCCCACGCGGAGGACGGCTGGTAGCAGAAATAGAAAATGCAAGATTCAAATTCTGCGTCAGCAGATAATTGATAATAGTAGATTTGCCCGAACCTGACGGGGCAGAGAAAATAATTAGTTTACCGGTCATTATTAAAGTTTATTTGACATTAAGTTATTTACGATTAGACGACTTACGATGTACGATTGATATTATTTTTTGAATTTATAAATATCCAAATGTGTACACTATTATTTCGCAATACTAACTTCAATCATACATCGTAAATCGTCTAATCGTAAATGAATTATCGTAAATGAATTTATTGTGAGTAAATTACATCACGTTCAACACCTGCTCCTTAATCTGCTCCAACTCATCTTTCATCTGAACAACGATTTTCTGCATTTCGGCATGATTGGACTTGCTACCTAACGTATTGATTTCCCGACCCATTTCCTGGGCGATAAAACCAAGTTTCTTACCTTGTCCGTTACCGCTTTCCATTGTACTGATGAAATATTTCAGATGGTTGCTAAGGCGTTGTTTTTCCTCATTGACATCCAGTTTCTCAATGTAGTAGATCAATTCCTGTTCCAAGCGGTTCTTGTCGTAATCCACACTTAATGTCTTTTCGAGGGCATCCGTGATGCGTTCTTTCACTTTTTCCACACGTTCTTTTTCGTAAAGAGCGATTTTCTCAAGCAGGCTTGAGATATTAGCTATCTTCTCACGGAACTTCTTTTCCAGTGCAGCACCTTCCTGTTTGCGGAAATCTACCAGATGACTGATAGCATCGAGCACAGTGGCATGCACCATTTTCCATTCCTCGTCGGTCAGTTCCTGGATTTCCGTTTTAGTCATCACATCCGGCATACGGAGCAATGTCTGAAACCAGTCGGCAGGAACAGGAATACCAAGATTCTGCGAGATTGCCAAAATCTGTTTGTAGTAACCTTCCACCAATACTTGATTGATAGGAGTCGCATTTTCTGCCGCTTCTTTCTTCTCGATCCACAGGCTGAAATCGACCTTTCCACGTTCCAGCACTTTAGAAATCTCATTACGGATTTCAATCTCTTTTTCACGATACGCCGGAGCGATGCGAGTGGATAAATCCATTGCCTTGCTGTTGAGCGACTTGATTTCTACATTTATTTTTTTATCAGGAAGTTCGGCCGTAGCTTTGCCGTATCCTGTCATAGACTGTATCATAACCTTAAAGTTTTGTGCAAAAGTACACGAATATTTTAAGAATTGGAAATAATCATGTAAATTTGCGACAATTTAATAAGCTGATTTTTATGTCGTGTATACTGAATATTGAAACCTCTACCTCTGTTTGCTCGGTAGCGGCCAGTCAAGACGGACAGACGATTTTTGTGAAAGAAGATTTGAAAGGCCCTTCACACGCCGTGTCTTTAGGAGTTTTTGTAGATGAAGCGTTGTCTTTCATAGACAGTCATGCCATCCCTTTGGATGCAGTCGCAGTGAGCTGCGGGCCAGGTTCTTACACCGGACTTCGAATCGGGGTTTCTATGGCGAAAGGAGTTTGTTACGGACGTAACGTCCCATTGATCGGTATTCCGACGCTGGAAGTATTGACTGTTCCGGTGTTGTTGTATCACGACTTGCCCGAGGACGCTTTGCTTTGTCCGATGATCGACGCCCGCCGCATGGAAGTATACGCAGCCGTTTATGACCGCAGACTTCAGGTGAAACGTGCAGTAGCTGCCGATATTGTAGACGAAAACTCTTACTTGGAGTTTCTGAACGAGCAGCCGGTTTATTTCTTTGGAAACGGGGCCGACAAATGCCGCGAACAGATCACGCATCCGAACGCACATTTTATCGACAATATTCACCCGTTGGCTAAAATGATGTTCCCGCTGGCAGAAAAAGCAATAGCCGACGAAGATTATAAAGACGTGGCTTACTTCGAACCTTTCTACTTGAAAGAATTCGTTGCTTCCATGCCGAAAAAACTTCTTTAATTTTTAATTTTAAACTTTCAATTAAATAAATGCAATACAATACTCAACAGAAAAGAATGCCGCTTCCCGAATACGGGCGTAGCATCCAGAACATGGTAGATTATGCGTTGACCATTCAGGATCGTGCAGAACGTCAGCGTTGTGCTAACACCATCATCAACATTATGGGAAATATGTTCCCCCATTTGCGTGATGTGCCCGACTTCAAGCACAAGCTCTGGGATCACCTGGCTATCATGTCCGGTTTTGAGCTGGATATTGACTACCCGTATGAAATCATCCGTAAGGACAACCTGGTGACCCGCCCGGATCCGATCCCCTACTCCACTGCCCGTATGCGTTATCGCCACTACGGACGCACACTGGAAGTGCTGATAAAGAAAGCAATCGAATTCCCCGAAGGAAACGAAAAGAGAAACCTGATTGCCCTCATCTGCAACCACATGAAAAAGGACTACCTGGCATGGAACAAAGATACAGTGGACGACAAAAAGATCGCCGAAGACCTGTACGAACTCTCCAACGGGGAACTCCAAATGACTGACGATATCGTCCGGCTGATGGCAGAACGCCTGAACCAGAACTATCGTCCGAAGACGAACTATACCAATAATCGTCAGAACAACAAGAGAAGATACTAAGAAAGTAGGAAATAAGTATTAAGTATAAAGTATTAAGTATTAATCGCAGCCATTTGTTGGCACTGGTTGGATTTCTTTTACTTATTTACTTAGCGTGCGATACCGTACAGTTAATACTTAATACTTAACACTTGATACTTAATACTTTAATCACACTTAATACTTAAAAAATTAATGGCTTCATTTGTAATCGAAGGAGGACATCGGCTTTGCGGAGAGATTCACCCGCAAGGAGCTAAAAACGAAGTTTTGCAGATAATCTGTGCCACATTGCTAACCGCAGAGGAAGTAACGGTGAACAATATACCTGACATTCTTGATGTCAACAACTTGATTCAGCTCTTGCGCGAGATGGGAGTGACGGTTGCAAAGAAAGGCATTGATTCTTATAGTTTTAAAGCAGAGAATGTAGACTTGGCTTATTTGGAAAGCGATGAGTTTTTAAAGAAATGCTCCAGTCTGCGAGGCTCTGTCATGCTGATTGGCCCTATGGTGGCACGTTTCGGCAAAGCGTTGATATCCAAGCCGGGAGGAGATAAAATCGGTCGCCGCCGTTTGGATACTCACTTTGTAGGTATTCAGAATTTAGGAGCGGACTTCCGTTATGATGAAGGACGGGGCATTTATGAAATAACAGCCGACAGACTTCAAGGAAGCTATATGCTGCTGGACGAAGCATCCGTCACCGGAACAGCCAATATCGTAATGGCTGCCGTGCTTGCCAAAGGCACTACTACCATCTACAACGCTGCCTGCGAACCTTACGTGCAACAACTCTGCCGGTTGCTCAACCGGATGGGAGCGAAAATCAGCGGAATTGCCTCCAACCTGCTTACTATTGAAGGTGTGGAAGAATTGCATGGCGCGCAACACACCGTATTGCCCGATATGATTGAAGTCGGCAGTTTTATCGGTATGGCAGCCATGACAAAAAGCGAAATCACCATCAAGAACGTTTCTTACGAGAACCTTGGAATCATCCCCGAGAGCTTCCGCCGCCTGGGCATCAAGCTCGAACAGAAAGGAGATGACATTTATGTTCCCGCACAGGAAACCTACCAGATAGAATCATTCATCGACGGCTCCATCATGACGATAGCCGACGCCACCTGGCCGGGACTGACTCCCGACTTGCTTAGTGTGATGCTCGTTGTAGCCACACAAGCCAAAGGCAGCGTACTGATCCATCAGAAGATGTTCGAAAGCCGCCTGTTCTTTGTGGACAAGCTAATCGATATGGGTGCACAGATCATCCTCTGCGACCCTCACCGTGCCGTAGTCATCGGACACAATCATGGCTTCAAGTTGCGCGGTGCCCGCCTGACTTCACCGGATATACGTGCCGGTATCGCCCTTCTGATTGCCGCCATGAGCGCCGAAGGAACCAGTACCATTAGTAACATCGAACAGATAGACCGTGGTTATCAGAACATCGAAGGACGTCTGAACGCTATCGGAGCCAGAATCACCCGAATATGATAAAGAAAGAAGAAGTATATAAGATAGGATTATTCAATAAACCGCATGGTATTCACGGCGAATTGCAGTTTACGTTTACGGACGACATTTTCGACCGTGTGGACTGCGATTATCTGATATGCCTGCTCGACGGTATTTTCGTGCCCTTCTTCATTGAAGAGTACCGTTTCCGTTCCGACTCCACCGCTTTGGTAAAACTGGAAGGAATAGACACCGCCGAACGTGCCAGAATGTTCACCAACATCGAAGTTTACTTCCCCGTAAAGCATGCGGAAGAAGCGGAAGACGGCGAATTGTCCTGGAACTTCTTTATCGGTTTCCAAATGGAAGACATTCATCACGGACCTCTGGGAGAAGTGATAGATGTAGATAACACTACGGTAAACACCCTTTTTGTGGTTGAAAGAGAAGAAGAGGAACTACTCGTTCCCGCCCAAGAGGAATTTATCGTAGGAATAGATCAGAAACAGAAACTCATCACCGTGGAACTTCCCGAAGGGTTACTCAATCTGGAGGAGTTGGACGCGGATGACACAGCTCCCGGATAAATCAGGCACGAATGACACAGATTCCACGGTTTTCATTAATCAAAATTCACTGGGAAGCCGTGTCATCCGTGGCAAAACAAAGATTAGTCCGGCCGCAGCCCCTTTTAATAGTTTAATTTTTAATCTTTAATTACCAAAGATGCCAAAGAGAAGACGAAGTAAAGCTTTCTGGAAAAATTTCAAGTTCAAGTATAAACTAACGATCGTTAATGAAAATACACTTGAAGAAATTGTCGGACTTCGTGTATCCAAGCTCAATGGACTTTCCGTTTTACTTTGCGTGCTGGCAGTGCTTTTCCTGATTGCTTCCTGCATCATTACTTTCACCCCGTTGCGCAATTATCTTCCGGGATACATGAACAGTGAAGTCCGTACACAGATTGTAGACAATGCGCTGCGTGTAGACTCTTTGCAACAAGTGCTCAACAAGCAGAACCTCTACATCATGAACATTCAGGACATTTTCAGCGGGAAAGTGCCTATCGACAGCGTGCAAACGCTTGATTCGCTGACTGCTGCCCGTGAAGACACGTTGATGGAACGAACCAAGCGGGAAGAAGAATTCCGCCGCCAATATGAGGAGAATGAAAAATACAATCTGACCTCCATCACTTCCCAACCGGACGTGACCGGATTGATATTATACCGTCCGACACGAGGCATGGTGTCCGACCACTTCAATGCCGAAAAGAAACATTACGGCACTGACATTGCCGCCAATCCCAACGAAAGCGTACTGGCAACCATGGACGGAACCGTCATCCTTAGTACATACACGGCTGAAACCGGTTATCTGATTGGCGTGCAACACAACCAGGATTTAATTTCGATCTACAAACACTGCGGCTCTCTCCTGAAAAAGGAAGGTGAACGGGTGAAAGGAGGCGAAGCCATCGCCCTGGTAGGAAATAGCGGAACACTTAGTACAGGGCCGCACCTGCACTTCGAACTTTGGTATAAAGGTCACCCGGTAAATCCGGAAAAATACATCGTTTTTTAAGTTGTCAATGATGAATGATAAGATATGGCGAGTGATGAGATATAAGTGATAATCAGCGATGATATGTTTGTCAACAAAATAGGAAGAAATAGATAAAATGAATATAGAGACTAATAAAAAGAAAAAACAAATAGCTATTCTAGGCTCCACAGGTTCTATCGGGACGCAGGCTTTGCAAGTCATCGAAGAGCATCCCGACCTGTACGAAGCATACGCACTGACAGCCAACAATCGTGTGGAACTACTGATTGCCCAGGCACGGAAGTTCCAGCCGGAAGTGGTAGTGATAGCCAACGAAGAAAAGTATTCCGAACTGAAAGAAGCATTGAGCGACCTGCCTATCAAGGTGTATGCAGGGACCGACACTATCTGTCAGATTGTGGAAGCGGGTCCTATTGATATGGTATTGACAGCCATGGTCGGTTATGCCGGACTGAAGCCGACAATCAACGCGATCCGCGCCAAGAAAGCGATTGCATTGGCAAATAAAGAAACATTGGTAGTAGCAGGTGAACTGATTAACCAGCTGGCACAACAATATCGCACTCCGATTCTGCCGGTAGACTCTGAACACTCCGCCGTTTTTCAGTGTTTAGCGGGAGAAGTGGGCAATCCGATTGAGAAAGTGATATTGACTGCCTCCGGAGGTCCGTTCCGCACTTACACTTTGGAACAATTGAAGTCTGTGACTAAGACACAGGCCTTGAAACATCCCAATTGGGAAATGGGAGCAAAAATCACGATTGACTCTGCTTCTATGATGAATAAAGGTTTTGAAGTGATCGAAGCCAAATGGCTGTTCGGTGTTCAACCCAGTCAGATTGAGGTGGTTGTGCATCCGCAATCAGTCATTCACTCGATGGTGCAGTTTGAAGACGGAGCTGTAAAAGCACAGTTGGGCATGCCCGATATGCGCCTGCCCATCCAGTATGCATTCTCCTATCCCGACCGTATCAGTTCTTCTTTCGACAGGCTCGATTTCTCCAAATGCACGAACCTGACGTTTGAGCAACCCGACACGAAACGTTTCCGCAATCTGGCACTCGCTTACGAAGCGATGTATCGCGGAGGGAACATGCCTTGCATCGTTAATGCCGCCAATGAAGTAGTGGTAGCCTCTTTCCTGAAAGACGGCATCAGCTTCCTCGGCATGAGCGACGTGATAGAGAAAACAATGGAACGGGCCACCTTCATTGCCAACCCGACCTACGATGATTATGTGGCTACCGATGCGGAAGCAAGAAAGATAGCAGCAAGTCTGATATAATTCATTTCGTAGAGGAATAAAGAAAATAGAGAAATTGATTAGTATTAATATAAATTGAAAATAGCCTTTATATCTTCTCTTTGGCAGAGAATCCAGTGAAGGCTTTAAATTGTAAATAGACTATATGGAAACATTTTTGATTCGTGCCCTGCAATTGATTATGAGCTTATCTTTGCTCGTTATCATTCATGAAGGCGGGCATTTTCTTTTTGCCCGTTTGTTTAAGGTGCGTGTAGAAAAATTCTGCTTATTTTTTGACCCCTGGTTCACCCTGTTTAAATTCAAGCCCAAGAAAAGTGACACAGAATATGCAGTAGGTTGGCTGCCATTGGGCGGTTATGTCAAGATAGCCGGTATGATTGACGAGTCGATGGATACCGAGCAGATGAAACAACCCGAACAACCGTGGGAGTTCCGTTCCAAACCGGCGTGGCAACGTCTGCTAATCATGGTGGGTGGCGTACTGTTCAACTTTCTGTTGGCCCTGTTCATCTACTCGATGATTCTATTTGCGTGGGGCGACCAATATATAAAGGTGCAGGAAGCTCCTCTCGGTATGGATTTCAACGAAACAGCCAAATCCGTAGGTTTTCAGGACGGCGACATCCTTCTTTCTGCCGACGGCGTTCCTTTTGAACGTTATGACGGCGATATGTTGAGCCAGATTGCCGACGCCCGCGAAGTAAGCGTTATCCGCAACGGTGCGAAAGCCTCCGTTTATATCCCTGAAGACTTGATGCAACGCCTTCTGGCAGACAGCATCCGTTTTGCCTCCTACCGTTTCCCGTATGTGATAGACAGTGTGATGGTGAATTCTCCTGCCGCACAAGCAGGCATCCAACCAGGCGACAGCATTATCGCCCTGAACGGAACACCGATTTCTTTCTCCGACTTCAAAGAAGCGATGGCAGAACGTAAGAAAAACGCGGAAACCCTGCTCAAAGACAGCATAGATCCGCGCCTGATTACACTGACCTATGTGCGTGGCGGCGTAACCGACACATTGAATATGCGTGTAGACTCCGCCTACCTGATGGGTGTAACCGCCTGTCTCGTCACAGACCGCCTGCTCCCTATGGTGAAAAAAGAATATACTTTCTTCGAATCCTTCCCGGCAGGTGTCTCCCTCGGCGTAAAAACCCTGAAAGGATATGTAGGAAACATGAAATACCTCTTCTCGAAAGAAGGAGCCAAACAGCTAGGTGGCTTCGGAACGATCGGCAGCATCTTCCCTGCTACATGGGATTGGCACCAGTTCTGGTATATGACAGCCTTCCTTTCCATCATTCTGGCTTTCATGAATATCCTCCCTATCCCCGCATTGGACGGCGGCCACGTGCTCTTCCTCTTCTACGAGATGATAGCGCGCCGCAAACCGAGCGACAAATTTATGGAATACGCTCAAATGACCGGTATGATTCTACTCTTCGGTCTGTTGATATGGGCTAACTTCAACGATATTCTAAGGTTCTTCTTCTAACAGACCAAACGACAGAAGAAAGACATAAAAAAGTATCCCGGATGAGAACAGGTATTCACTCCTCTCTCATCCGGGATACTTTTTTATAGTTGCTTGCCTGTAAATCTTCTAAATCTTCAACATCTTTTTTTCTCTTTCCAAATCCGTTTCATCCAACTTGGGTGAAGGCACTGTGCACGTTTTGATATAATCGCCCTCCTGACAGGTATAATTGTAGTACACCTCCAGTTCCGGAGTGAGCTCCGCTTTCGGCACCAGCCGCCCCTCCATTTCCAAAAACTTATGAACATCTGTACAGTCCGACTGTTTCACCAGTACGATGCGACGGGCAATCGGATTATGATTGTAGTCCAGACAGAGATAAAGCCCCTTCAACATATTCGGAAACTCATAATGCGGAAGTTGCAGATAAATAGTCACCAGGGCAAACTGCGGTAAATCCCTTTCGTTGAACATCAGGTAAGAGTTCTGATGATTACTGATAATCCCACTTCCCCAATGCACCGACTTGTACGCGTTAATCATACCGACCTTCACATACTCATTATTCTCGGAAGCACAAATCATATAAGGTTCTATCTTCAGACTATCCGTAGAAGACGACAAACTATAACTAAGATAAATGCCGCTATAATTAAAGACCTCCTGCACAGATTCTTTCGACTCTTTTCCCAGCAACTTGATGAATGAGTTACCGCTCTCCGCTTCTCCCGGCACTTCCGGTTCCATTTCCTGAAGCAACAACCTCACCGACCCTACATTATTTAATAAGCGCTTCTTCGAGACATTATTCACCAATGCCAGCGCCTCATCCAACGCCTCGTCCGGCGTGCGCGTTTTTAACAAGTCAATATAAGCAGGAAGCACACTGGAATATAGAGCAGACAACACACTCGGAGCCATATCCACACGGTCGGCAATCTCTTTCATCTTCACTCCGTTATTGCGCAAATACTCTATTCTTTTATATATCTCTGTCAGTTCATCCATCATTTATCGGTTTATTAATTGATTCCGTTGCAAAGAAATGACTAACGTATTATGATTGTATTGCATGAATATTACATTAATATTTCAGCACATACAAAGAGCAATATATACGATATGATTCATTGAAATTCATTTTTTCACCCGTTCCAACGCCCTACTTTTGCACCGGAAACAAAAAAATAGCATTATGAATTTCAAAGAAAAATTGTCGCCCTCGGCTCAAAAGAAACTTTCCGATTTACTTTTTATTCTCTACGCGGGAGGAGCAGCATTGCTGTCCTATTCATTAGTCTATGCACTGCGTAAACCGTTCACTGCCGCCACGTTCGACGACATGGAACTGTTCGGCATGGACTATAAGATAGCCACCAGCATCATCCAGATATTCGGATATATGGTATCCAAGTTTATCGGGATCAAACTTATTTCCGAACTAAAGAGAGAAGGTCGCCTGAAATTCATTCTTGTTTCTATTTTAGTGGCCGAGCTCTCTTTGGTTCTTTTCGGATGCCTGCCCCGTCCTTTCAATGTGCTGGCGTTGTTCTTCAACGGACTTTCGCTGGGCTGCATGTGGGGTGTCATCTTCAGCTTCCTCGAAGGACGCCGGGTGACGGACTTGCTCGCTTCCCTTTTTGGACTTAGCATTGCAATCAGTAGCGGCACCGCCAAATCCATCGGGCTTTTCGTTGTCAACAATCTGCACGTCAGTGAGTTCTGGATGCCTGCATTGATCGGTGCGGTAGCATTGCCGCTATTGGCAGGACTGGGTTATATCCTCGATCACCTTCCCAAACCAACCGCCGAAGACAAGGCACTACGTGTGGAACGTGTCACGCTGGATAAGCAACAACGCTGGAGCCTGTTCCGCAGCTTCGCTCCTGTGTTGACCCTGTTATTCTTCGCCAATCTCTTCCTCACTGTTTTACAAGACGTCAAAGAAGACTTTCTGGTGAAAATCATAGATGTCAACGCTGCCGGTCTTTCGCCGTGGGTGTTTGCCAAAGTAGACGGTTTGGTGACACTGATTATCTTAGGAATTTTCGCGACCCTTGCAGTGATGAAAAGCCATATCAAGGTACTGTCAATCCTACTGACCCTCGTCGTTGCCGGCGCAATCACCCTTAGCACTGTGGCTTTCAATTATCATACCTTGCAGCTTTCTCCGCTAGTATGGTTGTTTATCCAAAGCCTCTGCCTCTATTTCTCCTATTTGAGTTTTCAGACGATTTTCTTCGACCGCTTTATCGCTTGTTTCCGTATCAAAGGAAATGTAGGTTTTTTCATTGCAATGGTCGATTCTATCGGCTACACAGGCACAGTAGTGGTATTAGTGGTAAAAGAGTGTTTCAACCCGGATTTGAACTGGCTGGAGTTTTACAATACAATGGCAGGAACAGTAGGCATTGTCTGCACATTTGCATTCACGCTGGCAATGGTATATATGATGCAAAAGTATAAAAGAGGGAAACAGAGTGAGATTGAAATAGGCAAAAACGAAGCCTGTCCCGTTCCTTCTCTCGCTTCTTAACTGAAAAAATAAACCAATATTATATAGAAACAAGAATGAAAAAGATTGAATGTATTATTATGGACTGGGCTGGTACAGCCGTTGACTATGGATGTTTCGCTCCCGTAGCCGCTTTTATCGAGGCATTTGCCGAGAAAGGATTGGTAATTGATGTCGTACAGACCCGCAAACCAATGGGGCTGCCTAAGATTCAGCATATTCGCGAATTGCTGTCAATGCCCGAAGTGAACGAGCAGTTTACTGCCCGCTACCAGCGCGCCTGGACGGAAGAAGACGTAGCAGAACTGAACCGTCTTTTTGAAAAGCATCTTTTTGCCTCTCTCGAAAACTACACAGACCCTATTCCGGGAGTAATCCCCACTTTGGAGAAGCTACGCGCCGAAGGTCTTAAAATAGGTTCGACTACCGGATACACCCGTGAAATGATGGATGTAGTTCTTCCCGCCGCACAAGCAAAAGGATATCGCGTAGATTATTGTGCCACGCCCAACCTGCTTCCTGCCGGACGTCCCGCCCCTTATATGATTTTCGAGAACTTGACGAAACTGGCAGTCTCCAGCCTCGACGCTGTCGTAAAAGTAGGAGACACCATTGCGGATATTCGCGAAGGAGTCAACGCAAAAGTATACAGTGTAGGCGTCATTCTCGGCAGCAATGAGATGGCACTTACCGAAGCGGAAACCAAAGCAATGCCTGCTGCCGAACTCGAAATACGCATTGCCGATGTAAAAGAGCGTATGCTCGCCGCAGGTGCTTCTTATGTGATACGTACCATCGAGGAGCTTCCCGCATTGATTGAAACGATTAATGCTAACAAGGTTGAAGCTATCAATGCTAATAAGGTTGAAACAATCAACGCTAATAAGTAACCTCTGCTGCCACACAAGAAAGCAAGAATAATCGAAATTAATTTTTTATTTACCCATTTCTAAAGAATATATCATTATGAAACCATATTTGTTATTAACTCCCGGACCTCTAACTACCTCTGAAACAGTAAAAGAAGCCATGATGACCGACTGGTGCACATGGGACGAAGACTACAACCTCGGTATCGTTCAGGAACTCCGCAATGAGCTGGTAAACATCGCCACTAAAAATCCGGAGGAGTACACTTCTATTCTTTTGCAGGGAAGCGGTACCTACTGCGTGGAAGCCGTTTTAGGCGCTACTATCACCCCGAAAGACAAACTTTTGATTTGCAGCAACGGAGCTTATGGCGACCGCATGGGCAACATTGCAGAATATTATCACCTCGACTACGATATGCTGGCTTTTGAAGAAACAGAGCAGGTGTCTGTTGAATACGTAGACGATTATCTTAGCAATAATTCCGACATCACTCATGTTGCTTTCGTGCATTGCGAGACAACAACCGGTATCCTGAATCCGATCAAAGAACTGGCTCACATCGTCAAAATGCACGGTAAAAAGCTGATTGTAGACTGCATGAGCAGCTTCGGAGGCATCCCTTTAGATGTAAATGAACTGGGTATCGACTTTCTCATCAGCAGTTCCAATAAATGTATTCAGGGTGTACCGGGATTCGGATTTATCATCGCCCGCCGTTCGGAATTGAAGCATTGCAAAGGGGTGGCACGTTCTCTTTCCCTGGACATCTACGACCAATGGGAAACAATGGAAAAGGGACACGGCAAATGGCGCTTCACTTCACCGACTCATGTGGTACGCGCTTTCAAGCAAGCGTTAACCGAATTGATTGAAGAAGGAGGCGTAGAAGCACGTTACCAACGTTACTGCGAAAATCACCGTATCTTGGTAGAGGGTATGCGTGCACTCGGATTCGAAACGTTGCTCGAAGATGAAATCCAGTCACCTATCATTACCTCTTTCCTTTATCCACATGAAGGATTCGACTTCAAGGCTTTCTATTATGCTTTGAAGAGCAAAGGATTCGTGATTTATCCGGGAAAGATTTCGAAAGCTGATACTTTCCGAATCGGAAATATCGGCGACGTACATCCGGAAGATTTCCGTCGTCTGGTAGAAGCAATCCGTGAAACTGAATACTAGAAAATCACATTCATCAAGCTAATTTTGAATGATGATAATAATGTAAATTCGAAATAAGGACTCCTTCATGACTTCGCCTCCTTACGGGAAGAAGAAGAATGAAAATTCAAGAAATTATATCGAATTCACCGTATAATAATGTGTTGTATGTTTCAGTGAAGTTCTGAAAAATTGGAATCGTTTTTATATTCCTTTTTTCAGGACTTCATTGTTTTCTCTTTTCAGAACTTGGATGACAATATAGAATCGCGGAGACGCTTACCGTTGTTCTCTCTTTCAGGACGTCGTTGTTCCCTCTTTCAGGACTTCGTTGTCCTCTCTTTCAGGGATTCATTTTTCTTTTCAGAGTGGAAGGCTGCGATAGTCTCAAGCTGCTGACGATAGCCGCCACAACAGCAAATCCACTTCCTACCATAAGACAGACAGCCGTACTCCGGTCATGAGCGACAAAGCTGAAAAGCAATGCGACCAATGTTGTCCCGGTGGTCTGTCCCAGCAAGCGGGCCATTCCCAACATACCACTGGCTCCGCCCGAACGTTGCGTAGGAGCGGAAGAGATAATCGTACTGTTGTTCGGTGTCTGGAACAATCCGAAGCCTGCCCCACACAGCATCAAACGCAGAATGATACTAATATCGGACGACTCCGCAGTCAGACTGGAAAGCGAGAAAAGTCCGACGGCAAACAGAGCCATCCCGACACTTCCCAAGATACCGGGGTGGATGCGCTCGACAAGATATCCTGCCAACGGAGCCGTGACAAGCGTAGCCAACGGCCACGGTGTGAGTAGAAGTCCGGTCATGACTTCACTGTGTCCCAAAGTGTTCTGGAGGAAAAAAGGCAAAGAAACCATCGCTGTCATTTGTGCTATGAAAGAACAGATGGAAGTCAGGATGGACAGCCGGAAAATCGGAATCCGCAGCAGATCAAGAGGAAGCAGCGGAGTGGTCTGCGTCAGTTGCCGGCGCACGTAGTAGGTACCGACCACTGCCAACACAATCAGTTGAATGAAAAGGAAGTCCATTTTCTCATGGTGGGCAAATCCGTCCAGCGTGTAAATGAGCAGACCGAAAGTGACCGCATTCGCGATGGCACTGATATAATCGAATTTACGTTTCGTACGCTCCTCCTGTCGTGGCAGGTGTTTGATGCCGAGAAGCAATGCAGTGAGTCCCAACGGCACATTGATGGCAAACAACCAGTGCCAACTGGCAATGGAAAGAATACCGCTCGCCACAGATGGTCCGGCGGCAGCCGATATGGCGACTACCATTGCATTGATCCCCATCCCCCGCCCGATCTGGCTCTTCGGATAGATGTAACGCAGCTGTGCCGTATTCACACTAGTGATGGCGGAAGCGCTGAACCCTTGAAAGATACGGGCAACCGTCAAAGTCCAAAACGAATCGGACAAGGCACAGATCAATGAAGTGACGCAAAACAGTCCGATGCCCGAAAGAAAGACTTTCCGGTAACCGATGATTTCACCCAAAGCGGAAAAAGACAGTAGCGATATAACGATGGCCAGCTGATAGCCGTTGATAATCCAGGTGGTTACAGCGGGAGAAGTCCCAAAATCATGTGAAAGTGTAGGTAGTACGATATTGACGATGTTAATATCCAGTACTGACATACAAAGAGCAAAGCCGACAGACACCACCGCCCAAATACGTTTAGGCATTGGCAAGCCATCGGTCTCATCGTTTTTTTGAGTTGGATTTATTGGTTGTACCATAAAAACTTATTCTTGTAAGTAGTCGTTTATTTCTTCACCATCAAGCAGACACAAACACAGACGCAAGCCCCACCGGCTACCAAAAAGCACCACGTTACTCTGTGATGAAAAATGATTCACTTGGTTTCGTAAAGGTAAACAAAACAACGGTACAGGTGTTTTTGTTTCCTTTGAAAAATAAGTTTTTTTAGTGCTCAACTACTGGATTCAACTTACTCCAAATGTCGAATTACATTTACTTCAGCTTCAAAATCCGCTGATTACTGCTTCCCCTGAACTCCAGATATGGAGAGAAAAGAGCCTGTTCGAAGCGTCCGTCCACCAATACATCAATATAATCAAGAGCGGCACTCAAACGAGGCTGCGCCTTAATTTCTTCGTATGTGTATCCGGTGTAGCACCACACGTTCATCCCTGTTTCCTCTTTCACCCGTTTCAGCAAAAGCAGGAACGCTTCCGGATGAAAAAACGGATCACCGCCGGAAAAAGTAACGCCGTCCAACAAAGGATTCGCTTTGATTTCACGGATGATGGACTGTAGTTTCTCCTCCGTCAGTTCTTCCCCTGCTCCCGGATTCCAACTCTCCGGGTTGTGGCAACCGGGACAATGATGGGAGCAGCCGGCAAGATAAATAGAAAACCTGATACCTTCACCGTCAACAATCGTTTCAGAATAAGTTCCTAGTAAATTCACTTCTTTAATAGCTAATGGAAAATGAAGATTTGAGAATGGATGATAACCATATAAATGTGGAATAAATACTCGTTACAGAACAGTACAAGATGAGAGTAACGTGCTGCAAGTAATAACCGAATAATGGATAATGAACCGTAACGCTTTCATCAAGCACCGTTCATTATCCATTCATCAATTATCAAACATTTATTCTACAAATGTTTTACACGGTCCTTCTCTTCTGCCCGTTTGGCAGAGTTCCAAGAGCTTAAATCGCCCGTCAGATAACCGGTGATACGGCGCATACGGAGAATACTTTCACTCTGGCATACAGGGCATTTATCGAAGATAACTCCCTTGTAACCACAGTTATGACAAGTGTCTACCGGGTGATTGATAGAGCCGTATCCAATTCCTTCGTCGTGCATCACTTTCACAATCTTGGCAATGGCACGCACATTCTTCTGCGCTTCACCGTCCAGCTCCACATACGTGATGTGTCCGCCGCGCGTAATAGCGTGGAACGGAGCTTCACGCTTGATTTTCTCAACGATGCTGATCGGTTCTTTCACGTCTACGTGGAAAGAGTTGACATAATAGTCGCGATCTGTCACTCCGGGGATTTTTCCATATTTCCGGCGGTCCATTTTCGTGAAACGTCCCGAAAGTCCTTCGGCAGGAGTAGCCAGAACGGAGTAGTTCAGGTTATATTTCTCTTTATATTCGTCTACCACTTTATTCATTTCCATCACCGCTTCATACAGCGTGTCCCATGCTTTCTGGCTGTGTCCGTGACCTTGTCCGTAGAGAGCCACCATCGCGTTATGCCCGCCGATAAATCCGATCCCCAGTGTACCGCTGCGCAAGGCGTCTCCTACCTGTTCATTCGGATTCAGTTCGCCACCGCCTTTCCACACATTATTTCCCATCATGAACGGGAACTGGCGTGCCAGGGCCGTACGCTGATACTGATAACGTTCGTAAAGCTGGTCGGCCACGAGCGCAGACATTTGGTGTACAGATTCGATGAAAATTTCTTTTGCTTTTTGTTCGATGGCGTCCTTGTTGCGTTCATCTTCTACCAGATTTTCCGCTTTGATACGGGCTTCGATAGCCAGTCTTGGCATATTCAGTGTGGTGAACGAAAGATTGCCACGTCCTAAAGAAGATTTTTCTCCGGCCACATTTTCAAAAACACGGGTACGGCAACCCATTGTTGCCAGTTCGTAAATGTAACGCTGCGGATCGTCGGCTTTCCATTTCTCGTTCTGGTTGAAAGGTGTGTCGAGGAACATGAAGTTCGGGAACAACGCTTTCGCAGTAGTCTGGCAAGCCTTTAATAACAAGTCGAAGTTGGGAGCCTCGTAACTGTTGGTCATTGCCGCTTCGATGTTCTCCGCTTTCATTGCTTTCTCAAAGTCTTTCTCCGAGTAAGAAACGCCGTCTTTCACCTTGAATATCTGGATGGGGAATACGGGCACTTCTCCTCTGGTGCCGAGGCCTTCAATGGTAGCTTTCAGCAGTTCTTCGATCACCATGCGGCCTTCGGCAGAAGTGTCCGTTCCGTAGTTGATGGAACTGAATACCACTTGGTTACCGCCACGAGAATGCATCGTATTCAGGTTGTGGATGAATCCTTCCATTGCCTGATGTGTATCTTTACGGGTCTGCTGGTAGGCTTTTTCGACGATGCGGGCAAGGTGTTCCTTATCTATAATGATCTGTAAAGCGACCAGAGCGATGCGCAATGTTTCGCGTTCGGCCTCGGTGGACTTGATAGACGGAAGGTATTCTTTAATCAACGTGCGGATGGATTTTTCATCGGCCTGATTTCCGTTTTCCATAGCCACATAGAAGTTGATGAACGATGCCAGATGCTTGCGGAAAGATTTGGCCACTCCTTTTGCCATGAAGAAGTCGAAAGCCGGAATCGCCTGTCCGCCATGCTGCTCATTTTGGTTGGTCTGAAAGATGATGGTAGCCAGCGTAGCATAGCTTTGGATGCTTTGCGGGGTGCGGATGCTACCGTTCTTTGTGCGGAAACCGCGTTCAAAGAGGTCATCCATATCATATTGGATGCAGGTTGTCGTCTTTGTCGGATAATAATCCAGGTCGTGGATGTGAATGTCTCCCAACTGGTGCGCTTCGGCAAAACGTTTCGGCAACAAGTATTTATAGGTATAATCTTTAGTTACTTCGGAAGCGAACGTCATCATCTGTCCGGCAGGCGTGTGACTGCTCATGTTGGCGTTGCTCAAATTGACATCGTTCTTGTCGATAGCCACAATACCGTCCATCACCTGTTTCATCTGGGTTTTCTTATCACGCTCCGTATTCCGCCATTCGCGATAGATGATGTATTTCTTCGCTACTTCCGGCCGCACTTTCATCAACGACTTTTCTACCAAGTCCTGAATCTCTTCTACGGTGATCGTGGGAGTAGCAAACTGACTGATAACATTCATGGTGATGTCAGCAACCAACTGCTGCTCATCCTGAATTCCACTTGCACTGAATGCTTTACTGATTGCATTCTTAATCTTACTGATAGAGAAATCTTCTCTTTTACCATCACGTTTGATGATACAAATTTCCGCGTAGTTCATAACTTTAACTCCCGAAAGCATTAATAAATTAAAAATAGAAAATCTCTTCGGCAGGTCTTCTGACTTATCCCTCCCCCGCAACACCTTCCCACACCGGCATCGATGCAGTGGCCTATTGTGCGGATTCTTAGAGAATTACAGCAGCGGGTACTGTCGCCGATTTGCACAGCGTTCCCTCATTGACTAAACCTCTTTTTAGTTCCGAAACCGGATACAAAGATAGGAGATTATATCATAGCTTGGTTAGCTTTTAACATTAAATTTCGGGAAACTTTTCTTTCTCGCTGATACAGAAAGTTTTCCAAAACGGAAAACTTTTTTCTGATTTTAACGTGGATAATATTCCAAATCCGTTTATTCTTTTTCCGGAAAACAGACAATTCACAGGCCGTCTATCCCCTATTACAGCTACAAAAGTGGGAATTTATTTTCTTTTGTTCTATACAAAATCAAAGAAATATTTCTGCCTTTTAAAAATTATCATCAAAATTCTCGTATCCGCCATGTTTCCGAAAAAGTATTTTCGGAATACGAAAAAGGGAAAAGACGAGAAAAAATTGAAACGATACATGAAGTAAATTTATACTAGACCGAATTAAAATAGTATAGCTTTGGATCTATTTCGCTTAGTAGAATTAAGTTGTATGACACCCGGGTCTCATACATACCGACACCCGGGTGTTGAGTATGCTGACACCCGGGTGTCAGGTGTCATGAGACCCGGGTGTCGTACAACTGATTATTGCAGTATTTTATTTCCTACCTTATTGTTAGTAATAACTCCAATCACTATTAGACAGAAGTATCTAACTCATAGCCTGCAAAAGGGAACAAAATATGCGATTGCAAACCATACGTACAGGAAAAGGGTTATAGAGTAAACAAATCGTTTACGAACGAATAAAACAAAAGAGGTGAGTTCCCCTTCACAGGGTAGCCCACCTCTTTCTCTTCATACACAAACATTCAAATTATCAGGTTCCAGATGCTCGTCAATGTAACGGATGCCATCCATTTTAAAAAGTCCCCGTAGAAGCGCATAATTCAACATACGCTGCACCAGATACGGAGTGCCCTGCAAGCAACTCTGGTAAATAATCTCCTGCAAATCCGGCGCAAAGCGGTCGGGATCGACTCCGGGAAGCAGATAACCGCAAATCCGGCAATGCGTCAATACATCAATCAACTGCTGCAACCAGAAAGCCTCCTCCCGTTCGAAAGAGGAGCGATACTCCTTGTCGGAAGCGATATCCAATAGCAGCTTTTTTCCCAGCGAATGAAGCAAGGTGAGATAGCCATCCACCGTGATGAAAAGCAACTCCATGCACGAACTGTCCATCCGTATCTGCTTGCGCTGGACGTGGCTTCTGACTTCGTTGGCAAAATCAGAAAGACAGATACGGAACAGGCAAGTCTTGCTGGGGAAGAGTTTGTAAAGCGTCCGCTTCGACATCTTCATCCCCTTGGCTATGTCATCCATCGTCAACCCGTCGGCACCATGCAGGTACATTTCCCGTTTGGTGTAGTCGAGTATCCGGCAACGCAGTGTTTCTGGATTCATACATACCTCCCTACATACGGCCGCCACCCAAAGCCTGATACAACGTAATCACACCCTGAATTTCGGTAAAGCGGTTCGCCACTTGTGACAGTTGCGCGTTGAGCAACGTCTGTTGTGCCGTCAGCACTTCCAGATAAGTGGTGTTGCCATGCTTCATCAACAGGCTTGTGCTCTTGGCGGCTGTTTGCAAAGAGGCTACCTGCTTGTCGTAGTAGTCGGCTTTCTCGCGGGCAGTCTGATACTGTACCAGTGCCTCGTTCACTTCCACACCTGCATTCAGCAAGGTTTGCTCGAAGCTAAGGCGGGCTTCCTCCTGTTGGGCTTTCGCTATTTTCAGTTGGGCGATGTTGGCGCCTTTATTAAATAGAGGCTGCGTCAGAGAAGCTACGGCGGAAGCCAGAAACTTACCCGGATTGACAATCATGCTACCCGCACTGTTGGTCCAGCCTGCGCTGCCACTCAACGTGATGGAAGGATAGAAAGCGGCACGGGCGGCATTTGTGGTGTAGAAAGCCTGCGCCAACGAGAATTCTGCGCTACGCACATCGGGACGGTTGGAAAGCATCTGCAAGGGAACACCTACGGAGAAGTTTTCCGGCAACTGCTGGTTTCCCAGTTTGCCACGCTGTATCTCATGGGGAGTTTCAGCCAGCAACAACGCCAGTGAATTCTCCGCCTGGTTGATTTGCTCTTTCAGGTCGAGCACGGTGGTACATATATTATAATAAGTGGCCTCCGTCTGCGCCAGTCCCGCCTCGTTCACCATACCGGCTTTTTTCATGGCACGGGTGGCGTTCACGCTTTCCTTCCACGCAGCTTCGGTGGCAACAGCTATCTCATATTGCGAATCGAGCATCAACAAAGTGTAATAGGTGTTGGCAACGGATGCCACCAATTGTGTCTTTACGGCTTGTTCATATTCCTTGCTCTGTTCGTAAGCGGCTTTCGCACGACGTTTTGCGGTGGTCACTTTTCCGAAAATATCCAGTTCCCACGAAGCGGTCACGGGCAGAGAGTAAGTCTGCGTCGCCTTTCCACGGTCGAAGCTGCTGGCAACTCCTTCCGGCGCAAGGAATAAAGAAGGCAGATAAGACAGTTTGGACGTCAGCAAGGTAGCTTCCGCTTCTTTCACACGCAAGTGGGCAGTCTGCATATCGGTGTTGCGCACGAGTGCCGAATCAATCAGGTTTTGCAAAGACGGATCGGTAAAGACCTCCCGCCACGAGAGGTTGCCGAAGTTTGCCGTATCGGCGGCGGCAACTGATTCGCTACCGTAAAGTCCTTCGGGGACTTCCGATACCGGTTTGTATTTATTATAGATACCGCAACTGCTCAAAACGAGTGTTGCTGCGGACAGAATTATTATTTTTCTCATTCAACTATAAATTTATGATATAAACTAATGAGGAGGACAGATTCACTGTATCCTAATTAAATGCTTATTTTATCTTTCAGACAGAAGAACAAAAGAACAAATATTGAAGTCATTGTCAACGTTCTATTACAATGATTGTATGCATTATATCAACTAAGTACTCTTGCATACTCATCTTATATTATCAGGCACGGATTACGCGGATTACATGGTTCCTCGAATGATGGCTGTTATTAAGCAACTGTCTAATCTGTACCTGAATTTATGATATAAACTAATGATGGTGATATACTTACATTAATTACATCGATTATATGATTACATTAATTATATGACTACATCGACTTTATCTTTTGTACTTATGTTCTTCTGTCTAAAAATCAGAATTACTCTTTTCCAGCCCTGGACTTTTCTTCCTCGCTCACTTTGATTTCCTCTTCAATCTGCCAATCATGCGTAGGGGCACTCTGTACGGGACGGAGACGTTCCTGCAACCATTGGAAAGCGATGAATAAGGTTGGCACGATGAAAAGCAGTGCCAGCGTACCGATAGTCATACCGCCAACTACTCCCGTACCCAATGAACGGTTACCGTTAGCTCCTACTCCACTAGACATCATCAGCGGGAACAGACCGAAAATCATCGTCAAAGCCGTCATCAGAATCGGGCGCAGACGGGCTTTGGCTGCGCTGACAGCAGAAGCAATCAGTCCCATACCGGCCTTACGGCGTTCGGCAGCATATTCCGTCAGCAAGATAGCCGTTTTTGCCAGCAGACCGATCAACATAATCAGACCCGTTTGCAGGTAAATATTATTCTCCAGTCCGAACATCCGGGCAAAAAGGAAGCTACCCATCAATCCGCAAGGCACACTCAAAAGAACAGCAAACGGAATAATGAAGCTTTCGTAGAGCGCACTTAGAATGAGGTAAATCATCAGGAAGCAAATACCGAAAATAATCATCGTCGTGCCGCTTTGCTGGTTTTCCTCACGGGTGATACCTCCGTAGTCATAGCCGTAACCTTTCGGAAGAGACTGTTCCGCCGTTTCCTGCACAGCTTTGATCGCGTCTCCCGTACTGTATCCATCAGCCGGCATCGCGTTCACCGCAATGGAGTTATACATATTGAAACGGCTCAACGACTCGGCACCATAGCTGCGGGTCAGTGTAACGAACTGGCTTAACGGAGCCATCTCACCATTGGACATACGCACAAAAGCGTTGTCGAGCGAAGTCTCGTCCAGACGGAACATCGGATCGGCCTGAATCATAACGCGGTACACTTTAGAGAAACGGTTGAAGTTGGACACATACTGACCACCGTAGTAGCCGGACAGCGTACTCAACACAGCGTCGGGCGTGATACCTGCACGCTTGCATTTAGCCGCATCCACCTCTACCGTCCATTGCGGATAGCGCACGTCGAACGTCGAATAAGCCATTGCTATTTCAGGCCGTTGGTTCAACGCTCCCAAATATTGCTGGGTAGTGGTGAAGAACTCATTGATATCACCGCCCATCTTGTCCTGCATGTGAAGCTCAAGCGCATTACCCATACCGTAGCCCGGAATCATACCCGGTGAGATGGCGAACACACTGGCATCTTTAATATCGGCCGTAAGGGCATACACCTGTCCGATCACCGACTGCACATTATCCGCGTCATCCGGTCGTTCGTCCCACGGCTTCAATTTGAGAATCAACATTCCGAACGAACTTCCCTGTCCGGCCAGCAAACCGTAACCGGCCACTTTCTGCACGTGCTTCAGTTGAGGAATCGCCATCAGGCGTTTTTCGATACGTTCCATCACCTCATCCGTCGTAGTGAGCGAACTGCCTGCCGCCGTACTTACATTGACGAAAATCACCCCCTGATCCTCATCCGGCACCAGACTGGTCTTTGTCGTATTCATCAGGAACACAAGCAACACTACGGAACAAGCCAGCAACGACCATGTGAGCCATCTGCGCTTGATAAAGAGCAATACAATCGTCTTATATTTATCCACCATCACATCGAAAGCCGAATTGAAGGACTTACGGAAACGTGCTGCAAAGTTGTTCTTCTGCGTTCCGTCTTCATTGATGTAAGGCTTGAGCAGCAATGCGCACAAAGCCGGACTCAAGGTCAACGCATTGATGGCCGAGATACCTACTGCCACCGCCATCGTCAACCCGAACTGTGTATAAAACGTACCGGAAGTGCCGCCCATAAAGGACACCGGAATAAATACCGCCATAAACACCAGTGAAGAAGTGATAACGGCATTACTGATACCTTTCATCGCGTCGATACTTGCCATATAGGACGACCTGTACCCCACATCGAACCGCGCCTGCACCGCCTCGACGACAATAATGGCATCATCCACCACCGTACCGATCACCAGCACGAGCGCAAACAGTGTCAACAGATTGATACTGAATCCCGCTATCGCCATAAAAGCGAACGTACCTACCAGCGACACAACGATTCCGACCAAAGGAATCAATGTGGAACGGAAGTCCTGCAAGAAAACGTACACCACAAGGATCACGAGGATAATTGCCTCGATCAACGTCTTCACCACCTCATGAATGGAAGCGAACAGGAAGTCGTTGGAGCTCATCATCTGTGTCAGCTCCACTCCTTTCGGAAGATCCTTGCGTGCCTCATCGAGAAATTTGTCGATGTTCTGGTTTACTTCCGTCGCATTGGATCCTGCCGTCTGAAACACCATACAGGACACACCCGGATGGCCGTCCATACCGCCGTGGTAAGCGTAGCTGTCCTGTCCCAGTTGTATGTCGGCAATATCTTTCAGTTTCAACACCTCGCCATGATCGGTAGAACGGATGACGATGTCGCCAAATTCTTCGGGAGTAATCAGACGTCCCTTGTACTTCATCGTATATTGGTACGTTTCATTCGAGTTCTCGCCAAACGAACCGGTTGCCGATTCGATATTCTGCTCGGCAAGCACGCCGGTGATGTCGGACGGAATCAGTTTGTACTGTGCCATCACATCCGGCTTCATCCATACACGCATACTATATTCACCACCCATAATCATCATATCGCCCACACCGGAGATGCGGAGAATCTGTGGTTTCAGGTTGATACTGATATAGTTGGACAGGAAGTTCTCGTCATAACTCTCGTCCGGACTGGACAAGGAGAACATCTGCAAGATACTCGTCTGCCGCTTGGAAGTGGTCACACCGACTTGGGTTACTTCGGCCGGAAGCTGTCCCGTAGCACGCGACACACGGTTCTGCACGTTGACAGCCGCCATATCAGGATCGGTGCCCTGCTTAAAATAGACGGTGATGCTCACCGAACCGGCATTAGTGGCGGAAGATGTCATGTAGGTCATGTCCTCCACCCCATTGATCGCCTCTTCCAAAGGCGCGATTACACTCTTCTGCAACGTTTCCGCACTGGCGCCATAATAGGTGGTACTCACCATAATGGTAGGCGGAGCAATATCGGGGTACTGCTCAACAGGCAGACTGAACAGCCCGATGATACCCACTACAACAATCGTAATAGAAATGACCGCCGATAATACGGGGCGTTCAATAAAGGTTCTTAAATTCATGAATGATTCCTCCTTGGTTTAATTTTCAGTAGTTGTTGCCGGAGACGTCGTGGCTGTCTCTGCTGACAGAGATTGAGCGGTCGTCTCCGCTAATGAGGATTGGTTGATTGCTTCTGCTGATGAGGATTGATTGATTGTCTCTGCTGATGAAGATTGATTAGCCTTTGTCACTCCTGCCACTGGAGTTTGAGCAGCCTTCGCCTTGACCGGAGTACCTTCACGAAGCAATCCTACGCCTTCGGCCACAATCACATCTCCCGGTACCAGCCCTTCATCTACAATAAATTCCCGACCGCCGTTGACGCGAGTCACCTGTACCGGGTTTGATTGAGCTTTACCGTCCACTACTTTATACACATATCTCTTATCCTGTATTTCGAAAGTGGCAACCTGCGGAATGGTCAATGCTCCCGTTTTCTGCACAGGAACAATCACGTTGCCCGCACCACCGCTATGCAACAATCCTTCCTTATTCGGAAAAACAGCACGCAGACTGACCGTACCCGTCGAACGATCGATCACTCCACTAATCGACTCGATCTGTCCTTGTTCGGAATAAGCCGATTTATCGTTCAGTTGCAGATTGATGGCAGGCATATTTTTCAGCGCCTCTTCTTTGGAACCGTATTGGCGGATGAGTCCCAGCAACTGGTTTTCCGTCATGGAGAAGTAAACATACATATCCGAATTGTCGGAAACCGTTGTCAGCGGTTGGGCAAGAGCGGAACTCACCAAAGCGCCTACGCGGTAAGGCAATGTACCCACCACACCGTCTGCCGGACTTTTCACAACCGTATAAGAAAGATTGTTGCGGGCACTCACTTCCTGCGCTTTTGCCTGCGCCAACTGTGCCTTGGCAGCCAGTAGGGAGTTTTTCGCGGTACTCAAATCGAAAGAGGAAACTACGTTCGCTTTATACAGTTCCTCTTTACTGTCATACGTCAGTTGTGCCGTAGCCAGAGAGGCTTTTGCCGACTCAACGTTTGCCACTGCCGTTTGCAAAGCAGCTTCATACGGCACCTGATCGATGATGAACAACGTCTGTCCGTTCTTCACGCGTTGACCTTCCGTCACACAGACTTTAGTCAGCGTACCACTCACCTGGGGATAAATATCAATATCTTGGCGTCCGCGGATGGTTGCCGAGTAGGCGCTTGAAATCATCCGGTCGGCCGGAACAACGGTCATCACTTCGTATTCTGTTTCCATTTGTGCCGGGGGAGCCTGTTTACAGCCTGTCGCAGCAATCATACAGCAGAGCAACAATAATCCCTGCTTCATTTTACATACCTTTCTACTCATTTTCTGTTACCTATTAAATATTTTTGAACGCGGCAAAGGTAGACTGTTTTCTTCATTGAAAACTGGACTTAGTATCTCAAGTTTTGTTCATTTTAGGAACATTAAAACCGATATTTAGTGAAAAAGTGCTATTTTTGTACCCAAAATAAGAATAACAATGGAATCAAAAAACTCTAGCCTAGCCATATTTCGTGAACCGTTCGTAGCCGGAATGGACGAAAACCTGTCTCCAATTATGCAACGCCTATGGAAACTGGAAGGGGGTGCCATCTATTTTTGCCGTAGCGGATGGGCACACGTCACGATCGACTTGAAAGACTATGAAATTGTCGAAAATACTCAAATCGTGCTCTTGCCGGGAACGATTATTCGTGTCAACGGCAGCAGCAGTGATTTCACAGCTTCTTTCTTCGGATTCCCCAAAGAAATGTTTCGCGAAGCCTGCCTGCGTTTCGAGCCGATCTTCTTCCGGTTCATCAAAGAAAAGCCGTGTTACGTACTTCCGGAAGAAAATACCGGAGCTATCAATGGGTTAATACGTGCCACGACCGCTATATACAACGACCGCGAAAATCGTTTCCGCAACCAAATTGCTAAAAATCACCTCCAGTCGTTTATGTTGGATATCTATGACAAGTGTTACCGCTACTTCGACCGGCAGGAAATAGAAGGAGGAAGTCGGCAGGATGAAATCTTCAAGAAATTCATCGCACTGGTGCACGAAAACTGCATCGCTGAAAGGGAAGTAACCTTCTACGCCAACAAGCTCTGTATCTCCACCAAATACCTGACAGGTATCTGCAAAAGCGTGACGGGTGAAGCTGCCAAAAAGCTTATTGACGACTTCTCCATCCTGGAGATAAAAGTGCTGCTTCAATCCACCGAACTGACGATTCAGGAAATAGCCGACCGGCTCGGTTTTCCCGATCAGTCGTATCTAGGCAGGTATTTCAAACGGCATGAAGGGATGTCGCCGAAGGAGTATCAGAGCAAATATTCTATCTAATAACCAAAATAGCAAGCTTTCAGGTCTTTTACCCATTGTATTAAAGCGATGTTCTATGACCAACTTTGCTGTTTTACCGGCAATACTATGGAAGCTTCCTGCAAATGCGCAACCGCTGGTTGCACATTTGTAAGTTGCTGATTATATTCATTATAGAAATGAACCATTACGGATGCACTATCCGATAAATTTGCCTGCCTTTTCCGTCATACCACCACTTTGTCACGAGTGCAAACTGATTCTTTAATTAGTGTTTACGATATAACACAATTTGTTAACAGATCTGTAATACTATCTTAATCTGCCTTGTCTTCCTTTGCACCGTGAAACAAAAACACTGGTGTTAACGACTTTATTGCATTTAATAAATTAAAAGAAGCAAGGTAAAAAGATTATGAAAAGTAACAAATGGCTGCTTTCTCTGGCAGTTGGATTTCTGTGCTGTGGTTCTGCATACGCACAGACAACAGTGAAAGGGAAAATAACGAGTGAAAGCGGAGAACCGTTAATCGGGGCTACCATCACTGTAAAAAACTCGACAGACGGTACGGTAACCGACATTGACGGCAACTACTCCCTGAAAACTAAGAAAACATTAAGTTCCAAAGATTTGCTCCTATTTAGTTATGTGGGATATAAAACGCTACAAAAAAACTATACGGGCAACACGATGAACGTAAAACTGGCGGAAGAGTCGCAACAACTGAATGATGTGGTAGTGACCGCCCTGGGCATCAAACGTGAAGAAAAAGGGCTGGGATACGCCACGGAAACCGTGAAAGGAGACAAAATTACCAGCGCCCTGCCCTCTAACTGGTCGACGGCACTCAACGGTAAGGTAGCCGGATTGAGCGTTATCTCTTCCGGCGGTCCGCTCAATTCGAGCCGCATCTCCCTGCGGGGCGACGTCTCGCTGAATCAGAACGGGAACGATGCATTAGTGGTAGTGGACGGTGTACCGATGAGTAGCCCGATGACCAATCCGGGAGTCGCCTACGGTGCAGGTTCCAACAGTGAGCTTTCCGTGGACTACGGTAACGGATTTTCCGACATCAATCCGGATGATATCGAAAGCATACAAGTATTGAAAGGAGCCAGCGCGACGGCTCTGTACGGTACGCGTGCAGCCAACGGCGTGATTATGGTGACTACGAAATCGGGAGCCGGCGCACCCAAAGGTATCGGCGTATCTTATAACGGTAACTTCAGCATAGACGATGTGATGAGGTGGCCGGATTATCAGTATGAATTCGGACAAGGACTGCCGAGTAACATCGGTCCGGCAGGGTCCATCTATGAGGGCGAACCATACTACTCCTACGGAAAAGCGGAAGACGGCAGCTACGCAAGCACCAGCGGAACGAGTAGCGCATACGGAGCACGTTTCGATGCCAACAGGAAATTCTACCAATATGATCCGGTGACACAGGGACGTGCCTCCGAAGCGACTCCCTGGGTAGCGTATAAAAACAACCGCAAGGATTTGTTCCAGACGGGCTACACAATTACCAACTCCGTAGCCCTGACCGGAAAATCCGACCGGGGCAGCGTGCGGGCTTCCATCACCCACACCAAAAACGAATGGATTCTTCCCAATACAGGTTTCCAGCGCATCACTGCCATGATTTCCGCCCAACAACAGATTTCGCGGGCACTGCGCATCAATTTTAAATCGAGCTATACCTACCGCAAGCTCAACAATACGCCTGCCCTGGGATATAACAGCAACTCCATCTCTTACTTCCTCATCTTCCAGAATCCGAATGTCAACCTCGACTGGCTGCGCCCGATGTGGCGTACCGGACAGGAAAATGTGAAACAGCTCCAGCCTTACAGTTCCTTCATCGGAAACCCGTATGTCATTCTATACGAATCTGAAAATCCGTCAGAGAAACATAGTAACGTCTCCTCCGTTTCCGCCAACCTGCGTATCAACAGCAAGTTCGATTTCATGATCCGGTCCGGTATCCAACTGTCCACCGACCAGCGCGAACAACACCGTCCTATCAGCGATGTGGTATTTGGCAACGGATTCTTCAAAAAACAGAATGTGTTCGATTATGAATTAAACAGCGACGCTTTATTTACGTACCATGATTCCTTCGCTAACGGATTGCACGTCAATGCTTCGGCGGGAGGAAACATGATGCAACAAAGCTATGATATGCTCGCCGCCTCGGTGGTGGGACTAATTACGCCGGGAGTCTACAAACTGGCAAACGGTGTCTCCAACCCGAACGTGCAGACTGTCATCAAAAAGAAAGCATTGAACAGTCTCTATTTCACAGCCAACTTCGCATATAAGGATAAACTGTTTCTCGACGTCACCGGACGTAACGACTGGTCGTCTACCCTACCGAAGAGCAACCGTTCCTTCTTCTATCCGTCGGTCAGCGTCAGCGCAGTGATGAACGAACTGTTCCTAATGCCGGAACCAATCAATTTGTTGAAAGTAAGAGGTTCTTTCGCCCAGGTGGGTAACGACACAGACCCTTACAAAACATCGCCCTACTACGGCACGAGTGATTTCCCCGGATCGGCTGTCGTTGCTTCCACACTGTACAATCAGGACTTCAAACCGGAAATTTCAACCAACTACGAAGCCGGTTTCGACCTGCGTATGTTCCAAAACCGCATCGGACTCGATTTCACATTCTATTACAACCGCACCAAAAACCAAATTCTGGATGCTCCGATGGACCCGACTACAGGTTACAGCAAAGCGACTATCAATTCGGGATGTGTCCGCAACCGTGGTTATGAAATCCAATTGGACGTTACCCCGGTAGTCAGCAGAGATTTCCGCTGGAACGCCACTTTTACCTGGTCTAAAAACGAAAACAAGATTATCTCGCTGGCGGAAGGGGCAGACGAGAATCAGTTAATCAGCAGTATCGGCAACGTCTCCATCATCGGACGCGTGGGAGGTACGACAGGCGACCTCTGGGGCTACAAACTGGTGCGCGACCCGGAAGGAAACGTTGTCATCAACGACAACGGACTGCCCGAACGTTCGGGAGAGATTGAATACGTAGCCACAGCCTATCCGAAATGGAAAGCCGGACTGTATAACGAATTTTCCTACAAAAACTTTACTCTTAGCGTCCTGCTCGACGGACAGGTGGGAGGAAAAATGTATTCGCACTCTCACCACAAAATGACGGAACAGGGAAAACTGGCACATACCCTGAACGGACGTCTGCCGGGAACGGAATTTTATATGTCGAAAGATGATCCGCGCATTGCCACCGCCGGACTTTCACCGCAGGACGGAATGTATATGATTGCCCCGGGTGTAGTGAAAAACGACGACGGTAGCTTCTCGAAAAACACTAAAGTGGTGACCGTGGAAAGCTATTATAAAGAGTACTATCGGATGGCAAACGTGGAGACGAACACTTTCAGCACCGATTTCCTCAAACTGCGTGAAATGAGACTGGAATATAAATTACCGGGCAGCACACTGAAGAAAACTCCTTTCAGCAAAGCATCGATAGCGTTTTATGCACGCAACTTGTTCTGCATCACGGATTATCCTTTATTTGACCCCGAATCTGCCGCCCTCAACGGAAGTTCGATGGTAACGGGTGTAGAAACGGGTTCACTGCCTACGGCACGTACTTTCGGATTGAATATTAACTTATCTTTTTAAACACTGACTCATGAAAATCTATAATTTTTTTAAGAATATAGCAGGAGGAATAATAGTGTGCGGAACACTCTGTACAACCTCCTGTACCAGCTTCGACGAACTGAATACGGACCCCACCCGCATGGACGAGGTGAATCCCGGCACACTGCTCAACCCGATTCTCTACGAAACGTCTGTCTACAACTGGAAACTCTACAACAACTACACCTACGACCTGATGCAATGCGCTGTATCTACTTCCAGCACTAACGGTGTCGGATGGTGGTATATGACGGACAGCCAGGGAGACGGCACATGGACTACCTTTTATAAATGGATCAATAACGCCAAAGAGATGACGCGTCTCACCGAAAAACTCCCGGAGGCTTCCAAACAACCCAATTATGACGCCATCTCACTCACACTGCAAAGTTGGCTGTACCAGATTCTAACCGATGCTTTCGGTGACGTCCCGATGAGCGAAGCCTGCTCTGCCGATGAAGGAATACTCGCGCCGAAGTTCGACACCCAACAACAAGTGTACCGACAAATTATCGACAACCTGAAAACGGCAAACGAACTGTTTGACGAAGCTAACGGACTGATCTACAACCAATCGGGCGAAATGTTATACAACACGTCTAAAGGAGATGCAACCGGTATAAAGAAATGGAAGAAGTTCTGCAACTCGCTCCGCCTGCGTGCATTGCTCCGCGTGATCGACGTTCCGGAGTTCAACGCAAAACAGGAATTGCGCACGATGCTAACCGATCCCGCCACCTATCCGGTATTCGAATCGAACGATGACGCCGCCCTGCTTGCCATCAGCGGAACTTATCCGCAGGAAGCTCCGCTCACCCGGCCACAGGATTTCACTTCATACGTTCAGATTTCCGAGTTCTTTGTCGACCTGCTAAAAGGATGGAACGACCCTCGCCTGCAAGTGTATGCAACGCAGGTCACTCTGCCCGACCAGACAAAGGATTATGTAGGCTTGCCCAGCGGTTATCAGACGTTGCCCTCTATCACGGCTTCGGGACTGAATCAAGAAATGGCGAAAGCTCCCATGAAACTTGCCATGATGCCTTATGCCGAAGTTGAATTTATCAAAGCGGAACTACTGAAGAAAGGGGTGATCGACGGAGGAAGCAACGCTGCCAAAGAAGCGTATCAGAAAGGAGTGCAGGCAGCTATCGAACAGTGGGGACAGGTATTGCCCGACAATTACTTTGAGAATCCGGAAGCAGCTTATGACGATACTTTGGAACGTATCATGAACCAGAAATTCGTTGCACTGTTCTTCTGCGACTATCAGCAGTGGTTCGAATATAACCGTACCGGCTTTCCTGTGTTGCCCGTAGGACCCGGCATCGCGAATGCCAACAACCAAATGCCGAAACGTTTCAAATATCCGGCTGCCCTGCAACGTACCAACCTGAAAAACTATCAGGCTGCCAAGCAGAATATGGGAGGTGATGATTTTAATATTCGATTAATGTGGCAACAATAACGGAATATGGCAAATAAAGAAATGTATCAACCATAAATTTAAAATTCAATGTGTATGAAGAAAATTATCAGTATGGCTGTTATGTTATATATAACAATGACAGCAATGGCACAGAAAGGAGAACTTGCCATGAACGAAAATATCCGCGGAAAGGAAAATGTTTCAAGAAACGTTGCGGAGAATACGGTAGGAAATACAGCAGAAAATAGAGCAGAGAAAGAAGCGACTCCCGTAGGGAAGAAACCAAAAGCTACATTTATATTCGACGTATATGGAGAGATTCCGACAACTAAACCGGTGTTTGAAACGGAACATTATCTAGGCAGTGACATTACCGGAAAATGGAATACTTTCATCCAGAATTACACGCACGAGTATGATGTAACGATCGGATTCACTGATTCTTCCGTTGAGATTTTGAAGCCTTCCATTTACAAGGCAGTCAACAAGGTGAACAAATATTATAAAAAGGCACTGAAAAAGGAAGAAGTGAGCCGGGAAGTTGCTACATCCAACATGGCACACATTCTGGATTGTGCCAATGTGATGTGTTTCGACGATAACAGCAAGTTTTTTGAAGAAGCTGTAAAGTCGGCAGACGAACCGGAAGAGATTATCGCATTATTCAATCAAGTCACTCTAAGAAAGTTATAAGCAATGAAAAAAGTATGTAATAGAAATATGCTGTTTGCGGCAATCTTATGTCTCCAGCTAAATGTTGTTGCCGCTTTTGGTCAGACTGTTGTGAAAGGCAGTGTGAAAGATAACACAGGTAAGCCTGTCAGCGGTGTAGTAGTAACTGACGGTGCGCATTTTAAAACAACCGACGCGCAAGGAAACTATGTTTTGAACACCGATCCGGCACGTTATCCGATGGTTTACATCTCTACTCCGGCAGACTATGAGCTTCCTTCCAAAGAGGGGGTAGCCGACGGCTTCTATCAGTATTTGGATGCGAAGAAAAGCGAGAATCAGTGCAACTTCGTTCTGACCAAACGGCAGAAGTCGGCGGATGAATTTGTATATATCGCCATTTCCGATCCGCAAGTGAGGAACGAGAAGCAACTGGACCGCTTCCGCACAGAAACAGTGCCCGACCTGAAACAGACTGCCGACTCGCTAAAGAACTTCGAAATCGTTGGTATGGGACTGGGCGACCTTGTGTGGGATGCCATGAACTTATATGCTCCTTACCGGCAAGCCGTCTCTAATTTAGGTATCACAATGTTCCAACTAATGGGAAACCATGATTTCAACCTGCTCTACAAGTCCATGACACAGACGGATCATCCGGCAGACGGATATGGGGAACAGAATTATTACCAGTCGTTCGGTCCGGCCAACTATTCATTCAACATTGGAAAAATCCATGTAATCGCAATGAAAGACATCGATTACGATGGTAATAAGAAATACACGGAACGATTCACACCGGAAGATCTGGACTGGTTGAGAAAAGATTTAAGTTATGTGCCCGAAGGAAGCACCGTATTCCTGAACGTACACGCTCCGGTAGCCAACAACACGGTATCGGCCGGTGGAAATGCACGCAACGCCAACGCGCTTTTCCAACTATTAAGACCGTATCAGGTTCATATTTTCTCGGGACACACACATTTCTATGAGAATCAGCAACCTGCGCCTACTATTTATGAACATAATATCGGAGCTGCCTGCGGTGCATGGTGGGCAGGACACGTGAACCGTTGCGGAGCGCCGAACGGTTACCTGGTGGTAGAAGTGAAAGGTGACGATGTGAAGTGGCGTTACAAAGCGACAGGCTGTTCTCCCGATTATCAGTTCCGGCTCTACAAGCCGGGAGAATTTGAAAGCCAGAAAGACTATGTGGTAGCCAACATCTGGGATTGGGACAGAACGTATACGGTAAACTGGTACGAAGACGGAGTATTGAAAGGTGCCATGCAGGCTTTTGATGATGAAGACCAGGATTACATCAACATGGTGAAAGGAAAGAAAACCGGCTATCATACACGGCATCTTTTCCGGGCACAGCCTGCGAAAGGTACGAAGTCTGTCAAAGTGGTGGTTAAGAATCGTTTCGGGGAAGTATTCACGAAAGAGATAAGATTGTAGGTTTTTCCGGAGAAACATAAATAAGCATTCTTTGGCAGAAACTATTTGGAACTAAGGAAGAAATGGACTATCTTTGCAAGAGTATTCACGTAAAAAGGAAAAAGTAATATGGCAAGACCAATTAAAGAAACCCCGATACTCTTTGGTAAAGATGCCAAACGTTTCCTGGCATCAATGCAGAATGTTAAACCTGCTTCCCAACAAGAAAAGCAGCGGGTCAAAGCTGCATATGAGAAATTAAAGAAAATAGCAACGTTTATGATGTGACTTCCTTGATGAGACTGATTAAGATTGAAGACACAGAGAATATAAAGCCATTCAATTGCGGAAACGACGATTTGAATGGCTTTTTGTTGGAAGACGCCCGCTTTTACCAAGAGAAGTTAATTGCCAACACCTTTATTATGGAAGATGATGATGAGACAATTGCTTTCTTCAGTTTGCTGAATGATAAAATATCCCAGACAACTATAGATAAAAACTATTGGAGAAAACTTCGCAAGGCATTTCCGCACAGAAAGCACCTTGGAAGTTATCCCGCTGTGAAAATCGGTAGATTAGGTGTAGCAACTTCCCATCGTGGTGAAGGAATTGGTACCGATATTATTTCTGCAGTAAAACAGATGCTTATCAATCGCCAGTCTGTATCAGCAACTCGTTTTCTTACAGTAGATGCATATCTGTCAGCAGTTCCTTTTTATGAAAGAAATGGCTTTCATCCCCTTATAAATCAACCTTGTGAGGACACTCTTCCTATGTATTTCGACCTTATACAACTTATCGAATAACCTCATATTCTCTCCAAGTTTCTCCTATCAGAAACACCTAACCGGAGCATTGGTAGACCTTCAAAACTACTCCGGTAGATATGAGGGTATTTACTAATCAATCATTTAAATTCGGGGGCAAAGGTACACGTTTTCTATGGCTTACCAGTAGACTTAATCAGAACAAAACCGGCTCTTTTCAGAACAACCCTCTCTTTTCTTTGTATTAAAGTTCCATAACCTTGACAATCATGAATAGCAGGGCATGCATATATGAACTTACGTCCATGGGATGAGGCTACTTTCCTCTACCCAACATACCATTCGATAATCGTTAAAAAACATTATATTTAGACATCTATAAGGTTACAACTTACCTGTTTTTTTTCATAATTTCGCAAATCCAAAATAGAAAACAGGTATTAAGATGAAACTAAGATATTATCAAATCGACATTCGTTACAAGAACAAAATGCATGACTTTCACGGTTGGGGTGTGGCAGTGCAAATTTGATAATTCGGTCTTCACTACAGAGAATTTACCATAGAAAATTCAAACTTCTACTATTAATTAAATTTCATTTCACTTTATGAGCAAAAAAAGATGGCTCATAGTGCTGCTATACGCCGTGCTATGTAGCCAAAGACTGTTTGCCCAGACGCTTGACAGGAGAGTTTTGGGCATTAACGAAATGTTCCGTCTGGCAGACGAGAACAGTCAGAGTATTCAAACGTATAAAACGGGGGAAGAGGCAGCCAAAGAAGCTTTGAAAGCTGCCAAGTCACAACGTTTACCGGACATAGGGGCTTCACTCTCATTCAGTTACCTGGGTGACGGATATTTGTGGGACCGTGATTTCAAAAACGGGCAAAACATTCCTATGCCGCACTTCGGCAATAACTTTGCTTTGGAGGCGCAGCAAGTGATTTATGCCGGTGGAGCCATCAACAGCAGCATTACTTTGGCAGAACTCGGGCAACAAATGGCTGCATTAGACTGGCAAAAGAACCGTCAGGAGATCCGCTTTCTTCTGACCGGTTATTATCTGGATTTATATAAATTGAATAACCAGTTGCAAGTGTTACAAAAAAATCTGGACCTGACGGAACAGGTGATCCGCAATATGGAATCACGCCGTACGCAGGGAACAGCTTTAAAGAATGATATCACCCGTTATGAATTGCAGAAAGAGACGCTTAAACTGCAATTGGCAAAGGTGCAAGATGCCTGCAAAATTATGAATCACCAACTGGTGACTACGCTACACCTGCCCGCCGGAACAGAAATCGTCCCTGATCCTACCTTGTTGGATGAGGAAGTAAAAGCACTGGCAGAAAACGACTGGCAAATGATGGCGGCCCAAAGTAATGTCGGCCTGCAACAAGCCCAGCTGTCTGTACAAATGAGCGAGCAGAAAGTAAAACTGGAACGTTCGGAACTGCTTCCCAAAATTGCTCTTGTAACCGGAGAGCATTTGGACGGTCCTATCACGATTGAAGTCCCGGTACTAGACAACAACTTCAATTACTGGTATGTGGGTGTCGGCATAAAATACAACCTTTCTTCTTTATTCAAAAATAACAAAAAAGTACGTCAGGCAAAATTGAACGCACGCAGGGCACAGGAAGAATATTCATTGGCACAGGAACAAATAGAAAACGGAGTTCAGGCAAATTATGTCAACTTCCTCACTTCTTTTACTGACTTACGTACGCAGGAGAAAAGCGTAGAACTCGCCGACCAAAATTATAATGTTATCAGCAACCGCTATAAAAATGATCTCGCTCTGCTCACCGATATGCTCGACGCCAGCAACATGAAACTAAGCGCCGACCTCGGTCTGGTCAATGCACGCATCAACTTGATATACAGTTACTATAAAATGAAATATATCACACATACCCTATAGATTTTACGATTAGACAATTTGGATTGTAAATTAAGAGAATGAAATTACTTACTCTTTAAAATATAAATGATTATGATAGCTAGAAAAACCCAGAAGATTATATATAATATTGTGATAATCTGTCTTCTTATCGGTGGTGTCACCTATGTTTGTTCCCGGTTCATTCACCTTGGAAACATTGAATATACTGATAATGCGCAGGTGAGACAACATATCACGCCAATCAACACTCGTGTTCCGGGGTTCATCAAAAAAATCTGTTTCGACGAGTATCAACAAGTACACAAAGGCGACACGCTCCTTATCATCGAAGATACTGAATTCCGCCTCCGTGTGGCACAGGCAGAAGCTGATTTAGCTAATGCTACCGCAGGACGGCAGGCCACTACCGTCGGCATCGCCACTACTCAAAACAACTTGAGCGTGAGCGACGCAAGCATTGAAGAGGTGCGTGTACAAATGGAAAATGCAAGACGCGAACTGAATCGTTTCGAAAAATTATTGCAGGAAGATGCAGTGACAAAACAACAATATGACAACGTGCATACAGCTTACGAAGCTGCCAAAGCCCGTTATGAACAGGTGTCACGAGCTAAATTGTCTACATCTTTAGTGAAAAGCGAGCAAACCCATCGTTTAGGACAAAATGAGGCAGGTGTCCGCCTGGCAGAAGCTGCATTAGAGCTTGCCCGTCTGAATCTTTCTTATACAATCATCATTGCTCCATGTGACGGTACCACAGGAAAGAAAGAAATTTTGGAAGGTCAGCTGGTACAGCCGGGACAAACAATGGTCGACATCGTAGACAGCAGCGACCTGTGGATAATCGCCAATTATCGCGAAACCCAGCTTCCGAATATCAAGGAAGGCGCAGAAGTGGAAATTACAGCGGATGCTGTGCCAAACATAACATTCAAAGGAGTAGTAGAATCTATTTCCGACGCAACAGGAGCAGCTTTCTCTATGATTCCACAAGATAACGCCACCGGTAATTTCGTCAAAGTGGAGCAACGTATTCCTGTACGCATCAGTCTGAAAGGAAACAAACCGGAAAATTTGAAACGTATGCGTGCAGGCTTCAACGTAGAATGTGAAGTGAAGTACTAACCGCTTCAACCCTTTATCGTTTTAATTATCAATTGCTTTAATTTTTAATTTCTAATCTTTAATTTTTATGAGCGCTCCTGTTCTGAACGGTCCTTTCGTTATGCCAATGTTCCGCAGCTTCGTACCACGGAGGATGCAGCCGTGGATTTATCTTTTCATTGCCGTCACCTTCCAGTTATCGGGCGGTGTCTATCTGGGTGCATTGAATCAGATGATCGGCAGCATGGCACTGATGCGTGAGGATATTTTAATGTGCATGTACGCTAATCTGGCAGGTATGGCAATCTATTTCCCGTTATTGTTTCGCATGAAGTTTCGTTTTACCAATAAAACCCTACTCACATCGGCAGCACTGGGAGTCTTACTCTGTAACTTGATAGCTCCACATATCACCTTCCTCCCACTGTTGTGGCTGATCTGTTTCATCGAAGGAATGTGCAAAATACAGGGAACTTTTGAATGTATGTCCAACATTCAGTTATGGATGACTCCCAAACGGGATTTCACGGTTTTCTTTCCCTGGCTTCATATTGTAATTCTGGGAAGTATTCAGCTGTCCGACCTGATTACGACTTATTTAATGTATCACTACCACTGGACATATATGAATCTGTTCATCGCCGGATTAATGCTAATCGTCCTGCTGATTCAGTTTACTTGTGTGAAACATTTCAGGTTCATGCGCAAATTTCCCCTGTTCGGTATCGACTGGCTGGGTGGAGTGCTCTGGGCCGCCTTATTAGCGGAAATCGCCTTCCTCTTCAACTACGGAGACTGGTACGACTGGTGGAACAGCCCGGTAATCCGCCAACTGACTATCGTGATTTTCATCACTCTGGCTATTTGTATTTGGCGTATGATGACAATCCGCCATCCTTTTCTCGAACCGAAGATGTGGACTTATCGCCACTTTTGGTCCTTATTAGGACTAGTCACATTAGTGGAAGCGTTTCTTGCAACCGAGCATGTATTAGAAGAAGTCTTTTACGAAGAAGTGATGAAATATGAAGAACTGGTCAGTTCACAACTCGACTGGTTTGCCATTATCGGTATCGTTTGTGGTTGTGTATTCTCTTATTGGTGGATGCACATCAAACAATACAACTATGTGCGCTTGATTATTGTCGGCTTCGTTGGGCTGATCGGCTATCTGATCGGTTTTTACCTGACTCTATCTACTGATATACATATTTCACAGCTCTACCTGCCAACGGTGTGCAGGGGATTTGCCTATGCCGTCTTGAGTGCCACCTTCATGGTGTGTCTGGAAGAAACCATGACGTTCCAGCATTTCTTCCAGGGATTAAGTGTATTCAATATGCTGCACATGGTAGTTGGCGGTGTGTTGGGTTGTGCGGTCTATGCGCAGGGATTGGCTTATTATGTTCCCGACAATCTGGCACGTTACGGTTCGGCCATCGACCATGTATCTTTCAGCAGCAGCCCGTTCAACCTCGGTCATTATATGGAAGAATTTATCAGTCAGATGATGGAAATAAGCATCAAGCAAATTTATGGATGGGTGGCTTATGCCTGCATCTTCCTTTTCCTATTATTATTGCTTTATGATTTTCCGGTTCGCCGTTCATTAAAAAGCATGCCAAGTTGGAGAGACGTGGCAAGAGAGGTAAAGAACACATTTTGGCGGACAACGCATACACCGTCCGGAAAAGAGAAATAGAAGATAACCTATCCACCTGTTGACTATATAGCACTACATCATAAAAAGGATCGTTTATACCGATTCATTACGAAAACCAACTTTCGAAAAGAATCGGTATAAACGATCCATTTTTCAGACCTGTCTTTTTATATCTTTATAAAGATCCGCTTTTTGTACAAGGCCCACACAATCAAATAATTGAATCCGATAAACAGAAGTCCGTAAATCAGAGAGGCCAAATAAGTGTCGGGAAGAATGAGCAGGATGGAGGTATAAACCTTCCCTTGCAGACTAATTCCACTAACTGTGATAACCTCGAGCAGAGTAGCCAACACACCGGCCACCACATAGATGAACAACGGATTCGTGCCAAAAACATGGAAAGGATACGCCCATTTCTGTTTTTTACGAATATCAATAAGCCAGGTGAGAAACACAAGAAATAAAGAAGCAAAACCACAGGTTACCAAAACAAAAGTCGGACTCCATACTTTTTTATTCAACGGGCAACCGTAACTAAGCAACCATCCGGCAAATAAAAGAGCAATACCCAGTATGGATATCTGTAACAGCCGGTGATGAATTTCTGTCTTCTCCCGCAAGATATTTCCGCAGAAATAACCTATTATCACTTGCGCAATACACGGCAAGGTACTTAACAGCCCTTCCGGATCGAAAAAGATACGTCCGCCGTCCGGCAACCACTCCCGATACAGATGAGTTTCTCCGAACAATGTTCGGTCTGTAACGGCAATAATATTCTGCTCGGATAGTTCAAAGCCGTTCCCCAAAGCCAACAAGACAGTATAGCCTATCAGAATAATCGCGGAGATCCATGCCAGATTTGCCGGACGCCGGACACTCATAATCAACAAGGAACCAAAGAAGTAAGCTAACGCCAGTCGTTGCAACACACCTAGAATACGTATCTGTGAGAAAGGCTGTTCCACCCCCGCACACACCAACGAAAACCAGGAAAGAAAAAGTCCCAACAAGAATAAAATCACTGTGCGCCGCACCAGTTTGGTGATAAAGCTACGGCTGAAGTGATGGTCGAACCTGGATAAGGCAAAGCTCATAGAAACACCCATGATAAACATAAAGAATGGGAAGACCAGGTCTGTCGGTGTCAGTCCGTTCCATTCTGCATGCCGCAAGGGCGCATAAACAGATTCCCACGTCCCGGGGTTGTTCACCAAAATCATTCCGACAATGGTGATTCCCCGAAGCACGTCTAATGAAAGTAAACGTTCTGATTTCATATCGTTCTGATGACACCGGGATTAAATAAATCCCGGTTTGGTGAAGTAAAATCCATTCTCATTCAACCATTTAACATGCCATTTCAGGCGATTGGTGAAATCAATCCAGTTGCGGTCACTTCCCCACGCCAATTCTGAAAATGCCTGAAGAGAAGGGAAAACATGCTGACCGAACTTCCGCTCATTGGGAATCATTTCCGTCCAGACACAGGCTTGGAAGCCTAATACATTCTGCTTCACAATATTAGGAAACTGGGGGTCGAACTCGAAGTTATACAAAGAGCTTAATCCTTCGTCCGAAGGCGTTGCGCTTAAATAGAAACGAGACCACTCCATAAATACAATCGGATAACCTTTCTGGGTAATCTTTCCCGGCTGGTCGGGCAGCCAGTCACGCCAATAGGTATAGATCAGGTCTTGTGGATCTTTCTCAAGAAAAGCATCGTCCCATCCCATCACTTTCTTACCTTTACCCTTCACATAATTCGTCATTATCTTCACAAAGCGGTTTTGCAATTCATCCACTTTCTGATAACCTTCCTGTTGCATCAACTGCTGACAGACTTCACACTGCTCCCAGTTATCCTTTTCTACCTCGTCAGCTCCTATATGAAAATATTCCGAAGGGAAGATTTCAACCATTTCATCAATGATAGATTGCACAAACTGATAGTTTTCCGGCCGGGAAGGGCAAATAGGATAAGAAAATTCTTCTCCCCAACCAGCTTCTCCCGTACACGACAGTTCGGGATACACTTTGATAGCCGCTGAGAAATGCCCTGGCATATCTATTTCGGGGACAATATCAATACCTCTTTCCAATGCGTAACTCACCAAGCCTTTCATCTCTTCTTGTGTATAATGACCACCATATTGCGAACCATTTCTCACAAAACGAGGATCTATCTCGTAGTTATAATCTTGTTGGGAAAGCTCTACGCATCTCTTGTCATACTCGTCGAAGTCACGCCAGCTTCCCTCCTGCGTCAGTAAAGGATATTTTTTCACTTCGATGCGCCAGCCCTGATCGTCGGTCAAATGCAAGTGGAGCTTGTTTATTTTGTAGAAGGACAAACAGTCTATCACCTTTTTCAGATAGTCAACTGTAAACATGTGCCGTACCACATCGATATGGAATCCGCGCCAGTCGTATTTGGGAGCATCCTTTATATCTACCATCGGAAGATATTTCGAGTTTCCCGAAGTGAAGAAATTAGCTTGTTCGAGTGCTTGCCTCAACGTCTGGATTCCCCAAAGAAGTCCGGTTTCCGTCGAATAATAGATGCAGGCCCCCTCTTTGGTTACGGTCAGACGATAGGCTTCTTTGGCCAGATCAGATTCTTGTTTCACCCGGATAAAGGCATGATCGTTGGAAGCGTCACTCGCGGAAAGAGACAGTTTCTCTTCCAGCGTGGATTTCAACAGTTGTGACGTAGAAGCCGGAATATTCTGGCTAACAGTCACATTCTGCGGAAGAGTGACCACCGATTCTTTATAATCAACTCTTTCCGGCAAAGGCATTACCGACAGGCGGGTCGGTACCCGTTCCGGATACCCTCCATTATCATTGTCATTGCACGACAACGATGTGATCGCACCTATTCCCAACAGGAATAATATACCGCTTCTTTTTATCTTATCATAGTTCATAACTTGTCTACTTTTTGTGGATTAATTTACTTTGAGAGTGCTTGTCACACTCTCTTTGTTTAAATAAAACAGTTTAGCTTTCACAACCGAAGCATCACAGGCTATGGGAGCTTCCCAAAGCGCTGAATCAAGAGTTGGTTCCGCTCCATCGGTCGTATAGCGTATCTCCCCTCCCCGGATGGGGGTGTTGGCATAGAGCTTGCCTTCTTTGAAGCAAAGTCCGGGGTGAGGCAAACGGAAGTTAATGTTTCGGGACGCCCAATGGGGCATTTCCTTCTCACTCGCTTTCGAATAGAACAAAGCCAGCGCTTTGTTGAAAGCCTGCTGTTCTTTCTCTCCTGCCAGCATACTCCAAGCGGGAAAAGCATTCCACCCGCGTTCTACCAGTCCGAGGATTTTAGGAAAGGTATAATATTCCACCCACTTGAAATCACGGATCGTTTCTGCAAACAATTGCGCTTGTACTCCTTGGATACGCTCCTTGCCGGATGCGGTCAAAACTGTTTTTCCTCTTTCCGCAATACCTAAATCGACCGGATTGCCAGCCATATCAGTACGCGAAGAGCGATAGATGTGATATGGAAGCATGGAAAAGCCTTTAGATTCATCCACATATCCGGCCCACGAGAGCCCTCTTTCATCGGGGTGAGCATCATAGGCCAAATCCAGATAGAAGTTGTTCACGTTGCAGAGGATCACCGGATAACCTTTGTTGGCTACCTGATAAGGTATTTCGTCCGCTTCCCATTCGGGAACAGTATTCCAGCAATATATTCCTGCCGCAAGTCTGTTCAAATGACGGTCGGTAGCTTCCGAATGTCCCAACGCTGCTTCCTGCCAGCCACTGAACCGCACATGATATTGTTGCAGATAGTCTGCCATCTTCGTGATGTAGTATTCAGACAGTTCATGCGCACTCGTCATTCCATGTTCATCCATAAACGCCCGGCAGACAGGCGAACCCATCCAAGCTCCATCAGGCACTTCATCGCCTCCCAAGTGAATGGTAGTCAAAGGTACCTCCGCTTCTTCATACATAACCATCAGCTCACGAATCACTTTTTCCATAAACCGATACGTGGAGGGCAATGCCACATTCATCACGTTATCCGTATAAGACTGTGCGGAAACATAGCGGGAAGTATCTTGCGCGTCACTCAACAAATATTCGACAGCCTTTTCAGGATCGGTGTTTATATATTTATGATAACGTGCTTTCATGGACACTATTGCCGCCCGTGCATGCCCCGGAGACTCTATTTCCGGGATCACACGCACATGTCTTTGAGCCGCATAACGCAATAAATCTATAAACTCTTCACGAGTATAATATCCGTTACCGGAGGTAGGTGCAGACGGATCATAGTTGCCATCGTAGCCCAGATACAAACATTCCAGTTCATCCGTAGTGTGTCCCCGACGTGCACCGACCGAGGTCAGTTCTTCCAGACCGGGAATCTGAAGACGCCAGCCTTCATCATCCGAAAAATGGAAATGCAGCACGTTCAGTTTATAAGAAGAGATGGCGTCTATCAGCTTCTTTAATTGGTCTGCCGTCGTGAAGTTTCTGGCAATATCCAGCATTTGTCCGCGATACGGCAAGTCGGGATAGTCACGGATAGATACAGCTTCCAAACGGAACGGTTTCTCTTGTCCTTTCAAGAGAGAGAGCAAGGTTTGCGTGCCATTGAAAATGCCGTGTGACGTAGGAGCTGAAATATTTATCAGACTATTTCCTGCGTCTATCCGGTAGTATTCGTCATTCGCAGCTGTCTCCTGTTGCAGCAAATAATCCAGATGAACCGTTACCGGTGCTTCGGAAATGACTTCCAGCCCATAGAGTGTTTCCAACTTTTCTTTCAACAATCCTGCTTCGTTGGCAAAATCGGGATGAAAAGTCAGTTTCACCTTATTTTCTATGGTAACGTTTTCTTTACCGACAGCCGGAAACGCTTCCTTTACTGACGGGAAAATATCAGTTTGTTGCAACTTGGCAGTAGTCTCTAACGCCAAGTTTGAAGCATATATCTTATCAGGTGCGGGATACCAGTCTTCCGCCTCCATTCCTTGTAGCGGCTGTATGGTCAGTTCGACAGGCAAGGGAGTACCTTGCTTGCCGCCTGCCTGACTCACCCAGTAAGTACCTTCGGGAGCATGTGACAGTTTTTTCAGTCCGTTGGTACAACAGAACGTCACAATCAGCGAATCTCCCGGTGCCAATGGCTGGAAGTTTTCCGCCGGATACATCCGGAAGAAGTTCGCATTTACTACCTCTACCTTGACCAATGCAGATTCGTCTTGAAGAATCTCACGAGGCAACTGCGAATAATAGATGATCCAGTCCTTTCCCAAAGGAACATCTGATATATTCTTCAGGATAAATGAGTTCTCATAGTAGCCGGGCTGCACTTCGGCAGCTCCCATCTCCCAAGTCAATGACACGGGGGCTTTCGCCCCGTCAGCCGATTTACAGCCGGTCATGAACAGCAGGAGACACAGACTTCCCCCTATCATATATAGTATATTTCTCATAGGCTTTCCTATTTTTCTATATATCACTCTTTCAGACATTAATCACTCAATCGTTCGATGTGCAATGTTTCTTTGCCTACTCCCTGCGAAGTGTCGAAAGTCAAACGGTAATAGCCAGGTACGAAGCCGTCGCCACTCGTTATTCCATTGGAAGCCGATAGTTCAATTCCATCTGTATCACCGGACAACGAACCTGCTTGCAACTCCATACCTTTATCTTTATTCCATTGCAAATCGCTGTAAATTTCGATTTCGAAAGACTCCCATTCATGAGTGTTACTCAAATACACGGTAGTTTGATATTTTTGTTCACCAATCGGCACAATATATCCCAACTGTGATATATCTTCCAAATTCCAGCCTCCACTATTGTAAGCCTCGTTCCAGACAGGAGCACAAGTGAATCCGTGTCCTACCAACCAGAAACAAGTAGGTGCGGTATCACTCATCCGTGCAACCCAAATATAATTGAATTTAGAAGAATAGTATATTTCCCAAGTTCCCGATTTGCGCAGGAAGGTAAACTTACCATTGTCCGGATTATAGCTAAAGAAGTCGCGGTTGTAAGCATGTTCCACATCTTCAAATCCACTCATTTCAAATTCTTCACCTTGAGTAAAACTAATCTGGGCACGGAACAATCCTTCACTGGCTATCAACTCGGTTTCTTTAATTTTCAGGTTCTTCTGGAAACCGACGACACCCAGTTTAAAAGTCATCACGTCGAAAGTGATCTGTTCAACAAACCAATCCCGGTAGTCAAAGGCAAAGCTGGGTCCCGACGCTTCAATAAGGACAGCTGTATTACTCTTTTCAGCAGCTCCCCAAATCAATTCCGCATCGTCCAATGATTCCGTAGTGGAAATTTTTCCGGTTAGCTCCATCGGATAGCCCTCTTCCGAGCCGGAAACTTCCGTCAAATACAGATAAGGATTCTCTGCGCTCCGGGTCATTTCTACCACCTCACCGTTATAGTGAAGATAGAGCACTTCCGGAATCTGTGGACGGACGATATGGAAATCAAACGTTTGAGTGACTTCACTACCTTCCACATTGATGGCAGTCAATACTACTTTAGCCTCCTGATTCTCTTCCAAGTCAGCCTCAAACGGGATATAAATTCCTTTCTCAACAATCGACACATCAGTGCCTTTCGTACGAATCGACTGCGAACTTACCAAGGTTTCACCCACCATCAATTTCACTTCCAGCGTAGACAAAGGAGTCTCCGGATCGTGAATCTTTACAGAGAAATAAAGAGAATCGGCAGCAGGAGTCTGATCGGTAGTCGAAAATTGTAGTCCTGATAGTTCAGGACATGAATATGGATACTTCACCCGACCATCTTCTTCGCTACATGAAGCCAGCCAGCAAACGGTTAGCCCCAGCAACCATAAAAACAGATTATTGTGTTTCATCATTTTTTCTTTTAAAATTTTACGTTCCTCTTTTCATTAATAACCTTCATTTTGAGTCAGATTGGTGTTTTTATCTTTCTCTCCTTGAGGAATCGGCCACAACTGCCGGAAAGCCTGCAAACCTGCAAACAGCAATCTGCCATCTTTGTCTTTATGTTTCTGCATCACTTCCAGCAAACGGTTATTACGTACCAGGTCAAACCAACGCTGACCTTCCATATACAACTCCAATTGACGTTCATTCTCTACCGCCAAGCGGCCCCTAGCCTGTCCCATATTCTCATCCAGAGAAGAGGGAGCAAAGCCCGCACGTTCTCTAATGCCGTTCACGATTCGAATCGCTTCCGGAGTGCGGTCTAACTCTACCAGTGCTTCGGCTTTCAACAGGAGTATATCCGCCAATCGCATCAGAATAATGTTGGAAGTCTTCTCGCGAATCTTATAAGACAACGGATAACTGTCCGCCGGCCAATAGGTGTCATAAGGAACCGATTTCCAAAGGATACTGGATGCATAACGGGTATCTTTCTCCTTGTCGAATTTAGCAACCAAATCATGAGTAGGCGTACAATAACGTCTCCAGGTCACCGAGCCGTCGTCTTCTTTCAGCAACACCCAATAAGCCCAGTTGGGAGCATCGGAGGTGTAATAGACTTCAAAGATACTTTCGGAAGAGAATTTCTTGTCAGGTTGCCACAACTCATCAAAGTTGCCGACCAGCGTATAACCCTCTGCTATCACTTTGTCGCAAGCTTCAACCACTTTGGCATAATCGCGTGTTGATTTCTCTCCTCTGGTTGCCAACACCTTGGCACGCAAAGCATAAGCGGCGCCTTTGGTGGCCTGGAAAACTCCTTTATTTTTGCTTACCAGGTAACGAATGGTATTTTCTTCGTTCAGATCATCCAATATCTGGTCGTAGATTTTATCTGCGACAGAACGTTCAGGATACATCACCGGATACCATTTATCCAGATTCTCGGCTGTAATGGTCGGAATCAAATCCAACACCATCGGAGCGTCTCCCCATAAACGGACGATATCGAAATAGGCCCATGCCCGCAAGAATTTTGCTTCTGCGATGACCCGATTACGCTCTTCTGCTACGGTAGAGGCAGGATCCATCATTTTCGTATTTTCAATCACACTGGTTGCAGTGCCAGCCATTGAATAATACTGTGACCAGACCAATTCTACCTTATAATTGGTAGAGGTCAGCTTCAACAGATCAAATTCTTGTTCGGCCACGCCGTCTCCACCAATATAGCAATTATCGGATTGTACATCTCCAATGGTGTAATTTTCCGACTGGAATATATCTGCCTTAAAGCTTTCATACGCACCTTGCAACTCGGCTTGCGCATCTGCCAGACTTCCGTATTTAGACTCCTGATCTTCCGTCCCGGTACCCTCCTGCATAAAATCCGATTGCGGTTTCTCATCCAGAAAATTACTGCATGAAACGACTAAGACGCAGAGTACGACATAAGCTAACTTTATTATGTTTTTCATTTTCGCACCTATTAAAATTCAACATTCAAACCAAAAATTACCGCCCTCGATTGAGGATAAGTACCATAGTCCACTCCTTGGGCAACGGAGTCGCCGCCAAAAGCATTTACTTCAGGATCGTATCCCTTGTATTTTGTCAACGTGAAAAGATTCTGTCCGGTGACGTAAGCCTGCAATCTGGACAGATGTATTTTATTCAACCATTTCTTAGGGAAATTATAGGACAAAGTGACTGTTTTCAAGCGCAAATAAGATCCGTCTTCTACAAAACGGGAGGAGTTGTGATTGTTCTCTGTATTACCAACGCGGGGGACATTGGTAATCATACCCGGTCGTTTCCAACGATCCAATACACGAACCGACTGGTTTCTAAAGTCGGTCATACCTTCCATATCGATGCGTGACGCATTAAAAATCTTATTGCCCTGACTTCCCTGCAAGAAAACAGACAGGTCGAAGCCGGCATACGAGAATGTATTCGTCATACCATATATGAACTTAGGCTGGGCATTTCCCAAGGTAGTGCGATCTTCCGGATCGATAAAGCCGTTACCATTCAGGTCACGATAGATAATATTTCCAGTTTCCGGATCGACGCCTTCTGATATATATCCAAAGAATGTTCCCAATGGAAGACCTTCTTTCAGGATGACAGCTTTCTCCTTGGATTCATACATTTCAGCATAATAATAGACTTTATTCAAGCCGAGCTTCGTCAACTTATTCCGGTTGAAAGAGATATTGAAATCGGTATTCCACTGGAAGTTGCCTTTCAAATTCTGGGAAGAGACAGTGAACTCCATACCTTTATTCACCATTTCACCATCGTTTCTTGTCACACTGCTTGGCACTACATTCTCCGGCAGGCTGACTGTCAGTAATAAGTCGGTTGTTTTTTTGTAGTAAGCGTCCACCGAGAAGGATAAACGGGAATCAAACATTGTCAGGTCGAGACCCAGATTCCACTGGCTTGTTTTTTCCCAAGTCAGTTCTTTATTGGCTGCCGAACCGGGTCTGATGGCAAGTCCCGGATATAAGTTACCTTCTGAAACCGGCAGTTTACTAGCACTCATGGAAGCCATGTAAGCGTAGTTTCCAAAACCGCCCTGGTTACCGTTCATACCCCATCCGGCACGTAGCTTCAAATCGGTTACGATGTCTTGCAAAGGTTGCATAAACTTTTCGCTTGAAATTCTCCAACCTGCCGAAACAGAAGGAAAAGTACCCCAACGGTGTCCCGGAGCAAAACGGGAAGAACCGTCGGCACGGAAGTTGACCGTCAGCAAATAACGGCTGTCATAATTGTACGCTATACGACCTAAAAAAGAGGCCAGCGTCCATGCGGAGGCGGAAGAACCACAAGCGTCTTTATCCAACTGATTGGCGGCACTGATGGAATGAATATCGGGATAAGACTCTGCCAGATCGAAACCAGCCATCCAGGATGCGTTATATTGTGCACGCTGTTGGGTGGCTCCTCCCAAGATGGAAAGGTTATGTTTGTTGAAGGAACAATCATAGGTTAGCAAATTCTCAAATAGCCATTCGAAGTTTCGTGAGAAACTCTCTTCCACACGTCCTTTTGTACCGCGTCCGTCCGAAGTTGAAATCGGGTCCAGATAATAATCCCAGTGTTCATTAGTCAGTTCAATGCCAAAAGTTGTTTTGAATTTCAGACCTTTGTATATATCAACCGTAAAGCCGAGCGAACCATTAATATGATCTGTATTCGTGTTGCTGTCCGCAGCATTGGCAGCCAGCGGATTCAGAATACGTGCACCATAAGCCTGTTCGTCGTATTCGTTCGGATCATACGGGTTCCACTTCTGCATAAACGGAGGAGTATTCACTACGGACAAGATGGAACCGGCACGCAAAGAACTGCGGCTTTCGTTCACCCATTGTCCTCCTGTATGCGAATACGCAAAGTTGAGTGCCATCTTTAACCATTTTGTCTGCTCACTATCCAAATTCGCACGGAAATTATATCGGTTGAAATGTGCTTTCTCCACAATACCTTGTTCGTCAGAATAACCTCCGGATACAAAATATTGTAATTTCTCGGTTCCATTTGCCACGGATAATTGATAGTTCTGATTAACACCCGTACCGAAGAATAAATCAGTCCAGTCCACATAGCGTGTTTCATTTTCAGGGATATTGGGAGCAACGTCCGAAACAGCTTTCAAGTCTTTCATCAAGTCTTTATATTGCTCTGTATTCAAGGCGTCTATCTTCTTCCCTAATTTAGAAAAACCCACATAAGCACTCATTTTCACCTGCGGTGCACCGATCTTTCCCCTCTTGGTCGTAATCAACACCACTCCGTTTGCCGCACGTGCTCCATAAATAGCTGCTGATGAAGCATCTTTCAGGATTTGCATACTTTCAATATCGTTCGGACTGATATTCGAAATATCATCCGACGGCAAACCATCTACCACATACAACGGCTCATTGGATGCCTGCACGGAAGTAGCACCTCTCACCCGGATGGTCACCCCGGAACCCGGCATACCCGATGGCTGCACAACTTGAATACCGGCTGCTTTTCCCTGAATGGCTTGTGCGGCTGTCATGATCGGACGTTCTTCAATATCTGCCGTAGAAACCACAGATACTGCCGTCGTAATATCTTTCCGTTTCATAGAACCGTATCCCACTACGACAACTTCTTCCAGCACTTGCGAATCTTCGCTCAAAGACACATTATAGATGTTCTGTTTATTGACCGTATGAGACTGGGAAACGTAACCGATATAGGAGAAACTGATTTTTGCCCCTATGGGAGCTTCCAAAGAGAAACGTCCGTCAATGTCAGTAGCGGTCCCAATATTCTCTCCTTCCACTCTCACGGTAACACCAATCAAAGGTTCCCCCCTCCGATCGGCTACAACACCGGTTATTGTTTTCTTATCTCCTTTCTGGGAGGCGTTTTGTTCGGTTTTCAGGGTAAGCACTACTTGCTTGCCCGATTCTATCTTATAACTAATAGGTGACCCTTTGAAAACTTTTTCTAAAACCGAATCGATACTTTCATTGTCCACTTTCAATGAAATCTTTTGATCCAATCCGGGAAGCTTATCCGTATAAAAGAAGCTGTAATCAGCCTTCTTCTCAATTACTCGTATCGTCTGGCGTATTGTCTGATTCTTTACAGAGAAAGTGATCTGCGCACTTACCTCTTGAGACACAAACAACAAGATACAACAGAACATAACAAGCCTGAATATGATATGTAATTGTTTTCTCATTAGTAATTAGCTTTAAATTCTTTAAAATATAAGTCTGAAAATCAGACTTTTTATTATCTTTGTGAAATCGTGATGCAAAAAGGATTCCCTTTCCCTTATCCGCATAAGGAAAAATTTCTTTTTTACTATCATGTATAAACCGTATTTAATTTCAGGGTGGAATTATGCTGCTACATAATTCTACCCTCTTTGTTTTATTATGAGGTGTCTTCCATAGATCGTCTTTTTTTAGTTAATACTACTTCCAATTTTCACCGTATCTCCTTCTAACTTATAAGTCAAAGGATAAGTAAGGCTTATAATGTAAAATACATTATGCAAACTGCTGTTCCGGATGGTTCCGGAAAACGGCACATTCTTCAGCTTCTCCGAGTCAAACACGACTTTCACCCCGTACATCCGCTCCAACGTGGTCGCGATCTCTGCTAAAGGCGCTGAATTAAAAATCAACATATTGTTCCGCCAAAAGTCGATTTCACGCAGATCCGAGATGGGCGATTTAGTAAATGTCTGCTTGTGCTTATGATACTCTACCTTTTCTCCGGGTTTCAACAATGTGGTATTCGTTTTATTAGAAACCCTGACACTTCCTTCCGCCAGCAGTGTCGTGACGGAAAGATCGTCGCCATATCCCTTCACATCAAAGGTTGTTCCCAACGCTTCTATCTCCAAATCATTGCAGCAGACGATAAAACGCTTGTCTTTGTTCTTTGCCACCTCAAAATAGGCTTCTCCGTCTAAATAAATCTTTCGGTCGGATTTGTTATACTCCGCATCATAAGAAAGATGAGTAGCCGAATTCAACCAGACTTTCGTTCCATCAGGTAAAGTCAGGTTCGCTTTCTGCCCATAATCTACTGCAACCATGAAAGGATCCTGTGATACCTTATTTATATGTCCTACTCCGAAATAAGTGGCCAGTCCCAAACAAACCGGTAATAATATAGTGGCCGCCACCTTATATATAATAGGTTGCCAACGCCGCTTCTTCGGATACAGAATTTTGGGTTCATCCAAATTCCGCTGCAGATGATTCCACATTTCTTCTTCCACTGTCTTATCTATTTCAACAGCTGCTTCTTTCCACATTTGCTCGCAAAGCGAATTAAACTCATCACGAATCCCCGGTTTGCGAATCCATTCAATAAGTATCCTTCTTTCTTCAGAAGAGGCCTCCTTCTTGAAGAATTTTTCCAATAGTACTATGTAATCGTGTTGCTCCATAATTTTCCTGTTCTATATATACTAGCCTTGAGAGACAGAAAAGGACTACAAGAAAATGAAGATAAGTTAGATATTAACTTTTATTAAAGATTAAACATTAGATATGGTGCAGGAAGAGAGAGACAGAAAAGGCAATCGTCCCCAGTTTGTCACGCAGGAAATCCAAAGAACGATGTACCTGTGTAGCAACAGTCTTTTCGGATATATCCAACTGTTCAGCTATCTCACGATAGTTCAGCCCGGATTTCCAATAGAGCATAAAAACTTCCCGACGGGCAGGAGGCAGTTCTTCCAAAAGTTTCAGGATATATTCTTCTAAAAATAAATAATCCAACTCTTCATCTATCTCTACGGATTCGTCAGCCGATTCATTCGATAGTTTATCCACATAATTTTGAAGCAGGAGTTCGCGCCTTACATAATGATACACCATATTTTGGGATATCTTAAAAAGATAACCGCCCAAATTCCCTTCCAAATCAATATTGAGCCGTTTCTCCCAGATTTGGAGAAAGATATCCTGTGTAATATCCTTTGCCACCCCGGCATCGCCTATCATAGAAAGGACAAAACTGTAAATGCGAGCATTGTATGCACGATACAACGCTTCAAAAGCATTTTTATTTCCTTCCTTCAATAATTGAAGTTGTTGGGTGGTAATCATCATCAAATAAGGTTAAATCATATATGGACTCAAAAATAACGAAATAACTAAAGCCGACAACCAAAGCGCTTGTTAAAATTTCAATAAATCAATATCTAAGCTTTTAAAAAAGAATAGGATATAAATGCATATCCTATGTATCTCATATCATAAATTCAGCCATTTTGCTATAAAATTAATAGAAATTACCAATCAACAGCAACAATTTCTAACTTTTATTCCTACATTTGCAGCCAATTGATAACTTATTAACAAATTACATATATACCATGGCTAAAATAACGAAAGAAGCCGCTTTGCTCTATCACTCACAGGGCAAACCCGGCAAGATTGAGGTAGTGCCTACCAAACCTTATAGTACTCAAACCGACTTATCACTCGCATATTCCCCCGGTGTAGCAGAACCTTGTCTCGAAATTGAGAAGAACCCGCAGGATGCATACAAGTATACAGCTAAAGGAAATCTTGTAGCTGTTATTTCTAACGGTACAGCCGTACTCGGACTGGGCGATATAGGCGCATTAAGCGGCAAACCTGTAATGGAAGGTAAAGGGCTGCTTTTCAAAATCTATGCCGGTATCGACGTTTTCGACATCGAAGTAGACGAGAAAGATCCGGAGAAGTTCATTGCGGCAGTGAAAGCAATCGCTCCTACCTTTGGAGGTATCAACCTGGAAGACATCAAGGCGCCCGAATGTTTTGAAATCGAACGTCGCCTGAAAGAAGAATTAGACATTCCTGTAATGCACGACGACCAGCACGGTACTGCTATTATCTCCAGCGCCGGTTTGGTAAATGCCTTGCAGGTGGCAGGAAAGAAAATCGAGGATGTGAAAATCGTCGTGAACGGTGCCGGTGCATCCGCAGTATCTTGTACTAAATTATATGTATCTTTGGGCGCTCGCCTCGAAAATATTGTCATGCTGGATAGTAAAGGCGTTATCAGCAAGACACGTACCGATCTGAACGAACAGAAAAGATATTTTGCAACTGACCGCACAGATATCCACACACTGGAAGAAGCAATCAAGGGCGCGGATGTATTCCTCGGCCTGTCAAAAGGAAATGTGTTGAGTCAAGATATGGTACGCAGCATGGCTCCGATGCCCATCGTATTCGCATTGGCCAACCCGACACCGGAAATCTCTTACGAAGATGCCATGGCAGCACGTCCTGACGTACTGATGGCTACCGGACGTTCCGACTATCCGAACCAGATTAATAATGTAATCGGTTTCCCATATATCTTCCGCGGTGCTTTGGACACTCAAGCTAAAGCAATCAACGAAGAAATGAAAATTGCGGCCGTACACGCCATTGCCAACCTGGCAAAACAACCGGTACCTGATGTAGTCAACGCAGCCTACCACGTAAACAACCTTTCTTTCGGTGCGGAATACTTTATCCCCAAACCCGTAGACCCACGCCTCATCACCGAAGTGTCCTGCGCAGTCGCACAAGCTCCTATGGAAAGCGGCGTGGATCGCACAGAAATCAAAGACTGGGACGCTTACTGTGTTCACCTGCGCGAATTGATGGGCTACGAATCCAAACTGACCCGCCAACTGTATGATACTGCCCGCCGCTCACCGCAACGTGTCGTATTTGCCGAAGGTATCCACCCGAATATGCTGAAAGCTGCCGTTGAAGCAAAAGCCGAAGGCATCTGTCATCCTATCTTATTAGGAAACGACGAAGCTATCGGAAAACTGGCAGAAGAAATGGAGCTTAGCCTGGAAGGTATTGAAATCGTCAATCTTCGTCACCCGGACGAATCAGATCGTCGCGAGCGTTACTCCCGCATCCTTACAGAAAAACGTGCACGCGAAGGATTTACCTACGAAGAAGCCAACGACAAGATGTTCGAACGCAACTACTTCGGTATGATGATGGTAGAAACCGGAGATGCAGACGCATTTATCACCGGACTCTACACCAGATACAGCAACACCATCAAAGTTGCCAAAGAAGTAATCGGCATCCAGCCCGGATTCAACCATTTCGGAACGATGCACATTCTTAATTCAAAGAAGGGTACCTACTTCCTGGCAGATACGCTGATCAACCGTCATCCGGATACGGAAACTCTGATTGACATCGCCAAACTGGCTGACAAGACAGTCCGTTTCTTCAACCATACACCGGTCATCTCGATGTTGTCGTACTCCAACTTCGGCGCCGATACCTCCGGCAGCCCTGTCAAAGTGCACGGAGCAGTGAACTATATGCAGAAGGAATATCCGGAACTCGCCATCGACGGTGAAATGCAGGTGAACTTTGCCATGAACCGCGAACTGCGTGACGCCAAGTATCCGTTCACCCGCCTGAAAGGTAAAGACGTGAATACGCTGATCTTCCCGAACCTGAGCTCCGCCAACGCAGGATACAAACTGCTGCAGGCAATGGACCCCGATACGGAATTCATCGGCCCTATCCAGATGGGACTGAACAAGCCTATCCATTTCACTGACTTTGAAAGTTCTGTCCGCGACATCGTGAACATCACAGCCGTAGCCGTGATCGACGCCATCGTAGTGAAGAAGAAAAACGAAAGCCGATGAGAAGGCCGTTATCAAAATCACAAATAGTTTGCGTCAGCCTGCTTTGGCTGGCGCTTTGCTATTTAGTTCTCACAAAAGCCGAACGTATTGACGGTATGACGATAGTAATGCTTGTCATTTCGGCAGCATTAGTCTTTATTCCTGTCTATAAGTCGATGAAAAAGAATAAATAAATATCTTTTTTCTGAGTTTTAATGCAATAAAATATCAAATTTGATGTTTTATTGCATTTTTCTTTATAAAATGTTTGCTAGTTCAATTTTTATCTTTACTTTTGCAACCGAAAATAAATATCCGATGTACCCATACGCAGATGTGCAAATCTGCTATATAGCACAAAAGCACATAGTCAAACGGTATATTAGCAAATTGTCAAATTAGCACTTTATTTATATCAACCAATTAAAGAAAAAAAAGATTATGAATGCAGCAAAGGTATTAGACGATCTGAAAAGAAGATTTCCCAATGAACCGGAGTATCATCAAGCAGTAGAAGAAGTACTTTCTACTATTGAAGAAGAATACAACAAACATCCGGAGTTTGATAAAGTAAACTTGATCGAACGTTTGTGTATTCCTGATAGAGTATATCAGTTCCGTGTGACTTGGATGGACGATAAAGGTAATATTCAGACCAATATGGGTTACCGTGTTCAGCATAACAACGCAATCGGCCCTTACAAAGGCGGTATCCGTTTCCACGCATCTGTGAACCTTTCTATCTTGAAGTTCCTTGCCTTTGAACAAACATTCAAAAACTCACTGACTACTCTGCCAATGGGTGGTGGTAAAGGTGGTTCTGACTTCTCTCCTCGTGGAAAGTCAAATGCTGAAGTAATGCGCTTCGTACAGGCATTCATGCTGGAACTGTGGCGTCACATCGGTCCTGAAACTGACGTTCCTGCTGGTGACATCGGTGTTGGTGGCCGCGAAGTAGGTTTCATGTTCGGTATGTATAAAAAACTGGCTCATGAATTTACCGGAACATTTACAGGTAAAGGCCGCGAATTCGGTGGTTCACTGATTCGTCCGGAAGCTACCGGTTATGGTAACATCTACTTCCTGATGGAAATGCTGAAAACAAAAGGCACTGACCTGAAAGGTAAAGTTTGTCTGGTTTCCGGTTCTGGTAACGTTGCTCAATATACAATCGAAAAAGTAATCGAACTGGGTGGTAAGGTAGTTACTTGCTCTGACTCTGACGGTTATATCTACGATCCGGATGGTATCGACCGCGAAAAACTGGATTACATCATGGAACTGAAGAATCTGTACCGTGGCCGTATCCGTGAATACGCAGAAAAATATGGTTGCAAATATGTGGAAGGAGCTAAACCTTGGGGTGAAAAATGTGATATCGCTCTTCCTTCTGCTACTCAAAATGAATTGAATGGCGACCACGCTCGTCAGTTAGTAGCAAACGGTTGTATCGCCGTATCTGAAGGAGCTAACATGCCTTCTACTCCGGAAGCTATCAAAGTGTTCCAGGATGCTAAGATCCTTTACGCTCCGGGTAAAGCTGCTAACGCCGGTGGTGTGTCAGTATCAGGTCTTGAAATGACTCAAAACTCTATCAAATTGAGCTGGAGTGCTGAAGAAGTAGACGAAAAACTGAAGAGCATCATGAAGAATATCCACGAAGCTTGCGTTCAGTACGGTACAGAAGCCGACGGATACGTAAACTATGTGAAGGGTGCTAACGTAGCCGGATTCATGAAGGTTGCTAAAGCAATGATGGCACAAGGTATCGTATAATCAGCGAAAGATATATAAGCTATAGTTTATTTAAAGGCTCCCGCCTTCCGAAAGGAAGTGCGGGAGTTTTTTTATGCAATAAAAAATAACAGGCAATATATACACAATTCATAGTTATTCTCTATCTTTAGATAGAAATTTTCTGTTTGACAAGTGAGCAAAAGAGAGCTATCTTTGTTACATATTATAAACCCCGGATGAAAGAATAAAAAGGCATAGTCTGCTTATACTTGTATCCGACTAAAAAATCTATTTATGGAAAAGAAAAAACTAACAGCTGCGAACGGCCGTCCTATCGCCGACAATCAGAACTCGCAAACCGCAACTTTATTCATTGCTCATTTTACTCATTTGTATTCATGATTTAAGCAAAACCGTCCAGGGCGAACGCTCAATAACTTGTACATGTTAATTTAGCTTTTATTATTCCCTAAATAGATAGTTTTTTTCCTGTATTTTTCAATATCTTCTGTTCCTATTCTCTGTGTGAATATAATTCATTACATTTGCATATCTACTATATTAATCCCTACCGCCATATGACCATTCAAGCCTTTTCAGCTATAATTCCTGATGTAAGAGATGATAAGAATAAAATATATCAGTCTAACGAAATAGTGTTCATCGCCCTAGTCTCTGTTATCTGCGGGGCTGATACGTGGAACGAAATAGAAACATTCGGCAAGACGCATGAATCCTATTTCAAGACGCGTCTTCCGGGTTTGACTTCTATCCCTTCCCATGATACCTTGAGTCGTTTCTTCTCCATATTGGATATCGACTGGTTTGAAGAATGTTTCAGGTTGTGGGTCGATGACATCTGCCGTAAAATTCCCGGGGTGGTAGCTATTGATGGAGAAGCCGTTTGTGATAATCCCCATAAAAACAGCCGCTCAAAAAATGGAGTGAGAAGCAAGCTCTATATAGTCAGCGCCTGGTCTGTATCCAACGGCATTTGCCTTGGTCAAAAGAAAGTAGAAGAAAAATCGAATGAAATAAAGGCTATCCCCGAGTTAATAAAGGCGCTGGATCTTGAGAACTGCATCATAACCATTGACGCTATGGGCTGCCAGAAATCAATCACTAAACTAATAATCGAGAACAAAGCTGATTATATTTTATGTGCCAAAGATAACCATGAAACACTCAGGGATATGATAGAATTTAATCTTAGTGAGGAAACAAGATACTATTTATGTCACGCAAAAAGGTACTTTGAGGAAAACGAAGGGCATGGAAGAAGTGAATACAGGGAATGTATATGCATAAGCGCTAAAAATCTGCAATATTTTCTCAAAGGGTGGACAGGGATCAAGACATTGGCTATGATAAATTCTATCAGAAAAACAGGTGATAAAGAAGCTACTATGGAAACAAGGTACTATATATCATCATTGGAACCTGACCCGGTACTCATACTTAAATCGGTCAGATCACACTGGGAGGTTGAAAACAACCTACATTGGGTACTTGATATAGGATTCAGAGAAGATGATGACAGAAAAACAGGAAATGCTGCAATCAACTTCTCCGCCATATCAAAGTTGGCACTTATGTTATTAAAACAGAGCGATATCAAACTGGGAATGGCAGGAAAGAGGAAAGCGTGTGGATGGGACGAGAAAATAAGAGATAAAGTCATTGGGATTGGAAAAATATAGAGAATAATAGGATGTACAAGTTATTGAGCGTTCGCCCTGAAAACCGTCTGATAGCTTTGGGTAATACATTGTGATTTGTACCCCTTTTATTGTCAATCTGTCAGGATGGCACCCAAGCATCTGAATATCAGTCTTATATATCCTGACAATAGATGCTGACAATAGGCTGATAATAAAATATATATACTCCTATTGTCAACCTTGATTTCTTATCAGGTAGCTTGTTGTGAGGTTAATAAAGTGAGACTTTATAATGAGAGATGCCAGTACGGTTGCGTTGAGAAGCCTGTATAAGTTGCGCTGAGATGTCGGTATTGTTCCATTAAAGTGTCGACATTGCTAACTTCCCACGGCCGTGACAAGATCTTCCCACGGCCGTGGTAGGAACTCTTCACGGCTGTGGAAAGAAGCTACCACGGCCGTGGTGAATTAGCTATATCGGCATCCCGATCGACAAATAGTTACTGTATGATGGAAGTATAACGGTTGTATAACGATTGTTTAATGGGGATTTGTCACAAAAGCTAAGTAGAACCGGATGGATAAGCTTACTATCGGAGTGATGTGAATACCATCGGGATGTTGTTATTGTTCATTTCCGCACCGATATGAACTAATTTTGATGCAGCTGCCCCTGTTTTAACACTCAACAGAAATAGCCTTTCAACTCTTTTAACTATCTTTGCCCTTTGTATAACCCATTAATATTAATAACAGACTGATGAAACTAAAAAAATTATTCGCCGGAACGATATTATGTCTGGCAGTTGCTTCCTGCATTCAGGATGAAGCTCAAAATGTCGAAGCAGCTATAGACGGATGCAGCGGAAACCATATCCAACAGTATTTGATTGATCGAAATGACTTCACCGTTCAGTTGTATGTATCAAAAGCTGCTGACCCATCCAAAATAAATATCAACTTCGACCTCCCTACTGGAGCTTCTATAAAACCGGTACAGCAGTTAACCGGAGACGAAGCTAACGTCTACAACTTTAAAGACGGAAACCCTAGAGAATTTAAAGTTACATCAGAAGATGGTGCTTTTTCTGCAACCTATACAATCAAACTTTGGCAAACAGAAATGCCTTTGGTATATGATTTTGAAACTCTAAGTTCAGATGCTCCTTATCACAAATTTTATGAAGATAAATCTTCTGAAAATATTATCCGTCGACTAGAGCTAGCTAGTGGAAACCCAGGATTCGAATTAACAAAAATGGCAAAAACGCCGGAAGACTATCCTACAGTGCAAGTAAACGGAGGAGTTAATGGTGGCAAATGTGTAAAACTGACAACGAAAGACACAGGTAGCTTTGGAAGTATGGTAAAAATGTATATTGCTGCAGGTAACTTATTTGTTGGCTCATTTGAAGTGGGACAGGCCTTAAACAACGCAATGAAAGCCACTCACTTTGGTTTCCCATTCTTCTACTATCCGCTCAAGTTGGAAGGATGGTACAAATATAAAGCCGGTACCAACTTCTCATCAAAGGGAGAAATCGTAGAAGGAAAGAAAGATAAATGTGACATCTACGGTGTATTATATGAAACAGATGATAATGTACAATTCCTTGATGGCTCTACTTCACTCACTTCACCCAATATTGTAGCCTTGGCACGAAATCTTGACGCACTTCCTGAAACAGATAGTTGGCAACAATTCAGTTTTAATTTCGAACCAAAGAATGGCAAATCTATTGATCCTGATAAACTAGAGAAAGGTATCTACAAACTTGGCATCGTATTCTCTTCCAGTGTAGACGGTGCAAAATTTGAGGGAGCAGTAGGTAGTACGCTTCATATAGACCAAGTAGAGATTGTCTATACTTCTAACCCGAGTGAATATCCCGTAAATCAATAATAAACCTAATCAATTGATAAGATAATGAAGAAAACAATATATAATAAACTAGTAGGGATTGTATTCCTCGCAATACTTTTTTCACATGTGGCATATGCCCAAAACGAACGTAACAAAGCTCTTATCTACTCATATTTACATGGATGGGAGTATAGTATCAAAGCTGGATTGAGCATTGGAGGTACTTCTCCTCTACCCTTACCTAAAGAGATACGCAGTATTGATAGCTATGCGCCAAACATAGCTATCGCCATTGAGGGAAATACTACAAAATGGTTCGGCAAAGATAAAAAATGGGGAATGACCGCAGGTATACGTCTTGAGAATAAAACAATGACTACCGAAGCTACCGTAAAAAATTATGGTATGAAGATCATCAACACTAATGGTGGCGAACTACAAGGTCTTTGGACTGGTGGTGTAAAAACAAAAGTGAAAAATTCATATCTCACCATCCCTGTATTGGCTAATTATAAGATAAGTGACCGTTGGAAAGTATCACTTGGTCCTTATGTTTCTTATATGACTGAAGGCAACTTCTCCGGCCATGTATATGAAGGACATTTACGTACGCCTGATGAAACCGGTCAACGGGTAGATTTCAGCGGTGAAAGTGTTGCAACTTACGACTTCTCTGATAATTTACGCAAGTTTCAATGGGGAGCCCAATTAGGCGGTGAGTGGAAAGCTTTCAAGCACCTTAATGTTTATGCAGATCTGACATGGGGGCTAAACGATATCTTTAAGAAAGACTTTGATACCATCACGTTTGCAATGTATCCTATCTATTTGAATATTGGGTTTGGATATGCGTTCTAAAAAAGGAACAGATACTGAACAGTCACAATGCAGTGCACATTACAGCCGTTTTTAATATAGGGATATTCCGTAAATGTTCCTCTTTCTTATAAATCAAGAGAAAAGTTTTACTTTACGTGAGCTTTTCTCTTATTTTTTTCGGCCAAATTGCCATTCCTCTATCTTTTTTATAGAATATTGTTTACATATTCTTT
>ENA-UOJD01000379-UOJD01000379.1-human-gut-metagenome-genome-assembly--contig:-P48-NODE-379-length-66240-cov-119.697635_pt1 | contig 66240 bp, 53 predicted proteins | sample MGYA00242342_ERZ723889 | MGnify/ENA metagenome assembly ERZ723889 | reverse complement strand
GTCGGCATGATGAATCCGGTACTTTTCTTCTCTGATTTTGATGCGGTTGCCCTGAGCCTACCGGGGATTCCGTTTGCACAGGTTCGGATTTTTCTGTAATTTCGGGGCTCGTAAGGTCGGTCGACCGGATTTCAGAAAGCATTTCCGCCACGGCGGGAAGTGCGGTCACCGCAAGCGCAAGAGCGAGCGCCGGCACGAGAGCGAACGGACGAAGACGCCGCGCTCCTTTTGGCTTTTGATTGTACATCATAGTGATACGTTTTTTAAGATTACTGTGATTGAGGCTGTTGGCAAGCGACTGGAAACGAGTGCCCACAGCCTTTTTTATTAATAGACGCTGATATGTTATGGGGTCCGACCCTCCGGCAATCACGCCGCTGTCGGCCTGAAACTCATGAACGGCCTTAAGCTCGTCGCGCATAAGCCACGCGGCCGGATTAAACCACTCGACGATGCAAACCACCTGGGCCACAAGAAGATCAATCCAATGGCGGCGGCCCAGATGCTGAAGCTCGTGCTCCACAATCATTTCGCCGGCTGAGTCGAAATCCTCGCGGCTTACCACCACATATCTTCCCCAGCTGAACGGCGCCACTCCATGGCCGGGAAGAATCACAAGTGTGTATGCGCCACAGTCCCGATGGCTCCCCGACCGGATTATAGCCCGGATGCGCAGGGCGATAAATGCGCTCCACAAGCCAACCGCCACCATTCCGCCGAAATAAATCCATACGAGAAGGAGCGTAACCACGGAGCTCGGCGTCGCTGCCCCGGCTCCCACAAGCGTCGGAAGTTCCACTGCTATAGTCGCTTCCACGGGAGCGGAAGCCGACAGGACTCCCGCAAGCAGATTTTTCAGCGGCCACGCCGCGAAAGAGACGGCATAGATGGTCCACAGAAGGCAGCGGTTCAACCCGGGCAATTTCTCGCCTGCCAGAAGCCACACATATATAAGATAGCCGCCAAGAAGCAGTAGGCCCGAATAAACCGAATAGCTCAACATCTCGCCCATAATGCGCAAATTTAGAGGGTGTTTAATAATAGCTGTTAAATTACAACAAGCATATTTTGAGGCAGTTTTGCCTTTTGAGAAAGGAGTGATGCGGGCATCACGACTGACGAGAAAGGCAAAAATGGCCAAAATATGCGATGAGTTTACTCCTATTAATCATAATACCTTCTTACGTTTGGAAATTAACAGATATTATTAAACACCCTCTTATTGTTTCGACGGTTTTCTTCCCTCCATGAGGTCGATAATCTCACGAAGTTCGTCAATGGAGATCTTCTCCTCCTTCACCAGTGCGGAGACAGCGCTCGCGTAGCTGTTGTTGAAATAGCTTTTCACCACCTCAGCAAGCGAGTGCTCGCGGAAATCGGCTATGTCGGCCACGGCATAATAACGGTGAGAGCCTCCCACCACTTCATGTGCCACAAAACCCTTGTCCTCAAGGATGCGCACAGTGGTCGAAACGGTATTGAAATGCGGGCGCGGATCGGGATAGCGCTCAAGCATTTCCCTGACATACAGAGGGCCGTCGGTCCAGAGCATCGTCATTATCTCACGTTCTTTCTCGGTCAGCTTCTTTGTGCCTGTCTGCTTACGGTTCATCTCAACTAATTTTTTAGTTTATACAGCAAATGTAGAACTAAATTTTTAGTTAGCAAAGAATAAACAAGAAAATGAGCTGAAAAACGGCGAATTTAACTTTTTTACATTTTGGAGTGCCAGAAATTTGCCCAACGCACATCTAACTTTGCAGTGTAGAATCAATTAAAGGTTCACTCCCTTTCTCTACCCGAGTAATTACAACCAAATCTCTCTGATATGTATACTGCAAATCTTTTCACGCTCAACGAAATTCCGACTCTTGCCAACGTTCCGGCGATTGCAACAGCCACATACGCAATGGATGCCACCGACCGCATTTTCGTGTCTGTAAACAAATATGGACGCGAAATCGCGTCCATACAGTTGTCTGGTTTCAAAAATATAGAGGATGCCGTGGCCGCCACTGCCAGAAGATTCGCATCGGCAGGAGGGCTACTCACACTCAGGCTACGCAATCCGCGCTACGGATGGCTTGCGAAGCGCACAATACGCGTGGCCACCGTTCCCGCATCGGCATAATCACGGGCAATCCTCGTGGGGCGACCTTAGGCGAACAGAAGAATCAGCGCCTGAGCCGCAACCACGCGAAGGAACATGGTGAGCGGGTAGACAGTTGAATAGCTTACAGCCGGGGCGTCGCTGCCGGTTGAGTTGTTGGAATAGGCGAGAGCGGGGGGATCGGTGTATCCGCCCGACATCATACCCATGATGGTCAGGAAGTTAATCTTATATACACCGCGGGCGATAGCGCCGACAACCATCAGCGGAACGAACGTGATGATGAAGCCCCAGATTACCCACCACATGCCCTGGTAGTTGAACACGGTCTCGGCAAATCCCTTGCCGGCCCCGATACCCACGGCGGCAAGGAACATACAGATACCCAGCTCGCGAAGCATCAGCGATGCCGACGATGAGGTGTAGGTCACGAGTTTCACCTTATAGCCGAAGCGGCTCAGAAGAATGGCTACTACGAGCGGTCCGCCGGCCAATCCGAGTTTCATGCCGAACCCAACGTTGATCGAGCCGAGAATTATACCGAACATGATACCTACGAATATGGTCACCAGGTTAGGCTGGTTGAGGCGCTTCATCGAGTTGCCCAGCTTAGAGGCGAGGCGGTCGATATCGTTGAGGTCGCCCACCACGGTGATGCGATCGCCCATCTGCAGGCGGAAGCCCGGCGAAGCGAGAAGATCCACACCGGCACGGTTGATTCGCGTGCAGTTTACGTTGTAACCCTTGTGGAGGCGGAGCGCCCCGAGAGCCACACCGTTGTATTCCGAACACGTAACGAGAATGCGGCGGGAAACTACGCTTGCGGGGGCCACCTCATCCCATTTGTCGTTGTCCATCTCGATAGGACGGCCGAGCACGGCGTCGAAGCTGTGCTGGTCCTCGGCCGACATTACCACGAAAAGCTTGTCGCCAACATGGATTTCTGTGCTCGATTTGGGGATGATGACCTTGCCGTCGGCTCCCATGAGTCGTGAAACCACAAACTCGCAATGGATAATGCTGTGGAGGCGCAGCAGAGTAGTGCCGTCGATAAGCTTGTTGGTAACCTCGTAGGATACGAGGTGGGGCTTGCTCTGCCCCTCCTCCTGCTCGCGGTTGATATCCTCAATCTCCTTGTCGACTTTCACGCGGAAGATTGCCTTGAGAAGAAGTATCGAGGTGATGATGCCGAGCACTCCGAGCGGATAGGCGGCGGCATAACCCATCGACATGGTGTTCACCGCCGTTATGTCGGCGGCAGCCTGCTGGGCCGCGGCGAGACCGGGAGTATTGGTCACCGCACCCGACATTACACCCACAAGAGCCTGGATCGAGGTAGTCCCGTCGATATAATATATTGAGATTACGATTGCCACATTGAGCAGAATCATCAGCACGGCCAGCATGTTGAGCCTCACACCGCCCTTCTTGAACGACGAGAAGAAACCGGGGCCGACCTGCAGGCCTATGGCGAAGATGAAGAGAATCAGGCCAAATTCGCGCACGAACTTCAGAACACCCGGATCCACCTCATAGCCGAAATGGCCCATAAGGATACCGACGAACAGCACGAAAGTCACACCAAGCGAAACTCCGAAAAATTTGATTTTTCCCAAATAGATACCCAATGCTATCACGAACGACAGCAGCACAAGGGTTGAGGCCAACGAAGTCTGGCCGGGCCATAACAACTCCTGAAGAAATTTCATAAAAGCTCTTTTATCTTAAATTGCTGATTTTGTGACCAATAAGTCACTGCATGTCTTTTCGACTGCAAAGTTAAGGATTTTTAGCGTAATAACCGAAATCCTCAGGCGCGGGAGTTGCAAACATCCGGCAAAAAATCAGAATTCCGCCGGCTGAAGCAGCGGGGAAGAGAAGTTTATTCGCGGCATGGCTGCATCCGCCACCTCGGGAAGAGCGAAATACGCTACAACGGTTCCGCGATATGCGCGCTCGCGAGAGTCGCGGTGGGATGTCATGTCGGAATTGTCGCCGTTTTCCATACCGAGCAGCCGGAAGCTGCTCTGCGGGGCGTCAGGCCGACGACGGCGTCGGGGCCCCTCCCCTATTGTGCAGGTTATCTCGTTGTCGGCGAGTCGCACAAGGCGCCCCTGCTCATCAACTACCTCGACCAGCACCTGAAGCACACCGTCGCGGCGGTCAAGCTCTGTGGCGCGCAATGCATATGGACGCCCGGTTGTAGCAACCGTGTCGGAAGCAGTCGCTTTGCCTGCCGAATCAAAGGCCTCGACAGTCAGGACGCCGGGTTCGTAGGGCACTTCCCAAGTAATCAAGCCTATGGAATCGGCATATGCCTTCCGGCCGAGGCTCCGGCCGTTCAGGCGCAGCTCGGCCTCTCCGCCGTTTGTGTAGCAAACCACCACCGTGGTGTCGCCAGGATTGTAGTTCCATACGTCGGGGGCGCTGTAGTCGGCCCATCGACCCCATTCGGCAGGAAATTTCGGATGGGTGCCCAGTTTGGCTACCGGCTCCGACGACCAGAGCGAGCGGCGGAAGCCGGCCATCGGTTTCGGCAGATTGTCGAAGCCGAGCAGCCCTGTGCCGAGGCCGCGCGAGGGCCAGCGGCCCGACTCGCCGAGATAGTCGGCGCCCGTCCAGAGAAACTGGCCGAATATATACGGATTCCGGCTGACCGCCAGCCAGGCGTCGTAGCCGTGACCGTTTTCCGAGCCGTAAATCACACGGTCGGGATAAGCGGCGTGGTCCTCGGCATAGCGTCCTTCAGTATAGTTGTAGCCAACCACGTCGACAGTCTGCGGGTAGGCAGTCTGGTTGGACATAACCACACCGGCCAGCGCACCGGTTACGGGACGGGACGTATCCACCTCCCTGATATCGGCAGCGATGCGCCCGGCAATCTCGCCGATACGCTCGGCTCGCGGTGCATCGGGGTTGTAGCCGCCATACATAGGCTGGCCGATTGCGGAATTCTTGCCGTCGAGCACAGGATGGCTGTAGGGGTCGTTGGGATAGTCCACCTCATTGCCCACGCTCCAGAGAAATACCGAGGGATGGTTGCGGTCGCGTCGCACCATATCGCTGACATCGCGGTCGATCCACTCCTCGAAAAAGTCGTAGCTTCCCTCGAACTTCGGTGTACCGGTGTTCCATCCCGACACCCATTTGCGTTTGGGATACTCCCACTCGTCGCTCCCTTCGTCCATCACCAGCAGCCCGAGTTCGTCGCAAAGGTCGTAGACCACGGGAGCCTGCGGGTTGTGGCTCATGCGGATGGCGTTGACGCCCAATTTCTTGAGATTTTCAAGCCGGGTGCGCCAGAGAGCCTTTGGCACAGCTGCGCCGAAACCGCCCATATCGTGGTGAAGACATACGCCCTTCACCTTCACATTTCGGCCGTTGAGAGTGAAACCGCTGTCGGCGCTGAACTCCAGGCTACGCACACCAAGCGGCACCTCGGCTGAATCCACCTCACGGCCGTCTTTCAGCAGCGTAGCGCGAAGAGAATATAAATATGGCGAGTCGATATCCCAGCGGTGAGGGTTGCGCAATTTCATGCGTATCAGCTCCGTTTCTCCTGCCTTCACGCCCTTGCGGGCGGAAGCGGCCACCTTGCCGTCGGCGTCGATGATTTCAATGAGAGCCGACAGGCGCCCCTGCCGCGGAGACTCGTCGAGGGCGCGGACGTCTACGGTGACGTCAGCCGATCGGTCGGTGATGCGGTCGGCGCGCCAGCCGATACCCCAAAGGTCGAAGCGAGTCTCGGAGGCCGACACGAGCCAAACATCGCGATATATGCCGGAACCGGTATACCAGCGCGAGTCGGCCTCGCGCGAATGGTCCACACGCACAGCAAGCGTGTTGGGCTCTCCTGCCGGACGCAGCCAGGGGGTCATGTTGTAAGCGAACGACACATAGCCGTTGGGCCGGCGGCCAAGCAAGTGGCCGTTGAGATATACCTCACTGCGGTTGTAAATCCCCTCGAAATAGATGAAATGACGCTCGGCGCCGTCGTCGGGTGTAAGGAAAGTCTTTCTATACCACCCGATTCCGCCGGGGTAATAGCCGGTACAGCTGTTGAGCGTAGGGGCAGGCAGCATCTCGATACTCCAGTCGTGAGGAAGCGAAAGCTGTCGCCACGTGGAGTCCGGATATTCCGGAAGCGACATCGCCGCCGAATCAGCGGGCATGAAGCGCCAGCCATCGTTGAAGCCGACGGCGTTCCCGAACGAGGTATTGCATAGGGCAGACGGAATGGCCGGCGACACAAGCGCCAGAGCCAAAAGGAATATTTTTTTCACGGCAAGAAAGGCATATGCAGAAGAAAGGGCACCGGGCCATCCCGGCGGCTATATTTGCAAAGGTAGTAAAAATAAGCGGATTTTTCCGTAAATTTGCGCCATAGCCTCCGGATGCAGCCGAGACATGCGGTGAGACCTCTACTATTGCCAATTGAATAAGAATATTATTAACCTGCTATAAACCAACCATGAAGAAACTTATTACATCTGCCGCAGCAGCGGCAATGATGGCATTCGCTCTACCGACGCATGCCGAGACCGCCACGACTACCCCAACGGCTACAGCCAACGACCCTTATGTGGCTTACCTTTTCACATATTTTACAGGCAACCACGGCGACGAAGAAGCCGTGCGCTACGCAATCTCGGAAGACGGATACAACTATAAAGCCCTCAACGGCAACCGACCCGTAATCGACTCTAAGAAAATCAGCGTCACCGGCGGCGTGCGCGATCCGCACCTGCTCCGCGGAGAGGACGGGGCATTCTATATGGTGCTCACCGATATGGTCTCCGACCGGGGATGGGACTCCAACCGCGGCCTGATTCTTCTGCGTTCCACCGACCTTATCAACTGGACGCACTCGGCCATACATTTCCCCGACCGCTACAAAGGTCAGCATGACCTGAAACGCGTATGGGCTCCCCAGACCATCTACGACCCCGAAGCAGGCAAATATCTGGTATATTTCTCCCTCCAGTATGCCAACGAACCCGACATAATCCATTACGCATATGCCAACGCCGACTTCACCGACCTTGAGGGCGAACCCTACCCGATGTTCATACCCCACGACAAAAAATCATGTATCGACGGCGACATCGTTCCTTTCAAAGGCAAGTACCATCTGTTCTACAAGACCGAAGGCCACGGCAACGGCATCAAGGTAGCAACCACCGAATCGCTCACCTCGGGCAAATGGGTGGAAAGCCCTGATTACAAACAGCTGACAAAGGATGCCGTGGAGGGTGCGGGCACATTCAAGCTCATCGGCCAGGACCGCTTCATCCTGATGTACGACGTATATATGAACAAGCGGTATGAATTCACCGAGACCACCGATCTGGAAACCTTCTACCCGGCTTCGCAGGAGGTAACGATGGATTTCCATCCGCGCCACGGCACGGTGATACCCATCCGCGCATCTGAACTCGCACGCCTGCGCGAGGCGTACCCCGAAAAATAAAGCAGCACGGGAATGCACTGAACGCCAGGCGTCAGCGGCCTGAGAATACGAGGGTATAGCCCAGCAGACGGTCGTAGCGCTCTCCGGGCGCACGATAGTAGACGGAGACCATATATTCGTTGACCGTCTGATAGAAATCGCCTTCGACCTCGGCCGTAGTGGCCGCCACAGGAATACCGTTATTGAACACGGAGAGCCGGGAACCCCCTCGGCTCTCCGCTTCTTTTGGCAGGGTAATGTACTGGAAATTGTATGCGCCCTGCTTGAGGAGCATTTCGCGGTGGTAGAACCCCGTTTCGGGGTCGTAACGCATCACCGACGAATCGTCGAGGCGGCGGTTGGTGAAATCACCGTCGAGATATACGTCGCGGTCGGGCAGCGGGAGCATGTCGAGCACGAAATGCACCACGGAGTAGTCGGCCTCCACATCGGAGTCGACCGAATTGTATTCGCGCACGAAGAAGCGGCCATGCTGCGTCTGGTCGTATTTGTATAGTTGGGAATGGCGCGGCCGTGCGGCCGTAAGGAAATGATGGTAGTAGGGATGGCGGAAAGCAATCTCCTCCACGCCCATTCCCGGATATTGCATGAGTACCGTCTCCATGCGCCGGTATTCGTTGCCGGCGGGAAATATCAAGGCCGGATTATGGTCGAAAACAAGGTGGGAGCCACTTACGCGCGAGGGCCGCGACACCATGACAGCATTGTCGGCACGGCCATTCTGACTGACCACCACGCGCAGGTCGTTGAATGAATCGCGCACGGGATATTTGCGGAGGTCAATGTCGAGGTCAAGCTGCTGATGCGAGTCGTTGTAGTCTATGTCGGTACGCGATGAGGCCGAGCCACTTACACTTACCGCGCCCTCCGATACCATGAAGCGGACCTGAAGTAGCGTGCGGTCAGGGTTGTCCTCGGGGAAAACCTTCAGCAGGTAATTTCCCGAGATGCGGAAACGGAACTCACTGTTGGGCAGAGTGATGGAATAATGCACATAGTGGGTGGTCGTAGCCCGCGAGAACGCGTAATCGTCGACGTCGGCGAGGTTAAAGCCGTTGAATACCTCGGAGTCGACAAGTTGAGACGGTCGCCACAAGGCATCGCAATGGTAGATTGAGTAGCGGAGGTATTCGCGCTCATCCTCCAGGCAGTCGAATCCGATTTTGAGGCGGTCGGTCGAGTTGAGGCCTATTACGGGGGGCGCGAGGCGGTCGCCGTCGATTCCGACTGTGAGGGTGCGGAAACGCGGGTCGAATATGCCGGTCGAGGTATTTTCAGCGGCCGCGACGCGCAAGGCGCCGGACGTCAGCGCAATCACCAGGGAGAATATTTGTAGAAACTTCTTCAATTAAACGGAATCAAACGGGTTGCAAGAAGTAGAGTGAAGTCTCACCATACGATAGGCGTCTTGCCGTGAGCCTGCAGGTAGGCATTCGCGCGCGAGAAATGGTGGTTACCGAAGAAGCCCCGGTGGGCCGACAGCGGAGATGGGTGAACCGAACGGAGAACCAGATGCTTGGATTCGTCGATAAGCGGCACTTTGCTCTGGGCGTAGCTTCCCCAGAGGATGAACACCAATCCATCGCGGGTATCGGAAAGAGTGCGGATCACGTTGTCGGTGAAACGCTCCCACCCTTTCCCCTGATGCGATCCCGGCTGATGGGCCTCGACTGTGAGCGTGGCGTTGAGCAGGAGCACTCCCTGACGTGCCCAGCGCGAAAGATCGCCGTCGGCGGGGATGGGCGCGCCGGTATCGTCGTGAATTTCATTGAAGATATTGCGGAGCGACGGCGGAAACGGCACAGACGGATTCACCGAGAAACATAGGCCGTTGGCCTGTCCGGGACCATGATAGGGATCCTGCCCGAGAATCACCACCTTGACATCCGAAAACGGACATTCGTCGAAAGCAGCAAAAATCCTTCCTCCCGGAGGGAATACCTGCGAATGGGCGTATCTATCGGCCACAAATGCCGTCAGGTCAGCGAAATATGGCGCCTCCCATTCTGCAGCAAGAGCATGCTTCCATCCGGGTTCGATTCTTACATTCATAATATTACATCTATATAGTTTCCTATATTATTGCGCAGAAGCAAAGGTAGTGAAAAGGCGGGAAATAGCAAACCCCGCCAGAAGCCCGGAATGGGATTGTGGCGGGGTTCGGTATGGATTGCCGCAGAGGCCCGAGGCCCGGGCATCAAATGGTCTTCTAACGAAGAAGCAGATTATTCAGCTACCTCGATGGTGACGGCGCGGTCGAGGGTGAGGCACTTGTCGCCGAGGTCAACGCGGTTGCCGTTGTTGGTGGTGGCGTTGAGCTGGCTGTCGGCTACGCCGTAGCGCACGAGCTGAGCCTTCACGGTGTTCACGCGGTTTTCGCGCAGACGCTTGTTGTAGGCATCGGTGCCGGTGTAGTTGTCGGCCCAGCCGGTAAGGGTGTACTTCTTGTTGGTGTCGGCTTTCATTACGTTGGCAACCGACTCAAGCACGCGCTTGTCGACCGAAGTCAGACGGTATACGTTGATGGGATAGTAGATGGTGGCAAGGGGAGCCTTGGTTACCACTTCCTTCTGAACGGGGCGGTTCAGGCACGCCTTGAGCTGAGCCTCGAGGTCGGCGATGCGGGCGTCGGCAGCCTGAAGGCGTGCGCGGTATTCGTCGCAGTTTTCGCCGGCGGGAGCGCAGACGGGAACCACGGGTGCGTTCCACTCGGTCTTGCCGAACTTGTAGGTGGCGGTGATGAGAGCCTGACCGATTACACCGGTATAGCCGTAGCCGTCGTTATGGTTGGATACGGCGGTTGCGCGGAGATCGAGACCAAGGGCGAAGCGCTCGGTGATATTGAATTCCTGGGTAATGCCGGCACGGATGGCGAGCACTTTGTCGCAGGCGTTGCGCCACTCGAGGTCACCCCAGTTGTCGTTTTCTGTATAGGGATGGTATTCGGGGCGCTTGGCCATTGTCCAATAGAAGGCGCCACCGGCATAGAAATATGCATTGTAGACGCGTTTGGGGTTGTAGCCGCACCACCAGTTGGAAAGATTGACCATCACGTCGAAGGCCGGGCCGATGTAGTTTACTTTGGTCTTCTCCAGACCATCCTCGGGAAGAAGCCAGGGCTCGGCGCCGACAGCCTCGTTGTCGTACTTATGCAGGCCTTTCACAGCGAGATAATCAACACCGAGACGGGCACCCAGAATCGGAGTGAACCATTTGCCTACATACAGCGATGCGGCAGGAGTGATACGCTTGCCGAACTTCAAGTGCTGGTCCTCATGCGTAAGGCCTACGGCAGCACCGGCCTCAGCCTGTATGAACCAGTTGCTCTTGAACTTGTTCACCAGCAGGCCCTGCGAGGCGTCCTCCGTGTAGGTAACCTCCTGAGCATTCTGTGCCATAGCGGCCGATGCAGCCATGGTGACGCACAATGCTAAGATAGAACTCTTTTTCATAGATAATGTTTAAAACGTTTTAAGACTATATTATGATTTTACACAAATTGTTACCCATCCCCCAGGAGAACACCGCACCGGCATCAGAAGCCATAGCGCAATAGCAATCCCCACTTGTAATCAATGTATTAATCGCCACAAGCACGCAGCAGCGTCACTGCTGTGGTGGTTGGATGCAAAAATCAGCGTAAAGGTAGTAAATAAATTTTAAAACTTGTTTATTCACGTGGAATTTTTGCATTATTTCTTGATATAATATTGCATAACTGCTCCTGACAACGGGGAACGAGCACACTGAAGTGACTATGTAAGCGGACCGGAGATTCCCGCATCGCGCCCTCATTTTCTGGTTAATTCCACTCCAAAACGCTCTCAATTTTTTAAGAAAAAGTTTCAATCGCCTCATAATGGAAAGAGGGTGTGTCATAATGGCTCATACCATCTGAACTATTCTGACAGCACCCTCGCCATCCGGACAAAAAAATGACGTTGTGTCAAATTTTTGAATTTTGACACAACGTCTTTCAAAATTTTCGTCTGATGACGCCCCCGCAATGGAGCGGAAGGTCGGATGTGACTCTGATTATTCAGCCACCTCGATGGTGACGGCGCGGTCGAGGGTGAGGCACTTGTCGCCGAGGTCAACGCGGTTGCCGTTGTTGGTGGTGGCGTTGAGCTGGCTGTCGGCTACGCCGTAGCGCACGAGCTGAGCCTTCACGGTGTTCACGCGGTTTTCGCGCAGACGCTTGTTGTAGGCATCGGTGCCGGTGTAGTTGTCGGCCCAGCCGGTAAGGGTGTACTTCTTGTTGGTGTCGGCTTTCATTACGTTGGCAACCGACTCAAGCACGCGCTTGTCGACCGAAGTCAGACGGTATACGTTGATGGGATAGTAGATGGTGGCAAGGGGAGCCTTGGTTACCACTTCCTTCTGAACGGGGCGGTTCAGGCACGCCTTGAGCTGAGCCTCGAGGTCGGCGATGCGGGCGTCGGCAGCCTGAAGGCGTGCGCGGTATTCGTCGCAGTTTTCGCCGGCGGGAGCGCAGACGGGAACCACGGGTGCGTTCCACTCGGTCTTGCCGAACTTGTAGGTGGCGGTAAGGAGGGCCTCAGCAACTACACCGGTGTAGCCGTAGCCGTCGTTGTGATTCTCGATAGCGGTAGCGCGGAGGTCGAGACCAAGGGCGAAGTGCTTGCTGAGGTTGAACTCCTGAGTGATACCGGCGCGGAGAGCGATAACCTTATCGTTTGCGTTCTTCCACTCGAGGTCGTTGTAGTTGTCGTTTTTGGGGCGCTTTGCAAACGTCCAGTAGTAGGCACCACCGGCATAGAAGTATGCGTTGTATACACGGTTGGGCTTATAGCCGCACCACCAGTTGGTGAGGTTAATCATCACGTCGAAGCCCGGGCCGATGTAGTTCACCTTGGTCTTCTCGTAGCCATTGACGGAGTTTTCCCAGGGCTGGGCACCGATAGCGTCCATTTCATACTTGTGGAGACCCTTCACCGAAAGGAAGTCAGCGCCCAGACGGGCACCGATGATGGGGCTGAACCATTTGCCCACATAGAGCGAAGCTGCGGGAGCGAAGCGGTCGCCGAACTTACGGTGCTGGTCCTCGTGGGTAAAGCCGACGGCCACACCGCCTTCAGCCTGAATGAACCAGTTGTTCTCAAACTTGTTCAGAAGCACACCCTGCGAGGGATCCTCGGTGTAGGTCACTTCCTGAGCATTCTGAGCCACGGCAGTAGTAGCAGCCATTGCCAGGCTCAATGCTAAGATAGAACTCTTTTTCATAGATAAATTTTAAAACGTTTTGTGATTGTATTTATGAAATTATATTTTATAGTTTCATCCCTTGTCCCTTCGATTCAGCCTGCCAACCTTACGACCCGCAACAAACAGCCACGCATTCAGCGAAATACGTAGCATTTTGAAGCTATAAAGCCCTACTCTGAAGGCTATGCCTGCAAAAATCGATGTAAAGTTAAGAAATATATTTCGATTATTTCACATTTCCACCCCTAAAAAGCTAAAATATGAATAACCATACATCGCCTTACATCGCGAGTTTGCCGGGTTGCTACCACGGAATACGCCATTCAATCGCCTGCCTTTCTACATGAATAACCCCGGAAACGGCAGGATGGTTTCCGGGGTTATTGTTAAAATTCAGCGATATACGGAATTATTTCTCAACCGCCACGGTGTCGGCGGTTTCGACGATTTCTGTTTGCTAAGTAGACTTTTCGGCCGGAGCGCCGGCCTTGCCCCCCATGGCAACGATGCGGTCGCGGATGGCGGCGAGGATCTCCGGCGTATATTTCAAGACTACTTATCAGATGCGGTGGAGGAAACGGAGCACCTGCTCGGTGATGTTCTGCACGGTAAAGCCGAACTTCTCGTCGAGCACCTTATAGGGAGCGGATGCGCCGAAGTGGTCGAGGCCGAACACCATTCCTTCGCGTCCTACCACACCGCGGAGCGTGGAGGGGAGGCCGGCTGTGAGACCGAATACGGGCACACCTTCGGGGATAACGCTCAGGCGGTAATCCTTGTCCTGCTGCTCGAACACGCCGATGGAAGGCACGGACACCACGCGGCAGGGCACGCCGCCGGCCTCAAGCGCTACGGCCACTTCGCAGAGGAGGGAAACCTCCGAGCCGTTGGCCACGAGCACAACCTGCGGGTGAGGAGTATCCATCACCACATAACCGCCCTGATGGGCGCCGAGAGCCTCCTCGAAGCGGTTGCCGGTGGCGGCGGGGAGATCCTTGATGTTCTGACGCGAAAGTATGAGGGCCGTGGGAGTCGAGAAGTTGTCCATCGCCATCTGCCATGCCACGGAGGTCTCCACAGCGTCGGCCGGACGGAGCACGAGCATCGAGGGCTTGCCCGAGAAGTTCTTGAGTTCCTCCATAAGGCGGATCTGAGCCTCCTGCTCCACGGGTTCGTGGGTGGGACCGTCCTCGCCCACGCGGAATGCGTCGTGAGTCCAGATATATTTCACGGGGAGCTCCATGAGAGCGGCCAGACGTACGGCAGGCTTCATATAGTCGGAGAATACGAAGAATGTGCCGCAGGCTGCGATTACGCCGCCATGCAGAGCGATGCCGTTCATAATCGAGGCCATGGTGAGTTCCGATACACCGGCCTGAAGGAAGGCGCCGGAGAAGTCGCCGGGAAGGAACTGATGTGTCTTCTTGAGGAAGCCGTCGGTCTTGTCGGAGTTGGCCAGATCGGCGCTCGAAACTATCATGTTCTCAACCTTCTCGGCGAGCGTGGCCAGCACGGTGGCCGAAGCGTTGCGGGTGGCGTCGTCGGCTTTCTGTACGATGGCGGAATAGTCGATTTCAGGCAGACGGTTGTTGATGAAGTCGTCGAGCTTGCGGGCGAGCTCGGGATTGGCCTCCGCCCATGCTTTCTCGGCAGCGTGGCGCTCGGCGGCAATTTTTCTCAGCTGCTCGTTGCGGTCGGCATAGAGTTTCTGCACGTCGGCGGGAATGATCCAGGGATTGGCGGGGTCCGCGCCAAGATGCTCCATAGTCTTTGCGTAGTCGGCGCCGCTCTTGCTCAGAGGCTGGCCGTGGGTGGAGCATTTTCCTTCGAAAAGCTCGCCGGAGGCGGTTACGGCGCCGCGGCCCATCACGGTGTGGCCCACAATAATGGTCGGACGCTTGGTCTCGGCCTGGGCGGTCTCGATGGCCTTGGCGATGGCCTCGGGATCGGTGCCGTCGATTTCAATCACGTTCCAGCCCCACGCTGCATATTTGGCGCAGACGTCTTCAGCGTCGACAGCATCCACATTGGTGGACAGCTGCACGCGGTTGCTGTCGTAGAACATTATGAGGTTGCTCAAGCCCAGGAATCCGGCAATTCGTCCGGCGCCCTGCGAGATTTCCTCCTGCACGCCGCCGTCGCTGATGAAGGCGTAGGTCTTGTGGGCCACAACGTCGCCGAAACGGGCCTGGAGGAAGCGCTCTGCGATAGCGCAGCCCACGGCCATGGTGTGGCCCTGACCGAGCGGTCCGGAGGTGTTCTCAACCCCGCGGTGAGGATCAAGTTCGGGATGGCCCGGGGTGACGCTGCCCCACTGGCGGAACTGCTGGAGCTCCTCGACGGTATATTTGCCGGTGAGGGCAAGTACCGAATAGAGCATAGGCGACATATGGCCCGGATCGAGGAAGAAGCGGTCGCGGGCAATCCAGGTGGGATCGTCGGGATCGGTTATGAGATACTTGGAATAAAGCACGTTGACAAAGTCGGCGCCACCCATGGCGCCGCCGGGATGACCCGATTTGGCTTTCTCGACCATTGAGGCCGCGAGCACGCGCACGGTGTTGGCAGCCTTGTTGATGAGTTCTTTATTCATGCCAAAAGATTTGATTTTTAGGCGGAACGTCCGCCGGCCGGAACGCCGGCGGACTTCACGTTAGATTGTAGATTGTAGATTGTAATTATTAAGACAGGTAGACGGAAGCGGTTATACCGGATCGACGGGCAGATCCTCGTCGACAGGAATGTCGGTATTTACGTTCTTGCTGCCGATAAGCGAATAGTAGAGGATGTAGACCAGCATGGCCAGCACGAGCCAGTAGCTCGACACATAGCCCACGTTGCGGCCGATATAGTCCTGGATGAAGGGCATAACGCCGCCACCCACAACCATGGTCATGAAGAGGCCGGAAGCCTTGGCGGTATATTTGCCCAGGCCTTCGGTTGCGAGGTTGAAGATGCCGCCCCACATCACTGAGGTGCAGAGGCCGCAGAGGAAGAGGAACATACACTTCAGGGGCACTTCGCCGCTGGTTATGTTGAGGGCCTTGAATTCAGGCGATTTGAAGGTGATATCCTCGGGGAGGAAGATGGCGATGAGCACGAGGATGATGGCCGTGGTCGACACGGTGATCATCTGGGTGCGTGTGGAGATTTTACCGCTGATAATCGAGCTGCAGAAACGGCCAATGAGCATGAAGAGCCAGTAGATGGCGGCAAGCGAGCCGGCCACGGCGGCTGCGCCCTCAAAGTTCTCGCGGCTTATCCAGGCATTCATCTCGCCGGGAATACCGATTTCGATACCCACATAGAAGAAGATGGCGATAACGCCCAGAGTGCAGTGGCGGAAAGCCAGCGGGGAGTGGGTGTAGGTGGCTTTCTTGAGGTTGGCCTGAGGCTCCTGAATCTTGATAAAGCTTATGATGATGAAGGCGAGAACAAAAATCACGATTCCGGTGATGACCAAGGGCGAAACGGCGGTCATGGTGGTCTCCTTGGTGAGAGTGCCCACGAGAACACCCACGAGCATGGGAGTCAGGGTGCCGGAAAGTGAGTTAAGCGTACCACCGGTCTGGATGAGCTGGTTGCCTTTGTTACCGCCACCGCCGAGGAGGTTGAGCATCGGGTTGACCACAGTGTTGAGCATGCACACGCAGAAACCGCAGACGAGGGCGCCCAGCAGATAGATGAAGAGGTTGAGGGTGGTGGGATTCTCGCCGCCGATTACCACGACGTTGTCGCCGACGATGCTCGAAAGGAGCTGAATGGCCAGACCGATTGCTCCCACGGCGAGAGCGATGAGAGCCGTTTTCTTATACCCGTAGCGGATTAGCATGTTGCCGGCGGGGATACCCATGAAAAGATATGCGGTGAAGTTCATGAGGTTGCCCGCCATGCCGGCCCATTCATATCTGAAACCCCAGATATTGCCGAAGGGGGCGGCCATGTTGGTAACGAACGAAATCATCGCGAAGATAAAAAACATCGTGATGATGGCTATAGTGCGTCCGTTGGAGCCTTGTTTAGCCTGTGTCATAATGGTTTGTAGTTGAAGAATTAAGGTTAGATATTTATATTTTTTGTTTTTCGGTATTGAAAACGGCCTTTGGGCCGCAGCCGCAGCCACCGCCCTATTCCTTGCAAATTTAAGAAAATTTGGTTACGCGCCAAAATTAAAGATGACAGACCACGGTGGAAGGCTCAAAGAGCCGAGGTCGTGGTTTTGGCCGCAGGGGTAAAAAAAATCCGCCCGCTTGCCGGCCGGAAGGCTCGGAAGCGGGCGGGGTATTCGGATTAATCTGATGTGTCAGCTATGTGACGAATCAGAGATGTCAGCCGGGCGACGGATTAGAAAGTGTAGCCGAGGGAGATTTTTAGGGCCTGGCTGTTGACTTTAGGCTTGGAAGACTCAAACTTGTGGCTGTAGGCGGGGATGAAGTCGGTGCCGTACTGAACGCCGAGATAGTACTTCTGATACTCGAAGCCTACACCAATCTGCCAACCCATCTGGAAACGGTTCCAGGTGCGGTCGCTGTCGCCCATGTTTTCCTTGCTGTCGCTGTAAAGGTTAACCCAGTCGGGCTCTTCGTAGCCGAATTTTTTGAGCTCGTCTTTGCTGAGGTTGGAATCAACAACATCCTTACATTTGCTAACGAGGTTGAGCTTGAAGTTGATACCTACATAAGGAGCGATTTTGAAATCGTCGCTTACGTTGAAGCGATAAACGAAGTTAACGGGGACACGGAGGTTGATGTTGGTCATCTTCTGTTTGCTCTGAATCCAGTTGCCGGCATATTCCACTTTTTCGCCCTTTTCAGAGCCGAAGCCGAAGTTAAAGTTACCGCCGACTTCAACAAACATGTTTTCGGCAACGCCGAAGCCATGAGCGTAGTTGATGCCAAAACCATTGAGGCTGCGGCCTTCGGTCTTGTCGGTACCGGTGTAATCCTTGTTCATCGAATAGTGCTGCCAGTCGTAGGAAAGAGCAACACGATTGTAGCCTTCTGCATTGGCTACGGAAGCGCTGGCTACGAGCACAGCGGCTGCCAAAATCACTTTTTTCATAATAGTGTGTCTATAAAAGATTTTGATGAATATTGGTCTGTTTATTTCAGTATATGCAACTCGACTTATACTGCCTATGTTAACTGTGTTTGTGCAAAATTAAATAAAATTTTACGTTTATAGGCAATGGGGGGGTAATTTATGTTAAACACGGATCGGTAGGCAAGAATACTGATCCTCGAATAAAAAAACATCCGGCGCATCTAATCAGAAATTAGTGCGCCGGATATATTATGGTCTGTTATTAAACAATCCGCAGATTATCAGAATGTCCAACCGAGACGGAGAGCGGGCTGCACATAAGTGCCGAGGTCGAAGGTCTTGGCAGTGGGATCTTTGTGAGCGTCCTTGTTGAGTTCCTCGCCGTTCTTTTTCTGGCAGGGCTGATGCATCGATTTGTAGGTAAGGTCGATGCCGAGTTCAGCACCAACATAAAGGCCTTTGTAAACATAGAAGTCTACACCGGTGAAGATGCCGAAGTTGAAGTTGGTCGAACCGATTTTGCCGTTTGCGCTGTTCTCCCAGTATTTTTCAACTACTTTCTCAGAGGCGTTCCACTGCTCGGAGGTGCTTCCGTAGCTTTCGAAGCCTACACCTACCTGTGCGCCTGCATATACGTCAAGACGACCTTTGGTAACGAGGTGACGCTCGTAGCCGAGGTTGATGTTGAAGTTGCTGCGGCGGGTGTTGTTGTGAAGGGTTACGAAGTTGTTTTCGGAAGTCTCGTAGTCGGTGTTGTCGATGTCCTTGTGAACGCCGAAACCGATGTTGAGGCGGATAGCGTCCTTATTGGTGATGAAGTAGCGGCCGGTAAGGCCATACTCGCTATCACGGAAGGTTGTGTAGTCGTTCGAGAAAGGATTGAACTGAAGTTCAACGCCGAAATCACCCTTTTCAGGTGCGAATTCGTCCTGTGCGATAGCTGCGGGAGCCATGGCTGCAACGAGGGCAGCTGCAAGAATAAACTTTTTCATTGCTGTGTTTTGTATAAAGATAAAAAATAAAACAATTATTCCAGTTAAGAATTCCTTTTAAAAAGGCCGGTTCTACATATATTTCGTAGTTGAATTCCAGCTTTTTCACAAATGTGTGTTTCTTTGATTCGCTGCAAAGTTACGAAAGTTAAAGATAATAAACATTGGCATTTGCATTAATATTTGTTAATATCAACGCAAACATTTAGTTCCCATGCATTTATAATATGGATTACAGCACCGCATTTTATACAATTTTTACCGGCTTGTGTGCAACCTGCGTAATTGCACCCCTCAGGATGCGAAATCACGCTTAATACTGGCGGTCGCCGAAAATGGCGGTGCCGACACGCACCATGGTGGAGCCTTCGGCGATAGCCAGGTGGTAGTCGTGACTCATCCCCATGCTGACCGTGTCGAAGCCACGCAGATCGGGGCAGAGCGAGCGGATGGCGTCGAAGGTGGCGCGGATGCGGGCAAAGTCCTCGCGCACGCGCGCTTCGTCGTCGGTATTCGAAGCCATCCCCATCACGCCGCAGATATGTGTTGCGCGGAGCGACTCGTAGCCGCGTCGGCGGAAGAAGTCCATCAGCTCGTCGGGCGAGAAACCAAACTTGGTCTCCTCGGCAGCCACATGGAGCTGCATGAGCACACGGGCTGTGAAGTCCTGCCGCTCAGCTTCGGCGTCGACGGCGCGTAGCAGGCGCTCGGTGTCGATGCTCTCGATCATGGCGGGACGCAGGCGCAGAAGCTGGCGCACCTTGTTGGTCTGCAGATGGCCGATGAAATGCCAGCGTATTTCAGCGTGGAGAGCCGGCACTTTTTGTGCGAGCTCCTGCACACGGCTCTCGCCGAAACAAGTCTGGCCGGCGGCATACGCCTCGGCTATCATTTCAGCCGGATGGAACTTCGAGACAGCCACCAGCGTGACATCCTCGGGGAGCCCCAGCTTAATCTCCCGGATATTCTCGGCAACACCCATAGTCACACATTAATTATATAATCAGGCCTGCGGGGCTTCGGGCTTGGCATCTTCCTTCACCTTCATGCGGTAGACGTCCATGATGGGAGTCTCGGCAATCGAGACTATCTCGAAGTCGGCCATCGTGCCTTTCATGCCCTCCATAAAGTTGTCGTAGGCGGCTTTGAAATCGCAGCCGGCCACAAGCACCTGCGATACGGAACGCTTCTCAACTGCCGTCTTCTCGTCGATGGTAATGAAAGCCACCTTTACAAGATACCACTTGTCGGCCGAGTCGTCGAACATTATTTCAGCTATCCTGGTGCGCTTCACCGCGTTGACGTCGACCTCGCCGCTTATGAAAGGAGCCTGCTCCTCGATAATGCGTGCTTCGGCCTCGGTAAAGCTGAGCGCATCCACCAGATAAGGCTCCGTAACCTTCTTGATCGAGCCGTTTTCCTGAGTTTTATCGTAACGAATCTTACATTCGAACCAGTTTGCCATAATATTTCAATATTATTTGTGGAAATTGAAAAAACTTTGTTAATTTTGAGAATCAAAACCACCGGCAAAGTTAGGCTAAAAATCCAAACTTTGCAAAGCGAAAAAGCGTTAGACAACCATGAACTTCAACCGCGAGGGATTTCTCTACAGGGCATATTCCATGTATGCCGACGGCTTCCGGCAAATGACGGTAGGACGGCGCCTGTGGGCCATAATCATCGTGAAACTCGTGATTCTCTTCGCGGTATTCCGCCTCTTTTTCTTTCCCGACATTCTCCAGGAGCGCTACGACAACGACGCCGACCGCGCCGAGGCGGTGCGCACAAACCTGACCAGGCCCTGATGCATTGCCCGGGAATCAGCAACCTGAAAAACCAACTTTCAAATTCACCATATGGAAGACCTCCTTACCACCGTCGACTGGTCGCGCGGGCAATTCGCCCTGACGGCCATAATCCATTGGCTTTTCGTGCCGCTCACCATCGGGCTTTCGCTCATAGTGGGCATAATGGAGACCCTCTACTACCGCACCGGCGCCGAGCGCTGGAAGAAAATCACCAAATTCTGGATGTTGCTCTTCGGCATAAACTTTGCCTGCGGCGTAGCCACGGGCATAATCCTCGAATTCGAGTTCGGCACCAACTGGAGCAACTACTCATGGTTTGTGGGCGACATTTTCGGAGCCCCGCTTGCCATCGAGGGGATAGTAGCCTTCTTCCTGGAGTCGACGTTCATAGCCGTGATGTTCTTCGGCTGGAACCGCGTGAGCCGCGGCTTTCATCTTACCGCCACATGGCTTACGGCGATAGGCGTCTGCCTGTCGGCTTACTGGATTCTGGTGGCCAACGCCTGGATGCAGTATCCCGTGGGGATGGATTTCGACCCTGCGCAGATGCGCAACGTGATGACTTCGTTCGCCTCCGTAGCCCTCTCGCCCGTGGCCGTCAACAAATTTTTCCATACCGTATGCTCCGGCTGGGTGCTGGGCGCAGTGTTTGTAGTCGGCGTAAGCTGCTGGTTACTCTATAAAAAGAGCAACCTCGCCCTTGCCAGGGATTCGATGAAAATCGCCGGTTGGGTGGGTCTTGCGGGCATCGTGCTGACAATGTGGACCGGCGACGGCTCGGCCGTACAGGTAGCCCGCGTGCAGCCCATGAAGCTCGCCGCCATGGAAGGACTTTACGACGGTTGCTGCGGCCAGAGCCTCGTGGCCTTCGGCATCGTAAACCCCGACAAGCAGCGCACCGACAATGAGAAAGCGCTCCTCGGCGAAATCTCAATACCAAAGGGGCTATCCATTCTGGCCAACCACGACGCCGAAAGTTTCGTGCCCGGCATCAACGATATAATCGACGGCGTAAGCATCGACGCCAACGGCGACACCGTCAATACCGTAAGCTACGCCGAGCGCATAGCCCGCGGCAAGGCCGCCCAGGAGGCGCTCCGCCGCTACGACTCGGCCATGAAAGCCGGCGACCAGACCGCCATGGCAGCTGCCAAGGCCGACATCGACAAGGATTTCCGCTACTTCGGCTACGGATTCCTCGACAGTGTCGACGAGGCGATCCCCCCGGTTGCACTGACGTTCTACGCCTTCCGCGTGATGGTGATGGGCGGCGGCTACCTGCTGCTGTTCTTCATGGTGATGCTCTGGCTGAGCTACCGCAAGCCCTCCACGCTCGAAAACCGCTGGGCAATCTTCTTCGGTCTGATTACCATCCCGGTAGTATGGCTCGTCAGCGAGGCCGGATGGGTAACCGCCGAAATGGGCCGACAGCCCTGGACCATTGAAGGGCTGCTACCCACCCGCGCGGCCATCAGCGACATCCCGTCAGGCTCGGTGATGCTCACCTTCTGGATGTTCGTCGTAGTGTTTGTCGGGCTTCTTGCCGCCGAGATAAGCATCATGACGCGCGAAATCCGCAAAGCCGCCGGCCGCGACCTGCTGGCCGACTGAGCCGCTTTTCCATAACACAATACCAAACCTAAGAATTACAACGCAATATGGAAGCATTACAGATATACTGGTGGTTCGTGATCTCGCTCCTCGGGGGCCTGCTGGTGTTCCTGCTCTTCGTGCAGGGTGGCCAGACAATGATATGGTCCACCCGCAACGCCGAGCGGAAATCACTCATGGTCAACGCACTCGGCCGCAAATGGGAGCTGACATTCACCACACTCGTGGTGTTCGGCGGAGCCTTCTTCGCCTCGTTCCCGCTCTATTACTCCACAAGCTTCGGCGGAGCCTACTGGCTATGGATGCTCATTCTGCTGAGCTTCATCCTGCAGGCCGTAAGCTATGAGTTCCGGTCGAAGCCGGGCAATGTATTCGGGCAGCCCACCTACGATATATTCCTGCTGATCAACGGATGCGTGGGCTGCGTGCTGCTCGGCGCCGCCGTGGGGATGCAGTTTTTCGGCGCCGACTTCTCTGTGGAGCGCCAGAGCATCCTCAACGCCGGGGCTCCGGTGATTTCCTCATGGGGTCCGATGCACGGACTCGACGTGGTGTTCAGCATACCATGCCTCCTGCTGGGCTTCGCAGTGCTTTTCCTTGCGCGCACACTCGGCGCCCTCTTCTTCGGCATGAGCGTGAAGGATGCCGACGAGCGCGAGTTCGCCCACGGCATGCGCACCCGCACACTCTTCAACGGCACTCTGTTCGTTCTCCTCTTTCTCGCATTCCTCTTCGCGCTCTTCACAGCCGACGGCTACTCGCGCCTTGCCGACGGCCTGGTGGTAAAAGTGCCCTACAAGTATTTCTTCAATCTGATTGACCTCTGGTGGATAGGCGCAGCCTTCCTGCTGGCCGTGCTCGCAGTGGTCTACGGCATACTGCGGTCGGCCTTCGACGCGCGCTTCCGCACCGGCTTCTGGTGGACAGGAGCAGGCGTGGTGGTGGCCGTATGCTGCCTCTTCTGCATCAGCGGCTACAACAACACCGCATTTCTCCCATCGACCACCGACCCGCAGTGCTCGCTGTTCATCTCCAACGCCTCGTCGACCGAGTTCACTCTGCGCGTCATGGCATGGGTGACTGTGCTACTGCCCGTAGTGGTGGGCTACATAGCCTACGTATGGCACAAGATGACCTCGCCGGCCATCACAGCCCGCGAACTCGAGGCTGACGACCACGCCTATTAATATCCGTATTTTAGAGGGTGTTTAATAATAGATGTTAAATTACAACAAGCATATTTTGAGGCAGTTTTGCCTTTTGAGAAAGGAGTGATGCGGGCATCACTCCTTTCTCAAAAGGCAAAAATGGCCTAAATATGCGATGAGTTTAACTCCTATTTTCATAATACCTTCTTACGTTTGGAATTTACCAGATTTATAGAATAAGCCTACAAAAAGAAAACAAGAGCCAAACAAGTGAAAATAAATACACTGTTTTATAGGTATTTAAGTGTATATATTTCTTTTCAGTTGCTTTCATTGTTTTCAGTTGATTGGTTCTTATTCGGTACATTTTTGTTTCTTGTTTGTTCCTTGATTCGGATTATTATTCCTACCTTTGCAACAGAAATAACAAGTAAAGGAATTGAATATGCCACGAGTAAAGAAGCCGACGAAAGTCAAAGAACCAATCCGTCTTCGGATGAAGCCGTTGAGCGACGGAAGCAAGAGTTTGTATCTGGATATTTACCGCGACGGAAAGCGGACATACGAGTACCTCAAAATGTATATCATCCCGGAAACGGACAATAATGCCCGGAAACGGAATCAAGCCACGATGGATGCAGCCAATGCAATCAAGTCGAAGCGCATCATCGAACTGACTAATGGGGAAGCCGGTATCGAGAACAGGGAAAAGGTATTCTTGCTCGATTGGATGAATACGTATAAGGAGAATCAGGCAAAACGAGGCAAAAAGGACGGGAACCAAATCTCAGTTACCATTCGCATCCTGAAAGATTATGCAGGAGAACGGATGACGATGGATCGAATCGACAAAGCATTCTGCCAGGATTACCTCGATTATCTGATGACGGAATACCGACCCAAAGGAAAACGTGTGTCGAACTTTACGCTCCACACCTACTATCGTATCCTGAACGGGGCTTTGAATGCTGCCGTTCGTGCGGAGATTATCAAAGTCAATCCGTTTACGAAAATCAATAATTCGGATAAGATTCGCCTGCCGGAGAGCAAACGGTCATATATGACCATCGAGGAAGTCCGGGCGTTGATTGCCACTCCGATGAATAATGAGGCGGTAAAGTCCGCTTATTTGTTCTCCTGCTTCTGCGGATTGCGCGTGAGCGATATTGTGGGATTGAAGTGGAAAGACGTCTTCGTCGATAGAGGACAATACCGCTTGGCTGTGTCCATGCAAAAGACCAAAGAACCGATCTACTTGCCTCTTTCCCCCGAAGCGTTGAAGTGGATGCTGGAACGGGGAGACAAGACGGCAGATGACCATGTATTCGATTTGCCCAGTCCGTCGATGATGAACATACTCATCAAGCCTTGGGCGAAAGCTGCGGGAATCGACAAGCGGTTCACCTTTCACACCGCGAGGCACACTTTTGCAACGATGATGCTGACACTCGGTGCGGATCTCTATACCACCTCGAAGTTGCTCGGTCATGCCGATGTGAAGATGACGCAGGTTTACGCCAAAATCATCAATCAGAAAAAGGATGATGCCGTCAATCTGGTAAACGGGTTGTTTGATTAAAGTTTACTGACCGCGCGTGTATATATAATTCTGTTTAGTTTGGTATTTATATATAAGGGAGAAAAACTAAACTAAAGCGTTTTTGTGTAAATAACTGAAAAGAAATTTGGGCGCGGTTAAGCGGGCAAAACTGTGTCAAAAACTTGAATGTCATTGTTTGGACGGTAGCGTTGAAAGACCAATGAAAGAGATATAATCTTGTTCTTGTCAGATAAGACGACACTATAAAAGGCAAATGCTTTCTTCTCCCTCTTGTTGGATGCCCGCTTGACACGAACAGGTATAGGCTAAATTCCTTGATGTGCCTAAAGCACTCTGCGATCCATTTGCCGTTCCATAATCAACTCAACATCGGACAATCTCATTGACTCTGCTTGCAGATTGAATGGCATTGCTTCCGACGACGAATGTCTGTCGGGGTATTAGGCTCCCCCGAAATGAATTTCGTGGCTACAGAACAAATTAAAACGAGAACAATGTTGGATATAAACTTTGTAATGAGAGCCGCGAATTATATAGCAGTTATACATAAGAACTGTTAATAATAGGGAAAATTTGATTTACCATTTAGCAGTTTACAATATTATGATATAGAGTTTCTAAAGTTTCGATTTTGATATTCGGTTTTAATTGACATTGCCACACAATCAGTACGCGATATCCTAGTTTTTCTAACTTTCTTGTCTTTCGTTCATCCCGTTCTAAATTATCCGCAATCTTTTTCTCCCAATATTCGAGATTGGTTGACGGTAGATGAGAGTATTTGCATCCTTTATGACCATGCCAAAAACAGCCGTTAACGAACACTGCTGTTTTGTACTTCGGAAATACAATATCTGGAGTACCCGGTAACTGTTTTACATTCTTTCTATACCTTAAACCGCGTGCAAATAAATATTTCCGCACCATTATTTCTGGCTTCGTTTCTTTTCCAGTTACGTGGGACATTATCTCCGAACGCTTCTGTTTACTGACCGTATCTGCCATTTACGCATTATTAAGCAACTGAATAATCCTTGCCTTTATATTTTCATATGTCGCCGTAAGTCGACCTTTTGCTGCTTTCGTCAAACGTGATGTATGCGACATGGCATCACGTATAGGTTTATATTCTATAGCATCTCTTCGCAATGAAGCTTTTTTGATTTTATCGGTTTCATTATCGGCAAGGTATGCTAAGTCATCCATCGCACAATAAAATAGCTCAGCATCATTTTCCCTAATATTGAAACTAATATTAGCATTATTTTTATGCGCTTCGGCTTTTTGTTTCCAATCCGCGATCTGCTTCTGCAATTTTTCTGGAATCTCTATTTTCTTATCAACAATATACTTTCGGAGAAGATTTTCTGCCACAAAACATTCTCCATACGAAGAAAAGTTGAATTCTGCGTCTTGTCCCAAATCATTGATCCATTCTTCGACTTTTTTTCGACTTGAGACATTTGTTTTGGGTGGTACGAAATCATCTGCAACAGCATTAAAAAGCTCTTTCGATTTACGCTCTTTTTGAGTCATTCGTTTGTTTTCAGAATCTCCATCTTGTTTCAATTCCGTTCGCCATACATCCCAATCTTCAATAACAACCTTCAATAATCTTTCGATTTCTTTTAAAAAAATGATAAACTTAGGATCGTCCGACACTACACCTTCACGACTACTTGTAAATCTATCGCTTTCATCATCCAATGCATTATAGTGTATTTGACCATATAAATAACTTTCAACGATTCGAGCTGTTGGTATGTGTTTCAAAATATCTTTCTCGCGTAATCGTCCGTTAACATACAAATCAATACTTACTTTTTCTTCAGACCCTCTGATTTTTAACATAGATGGTTTTTCGACAGATGCAATGAATCCAGAAACTGTTTCAATGTTGGCTTTCAATTGTTTCTCACGTTTTAATCCTTCGCTATTATGTAATCTTTCAGAGATGTATGGATCGGTAGGATTATTAATTTTCCATAATAGTTGTGTATCGCCAATCAAATCATTTAGTTCGTCTAATGTTATTTGCTTGCCGTTCAGAAATATACTAAACGAAGAGTCTAACAACGAAAAACGAAAATACAATGCGACTAATTTCCGAATATATTCGATCCTATTTCGGATTCCATCATTTATTTCTTCAAATAGAATTATAGTTCCGGAAGTCATCCCTTTTCCATATTTTTCTATAATGGAAGAATCAGGAATAGATAGTTTGTATTCATTTGCAGAAACATCATCTTTGATTGCTTCGTCTAGTCCGGAATTATCTATAATGCCACCAACTAAATCCGTATTCATTGTTTTAGTTAGAACAGTAATTTTTTTTGCACAAGATAATAACGCTAATTTCCCTATGCCTTTACGCCCGATGAACGGTCTCCCGTTCTTCGTCTTCGAAACATTATCTTTTCGTTTTGAGTAACCGATTTTCAAAAACTATGATTGAAAATCACTTTCGCTCATTCCTCGTCCGTCATCCTCAATTACGAGAATATTTTTATCACGGTCAATTGTAATACGGACATTTTGAGCATCGGCATCCCACGCATTCGAAATAGCTTCACCCAATACAGTAATGAAACTTCTATATAAGTTTCTACCGAGATGGTTCAATATACTTAAAGAGATATTGAAAGTATAAGCGGTCATAATTCTAATTTATTTGCGGTTATATGTGTTAGTATGCTTTCTGCTATGACTTCTCCTAATCTCGGAGGTACAGCATTGCCTATATATCTAGATGCTTTGGTAATAGCGACATATTCTTCGTCAGCAAAAAATTTATATGTTTTCGGAAAAGTTTGTATCAGGGCAGCTTCTCTAATGGAAATAGCCCGGTCTTGAGTCGGGTGTCCGAATCTACCGTTACCTAAACCAGTACATTGAGTTGTCATAGTTGGGGCTGGTTTTTCCCATACCATTCTCCCATAAACACTCCCGAATGATCGTCCTCTATCGGTTTTATGGCATCGTAATTGTAAATGCTCCGGCCAATCTTTCCAACTACCTCCATATGGAGTGTGATGAAGGCGTTCAAGATTCAATGACGACAATGCTTTGGCTCTATGCAACGGATCGTTTTTATCGGTTTCTCCGGCCTTGATCTCGGGTAAATCTCCAATCGTTTCTTTTACTGTTTTATATTCATTAGGTTTATGTGTAGGTTTGATCAATTCGATTTTTCCTAATCGCGAAGCCAATAACACCAGTCGTTTTCTAGTTTGCGGTATTCCATAATCCGGACAATATACAGGTCTTACCCATATATGATACCCTTCATTTTTCAAAAGATTCTCGAAATCGGATAAAACAGGCTTTTCTTTGAATGATAAAATTTGAGCTACATTTTCCATCGTAACGATATCGGGGTGTATCTCCTTGACTATTCGTCCGAATTCGTATAATAAATCGTATTTATTCGGATCTTTCTTTTTGTTTTTGAATGCATACGACGAAAACGGTTGGCAAGGAGCACATCCTGCCAAAACTCGAATAGAGCCTTTTCCGTAAGTTGCCCGTATTTCATCCGGAGACACCGCTTTAATATCTTTATATATAAATTTTGCTTCGTTATTTGTTTCATAGGCATATTGGCAGGTCGCATCAAGATCATACCCTGCAAGGATATTGAATCCCCTGCTTTTCATCCCGAAACTCAATCCGCCAATACCGCAAAAGAGGTCAATGACTTCTATCGGTGGAAGCGATTCCTTTTTAATATCATTCTTTTTCATAACCCGATTTCAAAACAGAATATGCTTAATTCGATAATCGGTCTATTTCAGATCGAATCAGCTCCACGACTTCTTTATTGGCTATTTCTCCATCCAAACTAAATACAATAAACACATTTCCGCCATATTGCTCTTTGAATGATTCGAAACTCGCTTTCATCCGTTCCGTTAGAGAATAACTTCCGAAATTGGCACTTGCAGTTATCGGCTTGATTTGTATACCTATCGCTTTATCTCCGACTTTTGCAATATAGTCGATATCTCCGGCATGATCCAATTCAGGATCGCTTTCTTCAAAAGTTATGTCGGAAAATATTTTGGCTAAACCATCGTTGATAACGGACTTTTCTCGTAAATAACCGTCGTAAGTACGATTTATGGTAAGATTATAAATATAATCAATACAATCTTGTTCAGTCAACTCTCGAAAAGCGGATTCCCATTCGGGTATAACGACTTCTGTAATTTTAGCATATAGCCGTTCTCCTAATTCTTTCAAACTTTCTACCGTTATTTTTGTCGGGTTCTTACCTGCTGTATGGGCGTTATCGAAATACCATGATTGCCACTCTTGGAAAGAGGATGGTTGGCAATCACGTATAAGAGCCATAACTGCACCGACTTTATTAGGACGGGATAATTGATAAGTTTGGCAGGCATAGTTCAGAACTCGTTCCTTTTTTCCGAAATTCATTGAATATCTATCCATAACATTATAAGTTTATCAGTTTCTCGAATTTGTTTTTATATTTGAAATCAAACGAATAGTCCACGTCTGCCAAACCATTTTTTAGCATATGTGCATTTATAAAAGTCTTGTTATCCAAGTATAAGTAACACAACAACAAATCTTTATCATCATACTTTATGTCATCATAACGCAAAAAGACCTTCCTTCCTTTTGTTTTTTCCACAAGAAATTTTGTCGCATTACCATTGACAGATGGCTTTTCTTTGATTCCGAGCAATCGTATGGTAAGTCCATTGTTCAATACAATAGTATTTGGAGACAAGATCGTTTTTACAGAAAAATACTCTTCCCGTTCTTTCTTGTCTTTATCTATCCGTGAACCGAATTGCAACTTCTTAATCTCAATTTTGCTTTCCATTTTGTGCGGGTCACTGAATATATAAGGCAAAGTTTTTATCTTTTCATCAATGTCGAAAACAGATCTATCGTTGCTGTATCTATATTCTACATTGCCAAACGAAAAAGATGAAGCGACCTTTTCCTCATAGTATTTTTTATAATCGGGATTTATTTCATACCCGATAGAATTACGTTGCAGATTACGCGCTGCCAAAGCCGTAGTCCCGCTACCCATGAATGGATCGAATACCGTTTCTCCGGCAAAAGAGAACATTTTGATTAAACGGTGCGGCAATTCTTCAGGAAAGACAGCAATATGCCCATCTTGTTTTGCTCCGCCGAAATTCCAATGGGAGGCGAAAAAGGTATTCCACTCCTCTTTCGTCATTGCCGAACATTTTTTTTGTTCGGCAGTGGGAACGGGTGCTTTGCCTTGCTTTTTGAATATCAGAATGAATTCATAATCGATTTTCAGAATACCGTTCCGAGGATATGGGAAACTTCCCATAACCGCTCCTCCACCGGTCGTGTTCATTGTGGTCTGCTTTTGCCATATAATCGCTCCCATATAATCCATTCCGAGCGACTCGCAAAAACGAATGATTTCTGTTCTTATAGGTATTACTTTATAGCGTCCGTAATAAACGGAGCGAGCGAATTGATCCCCGATATTTACACACAAACGGCAACCGTCATGCAATATACGATTGCATTCTGACCATACGGTATTCAAATTATTGATATAACTCTCATAACTATCATGGAATCCGATTTGACTATCGGTTCCATAATCTTTTAGTTGCCAATACGGTGGCGATGTAATAATCAAATGAACGGATTTATCCGGAATCAAAGATAGATTCCGGCTATCGCCATTGATCAGCGTATGCGTTGTTTTTATTTCCATATTCTATCATTCACTATTATTTTCAAAGCCTTATCAGCAATGTTTTTATCTTCTCCTATAACTACGTTTACTTTATCTGCAATCCAAAGGCTTAGTAATTCATCTCGCTCGATATTCAATATAGAGGAAAGATGAATTACTTGTTCTCTTTTAGCGAATCGATCTCCACGTTCGATTCGGCTATACATAGGTATATCTATGTTTAGAGCTATTGCTAATTCTTTTTGTAGCAATCCATTTTTAATTCGAGCCTCTTTTATTCTTTGAGCAAATAGCATTTTATGTTTCGTTATTTGTCATTATTTGACAAATGTACTGCTTTTATTTGATTTGTGCATAATAAAAACCTCTGTTTTTAACGATCCACGCTTTTTTATTGAATGGCACAATCTTATGTCGAAATTGATATTGCAGCCAAAAGAGAAAAATACGATGTTGTTTCGTATTCTTTTTAACTGCGCTGTTGATGGGAAGAAAGTGCAAGAAGAGGCGAAAATTCAGTTTAGTTTGTGCATTAGCCTTATATATGCTAAATCAAAGTAAACTATATTTAGGCAGGCATATTTGTCTTTCCATATGCCTATGGTTTTATAGAAACAACCACCATTGCGGAAAATGCAAGTTTCAATGAAGATGTAAGACAGAGACCACTGCCCGTCCTTTTCTCTTTTGGCTGCAACAATTCATGGATGAGCCATTGAACGATATTCTTCGGATGATAAGTAGATATTCGGAAAACTACTTTAAGAGGTACTTTGAATGCGACCAAGTGCAAGGGATGAAACTAAGTGAAATGTGAAAAGCGGAGAATCGCTTAAATTATTGATTTTGTTTCTATGTTGTTTCTTTGCTAAAATATGGAAAATATTATTATATTGATATACAGAACATAAACTTTGTTTATTGTAACATTTAACAGATATTATTAAACACCCTCTTATTTAAGGAGGAATTTTCTTAACTTTGTGGGTTGAATCGGGCCGCAAGCCGGGTTCAGCCCACAAACCTTACATACCCTACAGTGAACTCCTCCGACACAAGCACAATAACCGGCGGTTCCGCCAAGGCGCCCAAACGCATAGCCATCCTCGGGGCGACAGGCTCGATAGGCACGCAGACGCTCGACGTAATCGCCGAATATCCCGACCGCTTCCGCCCCACGCTCCTCGTGGCGGGGCGCAAGGTCGACACACTCATACAGCAGGCTCTGAAATGGCGCCCGCAGATGGCAATAATCGCCGACGAATCGCTTTACTGGAAACTGCGCGACGCCCTGGCACCGCTCGGCATCGCCACAGCGGCCGGCCAGCAGGCCATCAACGATGCCATGGCCTCCGACTGCTTCGACACGGTGGTTACGGCCACCGTGGGCTACAGCGGCCTCGCCCCCACCCTCCGCGCCATCGAGGCCGGGAAAGACATTGCCCTGGCCAACAAGGAGACAATGGTGGTTGCCGGCGAACTCGTCACCGCCGCCCTCGGCCGCTCCGCATCGCGCCTCCTCCCGGTCGACTCCGAGCACTCGGCCATCTACCAGTGTCTGGTCGGAGAGGACCCCGCAAAGGTGCGCCGCCTGATAATCACCGCCTCCGGCGGCCCGTTCCGCACATGGACTCCGGCCCAGCTCGCCTCGGCCACGATGCACGACGCCCTGAAGCACCCCAACTGGAGCATGGGCGCGAAAATCACCATCGACTCGGCCACGATGGTCAACAAGGCCTTCGAAATTATCGAGGCACGCTGGCTCTTCGACATGCCGGCCGAGAAAATCACGGCCGTGGTCCATCCGCAGTCGATTGTCCACTCGATGGTGGAATTTGTCGACGGCGCCGTAAAGGCTCAGCTCGGAGTGCCCGATATGCGCCTGCCCATTCGCTACGCCCTGGGCGAGACGGTGCGTCTGGCCACCGACGACTCTCCGCTTACGCTTGGCCGCATGACCCAGCTCACCTTCGAGGCTCCCGACACCGAGCGTTTCCCCGGTTTCACCCTCGGACACTATGCCCTGCGAGCCGGAGGAACAGCCGCCTGCATCATCAACGCCGCCAATGAAGTGGCCGTAGAGGCTTTCCTCCAGCAGAAAATCGGCTTCACGCATATCTACCGCCTGATAGAGGAGGCTCTGCAGGCCATGCCGATGATTCAGAACCCCTCGCTGGCCGACTATGTGGCCGTAAACGACGCCACGCGCGCCTATATATCCTCGCTTATCGCCAAATAACGTCCCACCTCATCCCCCCGACGAACAACCACGCATGGAAACATTCCTCATAAAAGCCGCCCAGCTGATCTGCGCTCTCTCGCTCCTGGTTATCATCCACGAGCTCGGCCACTTCATGTGGGCGCGCATCTTCAAAATCCGCGTCGAGAAATTCTATATCTTCTTCAATCCATGGTTCTCGCTGGCTAAATGGAAGCCAAAGAAGAGCGACACCGAATGGGGCATCGGATGGCTGCCGCTCGGCGGCTACGTGAAGATTGCCGGAATGATCGACGAATCGATGGACACCGAGCAGCTCGCATCCGAACCCAAGCCCTGGGAGTTCCGCTCGAAACCCGCATGGCAACGGCTGCTGGTAATGACCGGCGGCGTGCTCAACAATTTTATCCTCGCCATAATCATTTACGCCGGAATAGCCTTCTGGTGGGGAGAGAAAACCATCCCCTTCCAGAATGCCTACGAGGGGATGGACTTCACCCCCGCGATGCAGGCTCTCGGATTCCGCAACGGCGACATCCTCCTTGAAGCCGACGGACGCACACTCGACTCGCGCGAGCGCTCCGTGGCTTTCAAAATGCTCGAAGCGAGGGAAGTGACCGTGCTGCGTAACCACCGCGACACCGTAGCCATCCGGCTTCCCGAGGGCGCCATCCTCACCATCCCGGAGAACGACCCGCTCATGGCCATCCGAGTGCCCGTCTACGTAAAGCAGATCATGCCCGGCGAACCCGCCGCAGAGGCCGGGCTGCAAGTGGGCGACCGCATCATAGCCGTTGGCGACAGCCTCACCCCTGCCTTCACCGAGCTCTCACCCGCTCTTCTGGCCTACAAAGGTAAGCCCACAGAGCTTACCCTGCTGCGTGGCAACGACACCATCAGCGTGGTCGCCACTCCCACCGAGGCCGGCAAGCTCGGCTTCGGCCTGAAGACACCCGCCGAGATATTCGATGTGGAGATAACGGCCTACAACCCGCTGCAGGCCATCCCCGTGGGTGTGCGCAACGGAACTGAGATGCTCACCACCTACGTCGGCTCGCTCAAGCACCTCTTCACCAAGGAAGGCGCAGAAAGCATCGGCGGCTTTGGCGCCATCGGCAACCTCTTCCCCGCCGCGTGGGACTGGCGTACCTTCTGGGAGATGACCGCCTTCCTTTCGATTATCCTCGCATTCATGAACATCATCCCCATTCCGGCCCTCGACGGCGGCCACGTGATGTTCCTGCTCTGGGAAGCCGTCACTCGCCGCAAGCCCTCCGACAAGGTGCTCGAATACGCCCAGATGGCCGGCATGTTCTTCCTCATCGCCCTGCTCATCTACGCCAACTCCAACGATATTTACCGCTTCCTGATAAAATAATGGCTCAACCCAACTACCCCGTGCTGCGCCTCAAGCGCGGCAAAGAAGAGTCGCTCGACCGCTTCCATCCATGGGTGTTCTCCGGAGCGCTCGCCGACGGCACCATTCCGGAATCGCTCGAAGAGGGCGACGTAGTAGCCGTGCAGACCTCCGACGGCCGTGCCATCGGTGTAGGCCACTTCCAGATCGGCAGCATCGCCGTGCGCATCCTCGATTTCGGCCTCACCGACATCAGCGCCGACTTCTATCGCTCGCGCCTGGAGCAGGCGCTGGTCCTGCGCAAGTCGCTGCAGCTCGCCCGCCCCGACAACGACGCTTACCGTCTGGTTCACGGCGAGGGGGATTTCCTCCCCGGCCTGGTGGTCGACGTTTATGGCCCGACGGCAGTACTACAGGCCCATTCGCCCGGCATGCACTACGCCCGCCAGACCATAGCCGAGCAGATTGCTTCGCTCCCCGGCCTGGGCGTGCGCAACGTATATTATAAATCCGAGACCACACTCCCCTACAAGGCCCATCTCGACCCGCAGAATACTTATCTCGTGGGAGGATTCGAGACCTCGGTAGCCTCGGAAAACTCCCTGAAATTCAATATCGACTGGCTCCGGGGGCAGAAAACGGGATTCTTTCTCGACCAGCGCGACAACCGCTCGCTGCTGCGGCACTATTCGCGCGGCCGCAGAGTGCTCAACATGTTCTGCTATACGGGCGGATTCTCCGTCTACGCCCTCAGCGGCGGCGCTGTAGCGGTCGATTCGGTCGATTCCTCCGAGAAGGCCATCACGCTTACCGACGCCAACGTGGCCCTGAACTTCGGCGAGTGTCCGCGCCACCGCTCGTTTGCCCGCGACGCCTTCAAGTTTCTCGACGATATGGCGGCCGACGCCTACGACCTCATCGTGCTCGACCCCCCGGCCTTCGCCAAACACCGCAGCGCCCTGCGCAACGCCCTGCGCGGCTACCAGAAACTCAACGCCAAGGCTTTCGAGAAAATCGCCCCCGGCGGCATCCTCTTTACCTTCAGCTGTTCGCAGGCCGTGAGCCGCGAACAGTTCCGTCTGGCCGTATTCTCGGCCGCGGCCCAGAGCCGCCGCCGCGTGCGCATCCTCCATCAGCTCACCCAGCCGGCCGACCATCCCGTGAACATCTACCACCCCGAGGGTGAATACCTCAAGGGCCTCGTGCTCTACGTGGAATAACCCTCCCGGTCCATCATAAACAACCGACTCAGAATGAAACACAAACTCATCGCCCTCGCCGCCCTCGCGGGCTGCTCGATATCCGCCATGGCAAATTTCACCGACCCCAACAATCCTTCGGGCACCGTAGTAGACCGCTTCGCCGACATCGAAGTGCTCCGCTACACCGTGCCCGGATTCTCCGACCTCACCCTCGACCAGAAGAAATTCATCTATTACCTCACCGAGGCTGCCCTCAGCGGCCGCGACATACTCTGGGACCAGAACGGACGCTACAACCTACAGCTCCGCCAGCTCCTCGAGGCTATCTACAAAAACTACAGCGGCGACCGCAAGGCGGCTGACTTCACCGCCTTCGAGACTTATCTCAAGCAGGTGGAATTCGGCAACGGAGCTTACCACCACTATTCCACCGACAAGTTCACGCCCGGGTTCTCCCGCGCATGGTTCGACGCGCAGGTAGCAGCGCTCGCCAAGGCCGACCCCGCGCTGACGGCCAAGCTCCAGCCGGCCATGCCCGACCTCGAGAAGCTCATCTTCGACCCCTCGTTTATGGCCAAGCGCGTAAACCAGGCCGAAGGAGAAGACCTCGTGCTCACCTCGGCCAACAATATGTATGAAGGCGTCACGCAGAAGGAGGTCGAAGACTACTTCAACGCACTGAAGAATCCGGACGACCCCACGCCCGTATCCTACGGTCTGAACACCAAGGTAGTGAAACGCGACGGCAAGGTCGTGGAGCTTCCCTATAAAGTCGGCGGCCTCTATTCCGATGCTATCGGACGCATCGTGGAGAACCTGGAGAGGGCACTCCCCTACGCCGAGACCGAAAAGCAGAAAAAATCCATCGAGGAGCTCATCGGCTTCTACCGCACCGGCTCGCTCAAGGCTTTCGACGACTACTCGATTCTCTGGGCCGAGGACACCACTCCTGTGGTCGACTTCATCAACGGATTCATCGAGAGCTACGGCGACCCGCTGGGCATGACCGGCTCGTGGGAATCAATCGTCAACTATAAGAACAAGGCTGCCTCGCAGCGCACGGAGACGATTTCGGCCAACGCGCAGTGGTTCGAGGACCGCTCGCCCGTCGACCCGCGTTTCCGCAAGCCCGTGGTCAAGGGCGTGAGCGCCAAGGTAATCAACGCCGCCATTCTCGCCGGCGACTCCTATCCCTCTACCCCCATCGGCATCAACCTGCCCAACTCCAACTGGATACGCGCCGCCCACGGCTCCAAATCCGTGACTATCGAGAACATCACCCAGGCCTACGACGACGCCAGCCACGGCAACGGCTTCAACGAGGAATTCGTAATCGACCAGCCCACACGCGACCTTCTCGACAAATATCTCTTCATAACCGACAATCTCCACACCGACCTCCACGAATGTCTCGGCCACGGCTCCGGCCGCCTGCTCCCCGGCGTTGACCCCGACGCCCTCAAGGCCCACGGCTCGACGCTCGAGGAGACGCGCGCCGACCTCTTCGCCCTCTACTATCTGGCCGACCCGCATCTGGTGGAGCTCGGTCTGCTCGACAATTCCGACGCCTACAAGGCCGAGTACTATAAATATATGCTCAACGGCCTGATGACGCAGCTGATGCGCATCGAGCCGGGCAAGGACGTTGAGGAAGCCCACATGCGCAACCGCAAGCTCATCGCCGAATGGGTGCTTGAGAAAGGCGCCCCCGACCGCGTGATTGAGATGGTGAAGCGCGACGGCAAGACCTATGTGCAAATCAACGACTACGCCCGTATGCGCGAGCTCTTCGGTGAGCTCCTCGGCGAAATCCAGCGCATAAAGAGCGAAGGCGACTACGAAGCCGGCGCACGCCTGGTCGAGCAGTACGCCGTAAAGGTCGATCCGACGCTCCACCGCGAAGTGCTCGACCGCTACGCCAAACTCAATATCGCCGCTTACAAGGGCTTCGTCAACCCCGTCTACACCCCGGTTCTGGACGCCGACGGCAACATCACCGACATCAACGTGACCTTCACCGAAGGCTACCTTCCCCAGATGTTCCGCTACTCCGAATCCTACTCTCCTCTCACAAAATAAACTCTGAACAACAACAGAATACACTCAGATATGGAAAACCTGTTCGATACCGTATCGGCCGACATCAAGAAGGCCATGCTCGCCCGCGACGCCGTTCGCCTCGAATCGCTCCGCGGCATTAAGAAGGAATTTCTCGAAGCCAAGACCGCCAAAGGCTCCGATGGCACCCTCTCCGACGACCGCGCCATCCAGATTCTCTCCAAGATGGTGAAGCAGCGCCGCGAGAGCGCCGAAATCTACACCCAGCAGAACCGCCCCGAACTGGCTGAGGCCGAACTCGCCCAGGCAGCTGTGATCGAGGAATATATGCCCAAACAGCTCACCCCCGGGGAGCTCGACGCCGCCCTCCGCGAGATTATCGCCCGCGTAGGCGCCACTTCCCCCAAGGAGATGGGCAAGGTGATGGGAGTGGCCTCGAAAGAACTCGCCGGCAAAGCCGAGGGACGGGCCATCTCCGCAGCCGTCAAGGCTCTGCTCTCCTGATTCCGTAATCACAACCCGTTGATATGCAGGATGCAGCCCTACATACTTCGCTCAACACGGGCGCCACGCCACACGCAAGTGTGCCGTCGGCGCCCGTGGGGCGTTTCGCGCCGTCGCCCTCAGGGCGCATGCACCTGGGCAACGTCTACACCGCCGTAATGTCGTGGCTCTCAGCCCATAGCCGCGGCGGCGGCTGGATTCTGCGCATCGAGGACCTCGACCCGCAGCGCTCAAAGCAGGAATACGTCCGGCTTATCGAGGACGACCTCCGATGGCTCGGACTTGAATGGGACGAGGGTGGCACCAACGGCCGCGGCCCCCACGGCCCCTACCTTCAGAGCCTGCGCCACGACATCTATGCCGATGCCTTACGACGCCTCGAAGAAAAAGGATTGACCTACAGATGCATATGCCGCCGCGCCGACATACTCGCCACTCAGGCGCCCCACGAGTCGGACGGCCGCGTAATCTATAAGGGCACCTGCCGTCCGCCGCGTCTCGGAGGCACCGCCGAGATTCCCTCCGACCGCCACGCCGCGACGCGGCTTTACGTTCCCGACCGCACGATAGTGTTCACCGACCGCATCTGCGGACCTCAGAACGTGAACCTTGCGACCCAATGCGGCGACTTCATACTCCGCCGTGCCGACGGCGCCTGGGCCTATCAGCTCGCCGTAGTAGTCGACGATGCCCTGATGGGCGTCACGGAAGTAGTGCGTGGTAACGACCTGCTGCTCTCCACAGCCCAACAGATTTACCTCTACGAGCTGCTGGGCTATCCCGTGCCCGGATTCGCCCACCTCCCCCTGCTCTGCAACGCCGCCGGGCAGCGCCTCTCCAAGCGCGACGGCGCCATGGCCATGGATGCCCTCCACGCCATCCATACACCCCAGTCGCTTCTGGGCCATATCGCCCACCTCGCCGGCCTTCTCCCCGCCCCTGCCCCCATCGACCTGCCCGACCTCCTCTCCATCGCCTGTGCCTCCTCCCACCCGCTCTTCACCTCAAACCATAAAAAACACCTCGTTAACACAAATTAACCATGCGGGCGGGTAATTGGTAATAATCAGATCAGGAAAGTATAAAATAATTTTGACCAGTTACTTACTTAAATAATTATAGATAAATGAGCGTAATAGACATCATATTGAGCGTGTTGGTAGGCTTTATATATGCAAAATGGATTGCTCTGATTGTCTTGTTGCCGTTTATGGCTATCGACGGGCATAACCGCAGCAGGTCGACGGGGCTGAAGTTGCTTTCTGCGCCATATCTTATCGTAAACAAGTTGACAAGAGGCGGCTGGATGCGCTACGCTCTATATCAGGTGGGGCTGCTGCCGTCGGTCGGGTTGCGAATGTGGATATACAGCTGTCTCGGAGCGAGAATAGGGAAGTATGCGATCGTTCATTTCCGCACGGAAATCCGCGAGCCGAACCGTCTGACCATCGGGCGCGGAAGTATCATCGGCGACAATGCGCTTCTTGACGCGAGAAATGGGCTGACGCTGGGCAATAACGTAAATCTGTCGAGCAATGTGTCAATCTATACGCTTCAGCACGACCATCGTGATCCGGAGTTCGGGTGCTATGAAAACCAACCCGGGAAAAAACTCTCGGTTGAAGTAGACGACAGAGTATGGATTGGTTCTAACGTAACCGTTTTGCCCGGGGTCCATATAGGGGAAGGGGCGGTATGCTGCGCCGGATGTGTGGTTACCAAGGATGTGGAGCCATATGCAATTGTGGCAGGCATACCGGCCCGGAAGGTAGGCGAGCGAACCCGCGATTTGACATATGAACTCCGCGAGCATTCGTGCGCCTTCTATTGAGTCGCGATAGAACGCGATAGAATTAAAAAAAATCATAATAAAGGGGCTGTTTTTGCGTTATATTGTTGTTCAGGGTGGCTGCACGACTCATGCAGCCATTGTTGCCGTATCACTGCATCCCTGAGCCGCCTGCCATCAGAAATTGCAAAAAAAATACTCGACATCACATGAAAACTACGGCCAAAGCTCTTCTTTTTGCAGCTGTAACTCTTACATTCACTGCCTGTTCGTCAAAGAAGGCCTCACTGACCTATTTCGAGGATCTGAAAGCCACCGACGGGGTTGTCGACGTGCAGCCCTACACTCCGGTAATCCAGCCCGACGACGAACTTTTCATCTCCGTAAGCTCAACGATTCCTGCCGCCACGGCCGCCTACAATCTCAACGTCAGCAATCCCGCCTCGGGCAACGAGATGGGCAAGACGACCTCTCCTCAACACATAACGTATCTGGTAAACTCGGCCGGCGACATCACTATGCCGGTGCTTGGTAAAATCCACGTGGCCGGTCTCACCACCGCACAGCTGACCGACGAGCTGACGCGGATGATCTCGAAGGACGTGACCGACCCCGTAGTGACAGTGCGCCTGCGCAATTTTTCGGTCAACGTGATGGGCGAGGTCAACAGTCCGGGCATCAAGGGCGTGGGCGGCGAGCGTTGCTCGATTCTCGACGCCATAGCTGCCGCGGGCGACTTGACGCCCTACGGCAACCGCAACGACGTGCTCCTGATTCGCGAGAACAACGGCAAGCGCGAGTATCACCGCCTGAACCTCAACGACGCCTCGCTGCTCTCGTCGCCATATTTCTATCTTCAGCAGAACGACGTGGTGTTGGTGACGCCCAACGATATTCGGCAGGACAACGCGAAATACAATCAGTTCAACAGCTACAAGCTTTCGGTGATTTCCACAATAGTAAGCAGCTGCTCAATCATCGCCTCGCTAATAATTGCACTCACCGTAAAATAATACCGACACTGATATGGCTACTGAAAATTCCGCAAAATCTCTCGGCAATCTTGCCGTCAACTGGAAGAAAGTTTTCGCCCAGTGCGTTGCCCACTGGTGGTGGTTCGCCATCTCGGTGTGTGTGTTCGTCGGCCTTGCTTTCACCTACACGAAAATCAGGAACCAGTATTTCCTTACGACCTCAAGTATCCTTGTGGCCGACGATGCGAGCGTAAAGAAATCGGGAGTTCTGTCGCTGGCCAAGAGCTTCGACCTCGGGGGCGCTTTGGGCGGTACGTCGTCGGTCTACAACGAGATGAGCGTGCTGGGCTCCTACAGCGTGATGCGCAGCACTGTAAAAGATCTCGGCCTTAACGAAATATACCAAGGGCGGAAATACCTGATAAAGAAGATACCCTACTCGCCGGAGAGCACTCCTGTAAGAGTCTCGTGCGCCCCTGAAATTCCCGATACGCTTTTCAGCGCCATCGTATTCAAAGTGAAGGTCGGGAAGGACGGCCTTGCCTCGGTAAATGCGAAAGTCGGGAAGAAAAAAATTGCCGATGTGGAGGGGAAACAGCTCCCCGTCAACCTGCATACCTCATGGGGCGATTTCACGCTCGAGCCGACCGCATATCTGCCCAAAGGGAAGAACACCAACCTGACCATAACCTATCTGGGCTACGGAACGGCTGCCGAACTTTATCAGAAGCTCATCCAGACAGCCATGCCCAACCGAAAGTCTGACCTGCTGACGCTCAGCTACGCGACGGCATCGCCGTTTTTCGGCGTAAAGGTGCTCGACGACGTTATCAAGAACTACAACCTCACCGGCATAAACCAGCAGCGCACTACGTCGAACCGCACCCTGCGCTTTCTCAACCAGTCGCTCGACTCGCTGACTGCCAATCTCACCACGCTGGAGATTCAGCTCGAAGGCTATAAGCGCAGCCTGAAGGTGGCCGACGTGGAAGCCTCGGCCAAATTCGCAATCGCCCGTCAGCAGGGGCTGAAAAAAACTCTCATCCAGGCAGAAACGGAAATGGACGTAATGAGGCTCGTAAAAACGTTCATCACCAATCCGGAAAACAACAACTCGCTGATTCCCGCCGTAAGCGGCGGCCCGGAGGCTGACGCGATTGCAGCTTACAACCAGACAGTGCTCGAACGTATGAAACTGGAGTCGACGGCCAAGCAGAGCAACGTCGCCCTGCGTCTGATCGACGAGCAGCTTGCCACGATGCGCGCCCACATCAACTCCTCGGTCGACAAGGCCATGCAGACCGCCCAACTGCGCCTCAACGAACTTCGCCAGCAGGCCGGACAGGCCAACGCCGTAATCGGCGAAATGCCAGCCACGGAACGTGAGTATATTGCCATGAAGCGCCGCCAGGAGGTGGAGGAGCAGCTTTACCTCTATCTGCTCAAGCAGCAGCACGAAACGTCGATGAGCCTTGCCAACGTCCAGCCGCGCGGCGTGGTGATTGACGCCCCCCATGTGATTACCGAGCCGCTTGGCATTTCCAACCGCAATGCCCTGCTCATAGCATTCTTTTTCGGAATGCTTCTTCCCTTCGGGTTCTTTACGATCAAAGACCGCATCCGGAATACTTCCGAAGCAGCGTCTGCCAACGCCTGATTGCTGCCACCCACACGCCTCTGCCGAATGTATTACCTGATATACATATTCGCTTTTTTTGCCGTCGTCGGGTTCTTCAACTATCACCAGATGCTGAGCGATCAGGTCGTAAAAGCAATCTTTTATGCCGTATCGCTCGTTGCGCTGGTGCTTGCCGTGACCGACAACCGCTCGAAGATAGCGAGGACGGGGTATCCGGCCGAAGCCTACTGGACGCTCATGGTGATGATTTGCCTTTCGCCTGTGATGGCGGGCATATTCCACGGGCAGGACCTTGTCAGTTCGGTAATTACGACTCTCCCGATGTTTTTTGCATACAGTTGGTTCTACATTCTTCTGAAGTTCGAACTGCCGGAGAGGAAAATTCTTATGGTAATGGCTGTGGGGTGCGCGCTCGCCATCCCCGTCTACCTGATGAATTTCCGAGCATTCCCGGGAGCGGCATTCGGAGAACTCCCCAACGGCGGCTCGCGCGGCATACCCCGAATCGTCGTTACGTTTATCGAGCTGTTCCCGCTGCTGCTGTTCTACGCCATCAACAAGTGGTCGCTCTCGCGCAAATGGTGGTGGATTTTGGTGATGGCTGTATGTGTTGTAATGATTGTGGCGAGCGTAATCAGGCAGGTTATTTTCGTGTCGGCTCTGCTCGCAGGAATATTTCTGTTCAGGGTGATGAACTGGAAACAGCGCCTCATTTTTCTTCTGCCGATTGCTGTTGCTATAGCCATCATAGCCCCGCGACTTTCGATTTTCCAGGCTATCGACGACCTTAACGAACTTCAGGCGGACAGTAACAGCGAAAGTTCGGAAGACATCCGAATCCAGGCCTGGCGCTTCTATACCTATGAGTACAACCCCAACATCGGCACTATGATTCTGGGCAACGGCATCCCGGCCCTCGACAAGACCCGCTACGGAATAGAATACTCGACTGCCACGGCCGCCTCGAAATGCTATGAGGGCGACGTGGGCTGGGCCGGATTTTTCTTTTACTTCGGGCTTATAGCTACAGTAGCACTCTTCATGCTGATGTGGAAAACTCTCACCCACCGCAAGCCGCCCGAAAGAGAGTATATCAACTACTGGATTCTGTTTATAATGATTACCGCCGTGGCATCAGGCCCGATTCTGTATACGTTTCAGATATTCAATGTCGTCACCGTATTATATCTAGCATATGCCCCGGTCGCTGAAAGCGGCAATCCTCAACCACCCTTCCCGGCATAAAGGCCACTGATTTGCCCATGATACCCAAGATAATACACTATTGCTGGCTGAGCGACGACCCGTTTCCTCCCAAGATACAGCGCTGCATTGATTCCTGGAAAAAAGCACTTCCGGACTATGAACTGCGTCTATGGAATTTCGAGCGTCTGGGCGACAACTGTCCCGACTGGGTCCGCGAGGCGTTCGACAACCGCCAGTATGCCTTCGCGGCCGACTGGGTGCGCGCCTACGCCCTGTATACCGAAGGTGGAATTTATCTGGATTCCGACGTCGAGGTGCTACGCAATTTCGATGAGTTTCTGCATCTGCCTTATTTTTTGTGCCGCGAGTCGGGAGGATGGTCGGTAGAGGCAGCCTGCATGGGCTCACAAAAGGAGACGCTGCTGTTTAAAGAAGTGCTCCGCCACTACGACGGTCGTCATTTCGTACGTCCCGACGGCACATTCGACCGCCTTACAATGCCCGAAATCTTCACTGAGATAATCGACCGCAATTTCCTGCTCGTCGACATTCCCGACATCTCGCAATTCGATCAGGCGTCCGAAAAAATATGCGTGTTGCCCTCCGAATATTTCTCACCCCTTCACACCGTGACGCTACAGCTTAACGTCACTCCACGTACGGTAGCCATCCATCATTTTGCCGGGAGCTGGATGCCGCGCAGCTGGCGCATGAAAAAATCGTTGCAGCGACTGCTGGGAGCCAGAGCCACCCGCACAATTCAGAAGCTGAAAGCCGCGGTTACCGGTGCATGGTAAAAGGGCGCCGATTCTAACAATTCACAAAAACCGGTGCAAAACAAATGAAAAAGCTTTATCTTCTGATATATTATGGATTCGCCACCCACCTTCCGGGATCGTATATGCCCGTGGTCGGCCGCATGTCGAACGCCATAAGAGTGTTTTGCGCAAAACGCATCTTCAAGAAATGCGGCAAAATCACCACCATCGACCGCCATGCATACTTCGGCAACGGCTCGGAGATTGAAATAGGCGACTACAGCGGCATCGGCGAGAATTGCGTCGTTCCTCACAACACCCGCATAGGCCGCTACGTCATGATGGCTCCCGAAGTCCATATAGTTGCCAACAACCACAAATTCGCAGATACAAGCATCCCGATGTGTTTCCAGAAGGCGGAGCAGACCCATCTGCCCACAACCATCGGCGACGACTGCTGGATAGGCGTCCGCAGCATACTTACCCCGGGCCACACCATTGGCCAGGGAAGTATCATCGCCGCCGGATCGGTTGTGACACACGATGTGCAACCCTATACTATAGTAGGGGGCAACCCGGCAAAACCCATACGAAGCCGCTTTGGCCGTTAGAAAGTATTTTGCTACCTTTGTAAACCATGAAACACATCGCATTTGTCACACAATCCTACAAAACTGATTTCGACGAGTGCCGGCTGCTATGCGAAAGCATCGACAGATTTGCCCCTGATATCGATCACTTCATTTTCGTGAACGACGAAGACGAGGCTATGTTCGCACGGCTTTGCTACGGCCGTCACCGCGTGGCCCGCAAAGGTACGCTTCTGCCGCGCGGTTTTGTGCGTGTGCCATGGAAAATCGCCGGCCACCACTTCCACATCAGCCCGTTTACACTTCCGGTGCGCGAATGGATTGTGCAGCAGATCTGCAAGCTTGCCGTATTCGAGCATATCGGGCCGGACTACGATGCCGTGTTTCATATCGATTCTGAGATAGCGTTCATGCGCCCGTTTGACATCCGCCGATGGGTGAACTCCGACGGCCGCTACATGATGTATCGCGTAGACAATACCGGCGAGCCGAGCCACGACGAATATTGCGATGCCGCGGAGAAACTGCTCCCGATAGAAAAAGGCGCCGCGGAAACAAGGCGCTACAACTATATGTGTCAGCCTACATGTTTTGAGCGCGAAAACCTCACGGCCATGCTTACCGACATCTCCCGTCGCGCGCCTTTTGGCAACTGGAAACTTGCGCTGGCCAACACATACCGCTTCAGCGAATACTACCTTTACGACATCTACACCGACCGGGTGCTGGGTGGCCGCAACCACTTCCACATCGCAAAGCGTCCGTTTCCGGTTGTCGACATCTCGCTTTTCAGCGATTCGGCAAGTCTCGGGCAGGCAATCGGCAGGGCGACGGAGCAGCCTGAGGTGGAAGGCATATGTCTGCAGAAACGCGACCGCAAGAATCTTTCCGACACCTATCTCCAGTTCTCCGAAATAGAAGCTACCGTAAAGCGACTCTGGAATGGCCAAACTGATTGACAGGCACATCGCCTCCCAGGTGCTGTTCCTTGGAGTATCCCAAAAGACCAAGGGCGGCATGACGTCGGTACTGGTGAGCTACGACCGCCATATCGACGGCATGCGGTTTATCCCGACATGGCGTCTCGGGCCGAAGGCAGTAAAGGCCTTCTATATGCTTCAGGCTATGGTGCGCACGGCGCTGCTACTGCTCCTGGACCGGCGTATAAGAATCGTACACATCCATGGCGCGGCCAACGCGTCGTTCAGCCGTTGCCGCATTTTCATCGGTATGGCCAGGCGTTTCGGTAAGAAGGTAATCCTTCATGAGCATGCCGCGGATTTCAAGGAATTCTACGAAGCATCCGCCGATAAACAGTCAATAATATCAGTCCTCCGAAGTGTCGACCTGCTTATAGCCCTTTCGGAATCATGGAAACAGTTTTATATTTCCATCGGTATGCCTGCCGGAAAAATCGAGGTGCTGAAAAATCCTGTGACGCCAGGGCAAAGCGAAAACGCAAAGACAGCCCACCACCCTCTGAGGGCGCTTTATCTCGGAGAAATTAGCCGGCGAAAGGGAGCCACTGATTTGCTGACCGCCCTCTCATCCGGCAAAGAGTTTTTCGACGGCAAGATCGAGGTGCGTTTCGGAGGCAATGAAGTCGATGGCGACATACGCTCAGAAATCGAGGCCAAAGGTCTGCAGAACACCGCTTTATATATGGGATGGGTATCGGGCAGCGCCAAGACCGAGGCTCTGGAATGGGCCGACATCTATATACTCCCATCCTACAACGAAGGGCTTCCCATAGCCATCCTCGAGGCGATGGCAAGCGGCATGCCGGTGATTACGACGCCCGTGGGCGGCATACCCGAGCTCGTGCGCGACGGTAACAACGGAACGCTCATCCCTCCGGGACGCTCCGACTGCATCGCGGCCGCCCTCAGGTGGTACATATCAAACCCGCAGCAAGTGGAAATCCGCGGGCGCAAGGCGCTCTCCGACGTTCGGCAATACTTCCCCCCGCAGGTCTTCGGCCATCTTGCCAGGATATACGCCACATTGCTTCCCGAACCGGCCACACACTCCGACGGCCGGCACCCGAATACCAAGGCAGACACTTGAAATGGAAAAGATACGGATTCTGAATATTGATGTGCTCGACACCACTCGCGACGAACTCCTTGCTTCGCTTCACGACGGAGTGCTCGTCACTCCCAATATCGACCATCTCGTAAAACTGCAGACTGACCGAAGTTTCTACGACGCCTATCGCGAAGCCGAGTGGGCTGTGTGCGATTCGCGGGTGCTCCAGCTTTGTTCACATCTGACCGACAGGCCATTCCGCGAAGCCATTCCGGGAAGCAGTTTCTTTACATCCTATTATGAATACCACCGCGACGATCCGGACTGCCGCATTTTCCTGCTCGGTGCAGCCGAAGGCGTCGCTCAGGAGGCCATGCGTCGGATCAACGCCCGAATGAAGCGCAACATAGTGGTCGGCGCGCTCTCGCCGAGCTATGGCTTTGAAAACAATGAGGAAGAGAACCGCCACATAGCCCGCTCAATAAATGAAAGCGGAGCTACAGTCGTCCTCGTAGGCGTTGGTGCGCCCAAACAGGAAAAATGGATAATGGCCCATCGGCACGAAATGCCGTCGGTACGTCTGTGGATGGCTCTCGGCGCCACCATCGATTTCGAGGCAGGCAACATAAAGCGCGCGCCGATATGGATGCGGCGTCTGGCGCTGGAATGGCTATACAGAATAATTCAGGAGCCGAAGCGCATGGCACGCAGGTATCTGGTCGACGATCCGGTATTTTTAAGGCACTTCCTGCGGCAGCTCAGAGGAAAATACAGCGATCCTTTTGCCGGCGGGTTATGATTTGACTTCAGCCAGCGGCTTCGGGGGAGTCGATGGCGGCGGAGATGCGGTTGAAGATGGTGTCTACGTCGCCCTGACCGTCGATGCGGCGGTATTTCCCCTCCTTCATGTAGTAGTCGCGCAGAGGGGTGGTCGCCTCGTGGTAAACTTTCAGTCGGTTTTTGATGGTTTCGGGATTGTCGTCGGCACGGCCTGTCTGCTCGCCGCGGCGAATCATGCGCACTATCAGTTCGTCCTCGGGCACCTCAAGTCCGATTACGTGATGCAGTTTCTGGCCGCGGCGCTCGAAGAAGCGCTTCAGCGCATCGGCCTGAGGCACCGTGCGCGGGAAGCCGTCGAGAATCACGCCGTCCTTTGCCTTGGGCTCGTTGTCGAGAATTTCCTCGAGGATGCGGATCATCAGCGAGTCGGGAATGAGCTGGCCCTGCTTGATGTAGGTGTTGGCAATCTGTCCGATGGGGGTCTTGCGGGCAATATGGTCGCGGAGCACTTCGCCGGTCGAGATATGGTGAAGCCCGTATTTTTTTATCAGTTTTTCGCTTTGGGTGCCCTTCCCGCTACCGGGGGCACCGAATATCACAACGTTCATTCTATTAGCTGTCAGTTTGTTGGTTGTCGCAGAGCATACCGGAATCCCCCGGTCGTATCGCTCGCGCGCCGTCGGGGGGATGTCAAATGGTGGCTGTCAGGTCCGGTAGGCTTTGCCGTCGGAATGAGAGATGTGCCTGTCAGTCGGCAGTCTCCTTCAGAACGTATATATCCTTCAGATTGCGTGCCAGACCGTCGAGGTCGAGACCGAATCCGATGATGAATTTAGGCGGAATGGCGAACCCGACATAATCGGGCTTCACGTCGCACTGCAGGCTCTCCGGTTTGAAAAGCAGCGTGGCGATTTTCACCTCCGAAGGGTTCTTGGCCGAAATTGTCTCCACGAGCCGCTCTATGGTCTGGCCGGTGTCTACGATATCCTCCACCAGAATTACCGGACGACCGGCAATTTCAGCCGTAAGGCCCATCACCTCCTTCACCGTCCCGGTCGACGAGGTCCCCTCGTAGCTTTTAAGGCGGATAAACGCTATTTCGGCATCAGTGTCGATGTTCAGAAAAAGCTCGGAGGCAAACGGAAACGCGCCGTTGAGCACGCACACCAGCAGCGGACGGCGTCCCTTGAATTCGGCCGTAATCTCCTTTGCCAGTTCCTCGATACGCTTCTGGATCTTCTCACGTTCAATGTAGGGCTCGAAAGTGAGCCCGTTGTATGTCACTTGTTTCATCGGGCAAAAATAGTTACGCAAAATTACACAATGTTTTCCATCTACAGGCAATCCCCGCCCAATTATTTTCTCTTTTTTGCCATCCCCGCCATTCCCGCCACCAATCCGGCCCGAAAAATGTTGCCATCCACATACCGATAACCCCGAATATTTTTGTAATTTTGCGTGAACGATGGGGTGCTTCACGCGCAACCCCGATCCTTCCGACACACTATGAAACTTTTCACCACCGAAGAAATACGCGCCATCGACCGCGCCACCATCGACGGCGAAGCCGTCTCCCCCCTCGAACTCATCGAGCGGGTCGGCGAAGGTGTGGCCAGCGAAATAGCCACCCGCTGGCGCTCCAACAAACCCACTATAGTTTTCGCCGGACCCGGCAACAACGGGGCCGATGCCCTGGCCGCCGCACGACTGCTCTGGGAGCGCGGTTTCCGTCCCGACGTCTACCTCTTCAACATCGGGGGCGACAAGCTCTCGGCCGACTGCGCCGCTCTGCGCGACCGCCTGCTCCGCGAAATCCCCGAAATCCAGTTCTGCGAAGTGCAGACCCGCTTCACCATGCCCAAAATCACGTCGGCACATCTGGTAATCGACGGACTTTTCGGCTCCGGACTCCGCGAGGAGCTTAAAGGTGGATTCAAATCGCTCGTACAGAACCTCAACGACGAAGACGCAACCGTGGTTTCCATCGACGTCCCCTCCGGACTGTTTGGCGACTGGAACCCCAACATCGTAAACCGCAACACAGTCCACGCCACGCTGACGCTCGCCATCCAGTTTCCGCGCATCAGCTTCTTCATTGCCGACAACGCCGAGCTGATCGGCGAATGGAAAGTGCTCGACATCGGCCTTAGCGAGAAAGCCATCGCCGCCACCCCCGCCAATTTCTGCCTCGTCGAGAAGCGCGACGTAAGCCGGCGCCTGCGCCCCCGCAAGGAATTCGCCTCCAAAGCCGATTTCGGCAACGCCGTGCTCTACGCCGGCTCATACGGCATGATGGGCGCGGCCGTACTCGCCGCCCGCGGATGCCTCCGCGCCGGCGTAGGGAAACTCACCGTCAACGCCCCGAAATGGGGCTACCAGATTCTCCAGACCGCCGTTCCCGAAGCACTCTACCGCTACAACCGCGGCGAGCAGAATATTGCCGAAATCCATCCGGAACGCCATTTCAACGCCATAGCCGTAGGCCCGGGAATCGGCACCAACGAGCTGACCGTCAAAGCGCTCGAAGACTTCCTCGCGTCGGCCTCGCAACCAGTGGTGCTCGATGCCGACGCCCTCAACTGCATGGCCGTGCGCCCGTCGATGCTCAACACAATACCTGTATTGAGCATCATCACACCCCACGCCGGAGAATTCGACCGCCTGTTCGGCCCGCAGCCATCGGCCGAAGCGCGGCTGCGCAAAGCCATCGAAATGGCTAAATACTACAACATCCTGATTATCCTCAAAGGCCACTATACCGCCATCGTGCGCCCCGACGGGAAGGTATATTTCAATTCTTCGGGCACCCCCGCCATGGCCACCGCCGGCAGCGGCGACGTCCTTACGGGCGTACTTCTGGCCATGCTCGCACAGGGCTATCCCGCCGAACTGGCGTCGCTCATCGCCGTCTACATCCATGGCGTTGCCGGCGAACTGGCCGCCGCCGACCACGGCGACTACGGCGTGATCGCCTCCGACATCGTCGAAAACATCGGACGCGCAATCCGCGACACCCTCCAGTAGGCCCTTCCCAGTTTCCCCATCCTTCAAATTTCCATTTCATGAAAATCCTCATACCCCTCCTCCTTGCCGCAACAGCTTTCGTTCCGGCCCAGGCGCAGACCACAACGCGCCTTTCGGCTACCAAGGCCAACAGCTACGCCCTGGTGTACTCGCTTCCCACCACACGCCTGCGCATCACCCTCGAAGCGGAAATCACCACACGCCGACCGGGCGAATTCCATAAATACGCAAAAAAATATCTTAACATAAATTCCCCCATCGCCCGCGAAGAGCATTCCGCCTCGTTGCGCTCAGTGGTCGTAACCACCGAAGGTGTCGCCGACCCCGACCAGCGCTATGCCGTGCAGTTCAAAGCCGGAACCGAACCGTTCATGCTCCTATCGCCGCAGGGAGTTCCACTTTCGGTCAACACATCCAAGACGCTTGATACAGTCGCTCCGGCACTCCCCGAAAGCCGCGACGCCGAGCCCACTCCTCTACAGACCCCGGCCGCACGCCAGGTAGTGAGCGAGGAGATGATGCAGAGCCAGTCGACGGCCAAACGCGCCGAGCTCGCTGCCTCCGCTCTGTTCGGCATCCGCCAGACCCGTGCCGACCTCATTTCCGGTCAGGCCGACCAGATGCCCCCCGACGGGAAATCCCTCCAGCTCATGCTCGACAACCTCGAAGCCCAGGAAAAGGCACTGATGGCAATGTTTGTTGGCACGACTTCCACCCGCACTCAGGTCGAGACCTACACCGTCGACCCCGACGGCGACATATCCAACCTTATCCTCGCCCGCATATCGGCCGTCGACGGCATAGTCAGCGCCTCGGACCTCTCGGGCGCACCCGTATACCTCAACCTCTCCGTGACGCAGCGCGGCGAAATGCCCCTCAACGAAAAAGGCATCCGCCTCGAATTTCCCAAAAATGGTTTCGCCTACTGCATTCCCGGCACAGCCGACGTTACCGTAAGCTACGACGACCGCACCTACTTCTCGCGCTCCGAGCAGTTCGCACAGTTCGGCGTGGTCTATGGACTCGCCCCCAACTCGTTGACCGACAAAAAAGCTCCGATTTATATAATTCTCGATCCTGCCACCGGCGCCATCCGCGAACAGGGGGCCGCTGTCCGCCAATAGACAACCGGCCCATCGGGTGACAAAAAAACTACGGGCGATGCAATCCGCGGAAAGCATCGCCCGTAGTGTTTATTATACTGAAGTTCAGTCGATGATGTCGAAGCCGGTGTACTTGCGCAGGCATTCGGGCACCACGATTCCTTCGGGAGTCTGGTTATTCTCGAGCAGAGCGGCCACGATGCGCGGCAGCGCCAGCGCCGAGCCGTTGAGCGTATGGCAGAGATGCGTCTTCTTGTCGGCTCCACGATAGCGGCACTTCAGGCGGTTGGCCTGATAGGTTTCGAAATTCGATACCGACGATACTTCGAGCCAGCGCTTCTGCGCGGCGCTCCACACCTCGAAGTCGAACGTGATGGCCGACGTGAAACTCATGTCGCCGCCGCAGAGGCGGAGTATGTGCCAGGGCAAGCCGAGCTTTTCGAGAAGGCCCTGCACGTGGTCCTTCATCTCTTCCAGAGCGGCATAGGAATTCTCCGGCTTCTCGATGCGCACGATTTCCACCTTGTCGAACTGATGCAGGCGGTTGAGTCCGCGAACGTCCTTGCCGTAGCTGCCTGCCTCACGGCGGAAGCAGGCCGAATAGGCGCAGTTCTTCTTCGGAAGCTGGTCCTCGCCGAGAATCACATCGCGGTAGATGTTCGTCACGGGCACTTCGGCCGTGGGAATGAGATAGAGATTGTCGACCTCGCAGTGGTACATCTGCCCCTCCTTGTCGGGGAGCTGACCCGTGCCATAGGCCGAAGCCTCGTTTACCACATACGGGGGCTCGATTTCCACATAGCCGGCCTCGTTGGCCTGGTCGAGGAAGAACTGGATTAGGGCGCGCTGCAGGCGTGCCCCCTTTCCTATATATACGGGGAATCCGGCACCGGTAATCTTCACGCCGAGGTCGAAGTCAATCAGGTTGTATTTCTTGCAAAGGTCCCAGTGGGGAAGAGCGTCGTCGCCCAGGTCAGGCATCGGGCCACCGGTCTTTTCCACCACATTGTCGGCTGCCGATGTGCCTGCCGGCACCATGTCGCAGGGAAGATTGGGAATGGTGGTCAGAAGCGTGTGCAGGTCCATCTCTGTTTCGGCAAGCTGCTGGGCCACGCCCTTCTGGCGCTCCTTGAGCGAAGCCACCGTAGCCTTTGCCTGCTCGGCCTCCTCGCGCTTGCCCTGCTTCATAAGGGCGCCTATAGATGCGGCCGCGCGGTTAAGCTCGGCGGCGAGATTATCGTTTTCAAGCTGGAGGGTGCGGCGCTGTTCGTCGAGCTGCAGCACTTTCGCAATCGGCTCCTTCCCGTCGAAGCCCTTGATGGCAAGGCGCTCGATGGTGCGGGCCGGATCCGCTTTTATCTGCTGAAGAGTAAGCATTATATTTCAGTTTAATTGGTTTCTGGATTATGAACCACAAAATTAGTAATTTCGCATGAAATTACGTCTATTATTTCTCCATTATCTCGCCACAAAAATCTTCGCTCCGAGCGCCCTGATTCCGCCGGCTGTTTTATTTCAGCGAATTTATTGCTAAATTTGCATCAACGGCCATAAGGCCGCCTCTCCGCTCCCATACCTTATTCTATAAGCCAATATCATCTATCTTTACTTTTTGCCTTGAATACCATGCAACATTCCGCCCTACGCGCGGCGCTGGCCGCCGTTGCCATCGGTGCCTCCGCCTGGCTCATGCCCGCCAAGGCCGCACCGAAAGCCGAAAAGGCTCCTGCCCCGATTACTTTCGAAGCCGGTAAAGGCGCGTTTCTTCTCAACGGCGAGCCCTACGTGGTGAAAGCCGCCGAGCTCCATTATCCCCGCATCCCCCGCCCCTACTGGGATCAGCGCATCAAGCAAACCAAAGCGCTGGGAATGAACACGGTGTGTCTCTACGTATTCTGGAATGCCCACGAGCCGCGTCCCGACGAGTTCGACTTCACCGGCCAGAACGACCTGGCCGAGTTCGTGCGCCTCTGTCAGGCCAACGGAATGAACGTGATTCTGCGTCCAGGCCCGTATGTGTGCGCCGAATGGGAGATGGGCGGCCTCCCCTGGTGGCTCCTCCGCAAGAAAGACATTCGCCTGCGCGAGGCCGACCCCTATTTCCTTGAGCGCGTCGACATCTTCCAGAAAAAAGTGGCCGAACAGCTCAAGGGCCTCACCGCTCCGGAAGGCGGACCGATAATTATGGTCCAGGTAGAGAACGAATACGGCTCCTATGGCGAGGACAAACCCTACGTGGCCACCATCCGCGACATGCTCCGCAAGAATTTCGGCTCCGACGTGCAGATGTTCCAGTGCGACTGGTCGAGCAACTTCACCCTCAACGGTCTTGACGACCTTATCTGGACAATGAATTTCGGCACCGGCGCCGACATCGACCAGCAGTTCGCCAGACTCAAGGAGCTTCGTCCCGATTCACCTCTGATGTGCTCTGAATTCTGGAGCGGATGGTTCGACAAGTGGGGCGCAAACCACGAGACTCGTCCCGCAGCCGACATGATTGCAGGCATCGACGAGATGCTCTCCAAAGGGATTTCCTTCTCGCTCTACATGACCCACGGAGGCACCAACTGGGGCCACTGGGCCGGAGCCAACTCCCCCGGCTTCGCCCCCGACGTGACCAGCTACGACTACGACGCCCCCATCAGCGAGGCCGGCCACTATACTCCCAAATACGACGCACTGCGCCAGACCCTCGCCAAATACGCCCCCGGCAAACTCCCGAAGGCTCCGAAAGAGATTCCCGTGATGGCAGTGCCTGAGTTCAACCTCACCGAGGTGGCCCCGCTCATGGACAACCTTCCTGAGCCTGTCGGCTCCGAGGAGGTGCTCACCATGGAAGACCTCGACATGGGATTCGGCTCCGTGCTCTACCGCACGCCGCTCCCGTCGCTCCCCGACGGCGCCATCCTGCGCTTCGACGGCCACGACTACGCCCAGGTGTTTGTCAACGGCCGCTACATCGGCAAGCTCGACCGCCGCGTCAACGAGCGTGAGCTGCGCCTCCCCGCCACTGCCAGCGGCGACACTCTCGACATTCTCGTCGAAGCCATGGGCCGCATCAATTTCGGCCGCGCCATCAAGGACTACAAGGGGATAACCTCCAAAGTGCTCCTCACGGCCATGCACGACGGCCGCCCCTTCACCTGCGACCTCCGCAACTGGCAGATCTATCCTCTTCCCGACAAACTTGAGTTCTACACCTCGCGCACTTTCGCTCCCGTCGGCAACCTTACCGATGCCGACGGCCACCGTATTCCCGGCATCTACCGGGGCACCTTCAACCTCAAGCGCACCGACGATACATTCCTCGATTTCAGCTCCTGGGGCAAAGGCCTGGTTTACGTCAACGGCCACCCGCTGGGACGCATCTGGGAAATCGGTCCGCAGCAGACGCTCTACGCCCCCGGATGCTGGCTGCGCAAGGGCGAAAATGAGATCGTGGTGTTCGACGTGGTCGGTCCGCGCGACGTAAAAGTCGCCGGCCACAAAGAGCCGCTGCTCGACATGCTCCAGCAGACAGCCCCCGGCGCCGGCGACAACGAAAGGCTCGCCGCCCGCCTGCTCGACGGAGCCAAACCCGTGGCCGAAGGCACAGCCGCCGCAGGCAACGGCTGGCAGACGCTCCCGCTGGCAGCTCCCGCCACCGGCCGATACCTCGTGGTGGAAGCCATGGGGACCCACGACGCCAAAGATGCCGACCGCGTGGCCATAGCTGAACTCTATGCCCTCGGAGCCGACGGCAAACGCCTCTCGCGCGAGCCTTGGACCACCGTCCATGCCGACAGCGAGGACACCAAAGGCTCCAACCGCACTGCCGACAAGGTCTACGACCTCCAGGAATCCACCTATTGGCAGACGGCCAAACGCGTTCCCTTCCCCCACTACATAATGCTTGACCTCGGAGCCGACGAGACGGTTTCGGCCATCGACGTGCTGCCGCGTGCCGAATCGGGCGCACCCCACTCGATGGCCGGCTACCGCATATATCTTATCCCGGCTGCCGCCGCCAAATAATTCCGACGGCATAACGCCTGACCGCGGCCGCCCCGAAGCGTCGTTTTAACACGCATCGAGGCGGCCGACGCACTATCTGCCTATTTTGTTTCGCGAAATTTATTGCTAAATTTGCGCTAAAGTTTAAAGACTTCGCAACAGCATGCAATCCGTACGTCCGAAAAAGGCCCTCGGCCAGCACTTTCTCACCGACCTCGGCATCGCCGCACGCATCGCCGACACCGTCGATACCGTTCCCACGCTTCCCGTAGTGGAGGTGGGGCCCGGCATGGGCGTGCTCACCCGCTTCCTGCTCGACAAGGGGCGCGACGTGAAGGTCGTGGAGATCGACGCCGAAAGCGTAGAATGGCTCGAAGCCAACGAGCCCCGCCTGCGCGGGCGCGTAGTCGAGGCCGACTTCCTGCGCCTCGACCTCTCCACGCTTTTTCCCGGCGCGGAAAAAATATGCGTGATAGGCAATTACCCCTACAACATTTCCTCGCAGATCTTCTTCCACGTGCTCGAATGGAAGGAGCTGGTGGAATGCTGCTCCGGGATGCTCCAGCGCGAGGTGGCCGAACGCCTTGCCGCGCCCGCCGGCACCAAGGCACGCGGCATCCTGAGCGTGCTGCTTCAGGCGTGGTACGACGTGGAATACCTCTTCACCGTCGACGAGCATGTGTTCAATCCGCCCCCCAAAGTCAAGTCGGGCGTAATCCGCATGGTGCGCAATTCCACCCGCAGCCTCGGATGCGACGAGGCGCTTTTCCGAACCGTAGTGAAGACCACATTCGGACAGCGCCGAAAGACGATACGCAACTCCATCCGGTCGCTGCTCGCCCCGGGCGCGCAGTTGCCCGAGTCGCCCATGCTGGCTATGAGGCCGGAGCAGCTCGAGGTAGCTCAGTTCGTGGAGCTTACCGCACTGCTCGCGCAAGCCAACTCCCGGACCTGAACGCCAGCCGTCGCTCTCCATCCGCATTTTGAATCCGCAACCACCGATGCCGCCACCCGCCCCCATCGACCCATAAAGGAGTCTTACGATTATGAAGGAGTTTAACGAAGAATATCTCGACAACATCCGCAGAATCATCGCCGAACACGACGATGCCAAGGCGCGCGAACTCCTCGACGAGCTCCACCCCGCCGACATCGCCGAGCTTTACAACGACCTCGACCTCGACCAGGCCGAATACCTCTACAAGCTCCTCGGAGGCGACAAGGCCGCCGACGTGCTCATGGAGCTCGACGAAGACGACCGCCACAAGCTCCTCTCCGACATGGAGCCCGAGGACATTGCCCGTAAATTCGTGGGCCACCTCGACTCCGACGAGGCTGTAGACCTTATCCAGGAACTCGACGAGGAAGACCGCAACGAGGTTATCTCCCACATCGACGACGTAGAGCAGGCCGGCGACATCATCGACCTCCTCAAATACGACGAAGACACCGCCGGCGGCCTCATGGGCACCGAAATGCTCGTGGTCAACGAGAACTGGAGCATGCCCGAATGCATCAAGCAGCTGCGAATGCAGGCCGAGGACATGGACGAGGTCTACTATGTCTACGTCGTCGACAACGACGACCGCCTCCGCGGCACCCTCCCGCTCAAAGAGCTGATAACCCACCCCTCCGTCTCCAAAATCAAAAACGTGATGGAGACCGACCCCGTCTCCGTGAAGACCGACACCACGCTCGACGACGTGGCAATCGGCTTCGAGAAATACGACCTCGTGGCAATGCCAGTGGTCGACTCCATCGGCCGCCTCGTAGGCCACATCACCGTCGACGACGTGATGGACCGCGTGCGCGAATCCTCCGAACGCGATTATCAACTGGCCAGCGGTCTGTCGCAGGACGTGGAATCCGACGATACCCTCTGGACCCAGACCAAGGCCCGCCTCCCATGGCTCCTCATGGGTATCGTGGGCGGCATCGGCAACTCCTTGATTCTCGGAAACTTCGAGCAGGGCTTCGTCACCAACCCCGCCATGGCCCTGTTCATTCCCATGATCGGAGGCACCGGCGGAAACGTCGGCATACAGTCAAGCGCCATCGTGGTCCAGGGCCTCGCCAACGGCTCGCTAGACCTCAAGGAGTCCGGCAGGCAGATCCTCAAGGAAGTAGGCGTAGGTTTCGTCAACGGCCTTATAATCTCCCTTCTCGTATTCATCTACAACTGCTTCCAGCTTTCCCCCTGGAATCCCACCACCCTGGCCGTATCGCTCTCGCTGATGGGAGTGGTGCTCTTTGCATCGATATTCGGCACCTTCGTACCCCTCACCCTCGAACGCTTCAAAATCGATCCCGCCCTCGCCACCGGCCCCTTCATCTCCATCACCAACGACATCATAGGCATGCTCATCTACATGCTCATCTCCTCCTGGCTAATGAGCCTCTTCGCCTGACGGCAAAAACGCTTAAGATGTACGGATTCCTGCATTCCACCGAATTTCTTGTCAGCCTCTTCGTAGTGGCCGCCCTGCTGGTGGGCCTCATCGTGAAGCCGTCCCGACGCGGCCAGGCCGAAACTTCATTTGCCCGCGGAGAGCTCTACCCCGACGCCGACACCACCCCGCGCGTCGAATTCCGCGTCGCCCCCGACGGCACCCTCGAAATCTCGCGCTGCGGCCTCACCGGCCTGACCTCGGCCGACTCCGTATCCATCGCCATAACCCGCATAGGCTTCGACATCGACATTCAGGAACGCATCGTGCGCAACGACCACGCCCGCGTGCGCCGCGACCCTGCCGCCGACCTCCCCGCCCCATTCCGCGGCGCCTTCTCTACCCCCTCCCCCTATGGTCTCACCGACGCCGACGCTGTAGGCCGCGCCATATTCCGCATCACCGGCCTCGCCCCCGAGCGCTACCACATCAAATACAACTCCCCCGCCTACTCCACCTTCCTCGCCACCACCCTCCCCCTCCGCCCCGGCATCTCCTTCACCCGCCCCTTCCCCACCTGATACCACTACACAACAGCAATATAGATTCCAACAGCCACGCAGAAAAGGAAGGTGAGGAATCCGTTGTGAAAACATCCGGAGAAGGGGAGCAATCCCTTTCTCTTTTTTCATTTTATCAACGGGGGTTAGCGGGAGATTTCGGCGGAGAGCATGCGGTGGCCGAAGCGGCAGTAGATGCATTTGCGCTTTTCGCAGTATTCGCGGCGCAGCTGGATGAGGGCCTGGGTGTCGAAGGCATCGGCGGCTTCGATGCCTGCGTCGGCGAAAAGGCGCGTAACGGAGTTGTTTTCGGGTTCGATGGCCTGGAGTAGCTCGATGTCGGAGGTGAGTGTGTCGTCGTCGCCGCGATATGTGGCGTAGGCGTGGCGCAGAGGTACGGCGGCGTTGATTATCAGAGTGTCGATGGAGGGGCGGCTAAGCGCACGGGGCGATGTGGCCTGCGTTGACGCGAATGTATAGTGTGTAGCCCAGAAACCGCGCAGGGTTATGTCGAAGAGCTGACGCATGTGGTCGATGGTGTCGGCTTCCACAAGGCTACTCATCAGGTAGAAGCCTTCGTGGACTTTCTGTGCCAGGGCGGCTATGCGGCGGTGGGGGAAATTCTGCGGGCGGGTGCGCGCCATCTTCCACGCGAGTGCGAGCGGCCGCAATGAGTATTTGTGGCTGAAAAACCGGTAGTCGTCGCGCAGGCGTGTTATGTATGGGTCCTCGCCCGTGTCGGGTGGGGGTATAAGACCGGCCTGACCGAACATGAAGGCTTCTACAGATGTCAGCTCGTCGCGATGGCGGTTGAGGAATTTCAACGGGAGCTGCCGCGCGAGTATTTCCATGGGTTCGCTGTTGAGCCCGAAACCGAGGGCGCGGGCGAGGGTGACGAACGCGGCGGCTTCCCAGTTGCCGGCGGTATCGTCGACGAGACTGCGGATACGCTCGCTCTTCATGTAAAGACGCTCGGCGCCGAGCGACGTAAGCCAGTCGGTATGGTAGATGTGGGGCAGCGAGGAGATGGTGGAACTGCAGGGAAGCGACGCCCCGGCGTGGTTAATCAGCAGGTTGCAGCGGCGCGCTCCCTCGGGGGTGCAACGCATTATCATCTGCGGAATCAATTCACCGCTGGAGCGGTAGACGGGCGCGTCGTCGACCTGCACTACATGCAGTATCACCGAATCGTAGGCGGGATCGGCATCATGGCGATGGCGGAACCAGTCGGAAGCGCGCACATGGATTTCCACATTTCCCACCCAGGTCTGGCCATCGATTTCCACAGTGGCGTTGAAAAAGTCGGGCCCGGCATCGGCGTTGAGTATCCCCTGGTCCACGACGCTGACGCGACGGCCGTCGACAGTGGTCTGACCGCCGCGGAGACCGAGGCGGTGCTGCCATACGAATTGCATCAGTTGCTCCATGGTGCTTGGTAAGAGGGGGTTGTTCCGCTGTCGGACCGAAGGGATGGCCGACAATCAAATTTAGCTCATTTTTTTCAGTCCGGCAAGCATTTCGGCGGGAGTGAGCCGGAGCTCGGGGTGAACCCACTGCGGCCACAGCTGAATCATGGGTCTCAGCACGAATTCGCGCAGATGCATGCGCGGATGGGGCACTTCGATGCCGGGCTGACGCACAACAGTATCGTCGAGACAAATCAGATCGATGTCGACGGTGCGGTCGGCATAGCTTCCGTCGGCGTGGCGGTGGGGAGTATCGGCAATCGACCGCTCCACGGCGTGCAACCGCTCCATCAGCTCGGGCGCGCTGAGCGTGGTATGGATGTTCATTCCCACGTTAAGAAAGCGATGTGACGATGTGAAACCCCACGGCTCCGATTCGATTATGTCGGATACCTGAACCCCGGAGCCCTCCGACAATAAGGCAACCCCGGCGACCGCACGCGCCAGATAGGCGCGGCTGTCGCCGAGGTTGGATCCTATGTTGATATGCGCTGTGGCCATATCGGGCTGTATTGCAGGGGAGCGCCGGGGTTCCGACTTGATGCGTAGCAGCGGAGCGCTGCATCAGAGGGCGCGGGCCACTTCCACTTGCTCGAAGCCTTCGATGATATCGCCGACCTGGATGTCGTTGTAGCCCTGGATGGATAGGCCGCAGTCGAGACCGGCAACGACCTCTTTGGCGTCGTCCTTGAAGCGCTTGAGCGAGCCGAGCTCGCCGGTGTAGCGTACGATACCCTCGCGGATGAGACGCACTTTGTTGGAACGTTTGATTTTGCCTTCGCGCACAATGGCTCCGGCAATGGTGCCGACCTTCGAAATCTTGAACGTCTCGAGCACTTCGGCCGACCCGGTAATCTCTTCCTTCACCTCGGGAGCGAGCATGCCGGCCATGGCGTCCTTCACCTCCTCGATGGCCTGATAGATGACCGAATAGAGGCGGATTTCAACGCCCTCACGCTCGGCGTCGCGGCGTGCTGCCTGCGAGGGGCGCACCTGGAATCCGATGATGATGGCGTCGGAGGCGGCGGCAAGCGTGACGTCGCTTTCCGAAATCTCGCCGACGGCCTTGTGGAGCACGTTGACCTGCACCTCGGGGGTCGAGAGCTTGATGAGCGAGTCGCTGAGGGCCTCGATGGAACCGTCGACGTCGCCCTTTACGATTATGTTGAGTTCGTGGAACGAGCCGAGAGCCTGACGGTGGGCGATTTCCTCAAGGGTGAGGCGCTTGGAGGTGCGCATGCCCAGTTCGCGCTGCAGCTGCTGGCGCTTGTTGGCAATCTCGCGGGCTTCCTGCTCGGTGTCGAGCACGTTGAAGGTGTCGCCGGCGGTTGGAGCGCCGTCAAGTCCGAGAATGAGCGTGGGCTCGGCGGGGCCGGCCTCCTTGATGCGCTGGTTGCGCTCGTTGAACATCGCCTTGATCTTGCCGTAGTGGGTGCCTGCCAGAATTACATCACCCACGCGGAGCGTGCCGTTCTGCACGAGCACGGTGGCCACATAGCCGCGGCCCTTGTCGAGGCTCGACTCGATGATTGAACCGGTGGCGTTGCGGTTGGGGTTAGCCTTGAGTTCGAGCATCTCCGCTTCGAGGAGCACTTTCTCGAGAAGCTCCTCCACGCCGATGCCTTTTTTGGCCGAGATGTCCTGGCTCTGGTATTTGCCGCCCCATTCCTCCACGAGGTAGTTCATTGCGGCCAGTTCCTCCTTGATTTTGTCGGGGTTGGCGGCCGGCTTGTCGATTTTATTGATGGCGAACACGATGGGGACACCGGCGGCCGAGGCGTGGTTGATTGCCTCTACGGTCTGGGGCATGACATCGTCGTCGGCTGCTACAATGATGATACAGAGGTCGGTGACCTTGGCGCCGCGGGCACGCATCGCGGTGAAGGCTTCGTGACCCGGGGTGTCGAGGAAGGTGATGTGGCGGCCGTCGGAGAGCGTCACGTTGTAGGCTCCGATGTGCTGGGTGATGCCGCCGGCCTCACCGGCGATTACGTTGGCCTTGCGTATGTAGTCAAGAAGCGATGTCTTACCGTGGTCCACATGGCCCATCACGGTGACGATGGGCGGACGGGCCATGAGGTCTTCCTCCTGATCTTCTTCCTGCGAGATTGCCTCGACAACCTCCGCCGACACGAATTCGGTCTTGAAGCCGAACTCTTCGGCCACGAGGTTGATAGTTTCGGCATCGAGACGCTGGTTGATGGAAACCATCACTCCGATGTTCATGCAGGTGCCGATTACTTTGTTGATGGGCACGTCCATCATCGATGCGAGGTCGTTGGCGGTAACGAACTCTGTGAGCTTGAGCACGCGGCTCTCTGCTGCTTCGAGTTCGGCGGCTTCACGTTCGCGCTCGGCTATGGCCTCGCGCTTCTCCTTACGCCATTTCACGCCACGTTTCTGACCTTTATCCTTGGCGGTGAGGCGTGCGAGCACCTCCTTCACCTGCTTCTGAACGTCTTCTTCGTTGACGTCGTTATGACCGGGACCGCGGCGGTTGCGGTCGCCGCCTTTGCCCGACTTTCCATCGCGGCCGCGTCCTCCGCCCTGCCCGGGCTGCTGGCCCGAGTTCTTCTCAATATCGATTTTCTCCTTGCCGCCGATGCGACGGCGCTTCTTGCGGTCGCCGCCGGCTTCGGAAGCGGCGCCGTTGCCGCCGTTTGCCTTGGCTATGCGCTCGTTGCGACGCTCCTCCTTCGATTTCTTTTTGGGGCGTGTGGACTGGTTGATGGCCGAAAGGTCAATCTTGCCGACCACATTGATTGTGGGGCCGTTGGCCGGGAGGCCGACGGTGAAGATTTCCTCTTCCGCAGCTTTAGGCGCTTCGGAAGCAGGGGCAGCCGCCGGTGCGGCATTCTCCATAGGGGCGGATGCGGGTGTAGCTTCAGCCTTCGCCGCAGGGGTTGCCTGAGCGGGAACGGCCTTAGGCTCGGCCTGAGGAGCAGGAGCGGTTTTAGGGGCCGCCTGAGGAGCCGGCTGGGGCGTCGAGGCAACTGCCGGCTTCGGTTCCGGCTTCACCTCTGCGCTCGGCACAGGCTTGGGCGCAGGTGCGGGCGCCTGCTTGCGGATGGGGTTTCCATGAGCGTCAAGCTCTATCTTGCCAAGAATCTTCGGCTTATTGATTTCGGAGGTAAGACGCACCTCCTCTGCCTCGCGCGGCGCAGGAGCCGGTTTGGCCTTCTCGCGCTCGCGGGCGCGGTCGGTCGAGAGCTGCTGCGACTTGTTTTTCTGGTCGCGGTCGGTCTTGAACGAGCTTTCCAGAAGCTCAACGACGTCTTCCGCGATGCGCGCGTTGGGGTTGTCGTCGACCTCGATGTTTTTGCCTCGCAGGAACTCTACAACGGTAGGCAGGGCAACGTTGAGATCTTTTGCTACTTTACTTATTTTGATTCTCGCCATGTAGTGGTTTTTGTGTTCTAAAGTGATTTTGCGGGTGGAGTGGAGAGGATTCGGGAGTTTCACGGGAAGACGTGGCTCTCACGGCCACTTTTGGCGTGAATCAGTTGGCGGGTGTCTCGTCGGCCGGAGCTTCGGGAGCTTCGTCGGCGGGAGCATCAGCAGAAGCTTGGGGAGCGGCTGCCGGTTCCTCTTCGTCCTCGAATTCGGCACGCAGGATTGCAAGCACGTTGTCTACGGTCTCCTCCTCGAGGTCTGCCTTGTTTACGAGATCCTCGCGGGGCGTATTGAGCACGGCCTTGGCTGTGACGCAACCCATATCCTTGAGTGCCTCGATTACCCATTCCTCGATTTCATCCTTGAATTCGTCGAGGTAGATATCCTCCTCGAAAACTTCGTCGGTATCGCGGTATACATCAATCACGTAGCCTGTAAGCATCGAGGCAAGCTTGATGTTGAGACCTCCCTTGCCGATGGCGAGCGAAACCTGGTCGGGCTTAAGGAACACTTCGGCCTTCTTCTCCTCCTCGTCGATGCGTATCGACGAGATTTTGGCGGGCGACAGGGCGCGCTGGATGAAGAGCGAGGGGTTGGCCGTATAGTTGATTACGTCGATATTCTCGTTGCGCAGCTCGCGTACGATTCCGTGGATGCGCGATCCCTTGACGCCCACGCAGGCGCCCACGGGGTCGATGCGGTCGTCGTAGCTCTCAACGGCGATTTTGGCGCGTTCGCCAGGGATGCGAGCCACAGCGCGGATGTTGATAAGTCCGTCGTGGATTTCAGGCACTTCCAGCTCAAAGAGGCGGCGGAGGAAATTCTCGTTGGTGCGGGAAACGGTGATTTTCGGATTGTTGTTCGTATTGTCGACGTTGGCGATCACGGCGCGGATAGTTTCGCCTTTACGGAAGAAATCGCCGGGAATCGACTGGTTTTTCGGCAGAAGAAGTTCGTTCTTGTCGTCGTCGAGCAGGAGGGTCTCGCGGCTCCAGGTCTGATAGACTTCACCGGTTACGAGCTCACCCTCGAGATCCTTGAATTTAGCGTATATCGCCTCTTTCTGGAGTTCGAGAATCTTGCTCTGGAGAGTCTGGCGCAGCGTAAGGATTGCGCGGCGGCCGAAATTGGCGAATATAATCTCCTTGGTGTGCTCCTCGCCGATCTCAACCTCGGGATCGTTGTCAGCACGGGCGTCGGAGAGCGAAATCTGGAGATTGGGGTTCTCTACCTCGCCGTCGGGCACAACCTCGAGATTCTGAAAAATCTGGACGTCGCCCTTGTCGGGATTCATGATTACGTCGAGATTGTCGTCGGTGCCAAACATCTTGGCGAGCACGTTGCGGAAGGATTCTTCGAGCACGCTGATCATCGTGGTCTTGTCGATGTTCTTGAGTTCCTTGAACTCGGCGAAGCGCTCGACCATGTTGGGAGTTTCCTCTTTCTTAGCCATTTTTATATATCTGTGTTTTTTATTATTCTGAATTGCGGCGGAATCAGAGGTCGGCGGGGCCACTTATTCCTTTAAAATTCCTGTGTGTCTGACCCGGTTGAGCCGGGAAATTACTTGAACGAGATAAGATACTTAACCTGCTTGGCCATGGCAAACGGGAGGGTCTCGGTCTCGGTTTTGAGCACGGGGCGCTTGGCTCCAGGCTCCTTTACTTTCACCTGATATTCGATAGTGAAGTCGTCGGCGCCTACCGCCGTAAGTGTGGCCTTGATTTTTCGGCCGTCGCGGGTGAGAATCTCGACTTCGTTGCCGATATTCTTCTCATACTGGCCGCGCACTCTGAAGGGGGCGGTCAGACCTGCCGAACCGACCTCGAGGTCGTAGTCCTCCACGTCGCGGTCGAAGTCTTTCTCGATGGCTCGCGTCACGGCGGCACACGTGTCGATGTCGAGACTTCCGGGGGAGTCAAGTTCAACCACAATATTGTTCTGCGCACTTACGGTGATACCCACAATAAAGAGGTCGGTGCCCTCAATAGCTTTTTCAACCGACTCGCACAGGAGATTCTTGTCTATCATAAACAGCGTGAAAATTAGCCGGACTATATTGTCTATAAATCAGACTGTCCAAAATAAAGGGAGGAAGCCGAAAGGCCTCCTCCGATAACCGATGCAAAATTACTGAAATTTATCGGAATATGCAAATCCCATCGCCCGGATGGAGCTACAAGAGGTGGAAATTGAGGCCAAAAACGAGCATACATTAAAATTTTAACAATATTTAATGCGCGAGCATACGATTCAATTTAAAAATCGCGCAGTCAATTAACACTTCAACCGTATTTTTCAGCTACATTCTTAAGGGCCTAAAAGGCCATAAAGACCATAAAGACATCAAGGATCTCGAAGACCCAGTGAACCTCAAGGGCATCAAGAGCCTGATGGAGGGCTTGGCACAGGCGCAGGCGCGGGATGGCCGGGGCGGGTTGGCTGGGGCGCGGGATGGCCGGGGCGGGATGGGCAAAAAGAGGAGCCCCGGCGGGTCGGTTGACTCGTCGG
>ENA-UOJD01000367-UOJD01000367.1-human-gut-metagenome-genome-assembly--contig:-P48-NODE-367-length-67538-cov-82.574426_pt1 | contig 67538 bp, 67 predicted proteins | sample MGYA00242342_ERZ723889 | MGnify/ENA metagenome assembly ERZ723889 | reverse complement strand
CGATATCTATGATGATCGCGGAAGATCCGCCGCTGGTAATCTTAAATTGTTGTGATCGGAAATTTCACAACGGCACAATTGTCCCTGACTTTCCAGTCCGGGACAATTTGTTTTTGTCACAAAAGAACGCGAAATCAAAAAATTGGCTTGACTTATCGTAATAATTTAATAACATTAACGCGTACTAAGCAGTAAGTGCAACGTGAATTGTGATTACGATTAATTTTTTTATAAGGAAAAGAACATGAAAGGTACAGTAAAGTGGTTCAATACCAAAAAAGGATATGGATTTATTCAGCCGGAAGGCGGAAATAAAGATGTATTCGTTCATGTTACTGCTTTGGAAAAGACCGGTCTCCGCCGCCTGTTTGACGGACAGGTCGTAAGCTTTGATATTTATGACGATCGCGGCCGCAATGCTGCCGGAAACATAATAATACTGAAATAATTATTTTTATAAAAGCCGGAGACCCCGCAGTTTTTCCCTGCGGGGATTTTTATGCTCATTTAAGAATTTTCTTGCCTAAAGTTCAATTTTAGCATACACCTTGCCTGTACGTAAATTATCGGAATGAAGAAATGAGTGGAATAGATGTCGTCCTGTTGGGATTGGCTTTGGCTGTGGACGCTTTTGTCGTATCGTTCTCTTACGGCTTAATCCTAAAAAGAAATCGCTGGCGAAATGCCGTAAGTCTGGGAGCTGCCACCGGTTTGGGACAGTTTGTCATGCCCGTTGCCGGTTGGTATGGCACAAATCTGGTGCATGGGTATATTGAAAGCATTGACCATTGGATTGCTTTTGCCGTATTTCTGGCTTTAGGATTGAAAGTAATTGACGAAGCCCTGAGCGGAGAGGATGAGCCTTGTAAGCTGAGCCGGCAGTTGACGTTTAAAGTGTTGCTGATGATTGGGCTGGCAACCAGTATCGATGCCTTGGTAACCGGAATTACGCTCTACTTTATGAATGTTTCGATTTGGTTTGCAGCGCCGGCTATCGGCATTATAACTTTTGTCTGTGCCGTAATCGGCTTTCAGCTTAACTGCTGTTTCAAAAAAGTTCCGACCAGATACTTGGAAATTGCCGCCGGAATTATCCTGATTCTGCTTGGCTGTAAAGTTTTGTACGAACATCTTTCCGCCGAATAGGCCGCAAAAAGCAGTTTTTCAAAACTGCTTTTTTAATTTGGTCTTTAAAAATAAAAAATAGACAAAAGACAAAAAAGAGAATATACTCAAAACCAGATTTTTTATTATCAATACAGGTATTATTATCCGAGAGAATTTATCTTCGCATAATTCTGCCTGTTTTTCCGCGTGTTCTTAAATTTAATATAAACCCTTAAAAATTAGCAGTTATGAAAAGGTATTTTATCGTCTTTACGGTTTGTATGGCGCTGATGCTTGTCGGGCTTTGCGTTATGCTGAAATTTGTCTGTCTGGGGAACTTGACCCGGGCGGCTGTCGCTTTCGTTCTTATGTCTGTTTCCGGTATTTTGAGTTATCTTGTTTACCGGACATATGATGTAATCAAGGACATGAAATCTCATTACGAATATTTCGGTCTGGATGACGGCACGGCTTATATGCGGCTTCAGAACGATACGCGGCTCGATTTGTATTTCGGGTCACTGCCCGTTCGGCAGCTGAGGGAAGAACGCAGAAAATACGTTTTTCTGCTTAACGGTCTTGATGGCAACCGGAAACTTTTCCGAAACCAGAAGGACGAATTGCGTGCTGACTATGCCAGAATATTGCGGTTTATACAAAAATATTTGCAGCCATGAAAAGATATCTGGTTTTTGCGGCATGCGGCTGGATAGCCTGTTTGTCGGGACTGTGTTTGGCGCTTAGCCTTTCGCCGTCGCTTGATATTAAACTTTTCGGCATAATTTTGTTTCTGTTTGGCGGAATGTCGGGCTATATTTGCGGAGAACATTACCGGCATATAATGAATATTGCCGGGGCTTACCGCAGTCTGCTGGGCATTAAGAACGGAGCCGTCCGTTTTCTCTGCGGTCTGTCTTCAGAAGAACTTAAAGGTCTGATTCGCGTATTGACGCCTGAAGAACTGACCGACGAAGCGGAAAGAACGGGCGCGGCTCTTGCTGAACTGAAAGACAGAAAGAGGGGCCGGCCTTGTAAGAAAATAAGTCAGCTGGAAAATATTTTGCGCGTTTTTGCCAAAGCCGCTGACAAGAAACAAAAAAGAGAGCCTTAACGGCTCTCTTTGGCGTTTAAATCCCGATCCAGCAAATACGGACTCTTGCCAGCTCTCGTCCGTCTCCCGTCGCCTTAATGCGGTGAATTGTCGTCAGGTTGTCAAATTCGGTTTCTACCCGGATGTCTTCGCCGTATAAACCCTCTTTTTTAAATGCAACTTCAATTTCCGCCGGCGTATGCGCAGCCCGGAAATCAATGCCGACTGCTTCGGACGCCCAAAGCGGATAAACCGCGTTGTTGACGTGGTTGTTCAGGTCTATATCGTCAAAACGGATAAAAAATTCCGCAGCTTCGTCAATCCGTTGCGGCTCTGATATTTTAGGAAAATCCGTATCAATAACCCTTTCCCCGATAACCTGATACATCGGCAGATTTTCCCGTAGGGCAATCGGCCTCCGCCGAGCGGCGTCAATCAGAATCCACTGGCTTGAGGCTTTAATGAGCGTATCGCCGTTTTCCGACTGTACCAGAAATTCGCGAATGGCGCCGAGTTTCTTTTCTACGGCCGGCCATGATTGCACTTTGATTTTTTCGTGCATTTTGGGCAGCCGGGCAATTTGCAGATGGTAGTTGGACCCAACCCAGGCAAAGCCTTTGCTCAGACAATATTCCAGCCCCAGTCCCATCGCTGAGGCATGGCTGTCGGCAACGTCCTGAAAAATGTTCATTAACGTCAGCAGACGCAGATTTTCGTTCCGGTCGCATTCATAAGTCCGAATCAAATATTCTTTTTCAATTTTATAAATATTCATGTTTTTTCCTCTTTATTGCGGCTCTCGATAAACAAAAGGCTTCCGGAAGATTTTCGGCGGCAGTTCGCAGGCGCCTTTGCGGCGCTGATGCAAAAACATTTTGAAACGTTTCTGGCAACGGCGGTTACTGATGGTTCTTTTCAGAAAACCCATTCCGGACGTTTCTTTTTGAAAGACTTCGGTCAGATAGGCAAAATCATCGTTGTAAACAACAACCAGCCATTTTGCCGGCAGGGCGGAAACCTTTACGGCTTCGCTGCCTTTAAGCCGGTAGATTTCATTGTTACGGGGCGTGTCTGGAAGCAGTTTCATATTCATGTAGGCCGCCAGCTCTCGAAAATTGTCAATGACAAAAACCGGACAATGTGTCGGAATAAAAACCGGCCTGTTCAAAATAAAGTTCAGATATTCGTAATCACCCAGAAAACCGTGTCCGAAACCCTGCAGTTCGGGAACCGCGTCAACGTCCGTAAAGCTGATGTTGTGAGCGTTCAGCTGCCCTTTGAGCGGATTAAAGAACGTTTTGGCTGTAATGATGCCGAAACAGTTTTCGGCATTGGCGTCAAAAGCCTGTGAAACATGGTTATAGGTGCCGATGACCACATAGTTGTCTTTCAGTTTGGCGATTTCGTCCCGGTCATGATTGTAAATAACCTTAATGCGTTTGCCGGCCATTTTGTCAAAGGAAATGCCGTAGTCGATAATCCGCTGCAGGTAGCTGTAAAAATCAGGATTCCCAAAAAATATCACGTTTTTTTTAAGTTTTAGCGCAGCCAGAAAAGCGATGATGTACATTTCCGGATGCGTCGGATAAACCGGGAGAAAGATTTTGCCTTTGCGGCTTTTTCTCATCAGGCAGACCAGCTTCTTAAATGTCGTCACTTCCTTAACCGCATAGCCGTCGTCATAAATGCCGTAAAAGTCCGTTACGGCAAATTTTATGTCTGCGGCCAGTTGTTTCAGGCGCTTGGTGTTGGTTGCTTTGCGAAAATAGGTGCTGCTGTCGATTTTCATGTCGCCGCTGTGATAGACGGTCGTGTTTGGCGTCCTGATGATAAAGCCGAAACTGTCAAAGCAGGTATGGGACGACGACAGCACCTCGATTTCCAGTGAGCCTGTCCTGATTATACTGCCGTCGTCGATAATGTTTTGCTTGGGCCTTTTGTATTTCGGAATGCCGAACTCCCTGTACAGGTCTTCCAGAATCATAAAGGTATATTTGCCTGCGTACAGCGGCGGCAGCGAATAGCCGGCCTTGATGTAATGAACGATGCCGTTAAGGTGATCGGGGTGCGAATGTGTCAGGAAAATCGCGGCGGCTCTATCTTTTCCTGCGCCGAGAAATGCCCGGATATCGGGAACGGCGGCCGCTGAATTTTTGATTCCCAGCGCCTGATGATTGTCAAATTTTCCGAGATCGACGATTATTGTTGTCCGGCCGTCGGCGGTTACGTCGGTATAACGGTAGGAATGCCCGCTGATTTGGTCAATGTTATTGCCGCCGAGCGGCTGCCAGTATAATCCGTATTCTTCCGATAAACTATTCATTAAAACGAAACCGACCCAAACGTTTAAGTTAAGGTCGGTTTAGCAAATTATCGCCGGTTTAGCAATTACTTTGTTTTGTTTTTCCTATATTCGGCCAGTTTAGCTTCCCGCCAGGCTTTGGCATCGGCTCTGGCTTTTGCCAGCGAAGCCTTGGCTTCGGCAATCCGCTTTTCGGCAATAACCTTGCGGTCATGTCCGGTTTTGTTTGCCGCCGGTTTGGTCATGTTGCCGAACAGGCTTGCGCTCAGGTCATTTTGCGCCAGCTTGACTTTTTCGTAAGCCGAAGCCAATTTGCGCTTATAACGCTGCGCTTTGGTTGGTACGCTGGAGTGATATGCCATGGCAGCCTTAATCCAGTCACGCTTCTGCTCGTACAAATTGCGCAGGAACTTGGCACCGTACGTAACGTTTGTTTCCGGATCCAAAGCGTCTTCAATGCTGTCAAAGGCATCGCCGTGATAAGCCAGATTAATCTGCATGCAGCCGACGTCAATGCTTTTGACGCCCTGCGCCTGCAGTTTCTTAACCGCTCTGACGGCTTCTTCCTTGGTGGCAAAATAACGGCCTTTGCCCTGAGCGTTGATTGTCCACGGCCAGGCGAGCGTCTGTTTCTTGGCTTCGTTGTAACGTCCGGTTTCAACGCTCGAAATCGTAGTCAGCAAGTGCTTTTTGATTTGGTATTGTTGCTCAATTTTAGCTGTGGCTTGCATACAGACATAAGCGTCGTCAACTTTCAGGTCATTGGCTTTTGCCTGTACGGGCTGAATTAACATCAGCAATAATACAAAAAACATTAAAATTTTTGATACGAAAAGTCGCATCCCTCTGCTCCCCAAAAGCGGCCACAAACATCCCTTATGCAACAAATGTGCCAATTTCAGTTTGCTTAACGGCAGTAAAAATACAAAACGCTTAAAGGTTGGTTATATTAAATTAAACTCCAAATCGTTAAAATATCCTAACAATCTCTCGTTATAATTAAAAAAATCAAAAATGCTCCCGGAAATATAAACCGGGAATCTTCAAAAACAAGGGGGTTTATAACACAGTTAAAATTTAAAATCCAGCAAAAATTGTGCCAAAGCCTTCAGTGAGGCGCTGATGTCTGAGCTAACCTTATGAAAATCATTGTTTTTTTTGTGTGTATTTTCTTCCATGTAAAGGGCGCGATTGGTTTCCAGCTGCAGGGTAAAGATTTTGCGTCGCGGCTGGCAGAAATTAAAGGTTATGAAAGCGCCCGAGTAGGGACAGTTGAACGTGGTGTGATATTTTCGTTTTTCCAGTTCGTCTTTCAGAAAACTGCCGAATTCTCCCGGGCAGCTTTGCTCAAACAGATTTCCAAGACAGAATTCGATGTTTTGGCCGTCGTTCATAATGGAGCAGATTTTGGACGGCATCGAATGGCAGTCAACCAGCAGGCAGAAACCAAACTTCTTGACGCATTTGTCAACCAACTGCTGCAGGCGCTTGTGATAAGCGTCGTATACGTTTCTGAAACGTTCCTGAACTTCGTCGAAATTCAGCAAACCGTCATATATGTTGTTATTGTTGGCGGAAATTCGGTGTATCACGCCTAACCCGACCCTGCAACGCCGTCCCATCGGCAGGTCTTTCTGCGGATGGTTGAAAAACATGGCCGGGTCTATTTCGATTTTGTCGCGGTTGACGTCGACAAAAGCCCGGTTGATGTTCATCGAAATCATCGGAATTCCGGCATCAGATGCCGGCCGGACAAGCTCGTCGACGAAGGAGTCTTCGTTGCTGCGCAGCTCGTTGATGTCCATTTTGACCGCGTTGAGAAATTCTTCGGGAAAAAACTGTCCGCAGTGCGGTGCCGACAAAACCATCGGAAATTTGATTTCCGAGGTGTTGCATTCCTCAAAAATCCTCAGCTTCCTGTAGTTTACCTTAAAGTCAATATGTTTCTCGGCCACGTTTTTCTCCTTATGGTTTGTAAAAGTATAATCAAAAATTATTAAATTTTTAATAATGCGTTTAAAGACGGCAGAAAGGCTTTTTCAGCATAAAAATCCGAAAAAGAAAAAAACAGCTAAAAAATGCTTGCATTTCTGAAAAAAAGATTTTATAAAGGCAAAGTCCTGAAGACATCGGGTGTGTAGCTCAGCGGTATGAGCACTACGTTGACATCGTAGGGGTCGCTGGTTCGATCCCAGCCACACCCACCAATTTTACAAGAAATATCAATAAGATGCTTCTAAATGAATTTAAGGCTTTCCATTAATTTGGTAAGCCTTTTCTTTTTTGTATACCTGTCAGTATAAATAAGCAAAAACAATGTATTAGCAAAGAAAAAGCGTAATGTTTTTATCTTTTAAAGTCACAAATTTGGCACAATTTTGAACCTAAATAGTTCATTTGTGCCAAAGAATGACCGCTGGATGAGAATTTTGTGACAAGTTTATATATGTTAACATATTGTAAAACAACATTAATTTTTTATATCGAATCATTTTGACAGATTCGCAAAATTGCAGTATATTTATCTCAGTTTTAAGAAAAAATAATTAAAACTCAAAAGTAAGGTGTTCAGAATTTGATGTTTGTTACTTCTACTAATGATTTTCAATATCAAGTTTTGGCGAAAAATATTATATACATATTATGAAAGATTTTATTATGAACGATTACAAGCTCTATAAAAGAAAAAACAAATACTATATAGATTTCATCCATCCTGAAACAGGGAAAAGGATTCGAGAAAGCCTAAAAACAAGTGATGAAAAGCTAGCTCAAAAATATGCAAACACAAGATATTTTAATGTCCTTCGAGATATAGAATTAGGCATAAGTGTTGAAGATAAAGATTTATCAAAAATATTTAAAGAATATGTAGACACGAAACCAACCCAGTATAATCAAGATACTGTCCAACGGCATTGGCTTCCATATCTGGAAGAAAAGAAAATAAAGCTATCCAAATTAAAACAAGTTGATATAACCAGATATTATCCTTGGCGGAGAGCCAGAAAATATCAAAATAAAGATGTCAAAGACATCACATTAAATCGAGAAAATTGTGCTCTACGCAGCTTTACTAATTTTGCGATGGCAAATGGATATTTATGCCCCAAAAAGGATTTGAGATTCCAACAATTTGAAGTGGTTAGTAACCGTCGAGATGAGTTTTCCCAAGAGGAAGCAGAAGAATTAATAAGAAATGCTAAAATCCGCTATGAGAATGCCAAACATAGCATTCAAAAGGAACAACGTCGGGTTTTGCTAGATTATATACATTTTTTGCAGATAACAGGAATTCGCTGTGGCACAGCACGAAAGTTAACTTGGAAAAATATGTTCATTGATGAAGAAAAGCCTTACTATTCGATTGATGCACTGCAAAACAAAGTCAAGAAGCGTTTAAATTTTCCAATATCAAAAAATTTTGCCAATTGGTTAAAAAAATAAAAAATAAACACCAACAATTTTGCGATCAAAATGATATTAAGTTTAGCAGTAATATTCATTTATTTAGCTGTCTCTATATTTATAAGTCTAATAAAGAAGGAAGACCTGCGGCAGAAATCGTTTCCATTGCAAATTGCAAAACAGCGTGGAAGAATCTTCTTAGAAGTTGCAGCTTTTATGATCCTGAAATGTGTTGCAATAAGAAGGTGCAATATAGTTTTAGACATAAGAAAATTACAGATCTAGTAAAAAAGAGAATAGATTCAACGCAGATTGCAAAATATGCCCAAACATCTGTGCGGATGATTAATAAGCACTATGATCAGTCAGAAATGCTAGATTTCTATGATGAACTAGCTAGCTAAAAATCACAACAAATTGATAAATAAATTTAGCAGCGGACTTTTAGACGGTGCAAAAATATTCAAGCTATACCGAGAACGGATGGCATTCTTATATTATTATATAAAAGGAAATTAAAAATGATTGATTATTATTTTGATAAAAAGCTTGAAATTAAAGCTCAACAAACGATTCTTAAACAAAACAGCATTAAGCTAATGCGAGAATTGAAAGATATGAAAAAAACAAATTACTTCAATGATAATGAAGTAAAATATTCCATTTCAGAAGAAAGAAGACAATGGATTAACACTCTAAAAAATCCAAACAACCAGTTCAACTTAGCTCTGACATTAAATTTCAATAATACCAATTATTCTAATAAATTTAACCTATCACTAGTTCAAAATAAGTTAAACAACTGGTGGAAATTGTATTGTTCCTATCATCTAGGTAGAGATGCTTCAAAATACAAAGCAATGAGCTATATGGGAACTATTGAACACATCAACAGCAATCTCCACGCTCATCTGGCAATCAAACACATTAAACGAAATATTAACGATGAATTTATTTATGATGAAGAGCAAAGGATTGACACCCTATGGAAATCAGTTCAACAAGGTGGTTCTGCTTATTTAGAAAATATTTTTGATTACAAATGGTATTACTATATCACCAAGGAAGCAGGCTTTTCTGAACGCATCGTTTTTTCTCCAAAATGATAAATATAAATAGCAGCAACCAAAGGGATTTTATGAATTTAATCGGAGAAAAAATAAGAAAAGATGTAAATAATGAAATCAGATTACTTCTTCTTATAGCAAATGAATTATATCGCAAAGACAGAGTAAGCAGTTATCGAAATTTCTGCAAAAAATATTTACAAAAAAATAGTAATTTGCTGAATGTTCTTATCTACAACGATAAGAAACCAAGCATTTCTATGCTTTTATCGTTATATCTGAAACTAAATCAAGAAAAGTTGTTACCATATTGGCAGCAAAAATTGTCTTTTTGCCTGCTTAATAAAGCAATGAAAGGACAAAGATGATAAACAGAAACATTAGTATGGAAAAGCAATTAAATTCTTATCAGATGTATAAAGAAAAATTTAATTATGATAAATTTTTTAATGATTTTCGTTTTCAAAATGATGATATTTTCAAAATTATTCTAAAAAAGGACAATATTTTCTCTGCCAGAATGTTGTTTTTAGAAAATCTTTATAATTTTAATGGCTATATTTCTAAAAATAAACTTGGCGTTATTGCTGTTATATATATTCCTGATGATAGTGATGGGGTGGTAATTGAAGCCAATTTTAGTATTTGTGGGCAAAGAGCTGATGATGCTTTAACAACGGCTTATGAATTTCTATCATATATTTCTAAATTTGCAGACTTTGATTTTGAGAAATTTTCAGTTAAAGATATTAAAAATTACATTTATAACAAATCTCTAAATGAATTTTGCTTATGTTGCAATATCTCTGATTTACTCGAACATAATGAAAATAAAACATTTCACGAGATTACTTTTCAGGGAATCGAGTTAAATGAATTAAAATTACAAATTGATTATCTGTTACGACAATATAATTTAGTTCATTCGGAACAAATTGTATATATGCAGGGCATTTTGAAGGAAACCGATAACGGGATAATATTAAAATCATATATATCGCAGGATGCCGATAGTAAAATTGATTTATCATTTGTAGTGACACTGATATTACGAGATTTGAAACTGTTTATCAGTAGTCATCTATCATACAGTATGGAAGAACCAGCCGCTATGATTGATGGAGAATTTTTGGATGGTGGAATTGCCGTAGGAAATGTTGAAGAACCACTGGGATACCCATAATAATTAAGCCATAGTGAAAACTATGGCTTTTCATTTAGGTGGTATTTGATGAAGTAATATAAAGTGCAACGGTCAACTTTGAGCATTTTAGCGATTTGGGTTTTCGTAAAACCATTATTTAGGAGCTTTTTAATGGTGCTTTCCTTGCCTGCCAGTAACAATTTCTTATTTTTAGATCCAACCGGGCGACCAAGTATTTTACCCTCTGATTTAAGTCTGGCAAGAGCTTCTTTGGTGCGTTGAGCGATTAAAGTTCTTTCAATTTCTGCTGATAATCCAAAAGCAAATGCTAATACTTTGGAAGAAATATCAGAACCTAAACGATAATTATCTTTAATAGTCCAAACTTGACATTCCTTATTCAAGCAGTCAGATAAAATCCCCATTACCTGCAATAAATTTCTTCCTAATCTAGACAGCTCAGAAGCTATGAGGATGTCATCCTTTTTCAATTTTTTTAATAATTTGCTTAATTTTCTTTTATCCAAATCCTTGGTGGAACTGATAGTTTCTTCCACCCATTTATCAATTATCAAGTTATTTTGGGCAGCAAAATTTTCAATTTCAAAGCGTTGATTTTCAATTGTTTGTTTATCTGTTGAACAACGGCAATAGCCATAAATCATTATCTAATCATTTTTCTTTTATTTATCAGGATTAGCAACTTAAATTCATTATAACTAGTTGAAAAATAAGGAACATTTATAATCAACATTATATTCAATTAATATTAAATGCAATAATTTTTTCCATTAATGTGAATCCCTTGAAATCCTTGCTATACAAGCGGTTGCTGTTAAATCAGCGAAATATAATAAATTTGTTAAAAATAGCGTTCCTTAATTTCATCAGACACAAATTAAGAAGCATTTATTTTGTTAATTAACAAGATTAAGGAAGTTAAGATGAAAAATAAACTTTTAATAACAACGGCATTGGTAGCACTGGTTTCCGCCAGCAATGCCTATGCAGATGCATTAAATATTACTGATGGTGATACACATAAAATAACAACCAATGAAACTGTTGATTCATTGGAAATGACTGGCGGCAGTCTGACAGGTGCTGCTGACGTAGATGGTTCAATGACTGTTACAGGCAATGCAAATATTTCAGGTGGTACTATCAATCTAACAGGTCATTATGATAGTGAAAATGAAGATAATGAAAAATACTCTGACCTTACATCATTGGCTAAAATTACAATCAGCGGTGAGAACACTATTGTCAATATTACCGAAGCCGATATTCACGGTTCAACAGGTTTTGAAATTTCTGGCGGTAAAATTATAATGGGTAAAGATGCTGGATTACAAGGTATTACAGAAGTTTCTGGTGGCGAAATTAATGCAACCGATACCAATGATATTTCAGGCGGAAATCTAGTTGTCAGTGGTGGTAAAATCAATTTAACTAAGGATAGCGAATTAACCGCAGGTGGTGATTTAACCGTTTCTGACACGGCTACAATTAATGTTGGAACGGATTCAAGAATTATGTCTATGGTATCATCCACAGATGGCGTAGTTACTAATGAAGCCAATAATTCCATTAATATTTCAGGCGGAACAATCAATTTGAATGATAATGCCAGAATGATTCGTGGTTCTATCAACTATGATACTACCAATGATACCAATGCGTTAGTAACTGAAAATATCAATGCCAATGTCAAAGGTGGAATTAAAATGACTGGTGGTGTTGTTAATATGAATGGCACATCTTCGATTGAAGTTTATACTACTGATGGCAAATTGTCACTGGATGGTAGCTCTATCACAGGTTCCTCTGCGGAAGAATTACTTGCCAAAGCTCCGACTATTAATGTTAACGGTAACAACAAGATTGTCAGCGATATTGATATGAAAGACGGTTTAATCAAAGTCAACAAAGGGGCAACATTAACCTCTGGTGATATTAATTTGGCTTCTGGCAACTTTGTTTCTATAATTGATTTAGCAGGAACTCTTGATGCCAATGTAACTGGTTCTGATAAAGCCCAGATGACATTTTTTGATTCAAATGCCAAGATTAAAGGCTCTGTCGATGGTATTAAAGATGTAAATGTTCGTTCTAACCTTTCTCTGGCATCTGCTTTCGAAAAAGGTGCAACCAATATTGATAACATCAATGTTTATGGTTCGACCTTAACTCTGGATAATGAAAACTTCAATGAAGCTAAAAATCTTATTTTGAATGAGAAATCAACTGCTAAGTTGGCTGGCGATTTTACAGCTTCAAATAAAGTTAAAGTCAAAGATGGTTCTATTTTGGATTTGGGGACATCAACCTTAAATGCAAAGAATGTTGAATTATTTGAGGATGCCCAAGTTAATTTGAAAGTGGCTGCTTTGGATAACCACGGAGCTATTGCTGCATCAGATAAAATAATTTTTGTTGGCGGTAATGCAGAAGATGGTTATGTTAACGCAGCAAACAAAAATATCAATCTTAATGTAACTATGGAAAATGGCTCGGTCAAAAAAGGTGAAACCACAGATTTAACCTTGATGACCGCCACCAATGGTTTTGATGGTGATTTCAACAATGTTAAGGTTTCCAACAACCGTTATGAATTTGAACAAATCGAAGCTGGTAAGTTTAAGGTAACCGGAACAGCAACTGGGGAAGATATTGCCAAAGATGCTGGTGGTTCAATGAATAATGCTGCAGCAGCTGCCGCTTGGGTTGATGGGGATACTTTCAATGTTGGAACGCAAGCTGCTGCGGTTGCTTCCAGCCTGAATGAATTATCCCAGAAAGTTGGTTCAGAACAGGCTTATGTTGATGCTTTAACAGCTGTTGCCCCAGAAGTTGCTCCGTTGGTTCATAAGACACAGACTGAAACGACCAATCAGATTTTTAATGCGGTCAGCAGTCGTTTGAGTGGCGGTTCGATTGCTTCGGCTGCCAATGGAATGTCATCAGGTGATAGTGTCTTCAAGCGTGGTGCTATGTGGGTTCAGGGATTATTTAACAAATCTAAACTGGACGATACATCCAAAGCCAAAGGTTTTGATGCCGATTCGACTGGTATTGCAATGGGTGCCGAAAAATATATTAATGATGATGTTAAAGCTGGTATCGGCTATGCTTACACCAATACGGATATTGATGGCTTTATGCGTGATACCGATGTCGATACCCATACGGCAATGGTTTATGGAGAATATAAACCCTCTAATTGGTATGTAAACGGTATTGCGACCTATGGCTGGTCTGATTACAGTGAAAAGAAAAATGTTGCCGGAAATCAGGTTAAAGCTGACTATGATGTTGATACCATCGGTTTGCAAGCTATGACCGGATATGATATGCAGGTAAAAGGCTTCAATTTAACTCCCGAAGCCGGTTTGCGTTATGTTCATATCAGTCAAGACAACTATAAAGATTCTGCTGACCAGAAAGTATCCGCTAATGATGCCGATATTCTTACCGGCGTTATCGGAGCCAAAGCCAGCAAAGATTTTGCTCTCGAAAACGGTATGAATTTACGTCCAGAAGCTCGTTTAGCAATGACCTATGACCTGATGAACGATGATAACAATTCTGTTGTTACATTGGCTAACGGTTCGGCTTACAGCGTCAACGGTGAAGCTCTCGACCGTTTCGGTATTGAATTTGGAGCTGGCTTAACCGCTGATGTCAATGATAATGTTGAACTTTCAGTTGGTTATGAAGGTAAATTCCGTGAGGATTATCAAGACCACACTGGATTGTTCAACGCTAAATATAAATTCTAACCTTAACTTCCTTGGGCTGGGAGAACTTCATCTCTCAGCCCTAAATTTTTTTATAAAGGATAATTAAATGAAAATTGATGATATTAAGAAAAAGATAATGTCAAAAGGTACAATAACAGGTGTTATCATTGTTATTTTCTTAGTTGTTCTCATTGGAAGTATTCAGCCATCTAATAATTCTACTCAACAAAATGTTTCAGAATCAGATTTAGAAGAAAAGATAAAGAGTATTTCTGAACAAGAATTAATTCAAAAAGCTCAAAACCTTGGTAACATTGAATTATGCGGATGCTATAAATCAGTCCCTTATACAAATATGGGAATTTTTTATACTTCTAAAAAGAATATTTTGTTAGGACAAAATAGGTTTTGCCCAACTTCTTGCCCTTATTATGGGTTTGGAATCGAAATTGAGTTTGGTAATAAATATCAGGCTGAACAGTGGCAAACTTATGACAACCAAATTATAACAATTAAAGGAAATTTATCTGGTTTTGCTCACCGAACAATGATGAATAGCCCTAGATTTATTGCTTATGCTAATTGATGTGAAATTATAATTAGTTTCTTTTTTGTTAACCAATCATTAGGGATATATTCTTCAAATAGAATTTATCCCTAATTTTATTACTAGAACGAAATTTTTATACGATACTCTATTTTCAATTGTAATAAAAAGTTAAAACTTAAAAAAACTATTACTTGATTTTAAATGTTATTATAATTAGCATAAATTAAATCGTTTAAATAATAGTTAGTCAAACAATGTCAACAGAAATTAATCCCCTTGAAGAATATGAATGGATTGGAGAATTTTATCAAGCAGAAAAAAAAGATATTAAATATTCAGGAATTTTGTCTTACTCTCCTTCCTTAGGTATAAAATTAACACTAATGTGGGATTTTAACAAATCACAAGAGTTTTTTCACAGTGAAAAAGACTATTTTAACTTTCTCGGAGATACACATCAGCTTAATGGTGTATCCCTCATTGGATGTAGGAAGACCAATAGTTATTGTAATTTTGGAAAACAAAATAAAGCTGACTTTATCGTTCCCTATGCAATATTGAATGCTCATATTACTAGTACAGAAGAAAAAGTATTGGGAATATATTTTTCATTTAATAATTTTGAGAATTTTTGTTCCCGTTTCACAGAAAAACAAATTTTTTACAAAGCCCCATTAATGCATCATAAAATTGATGGGAATGTTTATGAAATTAAAAATACATTTAAAAATGGTTTTTCTCTATCAGAAGTTTTGTTTCCTAACAATAGAAATAAAACATTGATTAATAGTATAAAGAAAATGGTAGAAAAAAAAGATTTATATGTATCAGAATTTAATCCATATTTTTTTATTAAATTAGCAAAGAAACAAACATTTTGGCATACAATGAAGCTGAAATTTTTAATAGAAAAATTATTTTCTATATTTTTCTTATCTCAGATTAACTCAAATAATGTCTTTTTGAAAATTAAAAATGGAAGAAATATTAAATCCTGCCGTGTCTTGTTTGATGTGTCAAAGTTTAAAGATAAGCCCAGAACACAAAATTATCATTTTCTTCCTATTAATTTGAATAATGTAAAAGAGCGATTTCCTGATATTCTTACTCTTTGGCAGAAACTAACGAAAGATGAATTTAATATAATTAATTTGGTTCTTACAGACAAACTGTATGAGAGAACAGAAGTTGGGTATCAATCGTATGTTCTTTATATGGCATTTATTGAAGAATGGCAGGTAAAATACGGTATTGATAAATCAGAAAATGGAAGATTCAAAAGGTTTTTCCAAGAGAATATCTCTAATGAAGATGATTTTATCTATGAGAAACTTTTCTTTTATTTTCCAAAAGCTAAAAATATTGCTGATATAGCTAAAAACATTGCTGATATTAGGGATTGCATAGTTCATACCGATAATAAAAGGAAAAATGATAAAAGATATAAGCTACACAAACATATTCTTGAAGATGAGATATCAATAAGAAATCTCTGTGAAATTTTATTTCTGTTATTTATTAGGTGTATATACAACCGAATGGGAATAAATTTAACTGAACATCAAAAAGATAATTTTAAAAGACAGTTAATTTCTTGGAATACTGTTCCCTGCTAATAAATTTGAAATTTACAAATTCAAAGTCTCCAAAGCGTTTTGAATATTTTTAGGATTTGTTCGATAGTAAATAGAAAGTGTTTGTATTGATGAATGTCCAGAGATCTGTTGAATCAATGGCAAAGGATAATTGGCATCCATTAATTTTGTCAGGCAAGTTGCCCTTAATGAGTGAACCCGATATTGCTTATCTAAACCAACACCATCAAAAATCTGTCTGAAAATATGGATTATCTGTTGTTTTGAAAGATAAGATCCTTTATTGGATCTAAATAGATAATCTTCCATTTTAGGTTGGATATATTTATCTGAATATAAAAATTTGGCATATTTTTTCAATTCCTGCTTTAACGTATTGTTCAAATAGACTTGTAGAGCCTTTTTTCCACCTTTATTTTGTTCTGGTTGCAGCAGAAATGATTCAACAGGATTAAAATTTTCATCATAAACCTGCCCAATAGTTAATTTTTGAATGGAGTGAATACGGAGAGAGGTCATCAGCATCATCAAGAACATTAATCTAGTTCGTTCCTGATGTGATGGCATATCCTTGATGAACCGAAGACAATTTTTTATATCTGTATCTGATAATAATTTGGATTTTCCACGTTTCATTTTAACCTCATAAAATATTCATTAAAGTATATAAACTATATATAAATGAAAATTTATAAGATGTCAAGAAATGGTCCTGATTTCAATATGTTAGGATTCACTGGCATTTTAAGGATAATCTTCATTAATGTTAATTTTTGAAGATTTTGCTATTTTGTATGTAATTTATATTGTAATATAAATGTCAAAAAAGGAAGACTACTGATGGATAGAGATTTTATTAATAAAAAAAGGGATGCCGCTTTTCAAATTAAATTAGATAAAGAGGGCGGGAATATTATGGATTTTATGCCATTAGGTAACATCTTATATGTTATAAGAACAGAGAGTATTTATGAGATAAAGACACCTGATGCTATTGACCCAGAAAGAAAATATCCCAATACAAAAGCCATAACTCGTAAAGTAATTGGTTATGGAACAAAGGATAGTCTTGTATATAAAACATTAGGCTTGGCAAAGAAAATATTGAACAATGTAATTCTAGAAGATAATTCTAAAAAGGATGTCATTCTAAATTCATATTTTGAATTATTGAAACATATTGTGCATCTATATGAGTTGTACCAGCGATTAATAAATGAATTTATAAAAAAAGGTAAAGCGTATGATAATCTTATTGAAACAAGTAAGTACGATTTTCTCCCTGATATTCCTCAGATTGATGAGTTAGAGCCATCAATAAAGGATTTCATCTTTTCATTTCATAAAGCCCAAAAGGTTCTATTGTCTTTTTTTAGAAGAATGTATGAGGATAAAATAGGTGTTTTTACAAACTTAGATAGTTTTGTGGCTCGATATTCTCAATATTATGGGGAAAATTCAGAGTGGGCAAATACTATACGAACAGATGATATTCCTTGGTGGAAAGAAACTTGGCAAATTAGAAATTGCTTAGAACATCCTGAAAATGAGGTTACCTATATAAAAATTTACAATATAGAACCAGCACCTAATAATAAAATTATGCCACCATCATATAAGTATAAAATTAAATTAGATAACAACTATAAAGAAACGGAACAAATTGATTTGCTTAGAGATGTAGAAGTGTTTCTATACAATATAATTGATTTTTCAAAAGATGCATTATTACACACAATCAAAGATAATTGTGATCGAAATTTTGAGTGGATAATTTATAAAATAGCAGAATCCAGAATAGATCCTGATTATCCGTGTGAATATGAAATTCTGCCAAATATGAGTAAATTTGAAGAGATGATTAAAAATGCAGAAAAGGAAACGAATAGATAGAAGAAAGCCAACGAGATATAATGGTTGCTTATCTTGTCTATCTCAGATTTATGTACTAGCAACCATTACGCGGCACAAATGAGGAAGCATTACTTGTTACGATTCGGTGGCTGGTACAGGCGTGGCACAATATTGTGTCACAGTTCAAAATGCTTAAATGTCAATATTTTCAAGGGAAAGAGACATTTTGACATCGTAGGGGGCACAAGTTCGATCCTTGTCACACCCACCAATAACAATAAAGCCTCCCTTGCGGAGGCTTTATTGTTATTGGCAGGGTATGCTGGAGAGAACTTGTGAAACAAGTTCGGCGACCGAGTTCCGCAGTTTGGGCGGTTTTTCTGTCTGATAACTTGTCTGCCCGGTTGGCAAGTGTCCTGCTCTGTGCTAATCTGGCGCAAATTGAAAATATGGAAAATCTGATGATTGATTTGCATTGTCATTCTACAGCTTCCGACGGGACCGATTCGCCGTCGCGAATAATTGAAAAAGCGCATGAAATCGGACTGACGGCAATAGCCTTGACGGATCATGATGTCGTTGACGGTCTGGCGGAATTTCAGGCTGCCGCCGCAAAATATCCCGGTTTGTGGGCTGTCAACGGCACGGAGTTGGCGGTAGATTGTCCCGGCGCCAGCGTCGAAATTTTGGCGCTGGATATAAAAGACGTCAATCCTTTCCGCGAGCGGCAAAAGAAATTGATAGCTTTTCGCAATCAGGCGCTTGTCGAACGTATTGATAAACTGAACGGGCTGGGTATCGAAATAACCGCGGAAGATGTTTATCTGAAGCCGGACGGCAGTTGCCGCAGTGTCGTCGGCCGTCCGCATATTGCCGCCGTCTTGCTGGAAAAAGGTTATGTTGCCACGATTCAGGAGGCGTTTGACCGTTATTTGAAACGCGGTGCCGCGGCGTATGTGCCGAAGAGGAATCCGCCCTTGCGTGAAACGATAGAATTTATCCGCAGTCATAACGCGGTTGCTTCGTTGGCACATCCGATTCATACCCGACTTGACGACGAAAGCTTATTTAACCTGCTGAAAAAGATGAAAGATTACGGTTTACAGGCAATGGAATGTTATCATTCGGATCAGACGCCTGCCGATACGCGGAAATATCTGCAAATGGCCGGCCGGCTCGGACTGTTTGCGACCGGCGGTTCCGATTATCACGGCGCCGTACATCCCGATATTGAACTTGGACGCGGCAAAGGCAGGCTGAATATGCCCGATTCGCTGTTGCAGCCTTTTATTGAAAGAAAAAAACTATGACAACGGCGGAATTGATATTGCAGGAGCTTCGCAAACGAGCCGATGTCGTGCAGGCTGAAAATTCGCGGCGCTTTTTCAAAACCGGAAAAGGCGAATACGGGGAGGGTGACGTTTTCCTTGGAATTAAGCTGCCTGAAATAAAGGCGCTGGTAAAAGAATATGCGCCGTCGCTTGATTTTGTTGCGCTTGCCGTCCTCTTCCGCCAGCCGTACCATGAGGCTCGCGCCGTTGCCGCCAGAAGTTTGGTTTGGCGCTATGAACACAGCCGCGGAAATGCGGAAGCCAAACGTCAGATTGTTGACTTTTATCTGGCGAGCCGGGCCGCCATAAACAACTGGGATTTGGTTGATGTCTCGGCTTACAGGATTCTCGGCGCTTATGTATACGAAACCGGCGAGCGTTCAGTTTTGTATCGTCTTGCCGAAGAAAACAGCCTTTGGTCGCAGCGGATGTCTGTGGTCGCTTGCCTGTATTTGATAAAGAAAGACGACTTTGCCGACATTAAAAAGCTGTCGGTCAGATTTCTTGCGCATCCGCAGGATTTAATGCGCAAGGCCGTTGGCTGGATGCTTCGCGAAATGGGCAAGCGCAGCGAAGCCGAGCTGCGGCGTTTTCTGGATGAATATGCGGCGCGGCTGTCCAGAACGGCACTGCGTTATGCGATTGAACGGCTGGCGCCGGAGCAGCGCCGGCATTATATGGACATGAGACAATGAAAATCGGCGTTTTTGATTCGGGGCTGGGCGGTCTGGTTATTACCCGCTCTTTTATAAATACGCTGCCGGAATATGACTATGTTTATTACGGCGACACGAAACATCTTCCCTATGGCGAAAAAACTTCCGGACGGATTCTCAACTATACCCTTGAGGCCGTAAAGTTTCTGATTGCGCAGGACTGTGCGCTGATAATCATCGCCTGCAATACGGCAACGTCAATAGCCCTGCGTTATATCCAGCAGCGTTTTATTCCGGCTTACGCTCCCTCGGTTAAAGTACTGGGCGTCGTTATTCCGACCGTGGAAAAGGCGCTGGAAACGCATGCCGCCGGCGTCGGGGTTATTGCCACTAACGCTACTGTGCGTTCGCATATTTACCGTACCGAGCTGCATAAAATATGCCCGGAACTTGCCGTGCGGGAAATTGCCGCGCCGCAGCTGGTGCCTGCTATTGAAGGAAACGACTTTGCCGCGGCCGAGCGGTTGGCAAAAGAATATGCCGCGCAGTTTGACTCTGTTGACGGCCTGATTCTCGGCTGCACGCATTATCCGCTGGTTAAGGAATATTTTCGCAGGTATCTGCCGTCGAATGTCCGCGTGGTATCGCAGGACGAATTGATGGGCGACAAACTGAAAGATTATCTCCGCCGTCATGCCGAAATTGAAACAAGACTTGATAAAAACCATTGTTATCAGTTTGGAGTCAGCCGCCTGAACAAACATTACCGGCAGCTGGCCGATATGCTGTTTCCCGGAATTGATGTAGCGGAATACAAAAAGGAAACCGGGAATTAATCCCGGCTTTTTTTGCTCATTTGTTTTAACATAGTCTCAACTATAGCCTCATTCTTGCGGTCGATACGAGCTATGATCGCAGAAACAAGACCTTCTTTTTTCACGACTCTTCGCCGTTGGAAATCCTGCTTCCTTTCCTTAACGTAACCTTTCATTCCTAAAGAGAAAGCCTTGCGGAAACGTTTAAGTTTGCTCATTTCCGGGCTTTCCTGTTTTACTTTGTTCAAGGCGCTGACAAAATTTCTTTTCATCGCTATTGCTTCGCGCGGTCCGAAAAGGACTACCACAGCGCCGACAGTCGGTGCCGCATTCAACATCATGGCGCCGGCAAAACCAACTCCGAGGGCTGCGGCCGTATCACCGACGATTTTTTTTGCGTCTTTGAAAACGTTCTTTTTCGGCTTGGTTGGCTTTTTAGAGGGAGATGAGGAAAGGCCGGCGGTGGAAAGCCCGTATTTTTTGTTGAACTCTTCCATCTCTTTCAACATCTTGTCGATTTGGTCACTCATTTCTTTTCTCCGCATTTTCTTTAAAGTATACACGAATTGATGTTTTTGTCAAAACAAAACGTCATTTTTGTCTAATATTATTGAGGCTTGCCGACGTCAATCCAGCCAAGACTGTCAGACAAACGGAACAAATCGTCACAATTCAGTTCAATGGCAGAATTGCTGCTGCCGCAGGCCGGAAAGACGGTGGAAAATCGTTGCAGCGAAACGTCGGTATAAACCCGTACGTTTTCGGGAATGCCGAAAGGACAGACGCCGCCGACGGCATGTCCGGTATATTGCAGAACCTCATCCGGAGAAAGCATTTTTGCCTTGCAGCCGAACAGTTCTTTGTATTTGCGGTTGTCGATTTTGCAGTCCCCGGCCGCAACGATAAGAATAACGCCGCTTTTGGCCATAAAAGACAGGGTCTTGGCTATACGCGCCGGTTCAACGCCGAGTGCAGCCGCCGCCAACTCGACGGTAGCGCTGGAGGCCGCCGTTTCGATAATGTCATCTCCGCGGCCGAATTGTTGCAGATATTTGCGGACTCTTTCAATGCTCATTTTTCCTCCGTAAAAGAAAAGCCCCGTTCGGGGCTTCTCTGCTTAGCAGATATGTTCAAATTCCTGTTTCAGGTCGCGATTGAACATTTCCCTGATTGTTTTTTTGATGTCGGCTTTTTCGTAAATGACTTTATATAAGGCCTGACAAATCGGCATATCAATATTCTCGCGGTCGGCAATCAGTTTAACGGCTTCCAGCGTCGGCACGCCTTCGGCAAGCTTGCCGAAGTTTTCGCCGCGGGCAAAGCTCTCGCCGAACGAACGGTTATGGCTGTGCTTGGAAAAAAGTGTCGCCTCATAATCGCCCAAATGCGCCAAACCATAGGCCGTATGCGGATTGCCGCCGAAATGGGCGATAAACCTGCCGACTTCAATCGGGGCGCGCGCCATCAGGGCGCCTTTCAGACCGTACCATTCCAGGCCGTCAAGAATGCCGGCCGCCAGCCCGATGACATTTTTCAACGCGGCGCCGATTTGATTGCCGATAAGGTCAGAACCGTAGTAAAAGCGAATAAGTTCGCTCTGCAGATTCTTAATCAGCATGTCTTTGGTTTCTTCCTCATAGGAGTCGATAACCGCGCAGGATGGAACCTTTTTCATATAGTCCTGAACATGTCCCGGTCCGGCCAATACGGCAATATGAATGTTCTGCTGGATTTCTTCTTTCATGATGTCGTGCATAATGGCGGCGCTGGGCGTTTCCAAACCTTTCATCGCCAGAAGGAAAGTTCTGCCGCGCACGTCAAAACCGTTCAGTTGCCTGCACAGCGAACGAAAATGCTGACAGCCGATGGAGACAATAATGATGTCATTTTTCAGCACGTCTTCGATTTTATCGTGCAAAATCATGTTGTCGGACAGGCTCAGATAAGGGTTTTTCCGGGTGTCGCGAAGCTCGATGAAATTCGGCGAAGTCGGAATGTCATACATGTCGACCTGATCGAAGCCGCAATAGTTTCCGGCATACCAGCCGAGAAAAGTTCCCCAGCGGCCGCATCCGATTAATGAAATCTTTTTCATAAAACAGTCCTTTGATAATTAAGTACGGAATAACTCATTCTCTAACGCAAAAATGCCGGTTTGGCAATGCCGATAGAGCAAAAACGCACAAGCCTAGCCGAAAGTGTGTCCGCCTTTGGCAACGTTGGTTGCCGGCATGTCGACGAAATGAATGTTGACGGCTTCCGCTTCGCAGCCGAACTTCCGTACGCAGAAATCGGTCAGAGCTTTGGCCAATTGGCCGATTTTTCCGTTGTAGCCGATGGATTTCATCTCAATCAGCGCGCCGACGGTTTCGGGATTGGCTCCGCAGCTCATCAGCTTGCCGGTATTGATTTTGGCGGCGATATAGTCTTTGGGCTTGTTCAGTTCGGCGGAAACCAGCTCAACCAGTTCGGAAAGTTCCGTTTTGGTCGCTTTGGCTTCTGCATTGGTGTCAATGGTAATAAACGGCATGTTTTTTTCTCCTTGATAGATGGTTTGAATGAACCAAGCATAGCCGAATAGTTATATTTGGCAACAGCAAATTTTAAGACCAAAAAGCAAATGTAACAAAAGTTTTATAATTTTTTCGCTTTTTTTATGTTATATTGACAATTGAAGTAATTCATGAGTGATATCTGCCCTACTAAGAAAAACGCCCGATAGAATTCGGGCGTTTTTTGCGCGTATCAATCCTGCCGGAAAACCGGCGGATAAATAAAACTTTCCGGCTGTTACAGCGAACCTTTTTTTACATGTTGCCGGCCGACAATCGCATTGATGTGGTCAAACTCTTCAAAAGAATGATACGCATAGTCCTGAGCTTTTTTGTCGCAGTCGTAGAAGACTTTGTTGGCCAGCGTCTGAATTGCGTTGTCAATTCTCTGAAAAGCGGCGTTGTAGTCGGCATTGAAGTTGTTTTTTGTTTTTTTCTTTACAAGGTCATGGTAAGCCGCAATGACTTTTGCCGTTTCGTCGGCGGAGTTGGCATAGCCTTTTTCTTCAAAGTCGCGCATAATGCGCGCCGTCGTCTGATAAAAGCACTTGTTGGTCAAAATGCTTCTTTGACTTTTATTGTTACTATCAATAATCATGATATAACATCCATTTCCTTATTCCGTAACAATTATGTAACACATCTTTTCCGAATTTGCAAGAGGCAGCCGGGCAAAATGTGAACATACAAAAAGCTTGGCATAAACCGGTTAAAAATCGGTTAATTGCCCGATGTCGGAAAAAGCCCCTCAAAAGAGGGGCTGTTCTTATAGTTCATCGTCAGGAAATGCCCACTTTGAGGATGCTCGGACACAAGCCGGATCAAGAGGATCGTCTCCGGGGCAGCAGCAAACCGTTTCGTTAACGGCACAAGTATGCTTAGGCGCGTCTATAACCTTATAATCAGGGTTGGAACAGTAATAAAGCACGCAACCGTTATAGGTGTTAAATCCATTATCATAACACTGATTATATAAATAACCGCGGTGATAATATGCCGTATAATCCAGACTGCTTTTGTTATAGGTTTTATGCGAAGATCCCGATGTCGGATATCCGCTGGGGCCGCACTGGTTTCCGTCTGTCCAGCGTTTCCAGCCGTCGCGGTCGCAGCCGCAGCTCTCATAATAGGTAACGCCGTTGCAGACGACAGTGGCACCATTCGGTCGGGCATCAGAATTTATATTAAATGTACCGTTACTGAGACAGCTGACATATCCCTCTGCCGTTCCGCCGGTTCTTGTGCAAGCGCCGCAGGCAACGTATTTTTGACCGTCACGCACACAAGAATCTGTTTCTTCGTAAGTGGTTCTGTTAAAAATTTTCCCAGCGCAGGTTGTGTTTGTTGCGGTACATTCGCACATCCTGCAATATTTTCCGCCTGATTTTCCGGAAGTTCGCAGTGTATAGGCGTCGGTACATGTCGTTACGTCGGTAGAATATCCGTCCGGGCATTGAGCCGGAACACATTTTCCGCAGGCTTGTCCGCCGGAAACGCCGTTGGTTTCCAGAACATATCCGTCGGAAGTTTTGCAAGATTTAACCGCGGTGTCATATCCGTCCGGGCAGGACGAATTTGTACATTTGCCGCAAACGCCGTCGCCTGATTTTCCGGAAGTCGTCAGACGATAGCCGGCCGCCGTATCGCAGGAATCAACCGATGTCGAGTAACCGCTTGGACAGGGTTTGGCCGTGTTGTTGTACAATGTTTCGCCGTCGCAGGTTGTGCAGGGCGTTGACGTCCAGCCTTCACCGCTCTTCGGCGCTGCATCGCCGTAACAGCTTTCGACGCAGGCCGGAGTGCAGTCGCCGGAACAATAGCCGTTGCGGTAAATACCTTTGCAGTCGCTTTTGTTGTCGCACTTGTTCGGAAAATAGTCGCTCTTGCAGTAGGTGCTGCAACGTGAAGCGTCCTTATAACAGACGGTTCCGGTACAATACTGCCATGTTCCGCCGCAGTCGTAGTATCCCGGGCAGGGGTCGCAGTCTTTGGCTTTGTAACAGGTATTGCCGCATTCGTTGCGGATTGTGTCGTAGCATTCGGAAGTTGCCATTGACGTATAGCCGGACGGGCAGGAGTTGTCGCAGCATTTTTTGCAGCTTTCGCCACAGGCATTCTGTCCGACCGTGTTTCCGGTACAGGTTGTTGACGAATTGGCCGGGCAGTTGTTGACCAGACATCTGCCGAAGGCGGCATTGTAAGGACAAGACCTGTCAAGGCAGTAGCCGTCCGGACATGAAGAAACAAAACCTTCGTTTTTGCACTGTTTGGACGAATCAACGTCATAAACGCCGTCGCCTTTGCCAAAGCCGACGTTGGGGTCGCAGTCGCCGAAACCGAGGAAGCAGACAGAGGCAGTCTTATAGGCTTTGTCGGGTTGTTCAAACTGAAAGGCGGGCTTCGGTTCGGGTGTGTATGTGTGTGTAAGTGCAGGTAAGCCGGAGGCAATGGTTAGCCTTGGGAACATAAGAGCCGTTCCGGAAAGCAAAGAGAACATTAAAACGGATTTCTTCATAGTATCACCTCGCGACAAAGTTAGAACCGAAGCCCGAAAGGGGAGCGAGAGGCAATGGAAAGAATGTCGGATGCGCCGACAAAAGAACCTGCGGCATAAAAGCGCCGCAGCATCAGACAATCCACACCTATCGAGTATCAGGATAAGCTAATTTGGGGAAAGAGTCAACTATTAATGAAAGTACAAATTTTTCTGTCTACCAATGATGGAACTACATAAAATTTTTTTGGCAAAAATAAAGCCCCTCATTTGAGGGGCTTTATTAGAAAGCGCTTCTTAAATGTTTCCGAACGGATTCAGAACCTTTTCATCAGGTTGTTTCCGCAGGTCAAAGAAGTTAAGGAATACCGCCGATACATAAATTGACGAATATGTACCGATGATAATACCCCAAACCAGCGTAAACGAGAAGCTTCTCAGAACGTCTCCGCCCCAGATTAACAGTGCGGTCGAAGCCAGCAGCGTTGTCAGGCCGGTCAAAATCGTTCTGGAAAAAATGTCGTTAATGCTTTTGTTGAGCAAATCATATTGCGGCATTTTCTTATATTTGCGCAGATTCTCTCGGATGCGGTCATAAGTAACAACCGTATCGTTGACCGAATAACCTGCCAGTGTCAGGATTGCCGCTACCGTCGTCAGGCTGAAATCCATGTCAAACAATGACAGAAGGCCGACTGTGATAACGATATCGTGAATTAGTCCGAGACAGGCGCCAAGGGCAAACTGCCACTCAAAACGAACCCAGATATAGGCCGTAATTGCCAAAATGGCGATGACTGAGGCGATAATGCCGTCTTTTTTCAGCTCGTCGCCGACCTGTGGGCCGACCAGTTCGACTTTGCGGTACTCATAATCGGCTCCCAAGGTTGATTTAATTTCGTTGACGGCGGCCATTTGTTCTTTTTCGTCCAAACCTTTGGCCTGTGCCCTGATCATGACTTCGTCGCCGATTTCGCCGATGGTCTGAATGTTGACGTCATCCAGGTCAATATGGTCAAGCTTGTTTCTCATTTCCTCGACGTTGATTTTATCTTCGGCTTTCAGCTCAATCAGAATGCCGCCGGAGAAGTCAATGCCGTAATTAAAGCCTTTAAAGGCGATACAGGCAATGGCCAGAACAAACATGCCGACAGACAGCACATAAGTCAATTTGCGGGCGCCCATAAAATTAATGGTCGTATCTTTGGTTACCCAACTGAAAATTTTCATCATTTCTGAAATTCCTCGTCTTAAATCGGCAGCTTGGTCGGCTTATACTTGTTAAGCCAGCTGGCAATGATTAATCTGGTTACGGTTACGGAAGTGAACATTGAAGTCGCAATACCGATGGCCAGCGTGACCGCAAAGCCTCTGACCGGACCCGTGCCGAAATAAAACAGCACGAAGGCCGCAACCAGCGTGGTCAGGTTGGAGTCGACAATCGTACCCCATGCTTCCGTAAAGCCTGCTTCGGCGGCGTCCTTGGTCGAACGGCCGTTTTTGACTTCTTCGCGCATGCGCTCGAAAATCAGTACGTTTGCGTCAACCGCCATGCCGATGGTCAGTATGATGCCGGCAATGCCGGGCAGCGTCAGCGTTGCGCCCATAAAGCTCAGTGCGCCGAGCATCAGGAACAGGTTCATCAGTACGGTTACGGTCGTGAAAATGCCGAACAGGCCATAGGCCAAAACCATGAAGACGATAACCGCAATCAAACCGATAATTGAGGCGGTAATGCCTTCGCGGATAGAATCCGAACCCAGACCTGCGCCGACGGTTCTTTCTTCCAAAACCTCAAGCGGGGCGGGTAAGGCGCCCGAACGAAGCAGCAAAGCCAGGTCATTGGCCGATTCCAGTGTAAAGTTGCCGGAGATGATGCCGCTGCCGCCGGTAATGGCGCTTTGAACGACCGGGGCCGAAATTACCTCGTTATCCAATACGATGGCCAGTCTTTCGCCGATGTTGTTTTTGGTTGCCTCGCCGAATTTTTTACCGCCGATGGTGTTGAATTTAAAACTGACAACCGGCTGTCCTTCCTGAAAAGCAGCCTGGGCGTCAACCAGATTTTCACCGCCGACGACCGGTTTGCGGCTGATGACATAAGTTTCGCCGCCTTCGCCTTTAATCAGGCGGGATGAACTGCCGAGCTTGCCGCGGCGGGCGTCCGCAGCGGTCGACCGGCTGTCAACCATGTGAAACGACAGCTTTGCCGTCTTGCCGAGCAGGGTTTTGACATATTCCGGATTTTGCAAACCCGGCAGCTGAACGACAATGCGGTCGGTTCCCTGGCGCTGAATGACCGGTTCTTTGGTGCCCAGTTCGTCAATACGGCGGCGGACAATCTCAATCGACTGGTCGACGACTTTCAGGCGCAGCTCGTTCAAAGCCGCTTCGCTGTATTTGATGACCAGCGTGCCGTCCTCATTCTCTTCAACCAGAATGCCGTTGTCTATTTTCTTAAACAGGCCGCGCGCCTGATTGCGGGAATTCAGGTTTTCGATTTTTACCTTGACCGATTCGGAACCGGCGCTCAGATTCTGATAGCGGATTTTGTTCTCGCGCAAAAGCTGGCGCGCGGAATCCTCAACTGTTGACATTCTGTCTTTGAGAACGTCGTCAAGTTTGACTTCCAGCAAAAGGTTTGAACCGCCCTGAAGGTCAAGTCCGAGGTTAACCGGCTGCCACCATTTCGGCAGGGAGGAGGGATCCTTCATCATATTTGGTATGGCAAAAAAGATGCCGATGACACAAATGGCAAGAATCAGGAAAATTCTGGTTCGTGACAGTTTATACATAACTAAAGCCTCTTGATAAATTACTTTTTGCGCTTTTCTTGAGCGTTTGAATTAGCCGGTTTGGCGGCTTTGTTTTTGGCCGGTTTGGTTTCAATCTTCGCCGGTTTGAAGTTTTCTTCGTTTACCACGTCGCGGATGGTTGCGCGGTTGACCGTGACGTTCAGCCCGTCGGCAATCTCGACGACCAGTTCCATACCGCCGTCTTCGGCTTTGACGACTTTGCCGTAAATACCGCCGCCGGTAATGACCTTGTCGCCTTTTTTAATTGCCATGAGCATGGCTTCGTGCTGTTTGATTTTCTTCTGTTGCGGACGAATGAGCAGAACATAGAAAATGACAAAGATAAGTCCCAGCTGAATCAGGGTTCCGTAAACCGAACCCTGCGCCGCGGCTGCGTCGCCTGCCTGAGCAAAAGCCTCACTGATAAACATTTTTTTCTCCTAATTATTAATAAACTGCAATGACTATACACCAAACTCCGTTCTTAACAAGAGTCTAAAGTCATTTATTTAACAAATTTTTTTATTATTTAGGTATTTAAGCCGGACAAATGCAAGCCTTGGTTCATCAGGGCAGATAAGCCGTCGGATTCAGAGCCTTTTTGCCTGAGCGAACCTCAAAATGCAGCTGCGGCGTGTTGACTCCGCCGGTAGAGCCGACTGTAGCGATTTTTTCGCCGCGGGCTACCCGTTGCCCTTTCTTTACAAACAGGCGGTCATTGTGGGCATAGGCAGTAATCCAGCCGTCGTCGTGCTTAATCAGAATCAGGTTGCCGAAACCTTTCAGTTCGTTGCCGGCATAAGCGACCGTGCCTTTGTCGGCCGCCTTGACGTTGGTACCGAGTGCGGCTTTGATGTTTATGCCGTCATTGGTGCGGCCTTTGCCGATGGTGCCGAAATGCGAAATGACTGTACCCTTAACCGGCCACAAAAATTTTGTCTTGCGGTATTTGGAAACGGGTTGTGCCTTGCTCCGGGAACTTCGGGCGGTTTTTTTGGCGGTTGTTTTGGCTGAAGAAGACGATTTCCAGCTCCAGCGGCTCGGCGTGGTTTTGGGTGTGGCCGCTTTGTATGAAGCCGTTTCCGTATTGCTCAGGCTGCCCGGCAGCACCAGCCGCTGGCCGATGGCAAGGGTGTAAGGCTCGTTCAGCCTGTTAATCCGGCTCAGCGAGCGCAGGTCAACGTCATATTTTTTTGATATGCTGTACAGGGTGTCGCCTTTGGCAACCGTATGGTATCTGGCTCCCGGCATTCTCAGCACGCGGCCGATGGTCAGCGTATAAGGCGGCGTCAGGCCGTTGGCTTCGACCAGGTCGCGTATCGGCACGTTGTAGCGGCGCGAAATGCTGTAGAGGGTGTCGCCTTTGCGGACGGTAACATAATCAGGGTGTGAATTGAACAAATCGCTGAAGTTAATCAGCCGGACTCCTCCCTGGTGAAAAGTGCACCCCGAGGCCAGCAATATCAGCGGCAGCAATATTATCCAAACTCTTTTGGCCATAAATTAACCTGAATAAATCGATTCTTCAGCCCCCAGTCTACCCGCAATACTTTAATTTTTTGTGAACGGCTTTTATCGGAAGCGGCGGTAAGCAGTTTCCAAATCGGTCAAAAATCGAAAGTAGTCATATTTATAAATGTTGAAATAAAACCTTATGCAGGAGCCGAAAAGCTTGTCTTCTGCCAAAAAACAGAGCTTTTTCGGCAGAGGCTGCTTTTCCGGAAAATTGTTTGGTTTGCTTAGATACAGCGCGACGATGCCGGAACGGATTTGGAAAGTTAAAACGCCCTTGTACGACATTTGCGTAAAACCGCAGATTTCATTCCAACGGAGTTCTGCGGAGCGAAAAGGACGATTCAGGATAAAACCGTGTTTGCTGAGAATGATTCCCGGTTTGGTATAAAAAATACAGATTAGATGCTGCAAGGCCGCTGCGCCGAAAAATAGCCCCAAAACCGCACCGGTCAGAACATATCCGGAAATAAAGGGAAGGAAGCCCAAACCGAAACAGCAGGACAGATAAACCAGAAATCACCCCAGACATTTCGGCCGGCTGTAATAAATTTCAAGTTTTGTTTCCGGAACCGCCTGTTTTTTCATGTCTTAGTCCTTGCTGTCGGAGGATCTTATGCCGTAACGGTGGCTGCGCAGCGCGTTGCCGATGTGCCGGCGAACGCGGCCGAGCATGTTGTCGGCGGTATCGTTGAAGTTTTTGCGGTCAGTATACGAAACGGCAATCATTTCGGCGTTGTACTGGTCAATGTTCAGCTTGCGAATTTGCTCGATAACCGATTTATAAAGCTTCTCCGCGCCTTTGGCCGCTTCCTCGCGGTTGCCGCGGCTGAAAATAATGCCGATTTTGGTCTTGTCGAAACGTCCGATATGGGTATCGGGATTTTTGAAGGTTGTGACACAGTATCCCGCAGTGTTCTTCAGAATGGTGTCGCCGGTTTCAAAACTGATGCCTTTGTTGGCGAAGTCGTAGATGTCTTTGAGTTCGATGACCAGCATGGCAAAGGGCTGGTTGTAACGTTTGGCGCGGTTGAAGTCGTGTTCCAGCCGTTGTGTAAAAGCCTCTTCGTTGAGAATGTCGCCGATTAAAAAATCGTGGCTGGCATAGGTGCTGAGTCTTTGTTTCCAGATTTTCGTTTCGGTAATGTCCTCGCAAAGGTAACTGATGCCGGTGCATTTGAGAATTTCGTTCAAAATCGGGCGTTTGCGGCAGCGGACGTTAAATGAGCTGCCGTCTTTTTTGAAGAGCAGGCCTTCTACGTTCAGCGTTGCCTGGTTTTTGATTAGCCGGTTAAGGTTCTCCTTCATTTTTTCGCGGCGGCTGTCCGTATCTTCAATCAGAGTGCCGGGCATCGGCTTGCCGATGAGCTCTTCCGCCTTAAAGCCGGTTTTTCGGAGCGTGGCGTCATTGACGTAGGTAATGTTGAAGTCAAGGTCGGTTTTGAAATAGATGTCGCCGTCGCCGGTTTCGTTGCTGGCGGTGGTGTGTCTGTCGTTTTCAACAATCATTTCCTTGAGACTGCGCCGGGTTTTGCTCCAGGCATAATGCAGATAAGCAATATAAGCCAGCAGAACGATGCACAAAACCGACAGATAAATCATAACAAACCTCAAACTGGTGGAGCCATATCGGCGATTATATCCATAAAAGCTAAAGATTCGTTAAATAGAGGTTGCAATTTGACTTTAAAAACCTTAATTTTAGGAACAGATTATGGAGATTTTAGAGTATGGTTAAGGAAAAACCGGAAATCGCCGACGAAAGCGGCGATAAGTATAAATACGGCTTTGTAACCGATATTGCCGCCGATACGGCTCCCAAAGGACTGAATGAAGATATTATTCGGTTGATTTCGCGCAAAAAAGGCGAACCGGAATGGTTGCTGGAATGGCGTTTGAAAGCTTTTGATTTTTGGCAGACCATGACCGAGCCTTCCTGGGCCAAACTTTCTTATGAAAAGATTGATTATCAGGATTTGTATTACTACTCGGCGCCCAAACGGAAAGCCGCGCCGAAAAGTCTGGACGAAGTTGACGCCGAACTTTTGAAAACTTACGAAAAACTGGGTATCCCGCTGAAGGAGCAGGAAGCGCTGGCCGGGGTTGTTGCGGTCGACGCGGTTTTTGACAGCGTTTCCGTCGCCACCACTTACCGCGCCAAACTGGCCGAAATGGGCATTGTTTTCTGCTCAATCTCCGAAGCCGTGAAAGAGCATCCGGAACTGGTAAAAAAGTATCTCGGCTCGGTCGTGCCTTATACCGACAATTTTTTCGCCTGCCTTAATTCTGCGGTCTTTACCGACGGCTCTTTTGTGTATATTCCCAAAGGTGTCCGCTGTCCGATGGAACTTTCGACCTATTTTCGCATTAATGCCAGGAACACCGGACAGTTTGAGCGCACGCTGATTGTTGCCGAAGAAGACAGTTATGTGTCTTATCTGGAAGGCTGCACCGCGCCGCAGCGCGATGAAAACCAGCTCCATGCCGCCATTGTCGAAATCGTGGTGCTGAAGAACGCCGAAGTCAAATATTCCACCGTGCAGAACTGGTATCCGGGCGACAGGGACGGCAAGGGCGGCGTCTACAACTTTGTAACCAAACGCGCGGCCTGCCGCGGCGAAAATTCGAAAATCTCCTGGACACAGGTGGAAACCGGTTCAGCCGTAACCTGGAAATATCCGTCCTGCGTGTTGCAGGGCGACAATTCGGTCGGCGAGTTCTACTCGGTGGCCATTACCAATAACAGGCAGCAGGCCGATACCGGAACCAAGATGATTCACATAGGCAAAAACACCACTTCCAAAATCATATCCAAAGGCATTTCGGCCGGTTGTTCCAATCAGACCTACCGCGGTCTGGTCCGGGTGGCGCCGAACGCCCGCGGCGCGCGCAACTATTCGCAGTGCGACAGCCTGCTGATTGGCGAAAATTGCGGTTCGCACACTGTGCCCTATATCGAAAACCGCAGCAAAACCGCGGTTATCGAACATGAGGCCACCACCAGCAAAATCAGCGACGAACAGCTTTTTTACTGTCTGCAGCGCGGTATCGGCGAAGAGGAAGCTGTCAGTCTGATTGTTAATGGCTTTTGCAAGGAGGTTATGCAGCATCTGCCGATGGAGTTTGCGATAGAAGCGGCCAAGCTGATTAACATTTCGCTGGAAGGGAGTGTCGGCTGATGATAAATCCGGTTTTGAAACGCGCCCTGCAAACTTGGGGCGGACAGGCGCAGATGTTGATGGTCGTTGAGGAAATGTCCGAGCTGACCAGGGAGATTCTTAAAAACGTAAACCGCGGAAAAGACAACGTCGCGGCCATTGTTGAAGAAACTGCCGATGTTGAGATTATGCTTGAGCAGCTTAAGGAAAATTACGGCATTGCCGAGCGGGTTGCCGTATATAAGGCTGAAAAGCTGAAACAGATAGAGCGCCGCTTAAACGAATTGGATAAAAAGACAGTATAAGAAAGAACAGGAAATGACGAAAACACCGCTATTGGAAATTGAAGACCTTTGCGCCCGCGTCGGCGACAGGGAGATTATCAAGAACTTCAACCTCACTGTCAACGAGGGCGAGGTGCATGCCGTTATGGGGCCGAACGGTGCCGGAAAATCGACGCTTTCTTATGTTTTGACCGGAAAACCCGGATATGAGGTTACTTCCGGAAAAATCCGTTTCAGAGGCAAAGACTTGCTTGCCATGTCGCCGGAAGAACGCGCCCGCGAAGGCATTTTCCTCTGCATGCAGTATCCGGTCGAGATTCCCGGCGTGCCGACAACCACCTTTTTGAAACATGCTGTCAATGCCGTACGCAAACATCGCGGCGAGCCGGAACTGGATACGCTGAACTTTGTCAAAATGGTGCGTGAAGAAGGCAAGGCGCTGGGCATAGACAACGAGATGATCAAGCGTCCGGTAAACGTCGGCTTTTCCGGCGGTGAGAAAAAAAGGCTCGAAACGCTGCAAATGTCGATTCTCAAACCCGATTTTTCGATTCTTGACGAGGCAGATTCCGGTCTGGATATTGACGCGCTCAAAGTTGTGGCCGACGGTGTCAACGCGCTGCGGGACGGCCGGCGTTCCATGCTGGTCATCACGCATTATCAGCGCCTGCTGAACTATATCGTGCCTGACTTCGTTCACGTCTTTGCCGACGGACACATCGTCCGTTCCGGTGACAGAAATCTGGCGCTGGAATTGGAAGAAAAAGGTTATGCCGAATTTGTGAAAGAGAAGTAAAATGGCCGGACTGATACAAAACGTAAAGCTTTTCGGCGAAGATATTCCCTGGTTTCAGGGGCTGAGGGACAAAGGGCTGGAAGCCTTTCGCCGTCAGGGGGTGCCGACTGCCAAAACCGAAGCCTGGAAATATACCAAACCGCGTGATTTGAATGCTGACGACTTTGTCATGAACGAGTCGAATTTTCTGGCCGAATTGTCCGAAACGGCTGCCGCCGGCGCTGATGCCCAATGCGGGCAAAATCATCATTGCAATGGGCACGACTGTCACTGCCGGCGCGGCGAAGATTGCGCGTCCGGCGGTCATTGTCATGAAGAAGGCTGCCGTTGCGGCGAGGAAATAGATGTCCATGTCGATTTGCCCTTCGACGGCTATCAGCTGCATTTTCTGAACGGACAGTTTATTCCCGTCTATCCGGTGTTGCCCCGGGGCATTGAAATTATGACGCTTATGGAAGCGGTCGTTGCGCAGGAGGCCAAGCCGTATCTCGGTCGGTTGGTCGATATGGAGCATTATCCGTTTGCGGCGCTGAATACGGCTTATATGGAAGAGGGCGTTTATATCCGCATCGACCGGAACGTCAAACTGGATAAACCGGTTATTCTGGTCAACCATACGAGCGTCGGTGCCGAAAACCTGTTTTATAATCTTCGCAATCTGATAGTGCTCGAAAGCGGCGCCAAAGCCGAATTAATCGAATGGTATAATTATGCCGGTGCCGAAAAGTCGCGTTATTTTGCCAATGTTGTCAACGAAGTCTTTGTCGAACGCGGCGCCGAATTCCGGCACTGTAAAATGCAGGACGAAGCCTTTAAGGCCAACCATGTCGCGCTGAATATGGTTCGCGTCAGAGGCGGCGGCTCTTATAACGCCTTTTGTTTGCAGCGCGGCGCCAACATCGGCCGCAACGAAACCAAGGTTCTGCTTAAGGAAGAGCAGGCTTCCGCCGAAGTCAACGCCGCTTACGTCATGCACGGCTGGGCAACGCTGGATACTACTACCGACATTGAACATCTGGCACCGGAAACTTTTTCGCACCAGTTGGTCAAGGGTGTGGTCGGCGGCGACGCCAAGGGCGTTTTTCAGGGCAAGATTCATATTGCCAAACATGCGGTCAAAACCGAAGGCATGCAGCTGCACAAGGCTCTGTTGCTGACGGATACGGCCGAAATTGACGTTAAGCCGGAATTGGAAATTTTCGCCGACGACGTCAGGTGTTCGCACGGCGCCGCCAGCGGCGAACTCGACGAGGAAACCCTGTTTTATATGCAATCGCGCGGTATCGGCCGGGAAGAAGCCAAACAGATTTTGATTGACGCCTATCTTGACGACGTCGTCAACAAGGTTGCGGACACGGCAGTCCGGGAATGGTTCCGCGAGCGGGCAAGGGCGTAATATCCGAAGTGTTAAGTTGAAGAAAGGCTTTCCGAAATCTACATTAAAACGGTAGAAATGGGAGCGGGAGCAAAAAGATGTATGATGTTTATGAAATACGCAAAGATTTTCCGATATTAAGCGAACTGATTAACGGCAAACCGAACACGTTTCTCGATACCGCTGCGTCGGCGCAGAAACCGCGGCAGGTTATCGAAAAAATGAACGGGGTTTATTTCGGGCAGTATGCCAACGTGCACCGCGGTTCTTATTATCTGTCCGAGCAGGCGACCGCGGAATATGAAAATGCACGCCGCATTGCCGCGGATTTCATCAACGCCGCTTCGGAGAAGGAAATTGTTTTTACCCGCAATGCCACCGAGTCGATTAATCTGGTTGCCGCCTGCTGGGGACGCAAAAACTTGAAGCCCGACGACGAAGTTCTGATTTCCGAAGCGGAACATCACGCCAATCTGGTGCCCTGGCAGATGTTGCGCGACGAACTCGGTTTCACGCTCAAAATTTTTAAGATGGGCGATGACGGCAGCTATATCCATGAAGAGTTTTTAAACAACCTGACCGATAAAACCAAACTGGTTTCCGTAACGGGAATGTCCAATATTCTCGGCACGGTGCTGCCCGTAAGGGAAATTACCGCAGCCGCGCATGCCAAAGGCGCGCTGGTTTTGGTCGACGCCTGTCAGATGATTGTGCATCAGAAGGTTGATGTCCGGGACATCGGCTGCGATTTTCTGGTCTTTTCCGGTCATAAAACCTACGGCCCATCCGGCATCGGCGTTTTGTACGGCAGATACGAGATCCTTGATTCGATGCCGCCTTATCAGTTTGGCGGCGATATGGTCGATACGGTTTCCTATCAGCATACCACTTTTGAAGAGCCGCCGGCACGCTTTGAGGCCGGAACGCCGGCCATTGTCCAGGCCGTCGGACTGGGCAGGGCCTTGCAGTATATGTCGGATTTGGGCATGGATAATATTGAGGCGCATGAAGTGGAATTGGTTAAATATACCAATGAGCGGCTCAAAGAGGTCAAAGGCCTGAAAGTTATCGGCAACGCCGATAACAAGGGTGGCGTCTTTTCGTTTAACGTCGAGGGCATTCATCCGCAGGATTTGGCTTTTATTCTCGATAAGGAGGGCGTTTCCGTACGCACCGGACACCATTGCGCCGAACCGCTGGTGCATCGCATGGGATTTGAGTCGGTTGCCCGCGCTTCGCTGGGCTTGTATTCGACCAAAGAAGACATTGATAATTTTGTAAAGGCTCTGAACAAGGCCGTGACTTTTTTCTGAGGAACTACGCAGATGTCGGAAACAGACGATAAGAAATTGGACGAACAAATCGAAAAAATCAATCAAACCGAGGCGGACTTGCTGCGGGCAATGGAAATTCAGGAACAAATGAAGGATTTTGTCGCCACGGCCGGGCAATCCAAACCCGCTGACGAAAAAACCGCTTCCGAAGCCGACGTTGTTGAAGCGCTTAAGACCGTCTGCGACCCGGAAATCATGATAAACGTCTACGATATGGGGCTGATTTATAATATCGAAATCCGCGATAACGGCGACGTGTTTATCGCCATGACCCTGACCGCGCCCGGCTGTCCGGTCGCCGGCATTCTGCCTCAGCAGGTTGCCGACGCGGTTGCCTTGGCTGAGGGAACAGGCAAGGTTGAAGTTCGCATTGTCTGGGAACCGGCCTGGACAATGGAGCGCTTGTCAGACGACGCCCGCGCTATGATAGAATTGTTCTGAAACAAAACCCCTCGGAAGAGGGGCTTTGTTTTTTGTCATGTTCGGGCTTGACCCGGACATCTAAAGATACAAGGCACGGTCTCACGATATGCACACAGAAAGCAACGCGCTTCAACAAAGGTTCGTGCCGCAGTCGGTGTTGCGGTCAAGCTGGCTACAGCTTGCGCGCTTCAACAAAGGTTCGCGCCGCAGCCGGTAATGCGGTCAAGCTGGCAACAGCTTGCGCGCTTCAACAAAGGTTCGCGCCGCAGCCAGTGAGCGCTCAAGGGCGTCCCCTTGTCAAGCTGGCAACAGCTTGTCAGCAGACGCGGGCGACGGTCAGAGTGTCAACGGATTTGACGCCGGCTTTTTTCATGGCCAAGGCACATTCTTTAAGAGTCGATCCGGTTGTCATAACATCGTCAATCAATACGATGCGTTTGTTTTTAAGGCGTTCCGGGTGCCGGACGCTGAAAGCGTTTTTAACATTGGAAATTCGGGCGTGACCGCTGAACTGCACTTGCGGTTTGGTGCGGCGGTGGCGAATGACGGACGTATAATCTACTTTTATGCCGGTCAGCTTGCCAAGTTCGCGTGCGATTAGCGCCGATTGGTTGTAGCGCCTTTTCAAAAGGCGCGTAAAATGCAGCGGTACGGGAACAATCAGGTCGACGCCTTCTTTGAAGATATCTGTGCCGGCCAGTTTGAGCCATTTGGCAAAAACCGGGGCGTTTTCGGTCTTGTCCATAAATTTGAAGGACAAAAGCATGTTTTTTGAAAACTCGTCATAACGCAAAGCCGAACGACTGAGCCGGAAAGGCGTTCTGGTCTTGCGCAGGCAGGTGCCGCAAAGCATCTGCCGCCCGTCGGGCACCTCGTCAAACGGATGTCCGCATTTGGCGCAATAGGGCTTGGTAATAAAGCTGACCTCGTTAAAACATTCGGCGCACAGCCCGTCAGCGCCGCTGACAATTTTGCCGCAGCAAATGCAGCGCGGCGGCAGCAGAAGGTCGATAATCCGGGACAGAAAGCTAGTCATGAGCGGGAAAAAGTTTCATCAGCTCGGCATGAATGTTGTTGATTTTATTGACGACGATAATTCCTGCGTCGCTCATGGCGTCCTGCTTGTCCTGCGCGGTAACGTGCCCTTTGGTAATCACGTCGCCGGCGTATCCCATTTTGTGCCCGAAAGGCACGGCGTTTCCGGCGACAAAACCGACCACCGGTTTTTTTACTTTCAGATTTTTGTAATATTTGGCGCAGACTTCTTCATAAGTGCCGCCCAGCTGTCCGATGACGACGACGGCATCGGTGTCCGGGTCGTTCATAAACTTTTCGAGCGTTTCGACAAAGTCAATGCCGATGAGCATATCGTCGCCCAGGCCGATGACCGTGGATTGCCCCAGCCCGGCGCGGTTGGTTTCGATGACTGCTTCATAGGTAAGGGTTGATGAGCGCGAAACGACGCCGATACGACCCGGACGGTGAATGTTTTCCGGAAAAATGCCCAGCCGTGCTTCGCCGGGCGTAATGATGCCCGGTGTATTGGGGCCGATGAGCTTGGTTTTGGCACCGCGCAGCATTTCCTTGATTTCAAGCATGTCTTTAATCGGCACGCCGTCGGCAATGCAGACGCAAAGGTCAAGTTCGGCTTCCGCTGCCTCGCGTACCGCGTCCTTGACGAATTTGGCCGGAACATACATGACTGAAGCGTTGGCGCCGGTTTCTCCGATTGCTTCACGCACCGTGTCAAAAACCGGCACGTCCAGATGCACGCTGCCGCCTTTGCCCGGAGTAACGCCGGCGACGACATTGGTGCCGTAGTCCATGGAGCGCTTGACGTGGAAAGACGCTTGCGTACCGGTAATACCCTGAATCAGCACTTTTGATTCCTTGTTGACCAAAATGGACATCAGTCGCTCTCCTCCATGGCCGTAATCAGCTTGTTGACGGAATCTTCCATGTCTTCGGCAATGATAATCGGCAGTTTGGAATGTTCCAGAATATCTTTGGCTTCGTCTTTGTTGGTTCCCTCAAACCGAACCACCAGCGGTACGTTCAGCCCGACTTCCGAGGCCGCGGCGACAATGCCGTCGGCAATCAGGTTGCAGCGCAGAAAACCGCCCAGAATATTGATTAAAATTCCCTCAACCCGCGGATTGGTCATAATTATTTTAATGCCGGCGGCAATTTTGTCTTTGTCGACGCCGCCCTTGACGTTCAAAAAACAGGCGGTGCCGTTGTCGCCTCTGGCGCGGATGAGATCCATGGCCGCCAAAGCAATGCCGTCGCCGTTGACGATGCAGCCGATGTTGCCGTCAAATTCGGAATATTGGAAACCGTATTTTGCCGCTTTCAGTTCGCGGTCTTCCTCTTCGTATTCGTCTTGCAGGACGCTGATTTCCTTGTGGCGGTAGAGCGCGTTGTTGTCAAAGCTCATTTTGGCGTCAAGCGCAACAATCTGTCCGGTTTTGGTTACGCCGACCGGGTTGACTTCAATCATTACCGCGTCGTAGTCGACAAAAGCCTGATGCATGCCGTTGATGAACGTTTCCAGATTCTTGGCGACTTTCGGCTCCAGATGCAGAAATTCCATAACCTGCTGAATCTGCTCCGGGCTGGCGCCGGTAATCAGATCAAGATGCACGCGCAGAATTTTGTCCGGCGACAAAACCGCCAGCGCCGTAATGTCTTCGTTGTTGGTATCGGCCACCAGCAGCGTAATGGCCGGAATCATCCGGTCAATAACCAGACTGGCGTAAAAGGTCTTTTTGACTTTGCTGTAGGCTTCGACATAAATGCGGCCGACCAGTTTGCCCTTGGGGCCGGTCTGCACCGTTACCAGCGTTGAACCGAGCATTTTTTCCGCTTCCGGCATAATGTCGCGGCGGCTGCGTACCAGCCGGATCCCTCCGCGGCGCCCGGCCTTTTTGTCCGTAAAGTACCCTTTGTTGCGGGCGCCGGACTGAATTTGCGCTTTCAGCATCCACGGGCCGCGGAACGAAACCTGAGCCGCAGCTTTTTTTGCTTCGTGCGGGGTATAGGCAATCATGCCCTTGGGAATGGATATTCCGTATTGGCTGAGAATTTTCTTGGCCTGATACTCGTGGATGTTCATGGCTTATTCCTGCAAATGGGAGGCGTAAAAACGAATTTTTTCAATCATCGAAAGCAGGCCGTTGCGCCGGCTGGGGCTTAAGTGCTCTTCCAGGCCGAGCCGTGCAAAGATGTCGTCCAGACTGAACGCGGCAATTTCCGCCGGCGTTTTGTCCTTGAAAACCGTTAGCACCACGGCAATCAGCCCGCGGACGATAATCGCGTCGCTGTCGCCCTTAAAGGAAAGAATGCCGTCTTTTAGTTCGGGAACCAGCCAGACCTGCGACTGGCAGCCTTTAACTTTGAACTCTTCGGTTTTGAACTTTTCGTCGAGCGGTTCCAGCCCGCCGCCGAGGTCAATCAGATAGCGGTATTTGTCCTCCCAGTCTTCAAGCAGTTCAAAATTCTCGATTAATTCGTTGATTTCCATTCCTGCCTCTCATTTGTCAAGCTTGCCGAAAATCGCCAGTTTTGAACCGGTCAAACGGGCCCAAAGCCGGTCTCCGAAAGAATAGTGCCACCATTCCGACGGATAATTGACCAGACCGCACTTGGACAAAGCGTCCCTTAGAATCTCACGGTTGCGCCTGGCTTCCGCACTGATATGCGGACAGTCAAAGTCCGCCGTATCGTCAAAGCCCCGAACCGAGCCGCCCATGTCATATTCCCGGCCTTCGTCGTCAATTAACGAAATGTCCACGGACGCGCCGGACTGGTGGCCGCTTCCCTGGCGATAAGGATTGGCGGCAAAAACGTCGCATATTGCGATGAACTCTTCCGAATCAACCGGCAGCCGAGGATGTTTCTTTTTCTGTTCCGCAACAACCGAATCCCAGAGCTTTATTTGTGCCGACATGGGGCGGTAAGCTTCGTAAACGACAAAATGATAACCCTGCGGCAAGTTTCCGGCAGCTTTTTTCAGCAAGTCGTAAATATAGGCCCGGATGAGCCGGATGTCGGTAAAGCGGGAATTAAAGAAGATGCCGTCTTCTTTTCTTATTTCAACCAGTCGAACCGGATTTTCGATCTCGGAAATAACCAGCGGTTCGGGCAGATTTGCATCGCTGAACATTATTTTAAACTTCTTTGGCGGTTTATTAATACGGCAAAAAGCCCGGACATTTTTTGATTAAACGGCGAAGTGCGGTAAAAGTCTTCCTTGTGTACTTCAAAAACGGCGCGCGGTTCTCCGTGCCCGTAATGGGACGCCTCGTTGTAACCGACCTGTTTGCCGCCGATACGCTCAATGAGCTTGCGGGAAAACTTGTTGGCCGGATGAGCCGTAATGTCCAACTTTCGGTAAGCTTTGAAAAAATGATGAACCAGTCCCCGCACGGCTTCCGTCGCATAACCGTGTTCGCCGTATCGGGGGTCGATGAAATAACCCAGATCGCCGTATATCTTTTTGCCGTTTTCCTCTATGGGAAGCATGTCAATCGTAACGTTGCCGATGAGCTTGTCGTTCGGCAGACGCACGGCCATGCGATAGGTCGAGCGGGGATCCTGCCGGCGCTCCCTTTCCGCCTTGATTAAAAAGTCCGAGACTTTGTTTCTGATAACGTTGTCTCTTTGCGGCGTGTCCCGATCAACCTGAAAAGTGTAAAAAGGGCAGTAGCCTTCGGTTGCCTTAACATCGGCATTGTGGTTAATGTTAAAGGCAATTTCCTGCAAGCGGTGAAAGTCTGAAGTTTTAAACTCGTCTATAATCAGGCGATCGGTTTTGATGGGAACGAAAATTGACTCGGGCATTCCAAAAATCCTTATTTTGCTTAATATATGCCTCAATAGCATTAAATTGTTCAAAAAACAACTTTTTTCTTTGAAATTTAAACTGAAATCTAAATCCTGTCCGCCCCGTCGCCGGTCAAACCGGATTGCGCGGCTGCCGGAGCGCGTAGAACCTCGTAGATAAATAGTCTATGTGTGTTGAAAGCGCCGAAACAATGACTATCTCTACAGTGTCACGATGGTGATATATCAAACGAAAGTTTCCTATATCAGCTATGAGTGGCAGATGAAAAAAACAACAGATGTTTACAGTACCCGGAAAAATTTATTTTTTCTGCGGTTACAGACAACAGCTTTCGTTTTTTTGGGAGGGGATTGTAAGAGCCCCTCCTTTTTTATTCTTCGCCGTCTTCCTTGACCCGCTCAATGTCGGCGCCGACACCTTTCAGCTTTTCTTCCAGTTTTTCATAACCGCGGTCAAGATGGTAAACGCGGTTGACGACGGTTTCTCCTTCTGCCGCCAATCCGGCCAGCACCAGCGCGAAAGATGCCCGCAGGTCGGTAGCCATGACCGGCGCGCCCGACAGTTTTTTTACCCCGCGGACAATTGCGGAAGCATGCCCGTGTACGTTAATGTTTGCACCCATGCGCAGAAGTTCGGGAACGTGCATGAAACGGTTTTCAAAAATCGTTTCGGTAACCATGCCTGCGCCTTCCGCCATGGTCAGCAGAGCCATGAACTGTGCCTGCAAATCGGTTGGAAAGCCCGGAAACGGTTCGGTAATGATGTCCTCGCCGATAAGCTTTTTCCCGGTTGCGTCGACCAGAATTCCCCGCTCGGTGGGCACGACTTCCACGCCCATTTTCTGCAAAATCTGCATCGGTGTTTTAAGTGTATAGGTCTGCGCGTTAATCAGCTCGATTTTTCCGCCGGTAATTGCCGCAGCCACGGCATAGGAGCCGGCTTCGATACGGTCCGGGATAACCTTGTGCCGCGCGCCGTGCAGTTTTTCGACGCCCTCAATTGTCAGAATGGAAGTGCCGATGCCCGAAATCTTGGCGCCCATGTCGTTCAGCAGGTTGATTAAATCGCCGATTTCCGGTTCTTTTGCGGCATTTTCCAAAACCGTAATGCCGTCGGCCAGTGTTGCCGCCATCAAAACGTTGCAGGTTGCGCCGACCGAAACCGTGCGAAAAACAATGTGCGCGCCTTTCAGTCTGCCGTCGACTTCGCCGTAAACATAGCCGTTGCGGATATCGATTTTGGCGCCCATCTCTTCCATGGCCGCCAGATGAATGTCCATCGGGCGCGTACCGATAGCGCAGCCGCCCGGCAGTGAAAGTTCAACTTTTCCGGCTCGGGCCAGCAAAGGTCCAAGCACATAGTAGGAAGCGCGCATCTTGCGCACATAGTCGTAAGGCGCGGCAATGCTTGTCAGCTTCGGCGTACGGTAGGAATAAGTCTTGGTCGGATGTCCGTCGACAAAGTCGTCAAAGGAATCAATTTGCGTGCCGAGCTGCTCCAGCAGCAGATTCATTGATTTAATGTCTGATAAAATCGGCATGTTGGTCAACGTAACCGTTTCTTCGGTCAGCAGGCTGGCGCAGATAAGCGGCAGCGCCGCATTTTTGGCGCCGCTGATAAAAATTTCGCCGTTCAGCTGTCTGCCGCCCTTAATCTTAATCTTGTCCATTGGTCTTCTCGTCCTTGTTTTTCAGTTTTTCGCGTTCCTGTTGCTGCTGCCGGCGTTTTTCCAGATTCCTCTGTAAGGCTTTGGCTTCTTTTTCAAAGCGGATTTCGCTCGGCTTTTTCTTTTTTTCCATCAAAAATATCCTTTCCGGTTTCAGAGATTCTCAAACTATAAAACCTCTTAACAAAAAAAGCCATAAAATATTTTTTTCGGATGCACAGTTGCGGTTCCCTTTTTTCTGCCATTCTCCGGTATATTCTCCTCCCGCTTCATCCGGCAATCCACGAGGTAAGCCTCATTGCTATTCATCGAAAAAACTGTTGTCGGCGGCTTTTTTATGTGATGTATACGGCTATAGAACTTACTGCCGGAATATTAAGCCGGAAAACTGAAGTTTTAAAAGTAGTATTTATTAAGAATTTGACATTTTGATTTCTGACATTAAAAATGAAATAAAAAGCCTGGTGTTTATTTATACAAGGAACAACTAATGAAAACGGGAATTTACAGACATTATAGAGGACATGTTTACAGAGTAATGTTTATCGGGAAACATACTGAAACTTTAGAAAATATGGTTGTTTATCAGGCGATAAATGCAAAAAATTCCTGTGAAAAATCTTCACCAGACCAAATTTGGGTTCGTCCTGAGAAGATGTTTTTGGAAAATGTTGTCGTTGATGGAAAAAACGTTCCCAGATTTACATATTTAGGAAAATGATGCGATAAAAAAGGAAAGAATATTCCGTGTCCGCAACAAATGCGGAATTATTAAAAATGGTGCGGCTGGCAAGAATGTAAATTCCCATTGCTTAAAAGCAACGGGTTCCTTTCGCGTCGTAAGGTTCAAACTTCGTATTTCACTAAGCTATTCGCTAAGTTCAACACTCGTTTTCACCAACTGCCCGCTCCGGACGTTGCTTCGCAAGTCTGTCCTCGCCCGATAACCATTAAAAAAGCCCTCCATAAAGGAAGGCTTTTTTAATGGTGCGCGATACTATGCAGTTATCGGACTAATGAGTATGATGATTTTAAGCTTTTGAGTAGAAAATTGAGGCGTTTGAAGAGAAAGAATATATTTGAAAATCCAAATTTATTTTTGTATTATACTTAAAAAAAGAGGTTACTATGAAAAAAATTATACTAGCTACTGTTTTGATGTTATTGGGTTGTACTCAAATATCCTCCATAAATGTTTTGCCTAGTATGGAACCCGTTAAAGAAGAGAATCCTAATTGTATGGATATGCGTAGATTTAAAGTTTTTCAAGTTTTTGAGGATAGTTATGCTTTAGCGAGTGCCTGTACAGCAGAATATGATGAAAATTTTTGTATTGGTGCGGTCGTTTTATTAACCCCACAACGTAATATTGAGTATTATGATGAAATGTATGTATCTGCTCCTGATAATAAGTGTGCCATTCAAGATGGTGTTTTCAAATATGAAACAAAAAATAAAACCATTAAAACCGTTCCTGTAATACGTTTTGATTATGAATTCAGTTCGTCATCAGAAGAGGAAGATTTAGAACGTTTTTATGATAAAATGGAAGATGTTCGCTATGAATGTAAATTATCTGTAATCAACAATAAAAAACAAAACACAAAAGCTAATATAAACAAATGTGATTGCATTGTAGATTTTGTTGTAAGTGAATTTTTGAGTCTAAAAGATAAAGAACTAACAGAAGTTGATGTAGAAAAATTTGAAAAAGAATTTTCTAAAAAACTAGAAAAGAAATGCGGTAAAATTCCTGATTTTATGAAAAATTAAGATATGGAAATAATTTTATTTATATTTTTTGTTATTGTATGTATTACGTTCAGAATTTTACAGCCCAAAATCAAAGGATATTTAGGAGAAAAAAGTGTTGCGCTAATTTTATCTTTTCTCCCTTCAGATAAATATAAAATAATTAATGATGTCTTGGTTAAGTCTAATAATAGAACAATCCAAATAGATCATATTGTTATTTCTATTTATGGAATGTTTGTAATTGAAACTAAAAATTATAAAGGTTGGATTACTGGTTCGGACAATTCTGAGTATTGGACTAAAAATGTGTTTGGGAATAAATATAAATTTTATAATCCAATTAGGCAAAATAAAGCTCATATTTCTGCCCTTGGTAGGCAATTAGGTTTGAGTGTTAACAAGTTCATACCAATTATTGTTTTCTCAAACAGAGCTGATTTAAAGGTTAATACAGCACATAATGTTATTTATACCACTCAAATCAATAGGGTAATAAAAGAATATTCAGAAATAAAATTTTCAAAAACAGATATTCAAAAGTTTTACAATAAAATTTCTTTACTAAATATTGTATCACCTAAAGTTAGAAAGCAACATGTATTAGAAATTCAAAATACGATTACGACTAAACAACATCTAATGCAACAAGGTATTTGCCCGAGATGTGGACATAATTTAGTTCTCAGAAATGGAAAATATGGTAATTTTTTTTGCTGTAGCAATTATCCTAAATGTAGATTTACCAAACCTATTGAGCATAGAAATAGCGATTTTCTAAACAAACTGGCTAAAAAATTCATCAGAAACTTGTTAAAATAGTTTTTTATCAGACTGGGATTTCAATGGCTGAAACGCTTGATCTTATTAGCTTTCTTACGAAAAGTCCGATAATTCTTTCAAAATCATCATTATAAAAATCTCAAAAATCGGACTAAATAAATGATTGCTTAAAAAGAACAAATCCGCCACTCGGGCGGAAATATCAAAAATGGTGCCGCTGGCAAGAATCGGACTTGCGACCCCGTCATTACCAATGACGTGCTCTACCACTGAGCTACAGCGGCGACAACTGAAAGAAAACATACAGATTATAAAAATAAAAATCAAGTATATTTTTCATTTTTTGTGAATTTTTTTATACATTCGCCAACAGGCATAAAATTTGGTGCAAAAATAAAAAATTAGGTTATGATAAAAATATGTTTTCATAAATAAAGGTTCTAATCATGAAATATTCAACTGCTGCGTTAAAAGAAAAAATTCGTTCCTGGTTTGCCGAACCTCAGGGCAAAGCGCGCATCGCCTGTCAGGTTTTTGCCGTTTTGCTGGGGCTGGCCGCTCTTTTGATGATTATTGCATCCGTGGCTTACGGCTCCGTTATTGGGCTGTTGGTATCGTTGCTGGTCGCGCCGCTGCTGATTTTGCTGCCGTTTTATTTTTATCATTTTTTCCGTACCATGCTGCACGGTGTTGCCGACAAACAGATTCGGCATCGCGAGCGTGCGCGTCAGGCCGAAGAATACAATAATATGCCTTTCCGCCGGACTTTTCGCGGTATGGCTTTTTATCTGACCGGTTTCATTTTGCTCGTAACCATGCTGATGGGACTTTTGACCCAAAGTTACGACATCTTTTTTGAACTGGCGCTCATGTTGCCGATGATGTATCTGATGTATCGCGGTTATCGCTGGATTTTTGTTTTTGCCATTTTATGGTGGACGTTTGAGAAAGGGCTGCAGCTGTATGTCGCGCCCGGCAGTGCGTCAATAGCCAGTATTTTAGTCTGGTGGGCGGTTGTAACTTATGTTTATTTTCAGGCATATAAAGTCGAGGCGGTTCGCGCACGGCTTCCCGGTGCACCGCGCAAACCCTGGCTGAAAGACCTCGGCCTGGCTTTGGGGGCGTTTGTTTTACTTGCCGCCGCCCTCCATACGCTGATTTACTAGCCTTGTCTTGTGTCATTTTTAGCTGGCATTTTAAATTTAAGACGTTATCTTACTCCTTGATAAGTTAATGAAGGAGAAGATAAATGAAAAAAATTGTGTATGTGTTGTCTTTGTTGTTTATGATTACCGCTTGCAACGGCGATAATACGACGTTTGAGAACAACGCCTATAAACTGCGCAACGCCAAAAACGGTGCGGAAATTACGCTTGGTTTTGACGGCAAGGACAAGCGCTTTTTCGGCCGTTCGGCAATTAACCGCTATTTCGGAACTTATAAAACCGAGGGCGACAGGCTGACTTTTGGCCCTGCCGGTTCGACCATGATGGCCGGTCCCGGACATCTGATGGCCGCCGAACGCGAATATATGCAGTTTCTGCCGCAGGTTGCCACCTATCGTCTGGACGGCAACCGCCTGATTCTGAGCAAGGCTAACGGCGAAAGCATGGTTTTTGAAAGAACCGGGAAAGCGTCGTCGCTTGAATAAAAAATAATGAAACCGGAAAAAGGCAGGGAACGTTCCCTGCCTTTTTTTGTCTTGAACCTTAAGGCTTGTTGTGCTATAAAAAGACTATTCCAAATGACTATTCTGAGATTAATTCATATAATTACAAACTTTTAAAATTAATTGTTATGTGTCACGCAGCCATTCATAAAGTTCACAAATTCGGTTTAATCGGATGTGACCGGAAAATAGAGTTTTTTGACGATTTTGCTTGTATCGGCGACGCTGTCAACGCAGCCCGCAGCAATAATTCCTGCCTTGGCGTGATTGCCCGTATTCTGCGTACGGATGGGACGGTTTTTCGCGAAAGGATAATCGTTAAAAATTCGCGCCATCAGGAATATGTCAGGCTTTTTAACGGCAGAAGCAAACATTCGACCATGAATTTTTAGAACTTTTCGGCAATTAAAAAAGAACTCCGGTGCTTTTAGGCGCCGAAGTTCTTTTTGTTTTTAAAGTTTTTAGGCAAAAGGCGCTAAACCTTTGCCAAAAACCGCGTCTTTTAACCGCGTCAGCGTTGCCTGAGCCGTTGGTCGTGCTTTGACGGCTCCGTCCTGCAGCATATCCTCAACCTCGCTGAAATGCGCCATATAATAATTGTATTTTTCGCGCGCATCTTTAATTTCGTTAATGACAGCATCCAAGAGCATGTTCTTGATATGTCCGTAGCCGAGTTTTCCCTGCCGCAGTCCGTCGCCCATTTCCTGCAACTGAGCCGGCGTGGCGATGGATTTGTAAATTTCGTAAACCAGAATTTCTTCCGGATTTTTAGGCTCTTCCATCGGACGGGAGTCTGTTTTGATGGAGAAAATCGCTTTTTTTATGGCCTTGTTGTCTTCAAAAAGCGGAATGACGTTGCCGTAGGATTTGCTCATTTTTCTGCCGTCAATGCCCGGAACGACGGCGACGTTTTCGTCAATGTAATAAGTCGGCAGATGCAGCAGCCGGCAGCCGTAATGCGCATTGATGGCGCCGGCGATGTCGCGGGCGATTTCCACATGCTGAACCTGATCCCTGCCGACCGGAACGATGTCGGTATTAAAGGCCAGAATGTCGGTTGCCATTAGGGTAGGGTAGGTGTAAAGCCCCATGTTGATGCCGTCGTCGTCGGGCCTGTTGGCTTCGCGGTTTTTGTCGACGGCCGCCTTATAGGCGTGCGCTTTGTTCATGAAGCCTTTCGGCGTGTAAGCGTATAAGATGGTTGTAATTTCATGAATTTCCGGAATATCCGATTGCCGATAGAAAACCGATTCTTTCGGATTCAGGCCGCCGGCGAGATAAATGCAGGCGATTTCCTTCAGCTTCTGGCTCAAAACTGCCGGGTCTTTTTCGGCGTTGATGGCATGGTAATCGGCGATGAACATATAATGCCGGCCGCCGGCGGCCAGAGCTTCCCTGCCGAGCTTAATCGCCGGTTTGATGGCGCCGAGATAATTGCCGAGATGCGGCGTTCCGGTCGGTTTGACGCCGGTTAAGATAACTTTCTTCTCAAACATTTTGTTTCTATTCCTTAATTTTTTATTGTATTTATTTACAAAATTGATACTCTACCTGCAAATTTAAATCAATCAAAAACTATAAACTGGGACAGAAGAAAATGTTGGATATTAAATATATTGCCGAGCACCCGGAAGAAATTAAGGACGGGCTGGCTAAAAAAGGTTATACCAAAGAAACGCTGGACGTAGATGCGCTGATTGCCTTGTACAGGGATATTGCGAAACTGAAAACCTCGTCTCAGGCTCTGTCCGAAGAAAAAAACAAACTCAGCAATTCGATTAAATCCGCGTCGGCCGAAGAACGTCCGGCCATAATCGCCAAAAGCAAATCCGTCGGCGAAGAGCTGAAGGTCGAGCAGGAAAAGTTGGCTGCCGAGCAGGCCAAATTTGATGACATGATGCTGCGCATGCCGAACATGCCCAGCCCGGAAAGCCCGGTAGGCAAGGACGACAGTGAAAACGTCGTTCGCCGTAAAGTTGGCACGCCGCGCAGTTTCGACTTTACGCCGCGCGACCATGTTGAGCTGATGGAACTTAATGACTGGAGCGAATTGGAGCGCATTACCAAAGTCTGCGGTTCCCGAACCTACGCCATAAAGAACGAATTGGCCAAACTTGAGCTTGCCATTCATATGATGGTTATCGACAAGCTGGCCGCCAACGGTTTTACGGTTATTAACGTTCCGTCGATTTCCAAGGAAAGGCCGCTTTACGGACAGGGTTATCTGCCTTTTTCCCGTGACGAAATTTACTATATGCCCGAAGATGATATTTATCTTTCCGGCACGGCCGAACTGATATTAAACTCTCTGCGCGCCGACGAGCTGCTGAACGAAAACGAACTGCCGATTCTTTATGCCGGTTTTTCGCCCTGTTTCCGCCGCGAAGCCGGTGCCGCGGGAAAGGATACCCGCGGCCTGACCCGTGTTCACCAGTTTATGAAGACCGAACAGTTTGTCATCTGCAAAAATGACATCGCCGAAAGCGAAAAATGGCATCAGAAGCTGTTAGCCATTTCCGAAGAGGTTTTGCAGGATTTGGAACTGCCGTATCAGGTGCTGGAAGTCTGCACCGGCGACATGGGCGCGCCCAAGTACCGTCAGTACGATTTGGAAGCCTGGGTGCCGACTCAGAACTGTTACCGCGAAACGCACAGCTGTTCGAACATTACCGACTGGCAGGCTCGCCGCACCAATCTGCGCTATCGCGACAATGCCGACGGCAGGGTCAAATATGCGTTCACGCTGAATAACACCGGCATTGCCACGCCGCGCGCGCTGGTTCCGTTTTTGGAAAACCATCAGCAGGCCGACGGTACGGTGCGGATTCCCGAAAAGCTGCAGCCTTATATGGGCGGCAGAAAATTCATCGGCAAAAATGCCCGTTAAAAGATTCAAGCCCGGTTCTGCCGGGCTTAACTTTCAAAAAAACGATGAAGAACGCCCTGAAAATTGTAGAATTTATGAAAACCGTCGAACAGCTTTGTCTGGTCGAACGCGACAATTTGATGAGTTCCGGCCGTCAGGAAACCGATGCAGACCATATTTTCAAACTGGCTTTTCTGGTGCTGATGATTCATCCGTATCTGAAAAGGCCGGCTGATTGTGCCAAAATGCTGGAATTGGCGCTGGTTCATGATTTGGTTGAAGCCCGCACCGGCGATTATTCTCTTTCGGCGCAGACGGCGCGCCCCGAATTGAAGGCACGCAAAAAAGCGGCCGAAAAAGAAGCGATTCTTTATTATCGTTCGGTTTTGCCTCCGCCCTTGAATGAACGGGTTTTCGGCTTATTTATGGAATATGAGGCGCGTGAAACCCGCGAAGCGAAACTGGTCTGGATTCTTGACAAACTGGAGGCCAATCTGCAGGCTAACCGCTATCATGACGGCGACGTCCGTTATTGGGCTGACTGTGATAACGGTACCTGGTATTATCAAAGCGCCGTTGCCAAAAAGCCGCAGATTGCGGAGCAGGAAGAAGAAATCCTGACCGAGCTGGAAGAAATCATCATCAACATTTCAAAGGAAAACATGGAAAAATGCGGTATCCGAAGCTGCATGCGGACAAACTGAAAATCGTAATCTTCGACTGGGACAACACGTTGGCCGAAACCCGGACGCCGCTGATTTATGCGGTTAACCGGGTTTTGAAGGAATATGGTTTGCCGGAATGGAAAGAAGTTAAGAAGCTGCGCGACAACAACCTGTCTTTCCGTGACAATTTTCCCCGTATTTTCGGCAGTCGGGCAGATGAGGCCTATCGGAAATATGCCGAAATCTATCTTCGCAGCGTCGCCGGACTCATTTCAACCTTTGCCGGCACGCATGAGGTTCTGTCCTGGCTGAAACGCCGCCATGTCCGCCTGGCGATAATGACGAATAAGGACCGCCGCCTGCTTGAATTTGAACTGCCGCTTTTGTTTCGTCCGGATATTTTTGACCGGGTGGTCTGCGGTCACGAGGCCCTGCACGACAAACCCTATCCCGAACACGCGTTGTATACCCTCAGAGGATTTGTCGAACCGGCGGACGTTTCGCCGGAAACGGTCTGGATTGTCGGCGACAGCCCGCAGGACAGTGTCTGCGCCTGTGCAGTCAATGCCCTGCCGATTCGTATAGGTCATCCGATATGGGGTGACGAGGAAGAATATGCCGAAAACATCCTGCATTATGACACGTTTTTGGATTTTTATCATGATTTGCAGGAAATCAGAGCTTAATTAGCAAAATTTTAAGTTCCTGCGCCTTAAACTTTCCGCAAAAGTTTTCATCTTTTCGGGGGCGCCGGCTATGAGCATAAACGAAGATTCCGACATTGATAACAAACGCATCGTCAATTATATTGTTGTTGCGGTGTTGGTTGTTGCGCTGCTGGCGCTCAACTGGTGCAGTTTGAAGAAATATCTGTCTTCCAACAGCGGGACGATTAACGATTTTCAAATATCGGAGAGCGAAATGACCAAAACCAGAGAACCTGCCGTTGCCGGAATTTTTTACGCTTCCGAACTCTGCCAGCTGGACAGCGAGGTCGAGCACTATCTTTCTGCGGAAATCAGGCCGGGAACCGCGCGCCCAGAAATTCTGATCGTGCCGCATGCCGGCTATGTCTATTCGGCGCCGGTTGCCGCGCAGGCTTATCTGCAGCTGAAAAACTATGCCGGCAGAATAAAAAACGTCATCCTTGTCGGTCCGTCGCACCGTATGGCTTTCAAGGGCATTGCCGCAACGTCGGCCGATGAGTTCAAAACGCCGCTTGGCAAGGTACGGGTTAATCGTGAGCTGACGGACAGGATTGTCGCGGCCAACGCCGCCGTCCGCATTTTGGACGCCGCGCACCGTCAGGAACACAGTCTGGAGGTGCAACTGCCGTTTTTGCAGAAAGTTCTTGACCGGTTCAAAATCGTGCCGCTGGTTTACGGCGACGTTTCGGCCGAAGAACTGGCGCGGGTTTTGGAACCTTATGTAACCGACGCCGGTGCGGTTATCATCGTTTCTGCCGATTTGTCGCATTATTTCGATTATGACACCGCCCGTGTGCTTGATGGGAAAACCGCGGGACTGATTGAGCAAAATCGTCCCGAAATCGAAAATCATATGTCCTGCGGCGCAACCGGAATTAATGCGGCGCTGCTTCTGGCCGCCGAAAAACATCTTCGTCCGGAAACGCTGGAACTGGCCAATTCGGGAGACACCGTCGGCGATCGGGACAGCGTCGTCGGCTACGGCGCCTGGTCTTTTGCTGCCGAACCGGAGCCGGCTGTACCGGCCGGCCGGTTGGAGGCTGAGCTTGAAAACCTGCGCCGCTTCGCTTCTTTTTATGGCCGGGACTTATATCAGATTGCCCGCCGCGCTCTCAGCGAAGCCGCAGAACACGGGCGGCGTTTTGAACCTTCGCGCGGCGATTGGCCGGACAAGCTGTTTGACAAAGGGGCCGCTTTTGTAACCCTGACGGTTAAGGACAGCCTTCGCGGCTGTATCGGTACGGTGGTGCCGTATCAGGCCGTAGCGTTGGATGTTGCCGCCAATGCTTATGAAGCCGCCATGGAAGACAGCCGCTTTCAGCCGGTAAAACCGGAAGAACTGCCCGGTATTGATATAGAAATTTCGCTGCTTACCGATTATGAGGAAATAGATTTTGCCGACGAAAAGGAGCTGCTGACCAAAATCCGTCCCGGCATCGACGGCCTGATTATCCGCGACGGCGACCGGCAGGGGCTGTTTTTGCCGTCCGTCTGGGAACAGCTGCCCGGCAGACAGGACTTTTTGAACAATTTAAAATTAAAAGCCGGTATGAGTCCGACCTATTGGTCCGACAATATCAAGGTTTACCGATTCAGAACTCTGGAGATAAAAGAAAATGAAAATTAACGGTTATGAACTGAATGTCAGCGAAGATTTTCTTGATGATATTTTCGCGCACAAAACCCGCACGATTGAACTGGTTAACAAAGACTTTCCCGGATACAGAAATCTGACCGAGGGCAATAAGAAGGCGCTTGAGCATTTGGTTGCTGCTGCCAAAATTTTCGACGACGTGGCCATGGAACAGGATCACGAAATGAACCTGCCGATGAAAAAAGCGCTGGAAGAGGCCGCCAAAACCAGTACGCATGCCGCCAAGGCTCTCCGTCTGTTTATGTCTTTTCACGGTGTGGAGGGGCACAACGGCATAGATCTGGAGCCGATTGAAATTTTCAAAGGCATAAAGGGGAACAAGGGGCGCAATTTTTACCCTTCCGATTTAAGCGTCGACGAGTTTCATCAGATAATCGCCCGCATGATAAGCGAAGGCAGGATTGACGAAGTCAGAAAAATTCTGAGCGTTCGCACCATGGTTCGCCGCGACGGCAAGGATTTAAAAGCGATTGACTATACCGAATATTTTGCCGATGCCTTTTCCAAAGCGGCCAATGAGCTGGAGGTTGCCGCCCATTATACGACCGACGATGACTTTAAGGACTATCTTGGCTGGCAGGCTCAGGCTCTGTTGCAGAATAACGAAGATATGGACATGCTGGCAGATAAGCATTGGGCCGTTTTGCAGAACGATAACCAGCTGGAGTTCACGCTTGGCCGCGAGAGTTATGACGACGAGCTGACCGCCACCATCTACGACAATCCGGAACTGATGAAACTGATTAACGAACATCAGATAGAAGTCAATCCCAAAGACATGCTCGGTGTCCGCGTCGGCATCATCAACAGGGAGGGTACCGGACTTATTCTCAAATTTAAGGAACATATGCCGGAACTGGCCAAACTGATGCCTTGGGCTGACCGCTACCATCAAAGCGTTTCCGACGGCGAGGAATTGAAGCAGACCATGGTTGACGTCGACCTCGTTGCCCTGACCGGCGACTATGCCCAGTGCCGCGGTGCCATAACGACGGCACAGAACCTGCCCAACAACGACAAACTGTCGATTAAGACCGGCGGCGGCCATCGCAATGCTTACCATCGCCAGGTGCGCAAATCGGTTGATGTCGAACGCAACCGCAAATTGCTGGAGAAACTGGTTGCACCCGAATTGCACAGGTATTTTGACCTCGAAGCGGATCATCTTTTCGTCATCGGTCACGAAAACGGCCACTCGCTCGGGCCGGACAATGAATATCAGCGCGCGCTCGGCCTGCATCGCAGCACCATCGAAGAAGAAAAGGCCGATACGGTTTCAATCGCTTTCATGCCCGAATATGTCAAGGCCGGCGTCATTGATGGGGAAACGCTGAAAAAGATTTATACCACCTGGGTCGTCTACCGGCTGTTTCTTAAGGCACAGCCGTTGGAAGCGCATCGTGTCGGCGAACTGATACATTTTAATTTCCTGCATGACAACGGCGCATTTTATTTTGACGAAAACAACAAGCTGCACATAAACTTTGACCGGTTTCATGATGTCGTTTTTGCCATGTTGAAAGAAACCATAGAGGTTCAGCTGTCGAAATCGTCTGAAAAAGCCAAAGCTTTTATTGATAAATATACGAATTGGGGTAAACATTCGCAGTATATTGCAGAAGTCCAGAAAGAACTAGGCGTCAAAAACTATATTGTGATTAAGGATTATTTCTAAATGTATTACAGCTTTTTCGAGATTTTTTCCATTGGCGTCGGTCCGTCGAGTTCGCATACCGTCGGCCCGATGCGTGCGGCCAAACGCTATATTGACAATCTGCACAAAAAAGAGCTTTTCGATAAGGTCGAGCGGGTTGAGGCAACCTTGTACGGCTCGCTGGCGCTGACCGGTTTCGGACATGGAACGGTCAAAGCGATTGTTTACGGTTTCATGGGGTTGGAAGCGGAAGCCATTGATCCCGAAAAGCCTTATGTTTCGGCCGTAGAACGCGACAAGATTCTCCATCTCGGCCAGGAACGCCCCATTCCGTTTGACATCGAAAAGGACGTGATTTTCGAAAAGCAGACTTTTCTGCCCGAACATTCCAACGGCATGCGTTTCCGTGCCTATGACCGTGACGGAAATGTTTTGCTGGACGAAGTTTATTTTTCGGTCGGCGGCGGCACCATTGCCCGGCAGGACGAAATCAGCCGCCGCGTCGAGCGCGAGCCTTATAAGGTTCCCTTTGACTACAGCTCGGCCGCCGAACTTCTCGAAATCTGCGAAAAGGAGGGGCTTTCGATTGCCGACGTGGTTCTGATTAACGAAGCGGCGCTCCGTCCGCACGATGAAGTAATGGAAGGAATTGGGAAAATCCACCGGGTTATGCAGGCCTCCATCGATCGCGGCATGAAAGCCAAAGGTACGCTTCCCGGAGGTCTGAACATTGAACGTCGCGCCCACGAAATTTACTGCCGTCTGGAGCAGAAGTTTCGCGACAACGACTACGATCCGCTGCTGATGATAGACTGGATAAACCTCTGGGGCTTCGCCGTCGCGGAAGAAAACGCCGCCGGCGGTCAGGTCGTTACCGCGCCGACCATGGGTTCCGCCGGAATTATCCCTGCCGTAATGCGCTATTTTGAACGTTTTGCTTCGCATAAGTCCTGCAATGCGGTTGAAGACGGCATTGTCAAATTTCTGCTGACCGCTTCCGGCATTTGCAGCCTTTACCGCTCCAATGCCTCGATTTCCGGCGCCGAAGTCGGTTGCCAGGGGGAAGTCGGCGTGGCATGCTCAATGGCGGCGGCCGGTTTGGTGGCGGCCATGGGCGGAAGTTACAAACAGGTGGAAAACGCCGCAGAAATCGCCATGGAACACAATCTGGGGCTGACCTGCGACCCGATAGGCGGTCTGGTGCAGATTCCCTGTATCGAACGCAATGCGATGGGTGCTGTCAAGGCAGTCAATTCGGCGCGAATAGCCATGAAAGGCGACGGTACGCATTTCGTGCCGCTCGACGACGTGATTAAGACCATGCTGGACACCGGCCGCGACATGAATAACAAATATAAGGAAACCTCGCTCGGCGGTTTGGCCGTCAACGTCCCGAACTGCTGACGCGGAACAACTTGCAGAATTTGCTTGCTAATCGGTGCAAAATGGCTTTTAATCCGGTTAATGGATAAATAACCGGAGTTTTGATAATGTTTAAAAAACTGCTCGACGGAGAACTCAGCCTGAAAGACACGTTCTGGAAGTTTGGCGTTGTCGGTCTGGTCTTTGTCAATATGCTGGTTCGCATTTTCGGTTCCATGCTGGCTCAGAAACTCAACGGCATAACAATCCTCAACTATTACCGTACATATTTTAACCCGCTTAAAATGGACAGCGGCATGGTTTTGCTGACGGTGCTGTATCTGGTTTCGCTGGGCATTTTGCTTTTTTACTGCGTAACCGTTGTTCTGGGGACATGGCGCTCTTCGGCACAGTATGACCGCAGCCTGTGGCTCCGCCATCTTTCGCGCTTTTTGATTCTGGTTATGGTTTTTTATTCTGTCCGTTCGTTGTTTTAAGGGTTTGTTCCGATGAAAAAATTGATTTTGCTGGTTTGCTTTTTTCTGCTGTTTGGCTGTAAGGTCGGCGAGTTTCCCGAAAATCGCAACCGTCTGCACGAATTGGGGCATGAAAAAAACTTTTGCCAGAAGTCCCCGGAGCGTTGCGTCGACGGCGTGCAATGGTAATTCACAAAAAAACCGTCCGAATCCGGACGGTTTTTATTTTGCCTGAGAAGCTTTAGTCTATATTAACCACAATACCCTGATTGAGGATAAACTCCGGCGTTTTGCCGTTGAACGAATTGTATTTTCTAACCAGTTCTTCCGCTTCGGGGTCACGTTTGGGCTGCGTTGTACGGCAGGCATTGTTTTTGGCACGCGGCTGTCTTCCGGTTCTGGCCTCAATGGCCTGCGCGTTGCGTTCGGCTTCCTGTTCCTTGGTCTTGTCGACCTTAATTTCTTCCGGCGCTTTCAGAATCTTGTCCAGAACGCCCTGAGTCTCGCGCGAACGGCGGTTGGTATAGACAATGTTCTGTTTGTCGGCCGGCAGCATTTCGAGAATTTTTTCCAGATTCGGCAGCTGTTTCTGTTTTTTTATCAGGTTAATGTCATCTACGACCAGAATATTGGTTTTGGACAGGTCGACACGGCCTTCGGCGGCAATGTCCAGCAGCAGGTCCGGCGAACCGATGATGACATTGGCTTCGTTGTCGATGTCTTCGTCACGGTCCTTAATTGTTGCCTCGTTGATTTCGTGATATTTGTTAAAAACGGCCAGGCGGTCGGAAACTTTGACCGATTGTGCCGAATCCGGCGTGACAATCAGAATGTTTTTGCCGCTGCTGCCCTTGTCGGAATTGTTGCTGCTGATGATGTCAATCAGCGGAAAGACGTAGGACATGGTTTTGCCGCAGCCGGCCGGTGCAATCGTAAAAACGTCCTTGCCTTGCAGAATTGAAGGAATGACGTCGGTTTGTACGGTCGTCGGCTCTTTGATGCCAAATTCATCGATAGCCTGAATGGTTTTTTCGCTCAGGCCCAAATCTGAAAAATTCATTGTACTTCTTCTCTTTAAATATTGGTTTATATTGTTTTTTTAGATACTATGTATTTTATAAAGCCTAGTCAACCCCAAATGAAAACAAGGACGGATAAGATGTTGATGAACAGACGGAATTCACTTCTCATGATTATTGACGTTCAGGAACGCCTGGCGCCGGCGATGGATGATCCGCGGCAGGTTATCAGCAACAGCGCCCGGCTGGTCGGTGCTGCCAAGGCCATGGGCGTGCCTTTTGTCATTACCGAGCAATACCCCAAAGGTCTGGGACAGACGATGATTGACGTCCGGCAGGAAGCCGGAGATGAGGCGGCGTTTTTTTCAAAGCTGTATTTTTCCTGTGCCCGCGAACCGGAAATTATGCAGGCAATACAGGAGTCCGGGCGCAGGCAGATTATTCTTGCCGGCGCCGAAACCCATATTTGTCTGCTTCAGACGGCTATGGATTTGAAAGGGCAGGGGTATGAGGTTTTTGTCGTATCCAATGCCAGCTCTTCGCGGGATGCCGTCCAGAATGTGATGGCATTGCAGCGGATGGCGCATGGCGGCATTGATATTGTCACCTCCGAAATGGTCATTTTCGAATGGCTGGAAAAAGCCGGAACCGATGAGTTCAAACAAATCGTCAACAAATATATTTTGTAAGCTGAATATTAAAAACCGGCATGCCGTAATTCGGTGTGCCGGTTTTATATGGCAATGTGTCATGAACACATGCTTTTGCCGGAAACCCGGACATAACTGATGTTCTCTTTGTCAGTCCTGTATCTTTTTTCGTCACGTACCGAACCGATACGGTTAAGCATGTTGTCACGGTATTTTTCCGGCACGTTCAAAATCCGCAGCTGCAGTTCCCAGATGTTGAGCATGGTATCCATGTTGCCTTTCAGATAACCGCCGACATCGTTCAGTCCGTTGCGTTCGGCGCCGCTGATAATCCGATCGACCAGCTGCGTGCGGTATTCGATGAGTTTCGGATCTTTGGCATGTTCGTCCTTGTAACACAGTGCGCCCGGAAGCAGTCCGCGGGTCAGATACAGGGGCGTGTTAAAACCTTTGGTCTGGTTTTTCGGAATGCCCGGGCGTTCGGTAATAAACGGTTGCAGGTCGATAATGAACCAACGCTGGTCTACCGCCGAATACAGAATGTTGCCGGTATTGGTAAACAGGCCGCCGCCGACGTCCATACTGTATTTCTTTGACGACAGGTAATGCAGGTCGTCATAGATGAAGTCGATGGCGCGTTCGGGAATTTCCAGCATTTTTTCGCTCAGCAGCCGGGTTTTGATTAACGCTTCTTCACTGTCTGGTTTGGGGCGTCCCGGTTTGTAAACCTCAAACGAAAAACCCGGACAGTAGCGGTTAACCGTCAGCACCGGTCCGTCGTCGTCCAGCAGTTTCGGATGGTTGAAATAAGCCACCGTCTGCGCAAAGTTTCGTTCGCCGAAGATGTCCGGCTGCATAACCGGTTCGGCTTCTTTCAGCGCTGCGGCCAGTTCGTTAATCGGCATGTCGGTCAGTCTTTTGCGTACCGTAAAGTTGGGGTTTGTATGAATCTTGAATACCTGGGCTTCGGCGCCTTCGCCGAGCGGCGCTTCGCTGACGGCAAAAACAATTTCGTCAATCTCGGGCAGGTCGGTTTTTCTCACAATCGCAATCCTTGTTATTTTGTCAAAATTATGTATATTTATACACCGGATTTTTATAAAAGACAACATGCAATGAATATTTTTTTTGTCTATAAAACGTAAAAAGCTTCCGCCTGGCAACGGAAGCTTTTAATGAAACAGGAAAATTCCTATCCGGCGCGGCCGTAACTGTCTTCGTAACGGATAATGTCGTTTTCGTCCAGAGTTTCGCCGGTCTGGACTTCGATGAATTCCATGTTCTTGTCAGTGTTGTTCTGGATGCGGTGTTTCATTTTGACCGGAATGAAAACGTTTTCGCCAGCTTTCTTGACGATTTTGTCTTCGCCGAGCGTAACGACCGCTTCGCCGCTGACGATAATCCAGTGCTCGTTGCGGAAGTCGTGCGACTGCAGCGACAGTATGTTGCCGGGCGTGACACAGATTCTCTTAACGCAGAAACCGTCGCCGGAATCCAAAACTTCCCATGTGCCCCAGGGGCGGTTGTCACGGTCGCCTTTTTTGTAATTGTTGGCCATTTTTTTGCTCCTTAACCAAAGTTTATACTTGATGAAAATGAATATAGGCAATATAACTTAAAGCGCAAGAATTAAATTTTTTAAGATGGAACAATTATGCAGTCACCGGCCATAAATCAGGCGATGGACATTTTGAAACTTCTGCGTCAGGTCACCGAAGGACAGGATGAAGCGCCGGTCAAGCTCGCGAAAATCATCAAAATCATTGCCGAAAAAATGAATGCCGACGCCGCGGCCTGTTATGTCGCGGTCGATGACAGCTATTTGGAGTTGTTCGCGTCTTACGGGTTCAATGCCGATGTGGCGCATAAGGTAACCATCCGTTATGGCGAGGGTTTGGTCGGCGAAATTGCCCGCACCAGCCGTTCGCTGGCCGTTGCCGATGCCTGGGGGCATCCGAAGTTTTCCTACAAGCCCGAACTTGGCGAAGAAAATTACAAGTCTTTTCTGGGCGTGCCGTTGGTGCGCTGGAGTCGTTCAATCGGCGTTCTTTCTTTGCAAAACCGCGAAATCCACGAATATTCGCGGCTTGAAATCGAAATCCTCGAAACCGTGGCCATGGTTCTTTCCGAAATGATTGTTTCCGAGGAAATGACCGAATACAAAAAAAGCCTGATTAAGGCGCGCGGACTTGCCTCCCGCGAGCGCGTCAAAGGTCTGAGCCTGAGCAAGGGCTACGGCATCGGCAAGGCGGTGGTGCACCGCCGCCGGCAGACGGTCAGCAAGATTTTTGCCGAAGACCGGGAAAAGGAACTCCGCCGTCTGGAAACCGCCTATAAGCAAATGAACGACGATTTGGACAGGAAATTTGCCTCCACTCAGCTCGGCATCGGCGAGCATGTCGACATTCTTGACGCGTATCGCATGTTTGCCAAAGACAAGGGGTGGTATAAGAAAATTGAGGACAACGTCAAAAGCGGCCTGACGGCGGAAGCGGCGGTCGAACGTTCTTATGAGGATATGTGGAACCGTCTCTCGGGTACCAATGACCAGTATCTCAAAGAGCGTCTGCACGATCTGCGCGATGTGGCGGATCGCATGCAGTCTTACCTAAGCGGAGATTTTAAGGATATCGGCGAAATCCGTAACTGGAGTGATATTGTTGTTGTGGCTCAGACCATGGGCCCCGCTGACCTTATGGACTACGACTATCACAAAATCCGCGGTCTGATTATCGAAGACGGCACGCCGACCATGCACGTCGCCATCGTTGCCAAGGCGCTCAACATTCCGGTCATCGCCAAGATCAAAGGATTGTTTGAAGAGGTCAAAACCGGCGAACTTATTGCCGTAGACGGCAATGACAGTTATGTCTACATCAATCCGCAGCCGGCTGTTCAGGAAAAATTCAAAGCTAAAATCGCCGAAAAGGAAAAACTGCTGGCCCGGCTTGCCGAACTCCGAAAACTGCCGTCCAAAACGCAGGACGGCGTCCGTATCGGCCACTACATCAACGTCGGTCTTTCCTTTGATCTCGACTATATCGAAAGCACCAACTGTGACGGCATTGGGCTGTATCGAACCGAAATCCCGTTTATGGCTTCCGATGTTATGCCGAATGTCGAACGGCAGTTGGGGTATTATAAGGAACTTATGGACCGGGCCGGAAACCGGAAGGTTATTTTCCGCAGTCTGGACGTTGGTTCGGACAAGCTCCTGCCTTATTGGAGCAATATGGGGGAGGAAAATCCGGCTATCGGCTGGCGCTCGATTCGCATTTCGCTGGATCGCCGCGCCATTCTGCGCAAGCAGGTAAGAGCGTTTTTGCGTGCTGCCGCCGGCAAGGAACTGAACGTAATGTTTCCGATGATTTCCGATTTGTCGGAATTTGAAGAGGCTAAGGAAACCCTGATGATTGAGCTGGAAAAGGAACGGCGCAAAGAGCTTCCGGTGCCGTCAAAGGTCAATGTCGGGTTGATGATTGAGGTTCCCGCCATTGTTTTTCAGCTGGAAGACGTTTTGAAACAGGCCGACTTTATTTCCATCGGCACCAACGATCTGGCACAGTTCACTTTTGCCTGTGACCGGGGCAATCCGCGCCTGACCGAGCGTTACGACGTTTTGTCCTCGCCGTTTTTGAAAATGATGGGCGATATCGTTGCCAAGGCTGATGCCGCCGGAGTTTACTGTTCCGTTTGCGGCGAAATGGCCAGTAATCCGGTTGAAGCCATGGCACTTATCGGCCTTGGTTACCGCAACCTGTCTTCGTCAGGCGCTTCTTACGGCCGCGTCAAGTCGATGATACGTTCGGTCAATGTCGAAGAAGTGACCGATTATGTAAAAACCCTCTTAAAATCGCAAAAAAGGACTTTACGTCCGCAATTATTGGCTTATGCTTATGACCATGGTATTGAAATCTACTGAAATATATGATTGAATAGGCAGAAATTAATTTTTTAGACAAAGGGCTGAAACGTGAAAAAAGAGAATAGGAATAAGGCGGCGGAGGAAGTCAAAAACGTCGCGCCGGTTGCCGAAACCGAAAAGGAAGAGAAGGAAATTCAGGTTAATCAGGATAAGGTCGGTTCTCTGATGCATGAGGCCCGTCTTAAAAAAGGGCTTAAGATTGCGGACGCTTCCAGGGATTTGTGTATTCGCGCTTCTTATCTGGAGGCTATCGAAGCCGGAAATTATGAAGAAATTCCCGAACCGCCCTACGGTATTGGTTTCATTCGTTCCTATGCCGATTATCTGGGGCTTAATTCCGCCCGTATGGTGCAGCTTTTTAAGGAAGAAACCGATGCCGCTTCCAAAAACAGCGACTATTATGTCATGGAGCCGCAGACGGAGGTGACGGCGCCGAACAAAAAATATCTGCTGATAAGTCTGGCGGCTGTTTTTGCGGTTTACTTGGGCTGGTTTATGTTTAACGAAAGTCAGAATAAGGCCGCCGAAGACGTTTCCGAAACGTCCGGGTACATGGCCGAAACCTCGGAAACGGTTGTTGATTTTCCGTTGCAGGTTGAGGATTTTGCTTCGGTTGAAGAAAACGTTGCCGATTCTCCGGCGGTCGACGAACAGCTTCCCGTTGTCGATGTGGCGCCGGTTTCCGACGGCGCCGGCGATAACATTACCGTCAGTGAAGCCAGCTTTGTCGAAACGCAGCCCGTTGCTGAAGTTGTACCGGCCGCTTCTTCCGAAACGCCGGCCGCCGCAGAAACAACTGCCGTTCAGCCCGCGCCGGAGATCAGAGAACCGGTTGCCGAAGTCATGAGCAAAAAGCCCGGTTCCCGCGTAACCGTCAAAATCAAGGGCGGCGACAACTGGGTAGAAGTCCGCAACGGCAGCAAACTGTATATCAGCAAGGTTCTGCATGACGGCGATGTTTATGAAGTTCCCGCCGGCGAAGGCATGATTTTGTCCGTCGGCCGCGCCGAGGGTGCCGATGTTTTTATTGACGGCAAATTGACCGAAGTCGTTAAACCTGCCAAAAAGACAGGCATTGCTCTGGATCCGTTTTTAGCTCCCGCTAACCATTAGCGCAGCGTACATATTGCAGAAAATAGCAGGTTTTGCGCCTGCTGTTTTCTTTTTTTGTTTGTAAGAGTTTTATAAAATCGAGGTATAATATGGCAAAATTACAAAATGTTAGAGGAACTTATGACCTTTACGGCGAAGCTAAGCGCAAAATGAAGAAAGTGACTTCCGTCGGTTCGGAAGTTGTCGAAAAATATGGTTTTGAAGAAATCGAAACCCCGATTTTCGAGTTTACCGAGGTTTTTTCCCGTAATCTGGGCGAAACTTCGGACGTTGTGACCAAGGAAATGTACTGCTTTGAAGACCGCGGCGGCGAAAGCCTGACCCTGCGTCCGGAAGGTACTGCCGGCGTCGTGCGTTCCTTCATTTCCGAAGGCATGCAGCAGAATCTCCCGGTCAAGCTCTATTACAGCGGTCCGATGTTCCGATATGAACGGCCGCAGAAAGGGCGCCAGCGCCAGTTTACGCAGTTTGGCTGCGAGCTTCTGGGCGTTGAAACGCCGCAGGCTGATATTGAAGTCATCGCCATGGCTTATGAGTTTTTGGAAAAACTCGGCCTGACCGGTTCCGTTACCGTTGAAATCAATTCCCTCGGCGATAAGGAAAGCCGCGACGCCTACCGTGAAAAGCTGGTCGCCTACCTGAAAAGCCGCTATGACGAGTTATCCGAAGACAGCAAAACGCGTCTTGAACGCAATCCGCTGCGCGTGCTCGATTCCAAGGAGGAATGCGACAAGGCTGTTGTCGAGGGCGCGCCGCTGTACAAGGACAGTTTGAACGAAGCCTCGGCCGCGTTTTTCAACGCCGTGCTGAAAGGGCTGGATAATCTGGGTATAAAATATAAGGTTAACGATCGTCTGGTGCGCGGCTTGGACTATTATTCGCACACTGTTTTCGAACTGGTTACCGATAAGCTCGGTTCGCAGGGGACGGTGCTGGCCGGCGGCCGTTATGACGGCTTGGTCGAACAGATGGGCGGCGGTAAGGTTGCCGGCATCGGCTGGGCCTGCGGTGTCGAGCGCCTGAGCATGCTTCTGGAAGCCGACGTTTCGCTGCCGCGTCCGATAGCGGTTATTCCGGTCGGCGAAGATGTCAACGAGAAGGCGGTCGAAATCGCTTATCAGCTGCGCCGCGCCGGTTTCCGCGTTGAACACGGCTACAGCGGCAATCTTAAAAAGCGGATGATGAAGGCCAATAAGGTTAACGCCGTTAAAGCCGTGATTGTCGGTTCTGACGAACTGTCCAGAGGCGAAACCACCTTGAAAGATTTGGACAGCGGCGCGCAGAAGAATGTTGCTCTGGATAAAATTGTTGAGGAATTGAGATAATGAGTTTTGCCGAAAAGTTAGCCAATGTTGTCAACCGCCACGATGAAATTCAGGCGCTGCTTTCTTCGCCGGACGTCAGTCCGGACGATTTGGTGCGTATGAACAAGGAAATTTCTGAACTGGCACCGGTGGTGGAAGCGATTCATAACTATAACCGCACCGAAAATGACCTGAACGATGCCAAGGCGATGATGGAAGACGATTCGCTGGACAAAGAAATGCGCGAAATGGCCGCGGCCGAATACTATGAACTGAAGGACAAACTTCCCGAGATGGAAAAGGAAATTAAAATCCTGCTCCTGCCCAAGGAAGAAGACGATGAGAAAAACGCCATCCTTGAAGTGCGCGCGGGCACCGGCGGCGACGAAGCTGCTCTGTTTGCGGCGGTGCTGTTTGAAATGTATCAGCGCTATTCTCAGAAAATGGGCTGGAAGTTTGAGGTTTTGGACGCAGACGAAAATTCGCTCGGCGGTTATAAGGAAGCTTCTGCCAAAATTACCGGCAAGGATGTTTTTGCCAAACTCAAATTTGAATCCGGAGCGCACCGTGTTCAGCGCGTGCCGGTAACGGAATCGCAGGGGCGTGTCCATACCTCGGCGGCTACGGTTGCGGTTTTGCCCGAAATTGAAGAAGTTGACATGTATATTAATCCGGCCGATTTGAAAATCGACGTTTATCGCGCTTCGGGAGCCGGCGGTCAGCACGTTAACCGTACGGAATCCGCCGTGCGTATTACGCATATTCCGACCGGTGTGGTTGTGCAGTGCCAGGATGACCGCTCGCAGTATAAAAACAAGGAAAAGGCCATGAACCACCTGCGCGCCAAACTTTATGACCTGCAGAAGTCAACCATTGACAAAGAATATTCGGAGCGCCGCAAATTGCAGGTTGGCTCCGGCGACCGCTCGGAACGGATTCGCACCTATAACTATCCGCAGGGACGCGTAACCGACCACCGGATTAACCTGACGCTCTATAAACTGGACGAAGTCGTTTCCGGCGACGCGCTGGATGAGATTATTGACGCGCTGGTTACCGAAGATCAGGCGCAGCGTTTGTCCGAACTGGATTAAAAAACAACAAGCCCCGCAAACGCGGGGCTTTTAATTAATAAAAACTTGTAATCTTAATAACATACAGTTTCATAAACATTATATTCTCGTCCTTCCATATATGAACAGTTTCCTGATATTATTCTGTCACAACTGGATGGATCACGTTCATCTCCACCGCAGTTTCGCAATTCATCACCACTTTCCGTTCGCCCATCGTTATAATAGATGGTGTAACTAATTGAGCAGCATGTTGAATAGCCGTCAATTGGATACCAATAACTATTAGGATGACAATAGCAGGAACCATAAATCTGTTTACCGGTTACCTCTTCATAGCAACAGCTTTTTTCTTTATAACAGTAAGTGCCGCATTCCGTTGTTGTGGTGTCAAAGCAGCCATCAGGTATTGTGAAAGAATATCCGTCCGGGCAAGTGTCGTCGCAGCATTTTTTGCAGGATTCAAATTTTTGGATTGATCCGGAGTAACAGGAAGCAGAGCCGGTTTCGCCGCCGCATTCGCAGGAGCTGTAGCCGGAGCAGGGGTTTTCCTTGCGCTTGTATTTGGTTTCGGAACAGCTTAAGCAGCTCCCGTCGGGAACATAGCCCGGAGCCGAGGCCTGCGCATAGGTATAGTCATATCCGGAACAAGGGTCGCATTTGCATTTTTTGTAATTGGCGTCAAAGGAACAAGTTGCCTCCACGACCGTGCCGGAAGCGCAGGAAGTTTCGGTAAAGCCTGCTTCTTTGCAGGCGCGGGGACGGTCTTCGACACATTTTGCAAAATAGGCGGAGTTATAGGGGCATTGTCCGGAAGGATAAGCGGGGAGGGAACATGAAGTGACGGAATATCCCTCGTTTCCGCATTGTTGCACGGTATCGACTTTATAGCCGTCGTCTCCGCCCATGGATCCGAAGCCGGCGTCGCCGCAGTTTTCGGCGCCGAGGAAACAGACGGCGGCGGTCTTA
>ENA-UOJD01000365-UOJD01000365.1-human-gut-metagenome-genome-assembly--contig:-P48-NODE-365-length-68172-cov-18.274263_pt1 | contig 68172 bp, 56 predicted proteins | sample MGYA00242342_ERZ723889 | MGnify/ENA metagenome assembly ERZ723889 | reverse complement strand
ACATCATTAATGTCAGTTATATTAACAAGTCACCAATGTATCTGTTAAGCCAATCACTATTTATACATTCACGAATGATTGCCAGCCACTTTTCCGCCTTCAGTCTCTGCTTGGGCGTTAAATCCTCTAATTTCATCTAATCATCTCCAATCATTTTATAGAGTTTTTAGACTGTACTCTAGAAACTCTAATTTTCTATATAATTGTCGATTTTTTTGAAATGATTTTCAATCCATCATATTACTTGGCGCTTACTTTATAATTGAGTATTTTAATCATAGTGTTTAATTTAGCTGCCACCGAAATAACATTGTTGATATCAGATTTATAAGGAGTATCAAAAACTCCCCATACACAATCTCCATTAATATTTATTTCTTTACAATCAGTTTCTGCATTCATAATAGCAACGCACTCTGATAAAAATGCTCTATACATTTTCGCCAATGTTGGTCTTTTATGCTCATTTGTCATATCAGATGACCCAACAATATCAATAAAAATTGCAGTAACATAAACATAATAACCATTTTTAAATGTCAAATCACTTCTCATGGGAATGTTGTCTTTATCACAGTAATCATTGTCACTTGCATTTAAAATTTCATCCATTCTCTCTGAACTTTTATCTAAGTCATAAGGCATTGTATGATTTGATTCCATTACTTTCCTCCCCCCTTTATATCAACTGAAATATCATACACACAAACCACAGAATAACTGTTAGTAATAGAAATTTTATTCCCATGTTATACCATTTTGCTTTTAGACTACATATTTTCGAATTTGTATGTATCTGTTCTTCTAAATCATCTATCATTTCTTTTTCGTCCATATCTTTTACGGCATTCTTATAATTCTCCAATGTCATATTTCCAATAGAGCCGAAGAAAAAAATAGATGGTGCATTATTAAGATTTTTCACTCTTGCAATAATAGATAACATAAAGCACAAAATAGAAATAAAGCTTGATAAATATAGCAGTGCAACCAGAATGGCTGCTATAATTTCTCCGCCAGATAGTTCTGCCAGTTTTGATACCTCTGTTATTCTTTCAAACGCACTGGGCATGCCCTTTTCAAATATAACACCTATTAAAACTCCTGCTAATGCTAATGCAAATGAAACCTTGGTATCCATATTTCCTATCCATGTATTTATGATACCCAGTGTTTCATAAGCATCTTCTTTTTTAAACGCTCTATTTTCCTGCTGTTGATTATCATTCTGTGCCATAATTTAAAATCCCCTAATTTTCTTTATTATTTGCAAATAGTCTTCAAAGCCTTTTCTTCTTTCATACTTTATTCTATGATTTGCTAGTGCTCTTTCTATTTCGTTATAAAGCTTATACAAAATATGTTTCTCATTTGCCCAATTTAGCGTTGCAATTTCTAGGTCTACCCAATAATCTGATAATTCTGCCATAACAAGCATTACATCAAATGCTTTAGAATATTCTTGAAAGTAATCATAAACTCCTATCAAATAGCAACCCAAATCTAATGACACTTCTTTTGAAGTTTTCCCTAGCAATCTCCCTAATTCATATTCCTTATCTATCATCGAAATCAAATCCTTTTTCCCCACCTTATCCATGTACTGATATTCATGGTAATGCACTTTAGAAAGAATGTTCTTAATTTCTATATAATATTCTTCTCGTATTTCTTGTAATTCTTTTTCAGCAGCATCTCTTTCGTCAAAAGCCCTTAATTTTGCTACATTTTCATTATTATATTTATCTTTGTAATCCTGATTTTCTCTTTTAAGTTTATCCTCTAATACAGCAAGTTGCTTTTCTCTTTGCATAAGTTTATCTTGCAATCTCTCGATTTCTCTTATGCCATCCGCCAATCCTCCAAATGTATCTGATTCTACAGTTGTGTCTTCTTCTATTTTAATTGGTTTTTCTAAATCCTCTGAAAACTCCAAATAATAATCCCTAGTCACATAGCCTTGAAATAACTTCATTCCTTTATATTTTGCTGATTTTACAAAAACTTCCCTATACTCATCTGACATTTGCTTGAAAACATTATCTGAAATAAATATTTCTCCCCCAGATGCTATGTCTGAATATTTGCTTGCATAATTTGTTGTATTACCAACCCATACACAATCTACTTCGTTCTCTCTATTTTCATCACTTTCCAGACCATACATACCAACCTGAGTTACAAGAACCTTTCCATAATCAATTCCAATACCACATTCAATAACTTTCCCATTAACATTAGTTTTCAAATGTTTATTCAAGCTATAATCAATTACAGTCTGCAAACTTCTTGCCGTATTAATTGCTTTATCTGCTGCACTGTCCACGATATTCCCGTTTTCATCAGCAGAATCAATAAATACACCCATAATTCTGTCACCCAAAAATTGTCTTGTAACTCCTCCATTTTTTCTAACACAATCAACTGCCATTCTCATAAATGAGCGATATATTTTAACCATACTTTTTGCTTGGCTATTTTCCGTTAAGTATGTTGACTTACGAATATCAATAAATAGTATGGCTGCCATGATAGAGTAGGTTCTATTATTATCTTCTAATTGCTCTATTGTTGGAGGTAATTCTGAATCTATTTCTATTTGCTCAACAGTCTGTTCCGTTATTTTTTTAATCCTTAAATCTACTTTTTCAAAATCATTTTTAGAAAATCCCATATCTACTTTACAAATCTCCCCTATAATATCAAAATAGCGTTTTAACCAAATATATTATATAGCCATCTTATTTTTTTTGATAGTTCGAAAAATCTAGAAAATCCTATAGCCGTCCATTCGACGGATGAACAAACGGCTATGAAATAATATGCAATATTTAGATAACTTCAATATATTCCAAATTATTCTTTATAGTTTCCACTTTTTTCGCTGTCGGATGTTTCCTCGGCTGTTTCAATCTTTCCACCGCATTAGGAGCATCATGCATCGAAAATTCTAAATTTCTTATTACCTCTGCAATATTTGCAATATGTTCTTTGAAGCCATAATTGCTTCTATGTACTCCTTAATCATTTTGTAGGTAACTCGCTAAACCACATGTCAACGGATTCTGTTTATAAACTTCATTTGCAGTTTCTGAATTTCGATAAACAACAACTTTCATTTCTTTTGACATAGATACTATAAAGTTCCTTCTTTAGTTTCATTATTATAAATACGCACAAATTCCTTATATTCACTCGAATCTTTAGACATAGGTGCTTTGATTACTGTATTTTCATAAAGCGCAAAATCCGTATGAATAATATTTTTACTCTTATCCCATACATTCAATCCTGCAATCTTTATTTCAGCATTTTTAAACTCATTTTGAATCGCATCCACCACTTGTTTCATTGAATGCCCTGTATCCACAGAATCATCTACAACTAAAATACGATCAAAAGATTGTCCCTTTAATTTTTCTAAGCTTTCATGAAAATGAATCTTTCTTTCCGTATTCTTATCATGTGTATTTGATTTTAATTCCATACTTATCAAGAAATTACGTATAAAATTAGGCATTAAAGAAATAATAGGACCCACAATCTCCTTTAATTTATTTCCCTCGCGTGTTGCACTAATTCCTACCATTGGCACTTCAAAGACTTCACTCATCTCCTTACCAATCAAGTATCCAGCTCTAGCTACATAAATCACTAAATCAGGGCAATATGTTTTCTTTAATTCTCTAGCCCAACTATTACATTCACTTTCTAATTTTTCTATTGATAACTCTGTATATTTCATTGAAGTTCCCCTTTACAATCATTTTTATTAATTTAACGACTTTAGTCACTTTATGAGCCAACTTTATACAAGGCTTGGTATGGAAAGTACAACTTTTAATAACATCCCTAAATTCAGAACTATTCAATGGTACACTCTTAACTTCCATGTAGTTTCTACCTATTTCCATTAAAGTATGTGCATCTGAACCGACTACTTTTACTAAGCCATACTTATTGGCAATCCTGGTTTGTTGAATACCATAATTTTCATCCACATTTCTACCATTATAACATTCCATACAATCAATACGATAAGAATTACTAGAAATACAATCCTCACACAATACTGTTTTAGCTCTTTTCTCATCATAAGGATGTGGTACATAGACTACACCACCCTGACCTATAATACGGTCTATTGTTTCATCACAAGATAAACCAGCTGGTATTTCTTCATTTAAATAAAGTCCAATAATTTCTCCTGATGAAGTCATAATTTCTTCACCAACAATCACAAAGACCTCATTCTTTCTTTTTTCACAATATTCCTTAAACTTTAATGCACCCAAGATATTATTATGTTCACAAATCGCAATCGCATCAATATGACACAAACGACACTTCATATACAACAAGGAATGCAGAAGTAGACTGTCTTTTGAATATCTTGTATGGCAATGTGTTTCTAAACGAATCATAAACTACTCCTTTACATATTGATTAACTAACTAATAAACACTTCTAATATTTTCTACGGATAGTTCTTTTTCTGTCAACATTTTTATGTCTTTATGATAAATTTCTGTACTTATTAAAGGTTGATCCAAAATAAATAAACCAACGACTTCCCATTCAACATCTTCAAGATTATACTGTATTTTAAAATCTTCAACATGATTACTACACCAATCAACACGACGGCTATGCTTATCATAAAAACATCTTTTCTTTTTCGTATTCTCAAACATTTTCTTATATTCTAAATACATTTCATATGGATTTCTTGATACATTAAATTCTTTGACTTCACCCGCAATAATTTTATAATGTTGTTTATCAATAATCAAAACATCTATATCACCTAATGGATTTTTATTTTCAGTTATTTTATTTCTATTTACTTTACTTACATTGGAGTATACATCAAATGCATTAAAACTTTTTAATTTTCGAAAAACTAGTTCATTAAATTCAGCACCTCTAACGTTACTAATTTCACCAATAAGTGATTTCATTTCATTAGATTTTGTCTTTAATTTACCATTATCTATTAGGTCCAATACAAATAGAATCATATGACTTAATTGACGATTACCCCAAATCATTTCATCATCACGAATAAGTATAGGGCGTCTAACAAAAGATAATTCTCTATTGAATCTCCAAGGATACACATCCTCATCTTTATATGGCTTCGGTGCAGGGAGATACGTTTCCCTTTGTTTTAAAGAGATAGATTCAAGTATTAATATGATTCTATCCTTATTTAATTCTAAATAATTTGTAGTTAAGTATTCTATGATTTCGTTAATTTTTGCCACAAAAACCGTATCGCCATTTAACGTTTTACTATATTCATTTAAACCTTCCACAAACTCAACAAGATGTTTTAAAGTATATCCATATTCTTTTTCAAACACAACATCGATATCATTTAAATAATTTTTACGTTCAACCCATTGAATTGCATCTTTATAGGTTGAGGCAGATAACAATTGATTTTTTCTGACAGTCTGATTCACAGTATACATATGTTCAAATTCACCATGTTTCAAACCCACACGATGCGATTTTAAAATTTCAACTGGTGTATCAAATATCTTATAGTAGAATAAATCATTTTTATAAGACCAATCAATAATCAAGAAGCAAATTGCCAATAAACGTTCATATTGCCCTTCTCCAATGAGAATATTCCCCTTTGGAGGAATCGCTGCAACATATTCAACAAGAAATTTTAATGCGACAGAAGTTTTATTGTTAGTATTAATTTTCTCTAAAATATATTCTTCCCTTTCAGGATAACAAGCGATATCTTGTGCATATCTTTGATGATATAACACATTTTTATATAAAAGCTTTTCTAAATCATCATAGAATATTTCTAGAAGATTCTTTGAATCTAATACCCTTACTTCATCCTGTAGTTTTTTAAACAAAATATCAACTACAGCATGCATAAGATCTGATTTTTGTTTACTGTCATGGACAACACCAATATCCCATTTACCCGAACGTATTAATTCTTCTCCTATTTCACCAAGTAACATATCTTCATCTTCACCATGTACAAAATGATTGTCTTGATTTAAAGCTGGCTTAAAGCATGGATTATTTTCATAATTCAAAAAATGAAATTTCTTTCGCATAGGATTTATAAACAATGGTTCTATATTTAAGTCTAATTTATTATTTCCACTAATCATTTTATTTAAATGCTTGATAACAATTTGCATAAATTCTTTTTCTCTTGAATTGTCATTACATTTTAAATATTGAAAAGATTCAGGTGAAACCCATAATTCCAACACTGGAAATGCATCACAAATTTCTAATGTTTCTTTCAATGAACGTATGTCTTTGTCGAACAATTGATATTGATCTGACTCATCCGTCAACACAACTTGAATCTCATAAGTTCTTTTAAAACACTTGATTTGATTTAAAACAAACCTACATTCAGAAAGCCAATATGAAAGCATATCTAATAGCATATAATATAAATTTAGTTGTTTTCCATCCTTAATATCTTTTGCTTTTATCCATAAATTAAAACAATCAAACATCAAATAATAACAAATTTCATGTCGATACACACAATTTGGTTCAATATAAATCTGTCTAATATCATCCTCAAGAACAACTTCTGCAAAAGTATTATTATTCGTACCTTCAACACATCTTTTATCTTCCTTTTTAATAGCACGGATAATATAATCAATGGAATCTCCTAGAGTAAAAATAGTTGTAACTTCACCAGCCGATATAACATCACTCATATAGAAAGAATGATTTTCCCGATACAACTCAATCAAATTCAATTCACTCACTAGACCCGTATCAATTGTATTTAATTTACTTTTTGCCATTAAATATCTTGGTATAAACATAGTCGTATTTTTTTCATTTATACTGATACACATCAATTCAAATGGATTAACTGATAATGGTGAATAAGAATAAGCATTTATATTAAATCCAAAAGATAAAGATCTTCCAATGGAATTTGTAATCACTGTAACAAATACATCATCTTTTTTTATTCCAAACTCTTCTATCTTAGAAAGAAGATATGATAATCGATCACTAATGGTTTCATTATCAACAGTAAAACCCTTTGAATGTAATGTAGATGCAGTATAATCCTTACCGTAGTCATACACATACATCACAATCATAAGCTGATTATTATGAACACTTGCGATATATTCCTTATATCCTACACAACTAAACAATTCAATATCCATTTGAGATTCAAGTATTTTTTTATGTCCTAAATTCGACAAATAATGCTTACACTCATTAAAAATATGCTGATTATAATTTTCCATTACAACTTCATATATTCCATATTTTTTAGCTATAGTCAAAATCCAATATACTAAAGCCGTTGGTAATAATCCAGCATTTAAAAGAATGTATTGATCTAATTCTTCATTGTATAAGAATGGACACGTATAAAATGACTTATTATCTGAATCACTTTCAAATTCAACTCCAAATTCAATTGTAACAAGATCCAATAAATACTTATTATAATGAAAATACTTTCTAAAAGTATCACCATCTAAAACAACTAACTCAGAATAATGATTTAATACTTCAGAAGAAGGTATAATTATGTCCTTTCTTTCATCTTCTTCATGATTGTTATCTATATCTTTAATAGAACAAACAATATCTTCTGAAATATGAAGTATTGTATAAATCAATATATATATTTCGTCTAAAAATTCTTTTGGATAAGAATTAACACCGACAAATAAACTAGATATCATTTGTTGAAGATTATATGCCGGGGTCTGATCAATTCCATTTAAAACTCTATAATTACCATAAAACATTACATTTTGTGCAAACATATTTTCAGGTGGATCAATCGTATGTTTTAAGCTCGTGTTAGAAATTCCATTAATAATTCTGCGAAATTTTCCTTGACTAATCTTATATTTAGAATCGAAACAATCTAAAGATTGATGTAACAATCCATCTAAATATGTATCTAGTAAAAGTGATTTTGATTGATTTTGATGCAATAAATTTAATGCCGAAACTCTAGAAATCAAATTAAACACATCATATTTTTTCGACTCTTCAATCAATTCTAAAAACTTACCATCTGAAGCAGTCATGTCAAAAAATTTATCAACCATTTCTTCTAAAGAAAACGAATCCATTAGTTACCTCTCCATTAATATATTCATTACATCAATTTTACCATACCAACACAAAATAAAAAAACCTTCCATTTTATTTCTGGAAGGTAGTATGTTTATCCTAAAATTGTAGATATTACAGTAAATGTAGCTGCATCTACAACTGCTGTAGTAGTAACATCATTTAACACAAATGTGACTGTATATTGGTTTGTATTTGAATCTAAAGAACAAGTAATATTAGATACATCATCTTGTACTAATCCAGAATTTGCCAATGCTGAATTAATAGCTTGTTGTTGATTTTCATCAAATGAAGTTGAAGAAGATTTTTCTTCTTTTTTTGTAGTTTCTTCCTTAACTGGTTCTTCAACTTTTTCCGTTTCAGTAGTCTCTTCTTTAGCTCCACGCTTAAAACTACGTTCTTTTATAATACCATCTTTACCAATCTTATATTCATAAGATCCACCATTCGTATTAAATGAAACAATATATGAACCTTTTTGTTCTTTGATTGATACATTTTCACATTCACTTTTTGTGGCATTCGCATCATCTCTAGCTACTTCTAAAATATCATCTTTTGTGATTTCAAAGCCTGACTTACTACAGCCTGTTAGAAGTAGAGCAAAAGCTGTAAGGAATATTAAACTATTTCTTTTTACCATCATCGTCTCCTCCATAACCATATCCATATCCGTAGCCATAATGGCTTTCATCACTCATATCCACTTTATTTAATACAACACCAATTACGTGTCCACCATTACGTTTTAAGTCATTGATAGCTGTTTTAACTCTACGTTTATCTGAAGATTTCGCATCCACTACATATAATACGCCATCACTCACATTACTCAATGGAATTGTATCACTAGCTACAGCCATTGGTGGTGAGTCTATAATAATATATCCAAATTCTTTACGAGCTTGTTCTAAGAAGCGTCCCATTCTTTTAGAGCCTAATACTTCACTAGGATTTGGTACTCTATGACCTGCCGTAATTACAGTCAATGTTTGACCACCATCATATTGCACTTGTTGAACACCTTCATAAGAATTGATACTAAGTCCTTCTTGAAATTCAGAAATAATATTTGTAAGTCCTGAACGATTTGAAATATGCAACGTTTTATGAACCGACGCATTTCTTAAATCACAATCAATTAATAATACATTTTTATATTTTGCTGCCATAATACGAGCCAAGTTACAAGCAATCGTACTCTTTCCTTCATTTGGAACTGTACTTACACAAGTAATAACCTGCATAGCCTCATCCATTTGACTAAACTCAATATTTGTACGCAACCCACGATAAATCTCATCTACATCAAACTGATTTCTCTTTTTCTTTGCCATTTCTATCTCCTAAAGAAACTAAAACGCTTCTTTTTCTTTACAACCTCAATATTTAATATATCCATATCACTCAAGATACGCTTAGGATTTTCATAAAATAATATATCCGCATTCTCACTACCAATACGCTTACTTACTACAGAATACGCATCACTCAATTTAGAAATACGATGCCCACTTGCTCTATGTGTATCTGTACCAATCACATCACAATATCCATCATCTAATAAAGATAAAGCATTTGATTGAATTGTCTTTCCATGCATTCCAAGAATAGAAGTACGATTGATCTGTAATACACAACCCATATCAATCCAATTATCAATAATTGAATAATCAAGTCCTGAATGAAAATAACGTTCAATATGCGCAATCACAGGAACAAAACCCTTTACCTTCAATTCATACAAGCAATCATCTCTATAATCAATGGAATGAATGTCACGAAGAACATTATATTCCACAAGCATATAACGAGATCCATTGAGTGTAGGATATAAATCTAAATCCAATCCATCAATGAATTCACTATTCATCATGACTTCTCCACCACAATAAATAGGAATCGGACTCATTTCCTTTAATTCCATTTGACGAGAAACAATCTCATTATAAATAGAAACATCCAATTGACCTGGAATAAAGTGTGGTGTACTACATATTCCTACAAAGCCATCAGCCTTAGCAGATTCTAACGAACTTTGAGCATCCTCAATAGATGGCATACCATCATCAATACCCCAAGCGATATGTGAGTGAATATCTATAAACTTAGCCATTATAATTCAGGAATCTCGCAGAAAACAGGAATACCCAAATATTTTTCTGCCTCTTCTTTCGTACGCAAACGATTATCAAACAAGAATCTTAATACCGCATAACCACAACCTAATACAAAACCTACCATTGTAGCTAATAATGTATTTTTCTTAATATTAGGTCCACTAGGAACATAAGACAACTTAGCCTTATCCACAACCTCAATATTACGAACGTTCAAGTTTTTCTGCATAACCTTAGTAAAAGTACTTACCGTATCATTTGCGATATTCTTAGACAACTTAGGATCTGTAGTTGTAGCAGTAACGGTAATAATTTCTGTATTCGATTCATTACTAACACTAACAAGCTTTTTAACACTATCAGCACTTTCTAATCCAACATCTTTAGCTACCTCAGACATAATGTTATTCTGCGTTAATAAATTAACAGCATTCGTAACCAACTTACTATTGGCCATCTGTGAATTATAATCCAAAGATCCACTCTCACTAATTTGTGGAGTTAAATAAATCGATGTACTAGCCGTATATGTTGGAGCAATCAATAATTTAGTTCCAAAGAAACCACCGACTCCAAACAATATACATAATACGATAATCAATTTAATATATTTCAAAACCGCACGAAATAATTCTAATAAATCAATCTCTTCCATTTCATTTAGATCATTACTAGGCATACGATCTAATCTACTCTTTGCCATAAAAGCCCTCCCTTTTCATCATAAGACATACTTATTAAATATAACATAATTAAAAATGAGTTTCATTAATTCACAAGAAAAAAAGCTAAAAAATTCAATTTTTTAGCTTTTATTTAACATAAGTTAATCTCTTCTAAACAAATCACGAGTATACACTTTATCTTGTACATCATCTAAGCAACTATCATAACGATTGGCGATAATTGCTTGACTCAAAGATTTGAATTCTTTTAAATCATTTACTACCTTACTACCATAGAATGTTTCTCCATCTTTTAAAGTAGGCTCATAAATAATAACTTTAGCACCCTTAGCCTTAATACGCTTCATAACACCTTGAATTGAGCTTTGTCTAAAGTTATCACTATTTGATTTCATTGTTAAACGATAAACACCAATAACTACTTCACGCTCTTCATTTTCAGAATATGTGTTATTATCTTCATATCCATAATAACCAGCCATATTCAATACTCGATCCGCAATAAAGTCCTTACGAGTACGATTAGACTCAACAATGGCTTCAATTAAGTTTTCAGGCACATCCTGATAGTTAGCCAATAATTGTTTTGTATCTTTAGGTAAACAATAACCACCATATCCAAATGAAGGATTATTGTAGTGAGAACCAATTCTAGGATCTAAACAAACACCATTAATAATGTCTTGAGTATTTAATCCTTTCATTTCAGCATATGTATCTAGTTCATTAAAATAAGATACACGCAAAGCTAAATATGTATTTGCGAATAATTTAACAGCCTCAGCTTCAGTAAAGCCCATAAACAAAGTATCAATATTTTCTTTAATAGCACCTTCTTGAAGTAAAGATGCAAATTCATGACTCTTTTCAACTAATCTAGAATCATTTACATCTGTACTAACAATAATTCTTGAAGGATATAAGTTATCATATAAAGCCTTAGACTCTCTTAAAAATTCAGGACTAAAAATAATATTTTTAGTATTAAATTTCTTTCTAACACTCTCCGTAAATCCAACTGGAATTGTTGACTTAATTACCATAATAGCTGAAGGATTATACTTTAATACTAACTCAATAACACTCTCTACCGCACTTGTGTCAAAGAAATTCTTCTTACTATCATAGTTAGTTGGTGCTGCAATAACTACAAAATCAGCATCAGAGTAAGCATACTCTGCATCTAAAGTAGCTTCCAAGTTCAAATCCTTCTCTGCCAAATACTTCTCAATATAATCATCCTGAATAGGAGATTTTCTAGAATTAATTAAATCAACCTTCTCCTTAATAATATCTACTGCCTTTACCTCATTATGTTGAGATAATAAACAAGCAATACTCAATCCTACATACCCTGTTCCTGCAACTGCTATTTTCATAAAACATCATCCTTCCTTTAAATAAACAGCATATTAAAAAGGACATCACACGTCCTCTTTTTTTCAAGTACATAATTTTTTTATTTACTTCAAATTTAAATACTTCAACATTAATTCACATTGAACCTATTCTTTATACGACTTGCTCAACAATAAAAAATAATACACATCTTTTAATTAATAAAATTTATGGAACCAAAATATTATCTATGGAATCAGAATAAACCGCAATTTCATTTTCAACTCTCTTTGAACCCGCACTATATTGTATATTAAATATTTCAGTTTTACAATCGCTATATAACTCTTTAATTAAATCCGTATTATCATAAGTTACAAACCATTTATTTTTTAATTTTTTAATTTTTTTACTAAGTGATACATGATCTTCTTTAGTAAAAGAATTTTTATAAAGTTGATACCCTTTATCAACATATGGCGGATCTAAATATATAAATAAATTATCATAGTTCATATCAATATATTCTATAAATTCCTCTGCATTTAAATTTGTTACATCTATTCTATTTCTATTGAACTAACACACTCTAACGAGTGTGGGCTTTTTTTTAATATAGCCTAGTTCTTCTCCTGTTTCTTATTCTATCATAGTTTTGTCTTTATTTTTGAAAGGATGTGTTGTTATGAATAAAGATGAAGCTTTAAACAAATAAAATTCATTTCATTTTTATTGAATATAAACTGATCCATTCGACCAATTTACATTCAATAAAAAGAAGAACTAGTCTTCTTTCATATAAAACTCTTTATACCACTCTGCAAACTTTCTTAAGCCTTCTCTTAATGGAGTATGAGGCTTAAATCCAAAGTCTCTTTCTAAAGCACTTGTATCCGCATATGTTACTGGCACATCCCCTGGTTGCATAGCCACTAATTCTTTATGAGCTTCAAAATCATAATCTTCAGGTAATACACCAGCTCTTACTAATTCTTCAGAAAGAATCTGGACAAAGTCTAATAAGTTTTCTGGATTACTATTACCAATATTGTAGATAGCATATGGAGGAATAGGAAGACCATCTTCACCATTCTTCTTTTCTGGAGCTTTATTCATAACTCGAATAACACCTTCTACAATATCATCTACATATGTAAAGTCACGTTTACAATTACCGTAATTAAAAATCTTAATCGTATCCCCATTCACTAGTTTATTTGTAAATCCAAAATGAGCCATGTCTGGACGTCCAGCAGGACCATATACAATAAAGAATCTTAGTCCAGTACTAGGAATATTGTATAGCTTAGAATATGCATGAGCCATTAACTCATTACTCTTCTTAGTAGCTGCATATAAACTAACAGGGTTATCCACCTTATCATCCGTACTGTAAGGAACCTTTTTATTCGATCCGTATACACTACTACTAGAAGCATATACTAAGTGTTCTACAGGATAATTTCTACAAGCCTCTAAAATGTTATAGAATCCTAACATATTACTTTCAATATAAGCATCTGGATTCGTAATAGAATAATGAACACCAGTCTATACTGCAAAAGTGACAACAACTGCCAGCTTGTGGGTTTCATAGATGTCATCAATCAAAGTACGGTCAGCAATGGAGCCTTTAATAAAGATCTAAGTAGAGTCAGAATCTTTCAAATCGGATTCAATATGCAGACGATACTCTTCGATAGATACATCACAGTAGTCATCCATATTATCTATACCAATAATAGTGAACGAACTCTGCATAGGTATCAGCTTCAGGGCTAAGTTTGAACTGATGAAGCCATGGTACAGATACCAGAATGGTTTTGTTTTTTAATGATAGTTAATATTTAACATTATAGTTTCTCTGCTTCCTTTATTGTTGTTGCTGTATTTTATTAATAAAATTGATTACTTCTTTGAACATGGTAACGCTATTGATAACTTTTCCTAAATCCAAATAGCTTTTGTTATCTTTTTCATCTCGAATCATTGTTTCAGATATTATACCAACAAATAAGAGACGATTTCCTATCACAATGCCATCCTTTGTTGGATATGAACTTTGATTATATATAAAAACTGGGCTTCCACTTGATCCTGGAAAAACACCTGCATCGATCAAAAAAATTTCTTCTCCCTTAAAATTATTCCATATGGGAGTAGCAGTTATTCCTTGTCTCATAATTGGTAATTTATTTATATTATCATACAATCCACTAGGATATCCAATGAAAGTAATATCTTCTATCGCTGCAAATTCATTTAATTGTTCTACTGTAGGTATCATATTTTGATTAACAGTTCTATAAAATATTTCGATGCCCTTTTGGCGAAAATCATTTAATGTTTCAGCTAGTGGCACAGCTATTAAATCTAACTCACCCAACTTATTTCCATTAATGATGTCTTTATCGAATTGCACCCTAATACTTTGCTCAGATGGCTTATTTTTTTTACTAATATGCATTTCAAAAAATCCTGCTATAGCAGTATTCAATACATGATAATTCGTAATTAACAAAGGAATTGATTTATTATTCTCCTCCAAAACCGAAAAAATAAAACCTGTACCAGATGATTGTCTCCCATCACTCATCAGAGTATAAATAGGAACTGTTGTATATAATAATTGTGTAGAAATATCATTAATATTCATCTACATGTCCTCCGTCTCTTCTATATTTGGTATGTATTCTTCTATCGTTTCAACTAAAGAAATTACACTTTTATTGTTGTTAAATCTGCAAAAATAATATGCAACACCAAAGCCAATTCCTCCAATAGGACATATAGAATAAAACAGTACACTAAGAAATTTCAATTCATATGGAAATTCAGAAATCAAAGCACTAAAGAAAGCACCCAGTAAAAGTGTTGCTATTCCAAGCCATAATTCTGAAAAATTAAACATGCTCTTTTTCGCCTTTTCACATTCTAATTTAATGTGTTTTAGCGAAGAAACTTTCAACGCAATACTTTTCTCATCCGGTGGCAATACAACATCATGTGTACGTTCATACTGTAATGTTTTATTGTTTTCGTTGTTAATAATATTTTCTGCATTTTCCACTAATACATTAGTACAAGCAATCATTAGTTCATCTGTGTCCATTTTTTAAATCCCCTTATCATTCTATTGTTTATTACATGTTTACAACTTCTCTAGTTTCTCTCTCACAACCTTATACACCACATACCTAATCAGACATACGATATCATTATGCAGTATGTCATCAAATTCAAAGAGTCCTCTTTTTTTAAAATAACTGTAAAACTTCTATCATTAATAAGATCATAACTCCTGTGATAACCACATGTCTCTTTCGTATATAAAAGCTGTCAGCCAATAACACTCCTAGCAGCATCACCAACAATAAATTCAAGGCTTAACTAGCAATTTGGTGATATTGTTATAATCCTGCTTTTTATCACTTATGCGAACAACCATTCGTTTTTCAAATCCTTTAAACGAGTAATCTTATAGATGTTTTTCAATCTAAGCAGTACATTCTGTAGCTTTTCTGTATTATCCATTCTTTGCGTTTCTCTTTGCATGATAAAAAGAGCATTGTATCGATTTATATATTTTGATGCTACCCCTTTATATTTTTGCAGCCTTTCTTCAATCAATTTGTGGAAACTGTTCACTGTATTTAAATGATTGAACTTATCATAAGACTCATGACTGATTAACACTTTCTTTGTACAGTTCTTACTTTCTAAAAGTTCGTTGTAACTGTTAGAACCATCTAGCATTACAAAAGATTTTGATTCAAGACTTTCACCAAACCTTAATAAATCTATGGATGAAGGCTTGCCATAATTTAACGTTCTGGCAATTGTATGACCAAATCTCTGTATTGCAGTGATGATACACACCTGCTGATTAGATAATCCTCTTTTTGTAGCAGGTGTTCCACGATGTTTAGGTTCTACTCCATCAATCTTAGTTCCTTAATGATTGTATGGAGTATACTTTTCAACCATCTCAACTTCATTACCTACTGTGTATGGGACATTCCTCAGTACCTAGAATAACCAATAGTTTATGACGCATATTAAAAACATTACGTTCATTCGCATTGATTTTAGCAGCTGTTTCTTTAAGAGATACACCATTCAATGTATCCAAGATAAGCTCATTCCATTTGGATTGGTCTTGATGAGAATAAAAAGCAAGCTGACCGCGGTCCACAACAAAGCGTTTTCCGCATTCTTTACAACGAAGCATTTGCTTACCAGAATTGGCAAAACCACTCTTAACCAAACGAGGATGATAACATCCGCATTTAGGACAGTATTCAAAATGATACGTATTCATTTTATTGTTTGTATCTAGGTAATCAGTGATTTCACGATCAATCTTTTCGATTTGAAAAGATTGTAAAGCAGCGATAGTATCTTGGTTTAAATATTTTGAAATTCTTATCAAAAGAGTATTCTCTCTTTCGTTTACACCTATACAATAAAACTTAAGCTAACACCAGTGATGTCGATTATATTTACAAATCACTGATGTATTTAATAACAATTATTTTTATAAGTTGGCTATAATTTTTAGTTATAATATCAACCAAAGTCAAATTCTATATATAAACTTCTATTGTTTTTTTAACTTATTTAAAAAATATATATTAACTTGATTGAATGGAGTTTTAGCATCATGATAATATCCATCATTTAGTACATACAATTTATTATCAATGATTGTTATTCCTTCAATTGCATAAGAATCTTTTAATACATATAAAGGTTTAACAACACTTGTTTTTAAATTAACAGTGTAAATATAACTATCTCCGTTATAGTCCGAACCTGCAGAAAAATAAATCAAATCATTTTGTTCATCTAAAAATAATTGATCTTGTCCTTTTACACGTATTTTAATCATTTTGAGTATTTCACCATCATATGAGCAATTCAATAAAGAATCCTTTGTCAAAATCCAAAGTGTGTTGCTCCGTTTATCATTTGCAATACCTGATGGTTCCTTTATATCAAAATTCTCTATTTCATTTCCTTTTTTGTCTATATGGCGAACTTTATTTTCTCCATAAGAACATAACCAGATAGTTCCATCTATTGACTTAGTAACTCCTTGTATATCTCTCATATTCTCAAATTTTAAATAACAAGGTATATCTCTTTTGATAACAGAAAAATCCTTTTTGACTATTTCAATAGATGCCTGGAAAGTTTTATCGTTAGGTTTATATTTACCTGCATTTCCTATAAAAAAACATTCTTCTTCTTTATCCCAAAAAAGTCCTGTACATGTAAATCCTACATTATCATTTTTTTTGTCTGGCAATTTTAATATTTTATTTGCATATATTTTGTCACATTTCTCTAGTTCAATTTTTACTCTTATACGTGGTACAATTATAGATCCTACTGTTAAAAATATTATGAGAAAAAATAACATAAAAATTAATCGTTTTTTCTTCTTCATACTTTCTTTCCTTTTCTCAGTTCTGGTATCCATTTTTCTCTTGTTGCAACCAACGATACAAAAATCGTTAAAGCCAACAAATATCTAGTAACTGCATTTTTATATACAGCAACCATAGACAATGCCACAATACTCGTAACTATAAGTATTGTCATTTGCAATTTTGTATTAAAGTAATTGTTCATTTGTATCTCATTATCAATACATTCTTTTCTTGCTAATACAAAATATAAAATCATGACTATTAAATAGCTTACTAATGACGTATATCCACCAGCAACATATCCAAAAATCGGAATAAAAAACGCATTTAAAATTATATTACACACTGCTGCAAATACTGATGCAAACAAAATAAATTTTGTTTTTTTGTAATAAAACAAGACATTGACATATTGTTGATATATATACATAACAATAACACTAATTGCTAATGGTGGCATAACCCATATTGCCTGTAAATATTTTTTTCCTCCCAAAATCAAAATTATTTCTGGAGCCATCACAATTTCCGCAATAGCGCAAAAAGCAACAATAATTGTTCCGACTGTTATCAATTTACTTTTATCTTTCGATGAATCCTTTAACTTTAATTCCTTAAACAGCCATGCCTGTAAAGATAAATTCAACGCACCACTTATAACAAAGATGACCATAGCTGCACTATATGATACACTATATAATGCAGCATCTTCATAACCATCAATTTTTTGTATCATTAAACGATCCGAATGATTTAATAATATCATAGATAAGTAATATGGCATCAATGGCAAATTATATTTCAATGCATCTATTGCATAGTCTTTTTTCCATAATGTTGATGTACCTTTATAATTTGATATAAAAAACGGAATTGTAACTCCTAACTGGATTACTGTCCTTATAGCTATAACATAAAATATAGGATTATCTAAATTAAGAAAAACAGTTAATGCACCAACTATAGGTCCTATAAGACCATATACAATTATTGCAAATAACATTTTCTTATATTGGTTATCAACTCTTTGTCTTGATGACCACAATCCGAAACTAATAGTACCTATAAAAGAACATATCATCAGTATACTTAACGGAGTACTTATTCCAGTAATATAATTAATACCCTTGTGAAACATTAAATACATTAATGTCCAAATCACAATCAATACAATACTCAATGATTGCATAGTTGCTGTATATGTTGTCCTGTTTTCATCGTCCCTTACTAATCCTGCAACATAACCATTGCTGTATATTCTTAATGTTATAATAATCTCAAATATTTCTAGCCAGGACATAAATATACTATATATTCCATATTCCTTAGTAGCTAAGTAATGTGTCAGTATTATCATTACCAACCAAGGCGCAATTTTTTGCATTATATTTCCCACTGTATACCAAGACGCAGCTTTCATTTCTACTGACATATCTCTATATTTTTTTATGATTTTTTTAAAAAAAAGTTTCATATCTAACTCACTTCTATTGACTGATAAATCTTGCTATTCCCAAAAAAGAAAATAGCAATAAAAATAGTTGATAAATAATGAATCCATATACTCGATCCTGTCATTCCGATGCCTATATAACATAGCAACATAAAATACATAAATTTTTTACACTTTAAAGGTGCAATGTACTTTATCGTTCTTGCACGAATCAATGTAATTCCAAGAATAATGATAGTTCCCCATATTCCGAAAAATGTCAAGAATTGCAAAACGACATTATGTGCATAATAATATTCACCCGAAGTAATATATAGCGGAATACCAAATCCTCCTGGCAAACCGACTCTACCTCTTATATACTCTACACATGCCGTATAAATATAATCTCTATTGGTCAAGTATATCTCATTGCTTTTTATTTGATTTATCAACAAAGTAACACTTCGAGATTGCATTCCATATTGTGCTAGTTTTTGGCTTACCCAATATAAAATATCTATTAAATTATTTAGTAAAATATATGCTGATAATACCAATCCAACAATTATTATCAGTTTTTTCCATAACTTTATTTTACCTGAATATGTATATGCAAATAAAATCATGCACGCTGATATTAATGCAGACATACGTCCACCCAAAACAGCAGTCAAAAGAATATTAATAGCAACATTAAAATATAACCATTTTCTTTTTTCAATTCCCTGAAGTACCATGTAAGAACCAATAAATACATTTGGCACACATATACTTGTAAATATTGAATAATGCACTAGGCCTTGTTTAAGTAATACAACTGCAACTAATACCAATGGTAAATTTAATTTAGAAAATTTCCACCATTTTTCAATAAATATTTTTAAATTAAATATATTATTTGAAATACACAAACATGGAACTACTATGCCAACCAACGCTTGTATACCTTCTATAAATACATAATACTGATAATCAACTACTATATAATTAATGATTATCACAGAACAAAAAACAAACAAAAATGTAAGCACTCGTTTATTCATGCTCATTGTCGTTCCTATTGCTATCATCGCAAGCATCATATAAATTATATATTCTAATAACGATGAAATTTTAAAAGTGTTTTCTAAAATATTCATAAAGTATGGAACATAAACATATATCACCAATATAATTGCAAGTATTGTACTTTTCTGTTTTATATTTCTTTGTCCATTACCCATATCGCACCTTATTTCTTGCGTTTTCTTATAACTTTATTATATATTTCTTTCCAATCATATAATGCCGTTTTGAAAAATATAAACGGATACTTTCTTTCATAACTATTCTTTTTCTTTTCATCCCACACTTCATTGTTATCAGCTAATTTTTGTGAAAATGCATCTTTAACTTCTTTTGATAACCATTCTCTACCATCTTCACATACTCTGTTACGAATGTCAGCGTATGTTGGTGTTTCTAATTCTGGGACTACTCCCAAGGTTAAAAATGCATGACCATTATAACAATATGGCTGTCTACAATGTTTTCCCACCGGATTAAAGATTATTGGTTGTTCAGGATTTTTAAATATATTTTGATTACTAAGCTGTCCGTAACATGGTTTTGCAGCCCCAGTTCCTAAATCAACGTACAAAGTCCAAGCTCCCGCATAACAAAAATCCTCTATTTTTTTCTGAAAAATATCCAACTTAAAATCAAACATTGTAGAATCAAATTTTCTCCAAACAGACTCATACTCTTTTCTTGACATAGATGTCAAAATATCTTTTTTCTCTGTCAAATCATTTCGTCCTACTGTAATTTGACATGCTGCTCCTAGTTCTGATTTACAAAGATTTATAATCTCATCAATATCATCAATCAATCCATCATAAGGCATTAACTCAACGGTAAATGAACATCCCTTTTCCCACATCTTTTTCACATTTGAAAAGTATCTATCTATCCATCCTTTATTCTTTAACTCTGCATAGTGAAAAGAAAATTTGAATTCCAAATGTTCTAACAAATTTCTTGGAAACTCAGCAATTTCATCAAATCGACTTGTTAATGTTCCATTTGTTACAACCTCTAAAAAATGTCCTTGTAATAACAATTGGTAAATATATTGCGGCATTTCTTTCGGAATAAGAGTTTCTCCGCCTCCCGTTAGATTTATAATACAAGTGCCTCCTAGCCTCTCTTTTGAAAGACATTTGCCAACATGCTCTGGAGTATATAAAAATTTAGCTGCTCCTTTTTCATTTTCTTTCAATGCTGAAATATAACAATATTCACATTTAAGATTACAATTCTTAATCGGTACATTGATAACTAACAATCTTTTAATTTCCATACTTAATCCTTTCGTATTATGTCTGCCATTTTTTCAAAATAGTTTAGCAATTTTTTTCTATCATATTTTTTATGTTCCCATATAGTTGTTCTCTTTAATTTTTCTAGCACTTCACTTAACGAATTAGCTCTTGTAATCATATTTGTATCATCGAGCCAATCTGCTACTCCAAAAACTTTACCAGTTTTATTATTTAAAACAATACATGGAGTCCCGTTTAATACAGAAAATAGCATAGCATGTAAACGATCCGTTATAGTTATTTCCGCATTTTCAAAATTTTCCCATGACTTTTGCAACTCGTAAATTCTTTTTTTTAAAACAACTGGTGATTTAATAACAGTACTGACTTTTCGAATATTATAATGTTGTTTAATTTGATTATAAAATTCCTCTATATTTTCTTGTTCTGATTCACAATCTTCCCGAATACATACATTTATCACCTTTTCATATTTTGAACATGTTCCTTTTGTTTTAATATTTTTACCGTATAAAACCATATCGGGAACTAAATATACATCTGAATTTCCAGTAAATTCGAATTTTTGTTTTATAAAATCAAATGACTTTTTTTCTCTTGCAAATATATATAAATTACTATGTTTTTTAAATATATCCTTTGTAATTTTGTATTCTTTTTCTCCAATTTCATCTGAAGTATAGTAAATCGTTTGTGGAAGGATAATAATCTTGTTATTAGGATAGTTCTGCACAATTTCACGTATCACATATTCATTGTGTATCCATAAATTTCCCATCCATCCACCACCAGAAATTACAATTAAATCCTGTGCTGTTACTATACTTTTTATAAATCTTTTTTTCGTATGATACATGGGCATCAATATTTCATAATATTCATAATCTGGGAAAAAATCTTCAAAAAAATATTGTTCTTGAAGAGTAATCGCATGATCACCTAAATTACCATGCATAGGCGTACCAAATAAAAAAATCTTTTTATCATTATTTGATTTTAATTTCTTTAATGTGTGACGCCAACTAGGATAAGCAATTGATAGCTTAATTTGCTCTTTTAAAATATTCATTATATCCCTCCAAAAAATATTTAAAATTTTTTTCTCTTTTTAATATCAAGTCCCTAAGCAACACTAATAAACAAATAAACAGATTAAAATTTTTTCCATAAATAGCGCCTTTAGCTATTATTTGTTTATTATTGCTTCCATTCTCTTTCTTTTTATGGTAAACGGTGATTTTTGGAGTATAAAAAATAGAATTTTTTTCATAATTACTTACTAGAAAATCCACCTCTTCACCACATACAAATTCACTACCTAAACCCAACCGCTCATCAAATGTTTTATTTATCAATAAATCCTTCTTGAATGCAATTTCAATAGATGATTTTGACATTAGTTGTAATTTGCTTTTTACATATCCTTCTTTAGAACTGTAGTTTTTATACAAAATATTTTTTTCAGGATCAAATATTTGAGACAAAATAATTTTAGCCGATTTCTTGTTTTTAAATGTATTAGCAATAATTTCAAATGCATTTTCTGGATACCAACAATCATCATCAGATAATATTACTATCTCGCCTAACACCTGCTCTAAGCCTCTGTTTCTAGCTCGTGATAATCCTTTTTCGTTCATTATAATCTGCTTTGTATCTAGATTACTATACTTACAAAGTATATCTCTTACAATTTGATGATTATCTTGTGTTACAAAAATAACTTCAAAGTCATTATAAGACTGTTTATTTAGCGTTTCTAATAATCTTTCAATTTCCATTTCTCTTGTTCCTAGAGTTGGAACTAATACTGATATTTTCATATTTATTTCCCTACTTAATTTTCAACAATTTAATTACACACCAATACATAATATGAAATATACTTCTCGCTATACTAAGATGTTCTATATCTCTATATAAAATCCAATGATATTTGATAACTTTAAATTTATTACTTGAAATAGAATTCTGTCTTATTCTATATTTCATAAGTACCGAATTCATGCCATATATATATTTTTCTTTTTTCAACATTTGAAGCCACAAAGCATCGTCATTTCGTTTCCTAATATTAGGTACTTCAAATTTGCCCATCTTTTCTACATTGTACATTACTGTAGAATTTCCAACAGGGCAATCTAAAAGAACTCGATTATAATCAGCCTTCGATACCGTTTGTATTATTCTGTTTAATGAATTCCCATCTTCATCAATTTGTTCATATGCTGTACAAGTAAAAGAAAAACCATTTTGTTTCATAAATATTAATTGTTTTTTTAATTTGTCTTCTGGCCAAATATCATCTGAATCCAAAAATGCCATATATTCTCCTTTAGCTAATTCCATCGCTTTAGTTCTAGCAATAGCAGCTCCAGAATTATTTTCTAAACAAAAATATTTTATTCTATTATCTTCTTTTATAAACTTATCAACAATTTTTTTTGTATTATCCGTTGAACAATCATCTACGATTATCATTTCCCATTGTTTATAACTCTGCGCTCGAACAGATTCAATCGTATATTCTATAAATTTTGCACAATTATATGTCGGCGTAATAACTGATATCAATCCTTTTTCCATATCTATTCCTACCTCAACACCGCAAACACAGTTCTAAACATAGTTGCGATTTCTTTAAAAAAACTAAATTCTTTTATACTATTCAAGTTAAACTTCATCTTTTCTGGTAATACCTCATTAATATATACGCTATCCACATCATCTGCTTGATCTAGTAAATCAGCTTCATCTTTATATTCAATACTAGCTTCTGATGTAACTCCAGCAGGTAGTAATAGAGTTGCATACATTTCATTCGTATAACTCTTTACATAATGAACACTTTCTGGTCGTGTTCCCACAAATGTCATATCTCCTAAAAAGATATTGAACAATTGTGGTAATTCATCTAATCTACAATTTCTTAGTTTACTGCCAATCTTTGTGATTCTTGAATCATTTGATACGGTTACCTGTGTTCCAATCTGATCAGCATTTTTTACCATTGTCCTAAACTTAAAGATTCTAAATACTCTACCATACTGAGTGACTCTTTCTTGTCTATAGAAAACGCCACCCTTGGAATCTTTCACAATCAATATTGAAATAATCAATAAAATTGGAGAACAAAGAATAATCATGATCAGTGAAACTACAATATCAAACACTCTCTTTAAAAATAAACTTAATCTTTTTTTTTGTAATAAATCATAATAAGGACGAACTTCATCCGTTCGCATGTACTTAGGCAATTCATTCCAATTCTTAAGCATTAATTATTCACCTTATGAATCACATTACAATAGTTTTCAATAATATAATCCACTTCTTCATCTGTTAACTTCGTATACAAAGGAAGAGTGATCTCTTTTTCAAACTGTTTATATGCATTTGGATAATCTTTGATATCAAATCCTAAGTTTTTATAAGCAGTCATCATTGGAAGTGGTTTGTAATGAACATTTGTGGCAATACCTTGCTCTGCCATTTTAATAATGATTTCATTACGCTGTTCCAATGTAATATTAGGAATTCTTGTAATATACAAGTGTCCAGAAGATTGATGTTCATCCGTATAATGATTTAATACTTCAACACCCAATGGTTTAAATGCTGCATCATACTTTTGGATGATCTCTTTTCTTCTTTCTAACATTCCCTTATATCTTCTCATTTGTGCTAGTCCAATACCTGCAACAACATCTGTCATGTTACATTTATACCAAGGACCTACAATATCATATTCCCAAGCACCTAATTGAGTCTTAGCTAAGGCATCTTTAGATTGTCCGTGTAATGATAATAATTGATACTTTTTATAAATCACTTCATTATCAATACCTTTAATATCTTTCCATGTTACAGCTCCACCTTCGGCTGTAGTGAAGTTTTTAACTGCATGAAAACTAAAGTTAGAGAAATCTGCAATACTACCTACTGGTTTATTATGCCAAGTTGCACCAAACGCATGAGCAGCATCTGCCATAACAATTACTCTACCAATCGATTTTTGAATATCATTTGTAGGATTAAATAAATCCTTTTTCTTTTTTACAATAGAGAAAATTCTATCGTAGTCACATGGAACTCCCCCTAGATCCACAGGAATGATTACCTTGGTTCTTTCAGTAACCGCATTTTCTAATTTTTCATAATCCATTTCTAATGAGTCTTCTTGTGTATCAATTAGAACTAATTTAGCTCCAACATGACATACAACAGAAGCACTTGCCGTGTATGTATACGCACTAGTAATTACTTCATCACCAGGTCCTACCCCCAATAATCTCAATGTCATTTCAGCACAAGCTGTTTGTGAATTAAGACATACTGCTCGATTTACTCCACAAAGATCAGCCACTTCTTTTTCTAACTGCTTTGTTTTTGGCCCTGTAGTAATCCAACCAGATTTTAACGCTTCAGTAACCTCTTTAACTTCTTCTTCTGAAATATCTGGTGGTGAAAATGGTATATTCATCATAAACTCTTTATCCTCCCCTAAGCGACTTGCTTATTTATTTCTTCTGGTCTTCTAAATGTTGGTACAACACTTCTCAATGCTTCTCTTGCATCATTGTCATCTTCAGATTCAATTGCGTTTCTTAATACTTCAAGTTTTTCGTCAATTTCTTCTTTAGATAGTGGTGTATCCTTTTCAATGAAGATCAAGTCGTTATCTGTTTTTGTTAATGTTTGACTATTCATTAATAGTTCTTCATATAATTTTTCTCCAGGACGCAATCCTGTTTCTACAATTTCAATATCATGTGCTCCAGAAAGCTTGATCATGTTTTGTGCTAAATCTAAAATCTTTACTGGTTGACCCATGTCTAGTACAAATAATTCTCCATTATTTGCCATAGCCCCTGATTGTAATACCAATTGACTTGCTTCTGGAATAGTCATAAAGTAACGAATAATTCGTTTATCTGTTAATGTTACAGGACCACCTTTAGCGATTTGTCTTTTAAATAATGGAATTACACTTCCTGCACTTCCTAAAACATTTCCAAATCTTGTTGCACTATATTTAACATGTCCATAAGTACTTGCGGATTGAACCATCATTTCACACATACGCTTCGTTGCTCCCATAACATTGGTTGGGTTTACTGCTTTATCAGTAGATACCATCATAAAGCGTTGTGCTTCATATTTTTCACAAAGTTCAATTAAATTCTTTGTTCCAAATACATTGTTATAAATGCCTTCCACACAATTGTGTTCCATAAGAGGAACATGTTTATGTGCAGCTGCATTAATCACAATTTGAGGATGATATTTCTTAAATACTTTTTCTAATGCTTTCTTATGTGTTATTGAACAAATTTCAATTTGAAGATTTAAATCATTGCCATAGGCAATCTTTAATTCTTGTTGTACATCATAAGCACCATTTTCATAAATATCTAAGATAATAATCAATTGTGGTTCCATCTTAGCAAGTTGTCTACAAAGTTCAGATCCAATGGAACCTCCACCACCAGTAATTAAAATCACCTTATCTTTATAATAAGCATTGGTAGCTTCATTTGTGACAGCCAATGGTTTTCTAAATAACAATTCTTCAATATCAAATTCTCTTAAGTTACGCTTACTTCCTGCTGTATATAGTGTTGGATAGTCATATACCTTTACTTTATATCCAGCATTCTTATAATGTTCATATAAACATTTCTTTTTACTTACATCCATCGTTGGAATCGCAAATACAATTTCTTGTACTTCGTAAGCCTTTAACTTATCTAAAGTCGCATCATCCGCATACCATACGGGAATGCCATGCACTTCTCTACCGGCTTTTTCTTTATTAATATCAATAAAACAACGAGGTGTATAGACTGCATTTTCATCATTTAATAAATCTTCTGCAAAACTAGCACCAACACGTCCAGCACCAACAATCGCAATCTTGATCTTTTGAACCTCTTTATTCGTATCCGTTTCAATACTTGAAAATCTATATAGTAACTTTGCAAGAAACTTACCCTTTTTCGTTACGTTATCACTATATAAATAGCAATATCTATAAATCATACGAATGGTAATTGCACCCAATAAGTTTACACAAACTAAACTTAGAGTTCTCGCAAAACTCATTCGTTGAATTGGCATTGCCATTTGAACTACATATAGAAGTATAAATGCTACACCATCTGAAACAATCATACGAATATAGCCTTGAATACCGCCATAACGCCAAATCTGACCATAAATATGACCAATTAAACGACATACAAAGATAATCGCAAATGCGAGTATTGTTAGTTTTAAAGATTCTGAGTTTGTTAATGATTCGTTTCCACCATACAACCATATTAATAATAAGGAAGATATCGCATAAACAATCACATCATACACAACCAAAGACCAACGCGTATTATTTTCTTTTCTATTTTTACTCATCCAAATCTCCCATTCCATAAAAAAACTCGCTAAAAAACGAGTCAATACATAATCATTCTATAAATAGATACACTTCTCCCTACCTAAAGCAAATAAAAAGATGAACAATTCAATTAAAAATGCGGAAAACCAGCTATTTTTAATATCCTATGTATGTACCCTATAAATACTGATTCTAAAAATAAACCGTACCCTCCCCAAGAATAACAGTTTCTTATATATTATAGCCTAATACCCCCCCCCGTCAATGAACATTTGTTACTTAAGCTTAGGTGAAAACATTAAATATATTTAATATTACCCTTATTTAAAACGCATAAGCATCATATAACAAATTAAAAATATTTTTTAGAAAATTTCCCTTAAATAAAGACATTTATCAATAAAGTTAACAACTGTTTTATAACCAAATGAATGTAATCGGTTACACGAACGTTATTTCTCATTGACAAGAATGGATTTAACCCATATTATCTTAAGTACAAAGAGATCTTTTTCCGGAGTGAGAAAGATATTACTATTTTTTAAAGAAAAGAAGTTCATGGTGAGCTTCTTTTCATTTTATATGCATTTAGAGTTGTAATACACTTCCTGAACAAATTCATAATCAAATAATTATATAAAGAGACTATATAAACGCATTTCAAGATTCCTTAAATGAAATTTGGTTTATTTTGTTTTGAAACACAAAAGTCAAAAGTGAAATCTAAATATTACAAAGACCAGAATCAAATATTATAAAAGGTAGACTTGTGCCTACCCACTATGCGAACTTTGCGTTCTAATGAAAAGTAGTACCTTATGGTCTACAACTATGCGGACTAAGCGTCCTGATATCTTTTACAAACATATTATGCATGATTAATCAACATGAATCAACCATTCAATTTCAAAACTATAAATGTATCTATTGTTATAAATTCTCTATTTCATCCAATCCAGGTGCAACTGAAAAAAAATCATTATCAACTGCATTTCTTAATGAATCTGTGTTTTTCTTTAAATAGTCTGCTGCATTAATTACGGAAATACATTGATCATCTTTCTTTAAGAAATTGAAGCTATGTTTAGGAAGAGGCAAATCCAATATATCTAAATTGTGTGTTGTATAGAACAATTGACTATTAGGCTTTAACTCATTAATCATTAAGGATAAAAATCCTATTTCAATATCTGAATATACATACGAAAACTTTTCATCACAATAATACAAACTATGCGTACCCACCTTAATAGAAGATACAATACTGGCAATATCTAAACCAGCCTTTGTACCACTCGACAACAAAGAATCATTTATCATCTTTCCATCTTGGATAATTATACTTTTATCTGCCATTTTAATCACAAATGCATTCTTTAATTCTTCTATTCTATTTACACTCAAAATACTTGGATCCAATACTCTTAAAGTATGTTCTAGAAGATTAAGATATTCCTTATTAGCCTTAATACCATAATTAAATATAGAATCTATTGGTAAACTTCTTAATTTCTCTAATTCCATTATGTAATTTGATTTATTCAACCCAATCATCATTGAATCCAATCTTTTAGCACAAGACTCATAATTATCTCTTAAACAAATATCTGTGGATACAATATGAACCTTTATATTCTCAGAAGAATAAGTATGATCATCACTAGGATCAAATACAGCATGAATTCTATATAGCTTATTATCATCCACAAAATCCATACTAAAAGAAGCCACTTTATTTTAATTTGAAATGAATCTTGTGATTATATCTGCATTCCGTTTATCAATAAAGTTAAAAATAGAAAGGATTACTCTACCAAGAGAAGTCTAACCAGTCGCATTTGATCCCATTATTATATTTATTTTCTTATACCGAAAATTAGGAAACCCTTTTAAATATTCATTTTCGACTTTTCTTGGATAAGAAAAGTTCACATGAAAATCTCTAAAACAACATAAATTATCTAGTTTTAAATCCATTATAATCATATGCATCAACCTCTTTATTATCAAACAAAAACAAAAGACCAACCCCCAGCACATAGGAATGCTCAATGATAACTCACCTACCCCATTCTGGGACCCAATGTTAATCCTTCACAAGTTGATCTGTGCTTATATTGTACTATAAATCAATTTAAAAACATCAATGAATTTGTCAATTATTCGTGTTTTATGCTAAATTATAAGTGGAGATAGAAATATCTTCAGTGAACAAGCACTATAAGCTGAAGACAATAGGAAGTCGATAAAACATCCTAATCGTGGTCACTATAAGTGATGGGATGACAACCGCCAGTAAAGTTGAAGACAATGGGAAGTCGTTAAAATATCCTAATCATTGTCGCAATAGCGATGGGCTGACAGCCAGCAGATAAACTTGTATTAGGATCAGATGTCTTAGGACGTCTTTTTTTGTTATGTTCATTTTACCAAACAAAAAAAGAGTTCAATCAAGAACTCTTATTTACTTAATAATACTTTAACCATGCCTACAATATCATAACCATAGTTTTTAGCAGTTGCCCAACCATATCCGTTTGGATTTTCTTGAATACCCAACCATTCTACATATGGTGCTGTGTTTCTTGTAACTAAGTTGAATCTCGGATCCACACACGCATTATTTAATGGACTTGTTGAAGCATAAGCCTTTAAATGCTGAATTTGAGCTCGAATTCCTGTACGAACATCTTTAAAAGAAGCTCCATGAACAGCACCTGTTGCACCAATACCTGCAAAGTTATATTGGTTTGGCAATACATCTCCACCATACTTTAGAAAACCCGTTTCCTTCATACATTGTGTAAAGGCAACCTCTGCCTTAACGCCTTCAGCATTGGCTTCTTCATAGAAGATTTGTGCAAACTGCTCAATTGTACTTGCTCCACCTTTGGCAAGACTTCCATCATACTTACCCTCATATCTTGCCTTGAATGTATCATATCCACTCGCATTGGCCTTATAATAACGAACCATTTGAGCTACATTTGTCTGACTTGTACCCATAATTTTTGTCAAACTTACTTGTACATCTTTACTAATATATTCAAACACCCACTTTTGAGCAGCTGAATTATTTGAAGTATACAATTGAATGTTTGAACCATTCGAAATCTTACCACCATATACATCTAAAACGCGACTTGAATGCAATGCAGAAATAATCTTAATATTTTGATTACTATCAAACGCAATGATCCACTTTTGATTGTATCCATTTGACTGACTCTGTTGATTTACATTCGCACTATTACCACTTGAAGTAGCCGTCAAATACATACCTGAATTGACATTTTTAAAAGACACATATCCTTTTGAATCATGTGAAACCAACCATTTCTGTGCATCCGTTTTATTCAAAGAATATAATTGAACATTTGCTCCAGAATAAGCACTACCACCCGAAACATCTAACGCAAATCTTACATCACGATTTTTAATATAGTAAACACCATCATCCATCATATTCTTATTTTGCGCTGCCAATTGATCCAGTTTTTCTTGCTCTGTTACAACCTTATTAAACTGCCATTGTTGAGCAATAGTATCATTATCCGCATATAACTGAATATTTGCACCCGAACGAGTTGTACCACCACACAAATCAATTACATAATTTGGATCTAATGCCGAAATAATTGTATAACCAGAAGAATTCTTCTTGATAATCCATTTTTGTGCACGACTACCATTTGAAGAATACTGCCAAATATTTTGACTATTCTTTACTGTACCACCATACAAATCTAATGCTTTGCCTGATTTAACATTCGTAATTGTGACATATCCATTTGAATCGTTTTTAATTTTAAATGTTTGTGCCTTAGAACCATTACGTTTATACAATTGAATATTCGCACCACTCGATGTTGAACCGCCATATACATCAAAACCATAACTATTATTTTTTGCACTACAAATTTCATACTCACCATCCGCAATCGTATTCTTATTTTGCGATGCTAGAGCATCAAGACGTTCTTCTTTCGTCACATACTTTGTCAAATTCCATTTTTGACTAGAAGATCCCGTATAGGAATATAATTGAATATTTCTACCACTTTTTGCTTGTCCACCACTCAAATCCAATACATAATTTGGATTTAGCGCAGAAACAAACACATAACTATTACCATCTTTTTTAATAACCCATTTTTGTGCACGAGTACCATTTGAAGTATATTGCCAAATATTCTGTTCATTCTGTGCAGCACCACCATATACATCTAGTACCTTACCTGATTTTGCGTTTGTGATAGTAACATACCCCTTGGCATCATGAGTTATTTTGAATAATTGAGCTAGCGTATCATTACCCTTATACAATTGAACATTAGCTCCATTTGTTGTATAACCACCATAAATATCAAATACATATTTTGTGTTTATGCTTGACTGAATCAAATACGTTCCATCCGCAATTAGATTTTTATTTTGACTTGCCAAAGTATCCAATTCTGAATATTTTTGTTGCAAACCTAAAGCATTCACAATACCCTTCGCATCCGCAACACCTAATTGTTGCAGTTTTGCATCTGAACTTAAATACTTATTATATTCATCTGGATTGTTTAAGAAACAATGTTCAATAATCAATCCTGAAATATTTTGTTCTTTCGCATAACGAATAATACCATAATAATCTCTATCACTACTATTTGGATTGGATGAAGTAGAACCATCCATATAGTTTCTGATTTTAATACCACGATCATATAACCCTAAGGCAACCAATTGACTTTGTATAGCTTTAGCCATAGCTTGTCCATTGCTTGATAGACTTGCATTCCCACTTGTATTTGGAAAATACACTTCAGCACCATGAGCCGAAGTACTCGCTGCTGAATTTAAGTGAATACTGATAATGTAAGAAGCCCCTGCCTTTTTAGCCATCATAACACGATCAATCAAATCCTGTGCTGTATTTTCACTTGGTCTTGTATCCGTTGTTCTTGTCATCACAACATTCACATCATATTTTGCTAATTCTTCTTTACAATAATTGGCAATCTTTAATGTTAAGGCAGACTCTTTTTGGCCAAAGGCATTCGCACCTGAATCACTACCACCATGTCCAGGATCTAAACAAATTGTCATACCACCAGTTGCAGCTCTAGAAAATTCATCCATTGACATAGTCGAAGCTTCACTTGCCATGCCATTTGCGATTTCTTCTTCCGCTTTATTTACATCCGTTACTTGAATCACACCCTCTTGATTTTGAGAATCTTGTGTTAAATCTGGTAGTGTTTCATCATAGCCAAGATATTCTTGATCCACACCAAATTTAACATCCATCTCTAAATCACTAAAGTTCAAATAATACGTTTGCCCATTATATACATAATGAAGTGAAGTTACTTGATATTCACCCTTATTACTAAATACATTGGAAAACTTTACTAAATTACCAACAGTTTCTGAACTCTCTAAATCCAAAGTTGTTCCATCCTCTTTTTGAATCGTAATTTTAAAGTTTGAATACCCCTCTGTATTATTTAATGAAAGAACAAAGTTTTCTGTTTCCTGACTCGATACAACCGGACTATCCACTAAGAAATATTCCATCATATTTGAATCACCCATTTGTTCTTCTACATTTGTATTATCTTCAACAGTTTCATCTACTCTATTTGTTTCTTCTGTTTCAGTATCCTCTGTTTCAGTATCCTCTGTTTCAGTATCATCTGTTTCAGTGTCATCTGTTGTCGTTTCATCCACTGTATTTGTTTCTTCTTGCGTAATTTCATCTTCTGCAAAAACAGTATATGTATTTGACAAAGTAGAAACAGACATAAATAAACTTAATACGAAAGCTAAAACTGGTTTCAATCTTTTATGCATTGTCTTTTCCTCTTTTCAATACTCTTTATTTTAAAGGAATCTAACAACATTTTCAATATAACTTAAAAAGGACCAAGCGCATAAAACGCTTGGTTAAAGACTATACTCTAGTTAATTTGAATTTTTGAGCATTTGTACCATTATCACGATAAATATGGATATTTTCTTCATTCTGAATTCTACCACCATAAATATCTAAAACATAATCTTTATCTAACGCAGACACAAATGTTAAACTACCATCACTATTTTTTCTAGCAATCCATTTTTGAGCATATGTATCATTATATGCATATTGCCATACATTCGTAAAACTTTGAGCTTTACCACCATATACATCTATTGCTTTATTCGTACCTACATTAATAAATGTAATGTACCCCATTGCATCTTTTTTGATTTTCCACTTCTGTGAACTTGCCTTATTTGCATTCGCAAGTTGAACATTACCATTAGATGCGTTAAATACTACATTATTATTTGTATAACACTCAATTACATATGTAGACTCCGTAATATCTACATTATATTCCTTAGCCATTGCATTTAAGTGGTCACGTGGACTTTCATATTTTATAAAAGACCAAGTTTGAGCCTTCGTATTATTCGATTTATAAATCTGAATATTTGAAAAATTTTGAACTCTTCCACCATATAGATCCAATACATAATTTGAATCTAAAGCCGAAACGATTTTATAGCCAGATCCAACATTTACTACAATCCATTTTTGTGCATATGAATTATTTGAAGTATATTGTACAACATTTTGACCATTTACATTCTGACCACCATAAACATCAAGAACCTTATTTGAACCTACGTTTATAAATGTCACATACCCTTTGGAATCATGAACGATTTTCCATCCTTGAGCTACAGTTCCATTATTCTTATAAATCGTAATATTTCCAAAATCGCTCTTACTTCCACCATATACATCAAATACATAACTTGTATTTAATGAAGAAGCTATAAAATAAGTTCCATCCGCAATCGCATATTTATTTTGAGAAGCTAATTTATCCATCTCTTCACGCGTGTTTTTAACTTTTAACAACTTCCAACTCTGCGCTACTGTACCATTAGAAGAAAAAATTTGAATTGGAGAGCCATTATTTGTTGAACCACCATACAAATCGAATACATATCTTCTATCCCAAGCGGAAGAAATAACCCAACTGCCATCACTGTTACGAGTGAATATAAATTGAGCTCCTTTACTTGAAACATTTACACCTTGTACTAGACGGCTACTATTCATTTGGTTCCAATTTGTAGTTACACCTAAATATAAATTGGATTTAACATTTTTAATTGTATAATATCCATTTTGATTTTTTATAATTTCATATTGCTGAGCCACAGATCCGTTCCAATCATAAATTTGCACAGACGCACCATTTGAAATCGAACCACCCACAATATCTAAGACTTTATTATTATTTTTTGAACTTACAATTTCATAAGTTCCATTCGTCATTTCATCTTTTATAATATCAAATGTCAACGTTAATTTACCCGTAAACATATTCATACCAATAATGGTAACGGTTCCTTTACCAACATTTACATTATTTGAATAAATAACTTTATAATCACGGCCCTGAACCAATCCAGTATTTTTGATTGACAGGTTGACTTCAGGCTCTACTTTATTTCCTGTATAATAAACGTTACCTACATGCCCAGTACCCTTAGATACATCTAAATATAAATTATTATCAACATACTTGCCTAATGAAAAGAATGGACCACCATCTACTTTATCCCCTGCAAAACTTGATGGATGACTAAATATTTCACTAATGTGTACACGACCATTACGCGTACTTGTATACGGATCATAAACTGTAGTATATCCTTGTGCATCCAATCCAAATAATAAAATCTCATGTGAAATTCCTGGCCAAGGACAGTATCTTCCACCCTCAACTGTAGCTGCAATCATATTCCCCTTAAGCAACTCTTTTTTAGCCGATTCCATATTTATATTATTCTTATAAACCAACCCAAAGTGATTTGAAATAACACTCCAAGTATCTCCACTAGCACCAATGCCACCAACGTTGAAGACACCTGCATTATATAATATATTCCCCATATCAATAGGTGAATAATTTGTTCCCTTAAGTGTATTGACAATCATGGCAGCCGTTGTTGGAACACAACCACTACCACCAAAGTAATAACCACCATATATGTTCCAAGCCCAACGATCATCTTTTTGACAATAATAAGAAACACCATTCCAACTTGCCTTTGTGATTAATCCATTACTATCTGTTTCATAAGTTACCTTATCAACTTGGAACGTTCCTTGTAATCTTTTTCCAAAACTATCATAGTACTTAGAACTATTTCCCACATTCACAAAACCAACCGATAAAGTACCATCATTTCTAAAATTGTACCAGTTTCCGTTTACTAGTTTATCACCAAAGCTTTGAACGCCATTTTCAAAATAATAGATTTTACCATTCAAATGCGCCATTCCATTATATTCCATGCCATTCTCAAGATAATAATGGACTTGACCATTCTCTTTCTTCAAAGAATATAGAGTAAGACCCGTACTTTCATCCTGGTGCATCTGCATATTTGATTGTAAAACACCTGATTCATTGAAATAATAAGCCTCAGTACCTATCGTTTTGAAACCTGTTACCTTATTTCCATTCTCATCAAAATAATATTTCTGCCCATCAATATCTTCAAAACTATTTGTGACATAAGAACCATCTTTGACAAACATTGTACAATCTGTGTTCCAACCCTCTAATAACTTAGAATTTGTATCAATACGATCTGTTGTGATTGAATCCTTTTCATCTGTTGGTACTGAAACATCCGGATTTACAACACTATCAATCACATCCACTAAGTTATCCGATTCTTGTGTATTTGTCGTTTCTTTAATTGGCTCTACACTATTTTCTTCTGCATGAACAATTGTATCCGCAAAATTATAACTTACAACGGCTGCAAGAACGGCAAAACCAACCTTAACAATATCTCTTGAATTCATTCAAATCATCCTCCGCAAAAAACATTTTATAACTTTCATAAAAATATGACAATTATCTTTTGTTAATTAAATTAAAAAAATCACTTCAAAAAATAAAGTGATCTAATTAGACATATTGAATATTTAGTTTACGAATAAAATGATACATGAATGATTTCCAATGTAACTTATCAAAAATCACAAATAGAAGCATACAAACGTTGACTTTAAAAGAATCATCTTTATTGAATGAAAAATGATAATAATCATTCTGCTTTAAGAAATCAAACGATTCATTATATATTTTAGAATATGAAATCTTTTCTAGAACACTAGCCTGCATCAATAAATATTGAACAACCGTTTTGAAATAAAAATAATCTACATATTTCTTTTCATATTTATCTAAGTTCAACGTACTTTGAATCTTATTCAACAACATCAATATATCATTGTTTCCTTGTACCGATTTTTTACTCTGTGTTAATGAATTCGGATTAAAACAATAATTGTACCCAGCATAATCAATGACTTTAACTTTATTCGTTAAAGTATTACACTTTATATTCATATAAACATCTTCACCTAAAACAAGCTTTTCATATTCAATACCATTGTTTTTAAGATAGTCTAAACGATAAAGTTTACCACACGTAGCTACATAACGAAATTCATCCCAAACAGATACTTTAGGCTTTGAAACATACATTAACGAATGATCTTCCAAACTTACTTTCTTATATCCTGAAATAAGAACATCGTTATCTTGAATTTTTTGATGCAATCTTTCTAAATAATCCTTATCGATATAATCATCTGAATCTACAAATGTAATATATTTCCCTCTAGAAAGTTGTATTCCCTTATTTCTCGTTTTTCCAGCACCCTGATTATCAAAAGAATATACTTTTATACGTGAATCCTTATAACTCTTTAACACCTCTAACGTATTATCTTTTGAACCATCATTAATCAATAATAACTCAAAATTACTATATGTCTGTTCTAAGACACTATTTACACAAACTCCAATATATTTTTCAGCATTATAGACAGGTACTACAATTGAAATTAAATCCATTTTTATACCTCCTTAAAATCTTGTTTACGCATAATATAAATATAGATTAATAAATACAACAAGAATTGAATAAACATACATAATAAATAAGCAAACGATGCTCCAATTAAACTAAAATTGATAATAAACAGTTTAGAAACAAACAAAGCAAATAATGATGTCACAGAATAAACGATAAACTGTACAAACGTATGTCGAATCGTAGTAAGTGCTGCCGATACTAGTGTACTTAATGAATAGAAAATGGCACCCACAATAATCAAAATCAAACACAATTTATAATCCGATATATTAACACCATATAAAATATTTAATACTGGTATACCAAATAGATATGCTCCAATAATACACACCAAACCAAATACAAGAACTAATAGAGACGATTTAAAAATCAAAATATTAAACTCTTTTTTCTGTCCCAACGCATATAAATTCGCAATCGTATTTAGAATAGGTTGCAACAAATATTGACATGCCAAACTAATAATTGTAGCAGGCATTAACACAATACCGAAAATGGCTTGTAAAGATTCTGCAACAATACCATCCAACGCATACTTTTGTGCATTGACTAAATATACAGCTAAAAACAAAATTGAAAACGAGAAAAATCCATCTTTATATAATTTAATAATATTCGATAGACTAATTTTTTCTTCTTTTTGTATTAAATTCTTTGTTTTAGGAATGTCATATAAAAATAAAACTACAAGCCAAATTAAATCTAATCCAACACAAGATAATAATAGATTCTTTGTGACCATATCTAAAACTACGAAGACTAAAATTGAAGCTATCGATTTAAAAAACAAGGACTTACCAACAAGTTCTAAATTGTCATTCTTTTGAAGCACACCATAAAATACATCTGAAAAAACTTCACAACATTTCATAAAACATAACGCAAATGTAACACTCATTTTATATGCATCATACTTCATAATTAGACAATATATAAGAACAGTGACCATCATTAGAATGCAACTTGATATTCTATGTACAATATATTCTTTATTTGAAAAATCTTGCTTAACATCTGTAACTTGAAAAACCCTGCCTTCATAATTACCAATAAAACAAAACAAACAAGCCAATGAAAAAGCAAGTGTAAAAATACCTGAATCCTTTAGACCATTGATTCGAGTTACAATAATCATAAAAAATAAGGAGTTAAATGCATTTGCAGTTGTCCCTATCATATTCCATATGACATTTTTCTTTGTGTTGTTTCCCATATTAACCCCTCTATATATTTTTCTCTATTAACATATACGTAACGTACCCTACCATGATACTCAAAGGTATAGAAATCAGTATATTTAATCCGACAGCCATAGATCCACCAAATTCACTAATGACCATTTGTTGAATTGGCCAACCACATAAATATATATCATAAGATAAGTTACCAAGAGACGCAAATCGAGCATTGCATTGAGGTAAACAAAATGAAATATATAAAGTTATATAAGGAATGAATAGAAAAGATCCAATTTGACCATATCCTAAACCAATCAACAAAATAAATAGTATGCAAGAAAGTACAAAATATACATTTTTCATTGTTATCTCATCTCTATAAATCCAATAAAAAGAACCCCAGAAAAACAAGAAACATGGTTGAATATAACCTTTAACACTCATAAAAATGTGTAAAGGAATAAAATTGATACCAATAAAAACAAAAATCACCAATAAAGCCACAAATTTATAACTCTTTTTATTCACTAAATTTAATTTGTACGCAACCAATAAAATAATATAACAAACAAATTCTAATGGTAACGTCCATAAAGGACCATTTATGACTCCCGGATAAATATTATTTGTGAATACACCAGGCAAATTGTGAACAGGTATCAAAATAAAATTTAAACAATATTTAAAAAAGTCAGTTGATACAAAAAAATCAATTAGACTATAAGACGAAAAAAATAAAGCACAAACCACGATACAAATCACAAGTGTAAACCATAATGGTGGAAATATTCTTATAAATCTATTATGAAGATACTTTTTTGAATTCTTGTTTTTTAATAAACTTTTAGTCACAAAAAAGCCGCTACTCATAAAGAATATCGCAACGGCTAAACTACCAAACGCAATAGAATTTCTAGATAAGTCTGATAATATATCATTATATTCCGCACCTTTAGAAAGTGGAAAGGCATGTGAGATAATCACAAATATGGCAGCTATAAACTTTAATAAGTTTAAATTATTACTTCTTGTAGACTCAAATGTTTTTAGCGTAACACTATTTTGTGTCATTATGCTTCTCCATAATCAAATTAATTTTTGTATTATCACCCCAAATAGCAGGTGAATCATATGGACGTTCAGGGAATTTTCCATAGTCTGGACGAATACTATAATGATTCTTCTCGATAAATTCATTCACTTTATCCGCTAATGAAACTGGTTTTCCAGAACAACAATTGATAATTCCAGTGATTTCAGATTGTGTAGAAGCTGTCGCAATTTGTTTTGCGAGTTCATCTACATGAATAAAATCATATTTATTTTTACCAGAAACAAATGGGAATGAAGCCTTACCCTCATGCTCCATCTGTGTTATCTTAGTAAAAATTGAATTATTATTAGAATCATCACCTAAAATATAATATGCACGCAACCACATTAAAGCCGTATCCGATTTATCTGCCAATAATAAAGAAGCTTCTCTTAATGCATTTTTTGCGATACCATACATTGACAATGGATTTGTAGGGGTATTTTCATCAACACAACCCTCATAATATCCAATCTCATGCATAGTTCCCATTATAGATAAATATTTAACACCACCATCAATCATATTCTTAATGAAAGCATAGTGTTTTGACAACATTCCCATATGTGCGTCTGAAGCATGGTTAAAACCATCTTTCCAAGCCATATGAATACATGCATCCGGTCTACCTAGCTTGTTATAAATATCATCCGAAAAAATATCTAATGATAAAAAAGTTGCATCCGTATTGATCCCTTTATTTATCATATCTACTGCAATAACTTCATGATGCATTTTGATCAACGCATCAACTACATGTCTTCCAATATATCCAGAAGCCCCTGTAACAACTACCTTCATTTTATCATCTCCTACAATTTATTACTTTTTTCACTCAACGCGTACACCGAATTTATTCCATTCGCAATAAATTTTGGCCAATATAAACTCATGATTTCCAAATCCTCTTTTTTACGGATATTTTCACCCAAGTTTTTTGAAGTAGCTGACTCCGCATAAATTCTATGTCCCAATAATGGTTTATCAATATAAATAAACTCACCATTTAATTCAGCTAAATCACACCATGTTTTATAATCACAACTATTAATGTAATGTGTATCAAAAATAGACTTACCCGCAACCACCTTATTGTAAGTAGCAGCTGGACAACAAATTGGACAACCAATTGATAAAATTCTTCTACGAATAAATTTAGAAGTCTGATTCTTATCCTTCTTTAAAGGCGCAAGCATCATTCTCTTCACTTTTAAAATTTTATTTGTATAGATTTTTTTATCATTACGAATCTCATAATAATCTGTAAACGCAAGAATAAAATCATGTTTATTCCCAATATACTTTAATGTTTTTTCTAAAAAATCCGGTTCATAATAATCATCTTGATGTGCAATTGTAACCAATGGAGTTGGTGCATGATCATAAGCCCAATTCCAGTCAGCTCCTGCATTTTTAGGACTTGGATTCACAAACAATTCTAAACCATATTTTTTACACAATCCCTTAATATGATCATTCGGTGTTGATGTTGAAATAAATACTTTACTCTTGATTGTTTGATTCAATAAAGATTGAATCGTCATTTCTAAATGAGGATTTTCTTTATATGCACAAATCACAAAACTATGATCGTTTTTATTAAACATTTAATTACCTCCAAAATAGTTATTTTTTGATTTCACTTTTTAATAATGAAATTTCTTGTACTAATAATGTAATCTTTCGTTTCTGCGCAGAAACAATAACAGTTAATGACATAGTTATAAAGAACAAGATAACCAATAACACACCAATAACCATGTTGGAAACCGTTTGGAAGCCAACTAAATTCGCAATCTTAATCAATGCATTTGGAAAAATTGCTAAAAACAATAAGATTAAAACACCAAGCCCCCATAATAAAGAATACTTCACTGGAATTCTACCCTTGTGTAGTATACGAATTACAACCACAGCTAATATTATGGCAATAATAAGAACACCCAGTCTTAAATTTAAAGGCATTATTTTGACCTCCTTGTTCCAATGATCATAATAGATAATAAAACATTAATCATATAATACACATTCTTCCAACTACGAATGCTAGACACACCACCATTACGCTCCTTCATTTCAACAGGAACTTCCTGAATTGTTAATCCCTGCTTTAAAATTTGCGTAGTTGAAATTGGTTCTGGATATTCTAATGGATAATCCATCGCAAATTGTGCAATCAAGCCTCGATCTGCTGCTCTAAATCCTGAAGTAACATCATATAATTTTTCACCTGTAAAAAACTTAATGAAAGATGAAATGATCTTAATACCCATCTGGCGAGCCTTTGTAGACTTAAATTCACTTGTCGAACCCTCGACAAAACGAGAACCAATTGTCATATTTGCTTTACCATCAAAAATAGGTTTACAAATATCCTCCACAAAATTTACATCATGCTGACCATCCCCATCAAATTGAATGGCAATATCATAATTATGTTCCATCGCATATTTATAACCCGTTTGAACAGCTCCACCAATACCTAAATTATGAACCAGTTTCACATGCGGCTTATTATTTGACGTTAGTATTTCCTCTGTTCTATCTCTAGAACCATCATTTATGACAATATAATCTAATTTATTTGAAGAATGATTCTTATTATATTCATCAATTGTATCGATTGTTGATAAAATAGAATCTTGTTCATTATATGCTGGAATAATTAACAATACTTTATTCATTATTCTCCCCTTTTCCTTTTTTTACCACTTTAAAACATAACATAAGAAATCATTATCCTCAAGTTATTATGAATTTTTATTAACGAAAAATAACTAAATTAGTGTGTTAATAACTCAATCATCAACGAAAATATTGCCAAAATACCAAGATAATTACACGTATTCAATAATTTAAATTTTGATATAGATCCTGCTTCATACGTATCTTTATTGAAACATAAAAACAACAATGGAATAACAGGCAAAATATATCTTCCTTGGAAACCTTCAACAATTCTTCCACCAAACATTCCAACACTACAAGACCAGCTATACATTCCACCTAAAGTACCTAAAAAACAAATAAGTATAATGAAAATGAATACATATTGATTTACTTTTTTTATACCTAAAACTTTGGGATTGATTTTAGCAATTAAAAGGCACATCACAATAATATATCCAAGAATAATTGGTGCAAATATACCAACATGACATAACTCCATTGAACTTCCTACAGCAGAAAATATATAGAAATTTAACTTATTGTATAAAGTCTGACGCAACACACTATAGAAAAATTTAGGATGGAATGCCAAATATAAGACAGAAGCATTTGAAACCATTCTACCTAAAATAATAGCTGCAAGTAAGTATACTGCACATAATAAAGCTAGAATAACTCCTATCAGTATATAGCCTTTCTTATTCTTGAATCTTTCAAAATCAATATCTTTTATAAAGAAACTTAATGGTGCTAATACAAGTGGTGAATACGCAAAACTCTTACACGGAATCAACAATAAACATGTAATCACCAATAATATTGTTTCTTTTTTACCAAGTTTTCGATTATAAAACAACTGTATTGTTAAAGAAGCAATCACAAATGCTAATGATAAAACTATACTATCATACGAAACACTAAAAACTTGTTGTAAAGTGATTGGGAAAAGTGCTAATAGTACAAATATCTCTTTAAACTTTGGCGTTTTCTTCAAACAATATCCGAGTGCCAATAAAAATAAACTAAAGTTTAAAAATCTTCCAATTAAAACACATAAAATTCCATTTAAATTTAACAATCGACCAATCGCAATACCTAAGCCACTCAAAAAATAAGTATACATGTATATACCAACTTGAACCACTTGTTGTACTGAGTCTACTAATTCTGTTTCATCTGAATTTTTACTCAAAATATTTTGAACATAACTATCCATAACAGCATCATTCGCATATACATAATGAAAAATATCTAAATCACATTTTCGCATTTTAATGTTGTTTACATCATCCTGTACACGCAAAATTTTATTCGAAATGTGATATGCATTTTTCATATGTGCATTTGCCTCATCTGGAACATTCCCTACTGGAATAAATAAATTTAGAATCATCCCCAAAACGAATACGGATGCTAAACAATATTTATTAAAATCCAAATGACAGAACTTCAATATAAATGTCATTACACAAAACAATACAACTAAGAATCTACTGGTAGTCAATGTTAATTTTGAAAAGGAAGTGATTTCATTTGTAGCTACACTTAAGCTCGCTTTGTTTTTATTTGCATTTAAAAGTAGTGTAGAATTACTGTTCGTAGACAACACTAATTTTAAATTCTTCCCTTTCACATTTGTTACTTTATCTTTAAAACCTAATAGAACAGGATTATCTTTTGTAACACTATCCACCTTTAATGATCCATTTCCAATTAATGTATCTTCATCATACAAAGAATATTCAATTGTAAAATCATCAAACGACTCATCTTCATAAGCAAACAATTGAATTGCTTCTATTTGTTTATTTGAAACCTTAAAATCTTGTGTAATTTTATTTGACTGACTTAACTCAACATAATTCTCATGATTCATTGGAATAATACTATAATATCTTGTCTTTATCGCATTATCTTTTACAAGCATTGAAAATGTGAATACTATAAAAAATAAACAACAAAATTTTATAAAACTATTAAAAGAAAATTTTTTCATAACTCCTCCATTCCAAGATAATTGTCAAAATTAAACTAATTCTTCCAAATATCTCTTTAAAGCATCTTGCCAAGTTGGAAGAGGTTTAAATCCATTTTCAACTAATTTTGATTTATCCAAACGAGAATTAAAAGGACGAGCTGCCTTAGATAAACCATACTCTTTCGTTGTTACTGGAATTACTTTATTTGTGTAACCTGCTTGTTTAAAGATTTCACACGCAAAATCATACCAACTAATATAGCCACCCTCATTTGTTGCATGATAGTAACCATATTTATCCGTTTCGATCATATCAACTAATAAACGTGCTAAATCATAAGTATAGGTTGGTGTACCAATTTGATCATTTACTACTTTTAATGTATCAAATTTCTTTCCAACATTTAACATTGTCTTAATGAAATTATTTCCATTCTTTCCAAATACCCACGCAATACGAACAATAAAGTATTTTGATAAAGTATTTGATACGGCTAGTTCTCCACCAAGCTTAGTTTGTCCATATACATTCAATGGTTTATAATCCTTACAATCCGGTTGCCAAGGCGTTGTTCCCTGACCATCAAATACATAATCTGTAGAAATATAGACCATTTTCGCATCAATTTCTTTACAAGCATTGGCAATATTTTGTGTACCATCCACATTAATCGCTTTTACCTTTGCTTGTTTATCTTCATCTTCGGCTAAATCAACTGCCGTCCATGCCGCACAATGCACAACAACATCTGGCTTTACAGACTTGATTGTATTCATTACAGCACTTTTGTTAGTGATATCTAAAGATACATATTCAGCCGTTGTTACATACGTACCATCTTGAATTCCGCTATAGCTTTCAGCTAAGTCCGTACCTACTCCTACATATCCTCTAGAAGCCAATTCATTCATGACATCATGACCCAATTGACCTGCAACACCTGTCACAAAAACCTTCATAGAATATCTTCCTTTCATTTAATAAGAAAAGCTAAAGATTATTCCTTAGCTCTTCCTTTTTCTACATACATCTTTTCAAAATAGTTTTGGTATTCACCACTAATGATGTTTTCCCACCATTCTTTGTTGTCTAAATACCATTGGATTGTCATTGGAATACCTGTATCAAATGTATATTTTGGTTTCCATCCAAGTTCTGTTTCCAACTTAGTTGGATCAATCGCATAACGCATATCATGACCTTTACGATCGGTTACATACGTAATCAAGCTTTCTGGTTTGTTTAATGCGTGTAATACAGTCTTTACAACTTCTAAGTTTGTTCTTTCATTATGACCACCTACATTATAGACTTCACCAACACGTCCCTTACGAACAATTAAATCGATTGCGACACAGTGATCATATACATGTAACCAGTCACGCACATTTTCACCAGTTCCATATACTGGAATTGTTTCATCATTTAAGGCACGAGAAATAATTAATGGAATTAATTTTTCTGGGAAATGATAAGGACCATAGTTATTTGAACAACGACTAATCGTTACTGGTAAACCATAAGTTCTGTGGTATGCCAACACAAATAAGTCTGCACTTGCCTTTGCACTTGAATAAGGACTTGAAGTATGTAAAGGTGTGTTTTCAGTAAAGAACAAGTCAGGACGATCTAAAGGAAGATCCCCATATACTTCATCCGTGGAAACTTGGTGATATCTTTGAATACCATATTTAACACAAGCATCTAATAAAGTAGTCGTTCCCATTACGTTTGTTTTTACGAAGATTTCAGGATCTTCAATACTACGATCCACATGACTTTCAGCCGCAAAGTTAACAACGACATCAAATTTTTCTTTTTCAAACAAATCCATGATAAATTCACGATCTGCAATATCACCCTTGATAAACTTATAGTTAGGCTTATCCTCTACAGGCTTACAAGTCTCTAAGTTACCTGCATACGTCAATTTATCCAAGTTCACAATCATATCCTCAGGATATTTATTTACCATATAATGTACAAAGTTTCCACCAATGAAACCAGCACCACCCGTTACTAAAATTTTCATATTTTTCTATTCTCCTTTATATACAAATTGATTATTTGACTCTTCTAAAGTTGGACCTACCTGATCTTTTTCACTTAAGACAGGCTCAATACCATTTAATAATGAACCCCAATCTACATTACAAGTTGGATCATCATAACGCATTCCACCCTCAGACTCTTTATTATAGACATTATCGACTTTATATCTAAATTCAACATCATCTGTTAATGTTAAAAATCCATGCGCAAATCCTTGTGGAATAAAAAATTGTCTATGATTTTCTTCACTAAGCTCTACACTTACCCATTGACCAAATGTAGGACTACCTTTGCGAATATCCACAGCCACATCAATCACAGTTCCCTTTGTACAAGAAACCAATTTACTTTGTGCATAAGGCGGATTTTGCCAATGCAATCCACGAAGTGTACCCTTCTGTGCACTAAAAGACATATTGTCCTGTACAAAATCAACAGTAACACCTAATTTTTCATATTTAGGCTTTGAATACGTTTCTGTAAAATATCCACGATGATCTCCAAATACATCTGTATCAATAATTAATACTCCAGGAATCTTTGTTTCAGTTACCTTCATTCTAATACCCCCATTACTTAATATACTTACGATCCATGATCTTCTTTAAATAAGCACCATACTGATTCTTCTTATAGATTTCGTAAGTCTCTGAAAGTTGTTCGTAATTGATCCAACCATTGTCATACGCAATCTCTTCAAGACAAGCAATCTTACGATGTTGATGTTCCTCAATAGTCTTCACAAAATTAGTGGCATCCACTAAAGATTCATGTGTACCCGTATCTAACCAAGTAAATCCATCACCAAGTAATGTTACATTCAATTCACCATTCTCTAAATAAATACGGTTCAAATCTGTGATTTCCAATTCTCCTCGAGCACTAGGCTTTAAGTTTTTCGCATACTCAACCACTTTATTATCATAGAAATAAAGTCCTGTTACCGCATAATTTGACTTAGGACAAGCTGGCTTTTCCTCTAAACTAATAGCCTTACCTTCTGAATCAAATTCAACCACACCAAAACGTTCAGGATCTTCTACATAATAACCAAATACGGTAGCTCCCACTTCATTTTCAGCAGCCGCACGAAGACGCTTCGTTAATCCATGACCATGGAAAATATTATCACCCAAAATCATTGCACAACTATCATTACCAATAAATTCTTCACCCAAGATAAATGCTTGTGCAAGTCCATCAGGACTAGGCTGAACTTTATAAGAAAGCTCAATTCCAAATTGATGACCATCCCCTAATAATTCTTGAAAACGAGGTGTATCATCCGGAGTTGAAATAATCAAGATCTCACGAATCCCTGCCTGCATTAAAATAGACATTGGATAATAAATCATTGGCTTGTCATAAATAGGAAGCAATTGCTTACTTGTAACCTTTGTCAAAGGATACAAACGAGTACCACTACCACCAGCTAAAATAATACCTTTCATGTTGAGTCCTCCATAATTAACATCATTATATCACAATAAAAGAATAAACCCTAACGTTACGTTAGGGTCAAGCGCAATATACACGAATTATTGATTCTTTAATCAAATTCCAATCTCTTGATTTCGCAGTTTCTACACCATTTGTATATAAAACATCACGCAATGCTTGATCTGAAACAATTCTTTCAATACAATGAACAGCCTTGTCAATATCTCCATTTGGATAAATCAAACAATTTTTTCCATCCTCTAAATATTCTTTATTGCCATCATTTAATAAGGCCACCACATAACCACCAGTGGCCATCATTTCAAGTGGTGGATAACTAAAGCTTTCAAAAACAGAAGTTTTTAACAAAATATCACAATCTGCATATACCTTTTGCACCTCTTCATAAGGTACTCTATGCAAGAATTTATCAACACGATACCAATCCTTCGGCTTGGCATTATAAGACATGTACCATATTTCATATTTGGAAGAATCCAATTTATTTGTAATTGTGAAAGCCTCATCCACATTTTTATACTTACTTGAAGAATCTCCCTCAATCAAAATTCGAATTTTTCCATTGAACTCTCGTTTATGATTTTTATACTGTTCAATATCAATTCCGTTATAAATCCACTTGGCATTTTTGTTAAATTCGGACTTCAACCATTCTTTACACCATTTGGAGACAGTAATGCAATCAAATGGATATGAATAAGTCACACTAGCTTCTACTTTACGAGGATCTTTAAAATCATAAAAATCAACCTCATACCCCTGCACCAAATACTTTTTATTTTCAATACAACGAACATCATCCAACATCTTAACCGTAGGCCACATTGTCGCTACACCACAATCAATTTTCGCATCCAACTTTTCATTTTTAAATGGCAAGACCGGAAATGAATGATTCATAAAAGTAAATTCTGTACAAGTATCATAGAAAGATAATAACATCACTTGATAACCTGCATCCTGTAAATAAGCGGCATGACGCAAAGCCACCATAACTCCACCAGAAATTTCAAGTTTTGCAAAGCCCATACAAATAATTCGTTTACGATTCTCTTGTAGAATAGAAACAATATTTGAACCTGTATATAAAGTAACACAATGCTTTAAACAATATGCATACGCATTACCAGCTAAAGTTTCTCTTAATTTCTTATTCTCAATCAAACAAGTTAATTTTTTCTTCCACTCAACTATATTCGAACAAAGTATTCCAGTTTTATGATCTTCTATCATCTCTTTAAAAGCACCTAGATTTGAAGCAATCGTACAAGTATTTACTAAACTAGCCTCTACCCATTTATTCTCTGATTTTGCTTCATTAAAAATGTTTGAAGTTAAAGGCGCTAAATTAATATCCATCTTAGAAATCAATTCAGGAAGTTTTTTATAATCCATAAAAGGATGTACTTCAATCTTAGAAGCATACATCTTTAAATCTTGAGGCAAATCGATTTCTCCAACAAGATGCAAACGCACATGATCATATACATTCAACACATGAATCAAGGCTGGCTTAATCATTTCAAAATCTTCATTGTGCGTAATACTACCACTAAAGTAACCAATATCCACAGTATCTTTTGATGTTTTCTTAATTTCTTGTGATAAAGTTACCATTTCAATAGAAGACGTATTTCGATTGATCCATACATTTGGATTGTATTTTTCAAGCTCCTTCTTCAAGGCCAAAGTCGTTGTGATACATCCATCGCAAAGCTTTAATAACTTTTGATTCTTCATAACATCTAAATCATAACGAGCTTTTTGAGAAGCCTCCATATTCTTAACATACGCAATCTGATCTGTATATTTTGTATCAATGACTAAATCATCCACATCATAAAGTACGGGTTTATTCCATGATTTAGCCAATTGAATAAATGCATCTAATTTTTCTGTATAAGGCGCTCTAAAAATAATGAAACAAGAATACATACGCACTTGTTTTAGATCCACATTTTCAAAGAAAACTTCATCACAAGTATAACCATTCACTTGTAGCTGTTCCATTTGATGTGTTACACGATAACGAGGTGGATGTGGCAACAAATCTCTAGGACACCCATTTATAAACAAGACATCCTTAAATGCATCACTTTTAGGTCTTGATTCTCTTTTCTTATGAATATAATGCGAGGCATGTTTTGCTAAACCTGAAATCCCTTCTCGTTTTAATACCTCCATTGATTTATTCACTAACTCCAAAATAACACCTCCTACTTCACACACACAAACAATCCAGCCTGTTTTGTTACAACTATTTTACCATCTTTCTGTAATAACTCTTCAATATATTCTTTAAACTCCGATAGTCTAGGCCCTAATATTTCATTTTGATTGCCATGACAAGACATAATATAATCAATCAAAGGCTTGGATTCTGTAATTTCTAATGAATCTTGATAATCCATTCTTTGAACACTCGTGAAATATTGTTTTAAAATACTTTCACCATTTTCTAAACCAAATACATCATACAAACTATGATTCGAAAGATTTATTCTAGAATCAAAGTTTTGTACAATTTCTGTAATTTCTTTCATATGCTTACTACCATATGTACTACAATATAACACTCCATTTGGTTTTAACACTCGACGGATTTCTTTTAATCCTTGATTTAAATCATTCAAATAAAACAAAACGTGATTGGCAATAATAGAATCAAAATAAGCATCTTTAAAAGGTATCTTTTCAGCATCCGCCACAATACAGTTAAAGTCAGAACCCAATTTATTACGAACCTCTTCCACCATACCTTCACTAATATCCGATAAGAATATTTCTCGATTTCTTAAATCAATCTTATTCTCTTGCCACAACTTACCATTGCCACAACCAAGTTCTAATAAGCGATTCACCTTAGAAAAATCAATCTTCTCAAATAACCAATTAAACCATCCCTGCTTATTTGTAGAATACTTTTCATGCAAAGAAATACGATCATTTAAGTTCTTCGCATTCTTATATTGCTCAATAATGTTCGTTTCTTCATTCGACAATTGAACTAAAGATAAAATCATATTCCAAGAAAGATTTGAAGATTGACTCGCCCTTTTTAAAGCATCCTTTAAAGATTGTAGATGACTAATCTTATCCTCAATCAAATCAATCTGCAATTCAAAACTCTCCTTAAGATTGGTATTGTCCATAACCATTGGAAAGATTTCTTCAATACTAAAACCCAAATGTTTTAATGATAAAATCTTCTGTAACTTCAATAAATCCAAATCACTATATTGACGATATCCATTTTCCATAACAAAAGAGGGTTTTAATAACCCTATCTTGTCATAATATCGAATTGTTCTTTCACTCACATTCGCAAGACGTGCGAACTGACCTGTTTTATAATAATTCATATCTTATTTTTCGTTAATCTATATATCTTAGACTCCTTAATTTCACTTAATTCTTGATTTAATCTATGATTTGTATCAATCAAATTAATAATGTTATCAATGCAGTCTTCACCATAATAATACATATAGAAATCCAACTCTAACAAACCAGATTCTGAATTTGACAATTGAATCTGCGGTGTTTCTATAAAATAATAATCATCGTTGATCACAAAAGATGCATTTGTCTTAAAATCTGAAATCAAATTTCCATTCATTGTGATAGTATTTAATTTAAAGATTGATTTCTTTCCAAATTGAATATGAATATCTTGATTTCCAACGTTTGTTTCGTAATGCATTTGTTTTGAATTGAACAAAGTCTTCTTTTGACCATTCACTATAATATCTAAGAGATCCTTCTCTACTTCTTTATGCAAATCTAACAAATACATTCTTGATTTATTATAATAATCAGAAATTTTTTCATCCGATACATAATGTTGGAAGTTTTCTTCCATTGATAAATATAATGTTTTAAGCTCTTCCGTAATCCCATAACGCAAATAAATTTTCTCAATTTCTTCCTCATTGAGTTTAGAAAGTGCAATACTATGTAAAATAGCTCGATACATAATAAATGAGACTGGAATAGTGCAATCAAACACCCATTCATAATCTAAAATTGAATATGTATGATTCTGCGTTAGAATCACATTTTCTAAAATGACATCTATATCACAGAAACGAATACACTTCTGATCTAATAAAAGACTTTCATCCTGTTTGCCAAACACATCTATAAATTCGTGATTTACTTTAAAATCAACAATATCTCCATACGCATTGATTTTATACAACAAATCCATTATTTCAATAATCTTATCCAATTGATCATGCTTCACATATCCATTGACAATGGATTCAAGATTCTCACCTTTGATAAAATCAAAAATTAATGTGTTATTCTCTAATTGTACTGGACAATAATGAAATAAATCATTATGTTTCGTTGTTTTATAAAATTGATGAATTCTTTCAAAATGAGAAATTCCAGAAGGATCTAATGCGATTTTTTCTACGCGATATGCATCCTTATCTTTTAAAATATTTGTACATATTTTAAAATTATCTTTTCTTTCTGAAGAAATCTTTGAATAAATAATATTACTCTTATGATTTGAAAGAATAATCATAAATGAATTACTAAATGTCGCAAAATCACCAGATTCTACAAGGGATTGTAAAGCTATATTTTCATTAAAGAAACTATATCTAAATTCATGACAATCCTCATATTCTAAATTAATATTTCCAGTCAACCATTCATCACTTAAAACTTGTTTTGTTAAGAAATAATCTGGATATGGATAATAGTATTGAGCATGAACTTTTAATTTAGAAAATAATGTATCCCATTGATTCTTTGAATATAAATTCGTATGTTTTTTTAGATTTCCAAAGAATTCATCCGACTCAAACTCCTTAACTCCTGCAAAATAACGAAGAGCTAATTTATTGTTTGTTAAAAGGATAAGTTGTCCTTCTAAATCTAATTTATTCAATAAATCACATAATGCTGTTTCTTTATCATCCATGCAATCAAATTCGCCATCGACAATAATATAATCAAAAGTAGAATCATTCAATGTATCTAAATTAGACAAGGAAGTCGTACAACATTTGAAGCGTTGTAAAAAATAAGATTCTAAAATCGCACTATCACCAACATATAATAATTTGGCATTTTCTTTAAATGGATACCATTCAAATACATTTGTACGATATTTAATGTTGTTGTAAAAATCTCTATACTTCCTGATCTGCTTCATAATTTTCTCCATTAAAAACTAGTATTTTTTAAATAATCAATATACAACTTTAAACCTTCTTCGAAAGAACGAATCTTACATTCGTGAATACTTTCAATCTTATGGTTATCCAAAACCACCTTAGCAACATCTACGCTTCTTGCATCTTTATAAACAACATCAGGCGCTAAACCATACTCTTTCATTTTTGAAATTACATCATTTAATGAAATACCTTGATTACTGCTGACATTGAAGACCTCTTCATTTCCATCATAATTGATCAACGAACCAATCATTTCACAAACATCTTCAATATAGATATAGTCTCGTACAACACTTCCATCACCCCAGATTTCAATCTGTTCATGATTTAATGTCTTTTTCAAAGCTGCGTCAATAAATCCAACACCTTTATTAAAATCTTGTCCAGGACCATATGGATTTGAAATACGCGCAATAATCATATTCGAATGAGATTGTTTGTTAAATGTCTTTAAGACAGTTTCAATGCAAAGTTTTACTGAACCATAATGATTGATTGGATTCGCCAAACTTGATTCTTTAATTGGTTGCTCTTCTTGAATTCCATAAACCGTTCCACCAGAAGATAAAAAGATTACTTTAATATTCTTTTGTGCACATAAATCAAACAAGTGTGCACTTTGCACAAAGTCTCTAGAGTACCCTTGCATAAAGCGCTTGTTTGAATTTCCTGGATTGACCGTACTTAAAGAGTGAATCACAATATCTTTATCTTGAATGGCATTTTCTAGAATTTCATCATCGAAAAAATCCCCTTCGACATATTCTACATCTGGATTTTTTTCTTTTGGATTTTGAATGTCAAAAGAATATACTTTATATTCTTTACTCAAATAGCGAGCAAGATTTGCACCAATAAATCCATTACCCCCTATTATTAAAACTTTCTTCATCTTCTTTAATTCCTTTCAAAACTGCATCTAAAACTTTCTTTCCTTCTACATCCCAAGATGTATGTTGCGCAAATTCAATTCCTTTTTGACGAATTGCATCTAATTTTTCTGAATCATTTAAATATGTATACATAGTATTCGCAATCTCAATTGGATCATACGATACTAAAACACTATTTTCTTCACTAACTAACCATTCGCTATTTGCTCCTTTTGAACATACGGCAACAGAACCTGAAGCCATTACTTCAAGTGGTAATAATGAAAGGTTTGTATTTGAAATAACTAGACATAAATCACATTTTCCATATAAATCAGATAATTCTTCAATTTTCATAATGCCTAAATTTTGATGTTTGAATGGAATTTCATATTGTGAAACGTCCCATCCTGCGAAAACAACTTCTAAATCTGGAATCTTTTTAGAAAGCTCATTTAAAGCTAACAAGCCTAGTTCAAAATCTCTTCGAGGTGTAACTGGACGAGCATAGAAAAATACACGCTTAGTACTATCTTGTTTTTTCTTAACTGTATATAAATCTTTATCATATGAGAAACTGAAACTATTTGCCTTCATGTTATATTGGTTAATACAAATATCTTTTAACCAATCTCCTGCTGTAATACCTCTAAAGCCAAACTTGTATGTTTGTTCCGCAAACTCATATTCAGAACCATGTGCAAAGAAATGTGGTTCAAAATCTTGAATAAAATAAAACTTTGAAATTGTATTATTAAAATTACGTACACAATAAGCTGTATCCCAACTTGTTGCCACTATACCATCCGCAAAAGTCATTAACTTTGTATCATGATACAACTCAACATTTTCATCCAAAATAGAGAAATATTTACGTACAAAATCTTTTAAATAACTATTATTTAAAAAACGAGTGGAACGATATAAATAAATACGGTTATGTACTCCATGTCTTTCTAAATAGGAAACAAAGCGGAAAATATTCAAATGTCCACCTGACCCTTCACCCATTTCAGGTATCACCCAATTTAATGTGATTTGATTTCCCTCTTTATGTTTTTTATACTCCTCTAGATTCAATGGAGTTTCTTCTCGGTCTGTTATAAAACTCCAAAAATCGATTAGGCCTACCTTTTGAGGTCCTTGACGAAACCTTTGAATCGAACCTCTTAAACCTCTTCTTTGTAGCGAATTAATTATTTTTCTTGCTTCCATGATTACACCTCTATTGATTGATTTGTCTTAACTGCTGAGAAAACTTTTGATCCATTTTCTCTTGTTTTGATTTTGAACTACGATAATACTTTCCCGCCATATATGCAGAATAGAATCGATACCAATCTCTTTTAATCGCATATTTACGCCATTTTTTCTTTTCAGCTGCATCCATATCCAAAGTATTTACATAATTCAAATTATTTTTCACAAATCTATAATATCCCACAAGTAAATGGGGAATGTCTTTTACCATTACATATTGATGGATTGTATATATACCCTTATATTCATCATAAAATCTTTGTTTGTATGTTTCTAGCTCATAATTATGAGAATGGTATACCCCTGCATAAGGACAATATAACTTTTTATAGCCAAGCTCAATCATCTTCTTTGCCCAAATTTGATCTTCTGCAAAGTTCACATCATCATATGGATATTTTTCCCAAATATCTCTTCTCATGCATGAATTATTATCTGAATAAAAAGCTAACAAATGACGATAACCCTCTTCATTTTTATAACGCTCTTTATCTTCTAATTGATAAATCGTATTCGTAGTACCATACCCTTGAAATAGTAAAGTTAGATCTCTTTTATCAAAAATATTACAATCCGGATATGGATAGTGTTTTCCAAAACCACCTACAATTTCAGGATCGGATTTCATACCATCAATAAAATTTTGAATCCAGTGCGTATCATAAGGTAAAGCATCTTGTGTAATAAAGATAATATACTCACCAGTTCCTAAACTTGCTCCTAAATTTCGTGTTTTGCCATGGCCAAATTCCGTTTTATCAATTTGTTTTAAAATACAATGATGACGTTTAATAATGTCAACCGTATCATCGGTTGAACCAGAATCCACACAAATCACTTCATATTCATATTCTGTTTCTTGTTTATCAATCATCGTTAGTACTTCATCAAATAAAGCACCACCGTTTTTTGTTGGTATTACTATACTTACATCCATAATTTCACCTTTTTAAAAATATATACATATTATAACACACTTATACTATTCGACAGAAACACTCACTTTAGACTCGCTATCAAATATACCAATCGTACCTTTTTGTGCTACAACACCTAAAACGCAACAATTATAGTTTCGGCAATATACGACAAATTGATCTCCTTCAAAAGCTGTACATCCTAAAGACACTAAATATTGTCCTGGTTGTAAATATTGTTTTTGTCTAAATGTAATCGTAACAATATCCCCTTTTTTACATTGAGAAGTATCAATATCTTCTAACATTGTGTTTGTTCCCGTTAATTCAGTTCCCTTGATATCTCTTAACTTAAATGCAAAGATTGGATTCAAGTTATCTTCATTGATACGAACCCTCATTTTTATTGAATAATAATCTCCTTTATAGACATTATTTCCAATATCTCCTGTATCTGAGAATATTCCAAAGTCGATAATATCCGCTCTTCCATCTCCATAAACTTCAATATCTGGATTTGTACTGATTTGATCTTTCCATAATTGATCATTCTTTACATTTGAACTTTGAATCGATGATGCTTCTTCTGAACTCTCTTCATTTTCATTCCATTGACCAACCATAATACGCTTATAAAGATCCACCATTTCCTGTGGTTTACCTTCCGCAACCTTTTTCCCTGCATTTAATAAAACACAACGATTACAATAACGAATAACACTACCCATATCGTGCGTTACAAATAAAATGGTTTTACCACGTTCTCTAAATTCTTCAAAACGACGATAACATTTATTTTGGAAAAAAACATCTCCAACCGATAAAGCTTCATCTACAATCAAAATATCTGGATCAACACTAATAGCTACTGAAAAAGCTAAACGCGCAAACATACCACTTGAATATGTTTTAACAGGTTGATAAATATGTTCTCCAATATCGGCAAAATCAATAATGTCTTGTAATTTTTTATCCATTTCATCTTTAGAAAAACCAATCATCTGTCCATTTAAATAAATATTTTCAATACCTGTATATTCCATATTGAAACCTGCACCAAGTTCTAGTAATGCGGCAATTTTACCTTTGACAATACATTCGCCAGATGTTGGTGTTAATACACTTGTAATAATTTTTAAAATTGTCGATTTTCCACTTCCATTTTTACCAATGATTCCTAGGATTTCGCCTTTATTTACATTAAAAGAAACATCATTTAATGCCGCAAATTCTGTATGTCTAGATTGACGTGCAAATAAGGCCTCTTTTAATCGATCACTTGGTTTATTATATAAATTATAGATTTTGGAAATATTTTTTATTTCAATAACACTATCCATTTTCTTATCTCCTATAAAACATCCGCGAAATGAGGCTTCATCTTTTTAAATACATTTCGCCCAATTAAAGTCAACAATACAACAACACACCAGAAATAAATTGTAAGCTTCCAATTTGAAAATAACCATTGATGACCTAAAATGGCACTACGATATCCTTCTACAACATAAAACATTGGATTTAATTTAAAAATAAATGAAAACCAATAACCTTGAAGCATATCAAAAGCCCACATAATGGGTGTTAACCACATTCCTGCTGATAAACATACTTGTACAAGTTGTGGTAAATCTCTGAAAAAAACGGATAAACTTGATGTGAAATATCCAATTGCTAGAATCAAACAAATCATGCAAAATGAATAATAAAACGCTTGAATATAACAAATCGAAGGCATATATCCAAATAAAGCCATGACAATAAAAATCAAAAAGATAAAGAAGATATGTACAAACATGGCTGAAATAATTTTAATGACCGGTAAAATATTAATATCAAATACAACTTTCTTTACTAAATAACTATATTCAAGAAAGACTGAAGTTACACTGTTTATACCATCACTAAAAAAGAACCACGGAATCAAACCACACATGATCCAGACCAAAAATGGCATATCTCCATATTGTCCTGGCGCAACTGAACGTAATCCAATCTGGAATACAAACCAATAAATAGTAATAGTTACCAAAGGCTGTGCAAAAGCCCATACGATTCCTAAAGAGGATCCGGCATATCTTTTTTTAATATCATCCTTAGCTAAAAACCATATTAACTCTTTGTTCTTTTTAAGACTTCTCAAAAAATCCATATTTCTTCCTCGCAATCTAAATTGTTACCTATTTAATCAATAATACTACAGGGGAAGCCAAGCTTCCCCTAATCTTTTTCAATCATCATTCTAAATAAAGAATCTTGTTAGTTCCCGTAATAAATTTCTGAACCTTCCTCTTCAATTGGAGCTTCTGTCATTAAACCATACTGAATTTGAGCTTCAATTTCTTCTTCAGATAAAGTTCCTGCTGGAGTATCCTCTTGTGCTTCTACTGTATCACTTGATTTTCCATCCAATACAGCTTGAATCTTATCATGTGCAATACTGATATAAGAATCATATAAGATAACGACACTGACTTCCGAACCAAGTTCTGGACTCACACGTAGATCATTGTCTCCTTTAAGCACAAATTGTTCAAATTTCCACTTTGGACTTGCCTGAATTTGGTATTTGATAAAAGAAGTAATTTCATCTGTTGTCATATTTGTATCAAAAGCACCAATCAAGGCATTTAATAAGTTCACATAATTCTTAATAATCTCTGGTGATGTAGCTTTTTTAAACATAGTCTGCAATACTTGTTGCTGGTTACGAGCACGTTGAACATCCCCATCTAAGTACGCTTTTCTTTCACGAGAATAAGCTAATGCACGTTTTCCATCTAAGTGGTTCTCACCTTCATGTACACCTTCTAAATTACTATTTGTATAAAATTTAGAAACGGCCATACCTTCTGGTACAGTAACATCTACTCCACCTAGAGCATCCACAATATTGATCATACTTGTAAAATTCACGCGATATACATAGTTGATTTCAATATCTAATAAATTTTCAATTGTATCCTTTGTCGTATCTACACCATACATTCCTGTATGTGTTAACTTGTCTGTTACTCCATAGTTACATGCATAGTCATCACAAACTTCTGTAACATAAGAATCACGAGGAATACTTGTTAATAAAATAGTTGAAGTCACTGGATTGATTGTAACTAACATATCTACATCGGATCTTGAATTTTCATCTAATGAGCCAAATGAATCGTTTCCACTAATTAAAATATTAAATGGTTTTGCAGTAATATCCGAAACTGCTAATGGAGAACTGTTTTCTTTTGTATAATAAACCGTTTTATGAATCACTTTTGTTTCATTATTGAAATTGGCATATTCTTCAATATCACATACATTTGAACGATACGCTTCATTTAATACAACCGCATCCACTTCACCATCATACAAAGCCTTAATCAAACTAGGCACATTATCATAATCTGATTTTGTATAAGTTACCTTATTCTTTTTAATATCCTTCAATGACTTTTGTGTAGATTCCTTACCGATGTTTGTCAAAACACCAAGCTTAGCACCTTCTAAACTCTTTACATCTTCCATGCTGCTAGAATTCATCGCAATGACTGAAACAGTGTTTTTCGCTTTATTGGATTGTGCTGTTACTGTCGTTAATGTTTTACTTGTAGAATACAAATAGAAGTTTCCAAATCCATATACAATACAAATCGCAATAACTAAAAATGAATATATAATTTTACTAATTATTCCATGTGTACAGAAGTTAAGCACCAACAACAAAATCAACCCAAATAGGATGATAGCTAAAATTCCTGGAATTAAAATTTTATCCGGTAAAACTTGTAATTTATAAATTTGGTAAATTAAAGCACCCGTAAATGCAACTAATACAATGGATAATAAAATGCCAAATATTATAAAAACTATAGATTTCTTCTTTTCTTCATGACAACTCATAAACTTCCTCCTATTTCATCTAATGTTTCAAAAAATTTATCTTTCGTAAAATATGTTTTATATAAATTACGAATATGTAATCTTCGATTTAATTGCACATCTAAACTTTCTGCACAAATATTAGAAGCAACAATTTTATAGTTTTGAGCATCAATATTCTTTCCAATATCCCATAACTTACAAAATTGGCTAAGATCCCCTTCTATAGAATTTATGATTGGAATCTGTCCACACATATATTCTAGAGATTCTGAATTAATCCCTTCAAAATCCATTAAATTCAACCCATAATGACATTGATCATAGACTTCTTGTCTTGTTGATTGACTATCTAAGTCTTTATGATCTATGACATTTACACCAACACTTAAAACACTTTGTATAAAACTTTCTTTGAGTTTCCAATCCCCCAAAATATGTAGAGTACACTTCTTTAATATAGAGCATTCTCTTAAAAAGGAAACACAAAAATTCATATCTATATTCTTATTTCCAATTAAACAAAAAAACAATTCCTCATTACTTAACTCAGGACTTGTATTCAAACAAGATTGACCATTTGTCGAATATAAGATGTGTGCCCCATGAATATGCCCCCTGCCTAATTCACTCGCACAAAAAATATAGTCTGCCTGATTTAAATATTTTTGATCTACATGAATATCATCACATACATCAAAAACCAATTTTACATTATTATTTTTATTTTTATAAACCGTAAGTTCACGCATAAGAAAATCAATTGTTGCATCACAATATATAAGATTCGGACTTAATGCATCCAAGCTCTTTCTTAATTGCTTCAAAAAATGAATCTTCGCAAAGAAAGAATGTACAGAACTCGTATTCACAGAGATCATCTTAACTTCGTCCCCCTTTGAAGCAAAATATTCTCTTACCCATTTACTACGTAAAGAGTGCTCTGCACTTATAATTGTGATCAACATAATTGACTCCCTTGTCTAAAGTTTGTTTATGCCTTTAACTATCCCCCAGTTAAAAACTACTTATTTTATAGTCAAAATGACTGAATAACCAATACATCTCATTTCCTGCAGGAATTATTCCCACGCATAAAAGTATACCATAATTACAACACTGAAACAAAAAAATTAGGCATTGAACTTTCCTAAACGCCTTTTCTTCGCATCCGAAAGTCCCTTTTTAATCATTTTTATCTTTTCATTTCTGTTCTTTTCAAAAAGAAACATCTTAATCAAACTACCAAACATCTCGCGACGATACTCTTTTTTAAAGAATTCTTTATCCACATAATGATATAAATAATACGCATTCCGATAACGATAATAATAACGAATTGGCGAATGATTCAACGCATAAAAAGTCTTATTCAACACATGAATTGGAATAGGATTTCCAATTGTATGCGTTATACAATACCCACTTAAATATCCAATCTTTAAATGTGCCTTTTTAAATCGATATCCCAAATCAAAATCAACATAGTCAATAAATAAAGACTCATTCATTTTACCAGCCAAATAGAAATCTGAAATATTCACAAAATTACCCGAAGTAATCCAATAAGGAACTAAAACAATTTCCTTACTTGGATCCACTCGATTCACATCCAAACCAATTAATGAATATTCATCCTTATATTTTTCAATCAATTGATAAATAGCTAAATAATCCGATGTAGGAAATAAACTATCCTGATCCATTGTCAAAGCTATATCCATATTTTTAGAATGAAGATATTCAATACCGGCATTTAATGCAGCCGCAATGCCCTGATTGCCATGCATATCAATGTAAATATATGAAAAATCTTCCTCAAAATATTTCGACACTTCATTTTTCCTTTCCGAATTATCCACTACAACACAAACATCCACTAAATCTTTGTATGTTTCAACATTCGAAATCACATCCCTATCCGGATTAAATAATACTGTACAAGAACCTATTTTAAGCATGCCATCCCACCTGTATCCAACGAATCATCAATTGTTCAATAAAATATAAGCGATTAAAGATCATTTTCTTTAATGGATGATGATGCAAAGAAGACGCATTATCGCCATGCCTTCTATATTTTAAATACGGCTCGTAAATAAATACCGTATTCCCCATACATTCAGCCACTAAACCAATCCACCAATCATGCATCTCAATATGATTTGGAAACGGATAACTCTTCTCAAAAACACATTTACGAAATGCCATACAACATCCAATAAACGCATTCCTATATAAATTATGTAAAAGGCCAGGCTTTCCATTCTTCAATTCAAAAAAGGAATCCTTCACCTTATTCATATTTCCATCCACAATTTCAGCATCATGAACCACACACAAAGTCTTTGAATTCTCAAATTCCTTCAAAACTCTTTCAACCTTACCATCCATCCAAATATCATCTTGATCACTCAAAAAAAGGATATCTCCCCTGGCATGTTTTAAGGCATTCTCAAAATTCTTTTGAACCCCACGTTTAGGACCATCCACCAAATAAATATTCTTATATTCCTTTTGAAATTTCTCAATAATATATCTTGTAGAATCATTTGAACCATCATCCGAAATGATGACTTCATCACTACTTTGAATCTGCTTTAAAATAGAGTCCAGTTGATCTTTTAAATACTTCTCGCCATTATATGTGGCCATACATACTGAAATCATGCTTGACTCCCCTTCTAATTCGATAGGTATTCCTATCTTTAAAAGTATAACACATGAAAAAGCATCACACAAAAACACAAGCACAAAAAAAGTGGATAAAAACACATTTATCCACTTTATATAAAGCGTATTTATTAAATTATGTGATATTGTCAAAATGAATCCTTGATACAATTTCGAATTGAAAACAACACTAAAGCCATAGAAATACCTAAAATTAAATAATGCGTATGAACTACCGACAATATTGTAAAACCAGTAAAGCCATTCAATTTTGTAAATTCACAATAAAACACACCACCCACTAAAGCAAGTACTCCATATACAATGGATGCATTCATTAAACGCTTCATATTATCGTCATCACAACCTACTATGGACCTTTCTTAGACATCCATCAATTCATATGCATCAAAAAAAATGGAGGTAGCATCTACCTCCAAATTAAATCACTATTTATCTTTTATTCATCCTTCTACAAATAAAAGAATCGCAAAAATCATTTCACCTTCTTTCCTTGAACATAACAATGACATACAACCCTTTCAAATTTCCAGCCTATTCCTAAAAATGATTAAATTATTCTTTCCTTTTCATTTTCTTTCCCGCTAACGCAAGTCCTGCTAAACCTAAAATACCACTTAATGTATAGAATCCTAATGCTGTTTCAGTTGCAGTATTTACACTTTTCTTTTCTTTGATTTCTACATCATCCTCCACATTCTCTAAGTAAACTTTCAAATTATTATTCGCATTTTCTAAATCCATTCTCGCCAAAGTATAGTTCTTACTAGACAACTCTAAAGATTTTACATTCTCACTATTCAACATATCCGCATCTTCAAAAGCTTTTAAAGCCTCTTCATAATTTCTATAAGCCTCTTTCATGACATCAATCTTTTCATATAAAGATTCAACTATACCACTACGTATTTTATTGGATTGAATTGGATGATTTGCAGTGAAAGAATCAAATTCTGTTTTCGCATCTTCAATTTCTAATTTTAAAGATTCTAATTCTTCAATCTTAGCATTTATTTTCTGAATACTAAGATCATTGACTGTGATACTATCACACATCTCAGTAATCATATTATGCAAATCCTGAATTCTAGTATTTAAATGCATAATCGAATCATTTGTATCATTCAATCTATTTTGAACGGATAAAGATGCTTGATAATTTTCATTTATATTATTCATTTCTACTTTTTTAATCTCTTCAACTTTTCTAGATTCACTTAAATCTTTAGAAATACCACCTAATAGTTCACTTGCACAATCCATTTCACGCTCTTTTGAAGTCACATTTGACTGCTTCTCAAAAACTACTTTTTTAGTATCCTCCGATGCTTTACCCTTTTCTTTTAATACAGCTTCAGAAATTTTTAAATTATTATGCGCTGTCTCTTTTCCCTTATTTGATTCCTCTAAAATCTCATTTCTCTTATCCAATTCCATCTGAGCCTTCTTCACTAAAGCTTTTTTATTATTTACATTTACATTCGCTTCAGCCATCTCTTTTTTAGCATTCTCGACCTCTTGTCGCGCAATAACCAAGTCTAACGACTCTTTATTGGATTTCAATGCCTTTAAGTTTTGAATCTCATTCACAATATTTGAAGTTGTTTCTTCGGAACACAAATCATCCAGATTCTTTTGTTTTTTTCTAACAACACTTTCTAAACGACCCACTTCATTTTTTGCTGAATTCAATTTATTTTCTGCATTTACTTTATTTTGTTCAGTAACCTTTTGATCATTTGTTTTTTGTGTTAATAAAGCATTTTGCTTATACAATTCCCCTTTTAATTGGTTTAAAATCACATTCGCATCTTCATAAGCACCATCCGCATTCATTAATGAGTCATAATAAGTATTAAATTGAGATTCAAACTCATCAATCGTTAATAAACTATCTAGACTACATTGACTCGAAAATACTTGTCCTGCATGTTTATGATGTCCATTTGAAGTATACCCCTCAATCCAAGCTGTTCCGGTACCAACATATCTAGACTTTAATATATTTGTATAATGTCCAGTTTGAACCCAAGGAATATCTGGAAGATTACAAGCCTTAACAATCTCATTTGCCTTATCCACATCAATATAATTTCCTTGAGAATCTCTAATATCATTGATATCCCATCCCTTTTTTTGAAGATAATCATAGACAGCTTTCTCCTCAGTATACCAACCAACGTAAGGATCATCATAACCAACCGCAATATTTTCACTCACATTATACAATCGAGTATGGCCATATTCCGTTTTAGCCATTTGATTTACCTGCACCTGAGAAATCGCAAACATTTCCGCACTCACCTTTAAAGGATTTAACCCCTTAAAATTATCATCCGTTGTACGTAATGCATTTCCCGTCTTAACCATAGCAATTGCCTTTTTAAAATTTTCTAAACTTGTCGCATCATTTTCAGCACCAACCTCAGTATACTTACCGATCTCTACACTGTTTTCTTCCAATACCTTTAAAGCATTCGTATAACCATACGCCTCAAAGAACCCTTTAGAACCCAGAGATATTTTTTGACTTACCTGCTCCTTATCTACACGTAATTGATTTACAATCTTCTGTTGTGCATCTACATCACTTTGAGCCTTATCCACATTCATTTGTTGTGCTTCAACTTCCTTTTTTGCTTTATCCAAAGCAATTTGAGCCTTATTTAAAACCTCTTCCATACTATTTTCTATTTCTATAGCATTCGTTAACTCTTCTTTAGCTGCACTCAATTCCTTTTCTACAATTCCTATAGATTCATTTATGCCTAACAATTCATTTTCTTTTGCATCTATCAAAGACTTTAAATCACAAATCTCATTTTCTACCTCAACAACACATGACTCAGCATTTGCAACAGCATCCACCTTACTTTGTTGAATCAACTTAGCATTCTGCAACTCATCTTGTGCAAGATCTAAAGTGTTTTTTGCTTCAATAACCCGCTTTTCATACTCCGCCTTTAATTCTGGATCACTAGCCCCATTATATATTTCAAGCTTTTCATTATAATCCGCACTTGCAACATCATACGCATTTTGTGCATGTACAACATCATCCTTAGCTTCAGATAACTCAACTCTTGCACTTTCTAAAGCATTCTGCAGATTCAACACTTTAGTATCAGCTTCTTCTTTAGCATTCAAAAGCTCATTTACTCTATTTGAAGCCTCTTGATAAGCTAGTGTTGCACTTTCCAATTGAGCTTTTAATTCATTTACATTCTGTTCAATCTGTTCCTTTGAACTACCATTCAATAAAGATTCAAACTCCTTTTGTTTTTCAATTAAATCATTTTGAGCCTGCTTTAACTCCTCATTCGCATTCTCTAATCTAGACTCCAACCCCTTCTTTTTATCATTTGCATCTTTTAAAGCCTTTTGATTCGCTTCTAATTCTTGAATCTGTTTTTCTAAGGCAGAAACAATTGCTTCTTGAGCATCATCCTTTGCACTCAAATAATTTTTTTGCGCCAAATCCCTATTTGAAACCGCCAAAGCATAATCATTCTTATTGTAAGTTTCATATTTTTCTTGAGCCTCATCAAATTTCTTTTTAGCCTCATTTACATTATCCAAAGTATTCTTGATTTGTTCCTCCAACAATTCCTTTTGAGTTTTCTTAACACTTACCGCTTCTGTATCAGATAAATTCTTGATTGGCTCTTCTTTTGCAAATACACTCATTTGACCAGCCTGTGTCAAAACCATACTAGCTGCAGCTAAACTTGTTAATGTCTTATTCCTATTTTTCATTTCTATACCTTCTTTCTTTCTAAATCAACCTCAACTCAACAACTATATATTTCTAACTCATATCTCTGTCCTCCTCACTATATAAGACGAAACAGTTTCATAATTGGTTATATACAATTTAAATTTTTTAATATAAATGATAAAGACTATCTATAAAGTTATATAAATCCATGCAAGCAATCTTCAAATTCTCTGGATCATTCACATACATAGCACCAGCTTGCGCAAAATATTCTGCTGAATCCGTAGCTCCATATGCCCCTACACAATCCGGATAATTTTGATATAAACTCTGTAATTGTGCACCATCTGAAATACCATAATCTCCATATCCAGATCCACTCGCAAAATCAAATATATGACTTAACTCATGACTCACTGCATCTTTTTGACCATAATCCTCATCTACATCAATCTGTAATGTTATTGAAAAATCATCCGATGAAGCATACGCATATGCAGTTCCTAATCCATCATCTGTTACATCCACTCCATCAGCTATTGCGATATCTATAAAATTCTTTGGCTCGCAAATATGAATCATACGACAATTACTCAATAAAAAATCAGGTTGAGATTTTACAAATAAATCCATATATTTTTGTACATCACCAATTTTTAAAGAATTCCCAGGAATCACATGAATTGTTGGTAAACCATCCAAAGTGATATATTCATCCTCAATAATCTGGTTATAAGCCTCTTCTTGAAGCCTTAACTTTTCATTATATTCATTCTGAGCAGTCTTATAATCTTTATACACAGGACTTAATACCATAACCAAAGCTGCTGATATTAAACTTAATAATCCAACTTTCAAAAGCCAACTTGTCTTTGGCTTATTTTCATTCACATAATTTCTACACTCCAATATTTGTTTATAAGAAAATTCATTAAAATGCATCTCATACGCAATACGCTTACTCTCTTTGTCCAAACCATCAATTCGATTTAACTCATTCTCACTTAAAGTACTGCGAATATATTCAAATCTATATTGATCAGGATCTACTTCCTTGCTATAAAGAAGAACTACAATAAGCAACATACTCAATACTGCAACAATTAAACAAAGTTTCAAATCAAAATGATTAATAAGCGACTGATCCATAATGGTAATTTCCTTATTACCCAACAAATCCCGATACCAATACATCAATCCAAATACAACTGAAAACACTAAACCTGAAAACATAACTTTACTTCTATTCATATAAAATTTCTCCTTCTATTTTGCCTTACACTATTAAGACGAAGTAAAAGTCATTTTGGTTGTATAAAAAAAGCAAAAAAAAGATGTAATCTTTTGAATATATAAAACTGGATAGGGATAAATCAACCTTTAAAAGTCATAGGGAT
>ENA-UOJD01000363-UOJD01000363.1-human-gut-metagenome-genome-assembly--contig:-P48-NODE-363-length-68355-cov-9.553777_pt1 | contig 68355 bp, 62 predicted proteins | sample MGYA00242342_ERZ723889 | MGnify/ENA metagenome assembly ERZ723889 | reverse complement strand
TGTTCCCCCAATGGGGCTGAGCGGCCTTTTAGTTCGTGCTGCTTTAATTCAGGTGCTTTACTGCAGACTTCTCTGCCATTATCGGTTATTTTAATATAGCGAGGACAAAGGTTCAGAGGACGATTCTTTCGGCAGAGAGCATTTTTGATGCACCGTGATTTTTGTGTTTTTTAGATGCCATAATAATTGCGGCGATATGGCATTGAGTCGTTGACTTCCCGTAGTTCATAGCCTATTATTCGTACAAGCTGAAAAGTAAGGTTCTGCTTGATTTGTAATTGATTTTAAAAATATGACTATCCCAAGCACACCATCGGAGTGCGAAATGTTTAAATAGGTATCCTCCCGTTTCGGTATTGTTCCAAGCGATACGTTGTTTGCTGCGGAATGTATTTCAGAGTAGCCGTTGTCTTTTAACGCTTTCACATATCTATCAGATTCTTCCGGTGAGATATCCTTGATAAAGATCGCATATCGGCCGGTTTCGGTATAATCAAGCACATACGCTATTGTGCCGCTTTCCGGCTGAGAAATTTTCTCCGTAAAGGCATTGTCGGGCCATTCTGTCAGGTACTCTGGCTCCACACTGGCTGCATCCCATTCGATATTATCAAGGGCATCCCTGCGCTCTTCCGGAAGCGAGCATCCTGAAAAATGCAGACAGACCAGCAGAGCGGATAGAACTGCAGGGGCAAATATTTTTCTATAGTGCATACGGGTTTCCTTTTGAATTTCATTTATTCTTATGAACATAATGAGTAAAAAAGCGAATTGCCGTGATGCATCCGACACCTCCGATCAGGAGCAGCCAAAAGAACAGATCCATGCCGCTGCCGGCAATTTGAATGGTTGTGGCGGCATCCGCCTGTCCGATCATGTTCTTGGCCGGCTTTGATGCATGAATTCCCCATGCCCCTGCAAAGGCAATAATAGAAATAAAGGCCGCTATGGCAATGCCAGTCCGCCCTTTCCAGCTACTCTTTTCTGTGCAGGAAAGGCCCAGTTGTTCCTGTATGCTTTCTGCAAATTCTTCCGGTGTACCCAATCGGTCCATGACCTGCTGTTCTGTCTCTCCATGTTCGGCTGCAGATGCAAAGGCCTCTTCCAAATCGCACAGGATTTCCGCTTTGGCCTTATGGGATACGTTCAGGCTTTTTTTCACCTGCTTTATGTATGGATGCATCACTTTAACTCCTCCGTTTGCTGATAGTCTGTAATGAAACAATTGACGCAGTTCTCATAATTGGACCAGAACCGGATCAGTTCATTTAATACTTCACGGCCTTTATGCGTTAGGGAATAATATTTTTTAGAGCCGCCGTTTGCTATGGCAGGGGCTAACCGGCATTGAATCAGGTCTGCTTCCTGCAAACGGTACAGGATGGGATAGATCGTACCTTCTCTTGCATATCCCAAAGCGGATGCAGCGCTGTTGTTTAACTCTGTTATGATTTCATACCCATAGGTTTCTTTGCGCCCGATCAGGCAAAGGAGTATCATTTCCAAAAAACCTTTTTTGAATTGCTGCACATATCGGTTATCCATTTTTCCCTCAATCTTAGTTTTACTATTTAGCATTGCTATGTAGCAAGAGAACTATACACTTTGAATACGACGCAGTCACCAGTATTTATTTGCTCTAACAGAAAAGGTATCAGAATATAATGCTTGCATATGCTGCACGGAGCGTTGATGCGGAAGCCTGTTAGCATAAAAGGAACTGCCTTTGTGCGGGGAAAAGCCATATATCCGCACAATGCGCAAGGCCTACTTGCCCTTTTCTGCCGGGGATGATAAAATCAATCCGGAAGAAGAGCTTCGCCTTTATTCTAATGAGACATACAGGAGGGAACTATGCAGCAAAGGACCATTCGCCAGATCTTCAGGGAGATTGATTACATCCGTACCGGCGGTTCCCCGGAGGAACTGCGCTGCGCTGAATATCTGCTGGCCAGGTGCCGGGAGCTGGGCGCTCAGGGGCATATAGAATCTTTTCCCGTCCAGATGGCGGAGATGCAGGAAGCGCATCTGTTTGCGGGAGACAGGGAGATCCCCTGTAAAGGCTTTTTCAACTGCGGAAGCGGGGAGATCGAAGCCCCCTTTGTATATCTGCCCAACACGGATGCAGCTTCCCTTTCCCGCATTCGGGGAAAGATCGTCCTGCTGGATACGGGCGTGGGTTATTTCGGCTATCATGATCTGCTGGAAAACGGGGCCGCGGCCTTTATCACCTACAACGGCAATGTGAATTTCAAGGATCGGGACATAGACCAGAAGGAGCTCCGGGCGTATGTATCCGGCGGAGAAAAAATCCTCGGAGTCAACATTCATGTGAGCGATGCCGTAGAACTGGTAAAGAGTAAGCCCCAGAGCGTGCGCATTGTGATCCGGCAGCGGGAATATGAGGGGGAAAGTCATAACGTGGTGGCGGAACTTCCCGGGAAAAGCGATGAATGGATCGTTCTTTCTGCACATTATGATTCCACGCCCCTTTCCAGAGGCGCCTATGATAATATGACCGGCTGTGTGGGGCTGCTGGGGATTCTGGAGGCTTTGAAGAAAGAGGTGCCGCACCGCTATGGCCTGCGGTTTGTGTTTTGCGGCAGCGAGGAACGCGGGCTGCTGGGCTCCAAGGCTTATGTGGCGGCCCACGAGCAGGAACTGAGCAAGATCGCTCTGAACATCAACCTGGATATGATCGGCACCCTTATGGGGAAGTTTATCGCCTGCTGTTCGGCGGAGCAGGGACTGATAGACTATATTGCCTACTTCTCCCGGATGCGGGGCTGGGGCATGGAAGCCCGGCAGGGCGTATACTCCAGCGATTCCACACCCTTTGCGGATAAGGGCGTACCGGCACTGTCTTTTGCCCGGCTGGCCGGAGGGAACATTGCACCGATCCACAACCGTTATGATACGGCGGCGGTGCTTTCCATGGAGAGGATGCAGGAGGATACCGCCTTTATCGCTGCCTTTACCGCAGCCATGGCTGATGCCGTCAAGTGCCCCGTGGGCCGGGATATTCCCGAAAAAGTGCGCACGGAACTGGACGAGTATATGAGCCGTAAGCGCAAAAAGTAAATTCCGGTTCTGACGATCCCATATAAAAAGCATCCGGCCCGGAGTTTTCTCCGGAGCCGGATGTTTGCGTATAAATCTGTATGACGGAGCCTCCAGGTTGTTGCAAAGCTTTAGTCCAGCACCAGAGAGGTTTGTCCCAACGGCAGCACCTCGCCCACCAGGGCGCTCCAGGGGGCGCACAGAGCCAGCCGCTCCAGCAGTATGGCCGCTTCTTGGGGCGGCAGGGCAACAAGCAAACCGCCGCTGGTCTGGGGATCGGCACACAGATCCACCAGCTCCTGCGGCACGCCCGGCATAATGGAAAGGTGCGGCTTCACATAATCCATGTTCCGGTAGGCTCCCGAGGGAACGATGCCCATCTGGGCCAGCGCTTTGGCGCCCCGCATAAGGGGCAGGGAGCCGCTGTGCAGCCGGATAGTGACGCCGCTGCCCTCTGCCATTTCATATGCATGACCCAACAGCCCGAAGCCGGTGATATCCGTGCAGGCGTGAATATGCTCCAGTCCCGTCATGGCTTCCGCTGCCGCCTTGTTCAGGGTGGACATATGGGTATAGGCAGCCTCCATGTCTTTCTTTTCCACCAGATCCGCCTTGGCTCCCGTGCTCAGCACGCCGCTGCCCAGGGGCTTGGTCAGCACCAGTACATCTCCGGGCTGAGTGCCGATGTTCTTGAGAATCCTGTTCGGGTGAACAAAACCGGCTACGCACAGGCCGTACTTGGGTTCGTTATCCTGAATGGTATGTCCCCCGGCAATGAGACAGCCGGCTTCCACGGCCTTGTCATGGCCCCCCTCCAGAATCTTACGCACCGTTGCGAGAGAAAGGCAGCTGGGCACACACAGCAGGTTCATGGCCAGAGTGGGCCTGCCGCCCATGGCATATACGTCGCTGAGCGCGTTGGCTGCGGCGATCTGGCCGAAGGTATAGGGATCATCCACGATAGGAGTGAAAAAGTCGACCGTCTGAATAAGGGCGGTATCTTCATTGACTTTGTATACACAGGCGTCATCGCTGCTTTCATAGCCAACCAGAAGGTTTTTATCAAAGATATTGGGCAGACCCGTAAGTATTTCACTGAGGACTCCCGGTCCCAGCTTGGCCGCTCACCCGGCTGAAGCCGTCATCTGTGTCAAAGGCAGCTCCTTGGACATGGGGCACCTCCTTTTTTGTATTTCACACCTATGATACCATGGTTTTTCACCTGTGACAAGGAGGCGGATCCTGCGAAAGCGGCGTGCAAGCGGAGCAGAGAGATCAGTCCTGTATGCAGACGCAGCCGATTCTTTCCCAAGCTGTCGTAGAAAATTTTTTTCAGGCATCTGTACCCTATGCCGGGGAGGATTGCTTTGAAGCTTCCGTGCGGGCGCGCTTCCCTGCGATGTTCGGTGTGCCCTGTTTGGCAAATCCGCTTTCTTTGCTTGTGAGAGGCGAAGGCTCATGCTATAATCATTCAAAACGGAAAGAGGAGTCTCTTCATGAATAATAAAAACAGGCAGCACACAGCGGAAGCACAGGCAGAGGAGCTTTGCTATATCCCCCGTCATACGGACAAAGTTTACAATACATTTCGATATACCGCATACGCCGGGGCGATGCTGCTTCCGGCAGGATTGCTCCCGCCGCTTTTGCTGGGCGGGTTGGCGGTATATGTGTATGGAGGGGTATACAGTTTGATCCCCGTGGCGCTGGGGCTGATCCCCTGGTTCTATTGGCTGCTGGGGGCCGCTGCCCTTCCCCGCAAAAACCGCCCCATGACGAAGGACGTATACGGGCGTTCCGTCCGCCGCCTGTGGCGCTGTTCCCTGGGAATGCTGGCGCTGGGAAGCGTCGCTTTGATAACCGCAGTGATCTTCGCCTGCACGGCTCAGGAACTGAAACTGCGCTCCTGGGATCTGTTTCACGGACTGGCGTTGGTACTGATGCTTCTGGGCGGCGGAGGTTTGCTGCTGCTGGGAAAACGGCTGCAATACGTGATAGAAAAGGATGAGGACTGAGCTTCGCCGTCTGAGACAGAGAGCCACCGTTGCGCCCTGCCCTGCATAGCTATTCTTTGAAATATAAAACAGCTGCCGAAAAGCTTCGGCAGCTGTTTCTGCATTGTGGATCCTGACAGATTTCAAATTACAGTGCGCACACTTACATGTGCGGGTGCAACATTTCAGAATGTTCAGCTCAAAACCGTGTTCGCATTCTTCGGCAGGGCCCCCGGCTGATTGCTTTTCGGGCAATGACGGATCCGCCTGGCAATTTCAGTTTTTGATCCCGCTTGTGTGCTCAAAAGCGATAATTCACCTGAAAGTACTGAAATATGGCTTCAGATACTGTTCCGGCGTTTTCTCATCGTGCTCTGCCCCGACTTTTGTAAAGGCAGTCACATCCGGGCGATTCCGGTGTGCACATTGCAGGCTTCTGCCTGCGGAATGAATCAAAAAGGCCGCTGTCAAACATCGGCAGGGGCGTCAGATCGTAAATCCGTTGAAGGGAGCATCCTGACGGGAAGCGGTTCGGAGCCGTCGCAGGCAAAGGAAGAATACGGCGGCTACGAAAAGGATGAACAGCAGCAGGCTATACCGGCTCTGGCGACTGAGACAGAAGTCGTAAAACCCGTGGATCAGAACCGGAAGGGGCAGGCAGTGCCCCCCGGCAGAAAGAAGTCCTGCAGGAGCGTGGAGCGTGCGGGCTTTAAGCCGTCCGAATGCAATGCCCATGTATACTCCGCATACGCCGTGGAGAGGTACGGAAAGTAAAGCCCGTACCAGCCCCACCTGCAGGCCGAACTGAGCTACATACAGCACGTTCTCCACAAGAGCAAACCCCAGAGAGACAAATACGGCATAAACCACCCCATCGAACCGGTAGTTGAAGGCCGGGTGCCGGTAGGCATTTTTATAGAGGAAAAAGAACTTGCAGCCCTCCTCCACCAGAGCTACGCCCAGCAGATTATCCACGGCCAGGTAGAGAAGCTCGCTTTTGCCGGCAAACAAAGGGTCTGTTAAGCGGGAGAACAGCACTTCCAGGATCACAGCGGGGATCACGGACAGGCAGCCCATTAAAAACAGCCGCCGCAGCAGAGCGGGGGGCTCCTTCTCAATGGTATCCAGATCATAGACCTTTTTCATCAGATACAGGGCAGGGGCAACGGCCACGATAAGCTGGATCAGACGCATACAGACTCCTCTATTCCCATTATTTGCTGAAGCCGAAGGGGTTTTCTATCCGCTCTCTGGACCAGAAACTCACTGCCCGGCGGTACATGGCGCGGGCATGGATCCTGTCATGCCACAGAAGGCGGCGCAGAACCTTTTTTACCGTCCACAGTTCCTTATCATCGGCCGTGTACACCCGGTTGGATAAAAAGGCAGGCAGCTCCTCCAGCTTTTGCAGGAGCTGCTGGCGGTTTTCTACAAAATCCGGGAGAGTATCCATCTCTATGCCCACTCCGGCGGCATAATAAGCCAGCGTATTGTTGGTATGCTCCAGCATCTCCCGGGCGGAAGCGGGTATTTTTCCGTAAAAGGTTTTTCGGGACTTTACCAGCGCCCGGTCTTTCTGGGGGATGGACTGGTATTCAAGCATAAAATCCCGGGCGGACTTAAGGCACAGCGCCTTGAGATTGATATACTCGGCCATGGTCATGGGCAGCCGCTCTTCGGGGAAAAGGGCATCGCTGTCGGCATCCTCCACGGCCAGAGCGGTTTTGAACTCGTGGAGTACTTCTACCTTTTCGCCGCTCTGGGGGCAGCCTGCCCCCGCCCATAGCCGGTACTGGCGGCAGACAACGGGCATTTTGGCGGCAGCCTCTTCAAAATTCTTTCCCCGGGCAAAGGCCCCCGGGAAACGGGCGGCCCAGAGGAGCACGCCCTTATCGTTATGCTCATAGTTTACAAAGATCTCATCCATATGGTTTCACCTGGTCTGCAAAAAGCTTTTTTCTTATTGTAACTTAAAAGCACCCTCCGTGTACAGAGGCACTTTATATAAATCCGCCGGGAGGCCATGTCTGCGGACACAGGATTTTTTAAGAAAATGTTGGATTTTTCATTGACAAAGCCGCTTTCTCTGTGGTACTCTATGCAAGGTGCCCCCGTAGGGGGCTTGTTTTTGATGTAAAACCTTTAGGAGGATGAGACCATGCGCGTGAAGATCACCTTGGCCTGCACGGAGTGCAAACAGAGAAATTACAACACCTTCAAGAACAAGAAGAACGACCCCGATCGTTTGGAGTTCAACAAGTATTGCCGCTTCTGCCGCAAGCACACCCTGCACAGAGAAGCAAAGTAACTCTGACTGAAAGAGGACGAAAATGGCAAACGAACAGACTGAAAAGAAAGATATCGGCAAGCCCGCCAAGAAGAAGGAGCCCAGGTTCCAGCTTCGCCGCTATCTCAACGAGATGAAGGGCGAGGTCAAAAAGCTTACCTGGCTGAGCAGGAACGACCTGATCAAGAACACCGCCATGGTGCTTGTGTTCGTGCTGGCCATGTCCCTGGTCATCTGGGTGCTGGATCTGGCCTTCAGCGGCGCCACCAAGGGCCTTACCGCCCTGACGCATCCCACGGCTGCTCAGGAAGAGTCTGTGGATACGCCCAGCAGCACCGATGCTCCGGAAGCTACCGACGCTGCCGACACCGCCAAGTAACCGCCATGAGCCAGGAAGCCAGATGGTATGTGGTTCATACCTACTCCGGGTATGAAAACAAGGTAAAGGAAGACCTGGAAAAGTCTCTGGAGAATGCCGGCCTGCAGGACATCATTCTGGAGGTCAAGTATCCCACGGAGGAGACCATCGAGATCCTTCCCAACGGCAAGCGGAAAACCACTACCCGCAAGGTCTACCCCGGTTATGTCATGGTGAAGATGCTGGTGGACGTGGTGGAAAAGGAACGCCCGGCAGAACGGGGCGGCGGCGTGAGCAAGGATCTGGTCATGAATCCCAGGGCCTGGTACGTCATCCGCAACACCAGGGGCGTTACCGGCTTTGTGGGTCCCGGCAGCAAGCCCGTGCCCCTGAGCGATGAGGAAGTCACCGCCATGGGCGTGGAACGCATCCCCATCGTGCTCAACATCGAGGTGGGCGAAGAGGTTCGGGTGGTTTCCGGCCCCCTGGAAAACTTCGTCGGCCGGGTGGAAAAGCTGGATCCCGAGCGGCAGAAGGTCAAGCTCACCGTATCCATGTTCGGCAGGGAGACCCCCGTGGAACTGGATTTTATCCAGGTGCAGAAGATTCAATAAGATATAGCGGGCAAACGCCCGTGGGCCCTTGGGGCTCGTATATATCCAACCTGTGGCAGGGGAGGCACCCCGTACCACAAACTATACCAAAATAGGAGAAAACAGCAATGGCAAAGAAGATTACCGGGTATGTAAAGCTGCAGATCAATGCCGGCAAAGCAACCCCCGCACCCCCCGTAGGCCCCGCTCTGGGCGCACACGGCGTCAACATCATGGGCTTCTGCAAAGAGTTCAATGAGCGCACCAAGAACCAGGTCGGTCTGGTCATCCCTGTGGTCATCACCGTGTATGCCGACCGTTCCTTCACCTTCATCACCAAGACCCCCCCTGCCGCCGTTCTCATCAAGAAGGCCTGCAATCTGGAGCACGCTTCCGGCGTTCCCAACAAGACCAAGGTCGCTTCCATGACCAAGGCACAGGTCCGCGAGATCGCTGAGCTCAAAATGCCCGACCTCAACGCTGCTTCCGTGGAATCCGCCATGCGCATGGTGGAAGGCACCGCCCGCAGCATGGGTGTCACCATCGCAGACTAAGGAGGATATGGTTCATGAAGCACGGTAAGAAATATAATGCAAGCAAGGCTCTCGTAGAGAACCTGAAGCAGTACGATCCCCGTGAGGGCGTGGAAACCGTCCTCAAGACCGCTACCGCCAAGTTCGATGAGACCGTAGAGATCTCCCTCCGTTTGGGCGTTGACTCCCGCCACGCTGACCAGCAGGTCCGCGGCGCCGTGGTTCTTCCCAACGGTACCGGCAAGACCGTCCGCGTTCTGGTATTCGCCAAGGGTGAAAAGGCCCGCGAAGCACAGGAAGCCGGCGCAGACTTCATCGGCGACGAGGAGACCGTCAACAAGATCAAGAACGAGAACTGGTTCGATTTTGACGTGTGCGTAGCCACTCCCGATATGATGGGCGTTGTGGGCCGCATCGGCCGTATCCTGGGCCCCAAGGGTCTCATGCCCAACCCCAAGTCCGGCACCGTTACCATGGATGTCACCAAGGCCATCCACGATATCAAAGCCGGTAAGGTGGAGTATCGTGTGGACAAGACCAACATCGTTCACTGCCCCATCGGCAAGGTTTCCTTCGGCGCAGACAAGCTGCTGGAGAACCTGGATACCCTCATGGATGCCGTTATCAAGGCCAAGCCCGCTTCCGCAAAGGGCACCTACATCAAGAGCATGGTAGTTTCCACCACCATGGGCCCCGGCGTCAAGTTCAACCCCCTGAAGTTCTGATCCATCCTAAAGGCAAAAGCGTCCGGTTCGCCGGGCGCTTTTTTTCGGCTGCGGCCCGCTCATATATGTTAAAAAAATAATATACATTTTGGGGGACAGCAAAAACCTATAACCGATTATCCGATAATTCATGTATTTTGTGTGAAATACCGGAATATTTAGAAAATCCATTACAAAAAATGATAAAAGTCTTGAAAATGCTTTGTATCAGTGATAGAATACCAATAGCCATAAGGGCGGGTTTTTCCATGCCTTCCCCGGCAAGAAGGAAGTGTGCATGAATAAAACCGTTAAGAAGATCTGGAACATCCTTACCACCGTGCTGGTGGGTCTGGTGGTGCTGCTGGCCTTGCTGCTGGTAGGCGCACGGGTGGTGGGTCTGCAGGTGTTTTCGGTGCTTTCCGGCTCCATGGAGCCTACTTACCACACCGGTTCCCTCATCTATGTAAAAAAGGTGGATCCTTACACCATCCAGCCCGGACAGGCCATCACCTTCATGCTGGATGAAAACACCGTGGCCACCCACCGGGTCGTTGGCATAGTGCAGGATGAAACGGATCCTTCCGTGATCCGCTTCCGCACCAAGGGGGACGCTAACGAAGCCGAAGACGGCGGCCTTGTCCATTACAAAAATGTGCTGGGCGAGCCCGTGTTCACCATCCCCTATCTGGGGTATGTGGCCAACTACATCCAGAATCCCCCGGGGCTATATATTTCGCTGGCGGCCGGAGCCGTGATCTTGATGCTGGTGTTCATCCCCGACCTGTTTGACGACGGGAAGGGCAAGAAAAAGCGCAAAAAGAAGAAGAAAAAGAAGCGCAAGCCCCAGCTGGATGAAAACGGCAACCCCATCCCCCGGCAGCCCAAACCCCAAAATTCGTTTCCATCAGACGAAAGTCTGAAAAATAAGGAAAAGGAGAAACAAGAACTATGAAGAAGAGAATAGTCACCATCGCCCTGGTTGTGGCACTGGTAGCTATCGCCGCCGTCGGTACTCTGGCGTACTTCACCGATACTGATGAAGCCACCAACACATTTGCAGTCGGAAACGTAAAAATCGAGTTGATCGAGCAGCAGCGTGGCGAGAACGGCCTTGTGCCTTTTGAGCAGAACAAGAAGCTGTACCCCATCGTCGGCTCTGCCCAGGGCGCTAAGGACGAGTATGGTATGCCTCTTGCCAAGAACTATGTTGACAAGATGGTCACCATCGAGAACACCGGTACTGAAAAGGCTTACATCCGCGCTTACTTTGCCATTCCCTCCGCTCTGGACGATGGCTATGAAACCTTCAATGCTGGCCTGAACGTCCTGCATTTCAACTTTGGCAACAAGGTTGAAAATGGCGTTGTTACCTCCACCGAGGGTGCTGAGTGGATCTGGACGCACGGCAACAAGTGGAACTACTTCGAGACCACTATCGACGGCATCAACTACAACGTTTACTACGCTGATTACCATCAGGCTGTTGATGCCGGTACCACCACCGAGCAGCTCATACAGGGCGTGTATCTGGACAAGTCCTTCGACATCAAGGACGGCAAGTGCTACGCCTTTGGCAATGAAGTCACTCTGGACGCTGGTTGGGACTGGAGCAAGGTTTCCTGCCCCGTGTTCGCCGTGGCTTGCCAGGCTGAGGGCTTTGATAGTGCTGCTGCCGCCATGGATGCCGCTTTCGGTGCCAACTACAATCCCTGGGGCACCGCTGCCACCAACTGGCAGTAAGGGCTGACCCATATCAAGCAAACCTGCCTGCCCCTTCCACGGAGGGGGCAGGCCATAGGAGAGGGCTTGCGTGCGAACCCTGCCCTATGGCCTGAAGTAAATGGTCATAACAAATAAGGGAAAGGAACTAAGGAGAACAATGAAGAAAACAATTGCAATCGTAGCGCTGGTGGTTCTGGTGGCAGTTGCATCCGTGCTGGGCACTCTGGCCTATTTGACGGATACCAGGACAGTAGAGAATACCTTCACCATGGGTGATGTAAAGATTAAATTGGATGAAACCAACGTTAAAGATCTTGAAGGCGAACGGGTAACATCTAACACTTATACTGATATGGCACCTGGTATCGTGTATACGAAGGATCCTGTTGTTACGAATGTTGGACCAAGCGATGCGTGGGTACGTATGATCGTGACTGTTGAAAATGGTATGAACTGGCTGGGGCTGTACAATGAGAACGTATGGACTGCACCCCAGGAAGCAGCCTTTAATGCTCTCATTAATAACACTTTGAGTAAAGATTGGGAGCTTACGGCTATTGCTTATGTTCCTAATAGCGAGCGGGGCACCACTGACTTTGTAGCTACCCTGAAGTATAAAACGCCTTTGGTAACTAACAGTAAAACATCTGCAGCTTTTACAGAAGTAACCATTCCTGCAAAGGCAACAGCAAATGATATTACTACCCGTATCTCGCAGAATGGGACTTTCCACATTGATGTTAAAGCTGAAGCCATGCAGAAAAACGGCTTTGAAACCTGGGAAGAGGCTTTTGCAGCTTTTGATGCCAATAAGTAAGTAGAAATACGGTGTCCTGCCCCTTTGCAAAGAGGGGCAGGGCCTGTAAATACCCGCCGGGGAGGGCCCGGCAAGAAAAAAGCGGAAAGGAAAAAGAACAATGAAGAAAACAATTGCAATCGTAATGCTGGTGGTTCTGGTAGCCGCCGTGTCCGTATTGGGCACTCTGGCCTATCTGACGGATACCAAGACTGCAAAGAACACCTTCACCGTGGGTAATGTGTCGATTGAGCTGCTGGAATCCAGCCTGCACCGTGAGAACGCAGGCGTTGCTAACGGCCAAACCTCTACCTCTGAGCTGTGGTCTGATGTAGAAAAGGATGGCACCGGCAACACCAGCAAGTACAAGGCTGGCGATACCTTCTATACCGATGCGCAGATTGAAGCTAATGCACAGGAGTACAAGTGCGAGAATGTGAAGCTCAACCCCGGCCAGTCCTACCACAAGATGCCCTATGTGAAGAACACCGGTGCTAACAAAGCTTATATCCGCATTCGTGTTATGTTCCCCGCTGATCTGGACACTGCGATTCTGAACAGCAGCATGTACACGTATACTGCTCTGAATAACAAAGAGTTCACCTATGCTTACGATAACAGCGGCACTGTGGAACGTGAAGGCATTACATACAACGTCTACACCTTCACTCGCATCGATCCTCTGGCGTCTGGCGAACTGACCTACTGGAACGTATGGGGCACTGTTCATATGGATGCAGACGTAACCAATGAGGAGCTTGCTAAGTTCTTTGGCGAGGGTAAACCTTATGCTAATGGCATTTTCCCCGTGCGGGTAGAAGCTGATGCCATTCAGGCTGACGGTTTTGCTAACGCTGGCGAGGCTTGGGAAGCTTTCGCCAACAAGTAACTTCTAACAAACCACTCCCTGCGGCTTGTCCGCAGGGAGATTTGAGCTAAAAAGATACCATAAAGGAGAACGCATATGAAAAAGAGTATTGCACTGGTCATGATGGCCGTGCTGCTGGTAGCCGCTTCCGTCATGGGCACGCTGGCTTACCTGACCAGCACCGATACCGTGAAGAACACCTTTACCGTTGGTAAGGTTGCCATTACGCTGGATGAAGCGAAGGTAACCGAGTATGGCAAAGCTGTTACGCCCGCTTCTCGTGTCAAGGAAAACACCTATAAGCTCATCCCCGGTCATGAGTACACCAAGGATCCTACCGTCCACTTTGCAGCGGGCAGCGAAGCCAGCTGGCTCTTTGTGAAGGTGGAGAATGGCATTGCTGCTATCGAAGCCGATACTAAGATCGCCGATCAGATCATCGGTAACCGCTGGACTGCTTTGACTGGCGTGGATGGCGTGTACTACAAGCAAGTTGATGCCAATAATACTGCTGCTGCGATAGATTATCCAGTATTCGAAACCTTCAAGCTGACCGATGATGCCAATGTCGCAAACTATGCAACTGCAAATGTAACCGTCACTGCCTATGCCATTCAGGCTGATGGCTTTACCTCTGCCCTAGCTGCCTGGACAGAAGTCAGCAAATAATAGTACCAACCCTCGGGCGACGTCCGCCCATTTCCCAAAAGGGGAGTGCCCTCCAGTCGCTCCCCTTTTTTGCTGCCTGCAGGGCGCAAAAAGGGCTTGCGGTTTGCCCCCGGCTGCTGTATAATAATCATGCAGAATATTGCAAACCACATATAAAGAAGGAAAAGGAGTATCAGCTATGAAGAAGAAACTGGCCGTAGTGGCTCTGGTGGTGCTGGTGGCTGCCCTGTCTGTGCTGGGCACTGTCGCTTACTTCACCGGTAAGGACACCGTAGAGAATACCTTCACCAACGGCAAGGTCGCCATCACTCTGGACGAAGCCAAAGTGGATGAAAACGGCGTCCCCACTGAGCCCGAAGAGCGCGTAAAAGAGAACCAGTATAAGCTCATGCCCGGCATGACCTATACCAAAGACCCCACCGTCACTGTGAAAGCGGGCAGTGCCGAAAGCTATGTACGGCTGAAGGTCACCTTTAACAATGCCAAGGCGATCATTGCCATGTGCACCGATCCGGAATTTGCAGATGACGGCCCCACCGGTGTGGAAAATGCATTCCCTCTCATCCGCATGGTCAACTTTGTGGAAGCCAATGCTGCCAAGTGGGATGGCATTATCCCCGACAATATGGTAGATACCGAGGAAATGCTGGCCGATGCCAAGTACTTTGCGTATGACGCCAAGGAAGATACCCTCACCTATTACTTCTACTACACCGAAACTGTGGCTGCCCCCACCGCCGATGTGAAGCTCCCTGTTCTGTTCGATTCCGTTAGGATCCCCACCTGGGTCACTCTGGAGCAGGCCGATGCCCTGAAGAACTTCAAGATCACCGTGGTCGCCGAAGCCATTCAGGCCGCTACCTTCGGCAATGCCGATGCAGCCTGGGCCGCCTTCAGCGCACAGGGCAACTAACTTTATAGAACCACTCCGGGGAAGCGTGCAGGCGCTTCCCTTTTTTAGAACTTATCCAGAAGGAGGAGGGCCCATGGGCAAGTATGTGGTGAAGCGAAACGAAAAAGGGATCCGCTTTCAGCTGCGGGCGGCGAACGGGGAGATCATAGGCCTGAGCGAGCAGTATAATGATCGCCTTGCCTGCCGGAAGGGGCTGGAAAGCGTACGCAGAAACGCACCTGGAGCCGCGCTGGAGGATCAGACGGCGGCGGGATATGAAAGGCAGAAGCACCCCAAGTTTGAGCTGTATGTGGACAGGGCCGGGGAGTATCGCTATCGGCTCCGGGCCCGGAACGGCCAGATCATTCTGGTGGGGGAGGGATATAAGCAGCGGGCCGGGTGCCTGAACGGCATCGACAGCGTCCGCCGCAATGCCGACAGCCCCGTAGTGGAAGAACCCCTTCGTTGAGCGCATATAAAAAAGCTCCGTGTGTACGGAGCTTTTTTGCGTATAGAGGGATCCGTTAAGCGCCGGGCTGTTCTTTCTTCCGGCGGAAAAACTCGCGCTTCAGGAAGTAGCGGCTCATGGGCTTATACAGGAAGTAGATGAACACAGCGTTGGCGGTGCACTTGATCAGGTTGATAAGCAGGATAAATCCCATAAGAGATACCACCGTCTGCTGGGCCGCCCGATAGGGGAAATCAGGGCTGACCATATACAGGGGGGTCAGGAAGTAGTTGCAGATAAGCATGGTCAGGGTCACGGCGGGCACAAAGACCAGCAGGGAGATAACGGCTCCCTTTTTGCTTTTATGGCGGTTATAGACCAGTGTGGCGGCCAGCACGCCGCTGCCCGTAGACAGGATGTGCATAAGGATGCCGATGGGACCGCTGGCAGCGCTGACGGTCACGCCCTGAATGATGGCGGTGACTACGGTCAAAGCCAACCCCCACCAGGGACCATAGGCCAAAGCGCCGATGACGATGGGAACATCCCCCATGTCATATTCTATAAAGGAAATAGCGGGGAAAATGGGGAAGTGAACGGTAGCCGCCAGAACGATGGACACAGCGGCCAACACGCCCAGCTTGACTACTTTTGTAACATTGTTGTTTGCAGCCATACTATACTCTCTTTTCGTTGATCTGCGGCTATTGTATCACGAAAAAAAGATGGAAGCAAGCATATTTTTATTATATCAACATGTATGCAAGGAACGGTATATCTTGTCAGGCAGACGAGGAAAATCATGTCGGGACAGTATGCAAAAGCTTATGCCTCCGCCAGACGAACGGAAAGCGTGAATTGCACGCCGGGCTGAATGCGTTTTTCCAGAACCAGAGCTTCATCCAGAGAGAGGGTGAGGAGAGTGGAGCCATCCTCCTGCGGGGCAGAGACGGCATGGGACAGATCCTCCTCCGTCAGCGTATAGCCCAAAGCCTGCGCATAGGCCTGAATACCAAACAGGGGGGATTCCGTGGTATAAAATGCGGCGTTCAGGGTCAGCGGATCGCCCACACGGCTGTCCAGCTGCAAAGAAAGGCAGATGGTATTGTCTGGGGATTCATACCAGACCTGGGTGCACCACAGGGCCAGCCGGGCCCCGGTGGTCTCATTATAAAAGTCACGGAGGATGGCCGATACCTTGCTGGCGGAGAAAAAGGCGGTCAGATCTTCTTCGGAAGCATCGGGGGCGGTTTCCCGAATGAGCTGTTCCCACAGGGTGCGGGTTTTGAGCAGGATCTGCTTTTTGTTCAGTTCCTCCGGCAGGGGCAGGCGCTCCGGTCCTTCGATTTCACACTGGCGCAGCAGATCCAGCCGCGTGGGCAAAGACAGGGGAGCGCCCAATTCCCGGTTGTTCTCCACTATCAGGGGACGATAGCCGGGGTGGTTGAGAAAGGTGCTGCGGCGGGTGTCCAGAATCAGTTTGCTTATGAGCACGCAGGTCAAAGCAAGGCCTGCAATGCCAAGGGCAATGCCCGCGTATACCAGACGGACTTTTTCCTGACGGGTGCGCTGCTTCATGCTTCCGGTGCCTCCTTCTTTCGGCGGGTGCCGTCATACAGGGGAAGATCCAGCCAGACGGTGGTGCCCATACCCAGTTTGCTTTCGAAGTGCAGTTCACTGCCGTGAAGCTGGGCAATGCGGTTGCTGATGGCCAGCCCCAGACCGGCGCCGTGTTGAACTCTGGCGCGGGATTTATCCACCATAAAGAAAGCCTCGGTAATGCGCTTAAGATCTTCTTCGGGAATGCCGATGCCCTGATCCCGTACGGTAATACGGTAACGGTTCTGCTGCTTTTTGCCAGAAAGGAAGATGATCTTGCCGGGTTCACTGGCCTTGCGGGCATTGTCAATAAGATTGGTAAGCATGGTCAGCAGAAGATCTTTTTCATAAAGGATCAGCTGCTGCTCGATATCCGTGGAAAGGGTCAGGCCGTTCTTTTCCAGCATAGGGGTGACTACCGCCACCACGTGCCCCATGATCCGGCGGGAATACCCCCGGACAAGGGTAAAGTCGTTCTTATCCAGCACCACCAGATCCATGAGCTTCAAAGACATGGCCTCCAGCCGCTTGCCTTCGGAGTAGATAAAGTTGGCGGCCATAAAAGCGTCCTCCGGGTCCATTTCGTGGCTGCGAAGCATATCCGCATAGCCGATAATGGAGGTCATGGGAGTTTTGAGCTCATGGGAGAAGCTGGCCACAAAGTCTTTCTGCTGCTTGGCATAGCCCTCCAGATCTCCCACTTTCTGCTGAATGGCGCCGGCCATGGCATTGAAGCTCAGCGCCAGATCGCCTATCTCATCCAGAGATTCCACCTCTGCCCGCTGCTGGTACTGACCGGCGGCAATGCGGTGGGTGGCACGATTCAATGTGCGGATGGAGCGGGTATTAAAGTAGGAAAGGATCAGCATGGCGGCAATGCAGATGGCCACCGTAAGGGAATGGAGCAGCACAAAGGCCCGAACCTCCCGGTCATACAAGTCCGTCAGTGTGCGGGCGGAAAGGTGAGTATACAGGTAATAGGCCGTGTTTTCTATGGTAAGCATCCCGGCACTTTCCAGAATGACACCTTCATCCGTATCCAGCAGGCAGTACATAAACTCGCCCTTTTCCGGAGCGATACCCTGCAAGAGGGGATCAAAGCCTTCATCCGTAGCGGCCAGAAGGGTGCGCTGGCTGTCATACAGGGCGCAGATAGCCTCATCCCCCAAACTGCCCGCCGCCCGGGAAAGAACCTCCTGAAACATGCGGGGGGTAGCCGTTTCATAATACAGCTCCATGCCGTAAATCTCCGCATCCAGTGCAGAACACAGGGCGGCAAACTGAGACTGGGCTTTGTCCACCTGAAAATCCAGGTTGGCATTAAAGCTTTGGCCAATGAGTATCTGCCCGGCCACGCCAAAAAGCACCGCGACAATAAGTACGGTGCAAAGGCAGATCTTCAAGGCAAAACGCATAAAGCCTCCCAGCCCTTAACGAGCCCAACCGGAAAAGATGATCCGCTCCGTTTATGCTATTTAGAGGGGACGTCCTCGCGGTCGTCCAGAAAGATCTCCGGCAGCTGATCTTCAGGCACATCCAGACGGTAGCCGATCTTATGGACGGTGCGGATCTTATCGGCCCAATTCAGTTTTCGGCGCAGCCGTTGCACATGGGAATCCAGTGTGCGGCTTTCTCCAATGTAATCTGTCTCCCAGATCTTTTCGAAAAGGGTCTCACGAAAGAGCGCCGTGTTGGGATTCTGGCAAAAAATCACCAGCAGGTCAAATTCCTTTCGGGTCAGATCCACCCGAACGCCGTTTTGCAGCACTTCACGGGCATCCAGATCCACATCGATATCCAGCAGATGGAGCACACCTTGGCTTTTGTGGTAGCGCCGGAGCACTACTTCGATGCGGGCAATAACCTCCACCATCTCAAAGGGCTTTACAATGTAATCCTCCGCACCCAGCTTGAGCCCCTTGACCCGGTCATTCAGATCGCTTTTGGCTGTAAGGAAGATCACCGGAATATTCATGGGGCGGATGTAGGCCAGCAGATCATAACCGTCAAAACCCGGCAGCATGATATCCAGCAGCACCAGGTCATACGCATTCTTTTCTAAAAGATCCGCCGCCTCCGGCCCGCTGTAAGCACAGGTACATACATAGCCCTGCCGGGTCAGGTTCATGCGCAGCAGGTTGGCAATGGGCAGTTCATCATCTACGATAAGGATGCGGATCATACAAACTCCTTTCGGCTTTTCTCAAGGAAAGAATCTGTCTATATTGTATCATCCGAATGTGGACGAATTGTAACATCCTGAGCGGCATTTTCAGACTTTTTAAATTTTTCCAGGATATTTTTTCTGCGGGGTTTTTCTTCGGGTTCTTCCGGCAGCTCCCGGGTGGGAAAGATATGAATGATCCCATCCTTTTCCAAACTCTGAAGCATGGCGCAGGTGATGGGCACGCCCCAAAGCCCCAGACCGCCAAAGAGCCGGTAACCGATAAACATGGCCATCAGGGTCACCAGCGGGTGCAGCCCCACCTGCTCGCCTACAATGGCCGGCTCCTGGAACTGACGGGCAATGACCACTACCAGATAGACGGCCAGCAGGCCAATACCTGTAGGCGTGTTTCCGCGAATCAGAGTAATGAGAGCCCAGGGCAGCATGATCATGCCGCTGCCTACTACAGGCAAAATATCAAACAGGGCGATAAGCAGGGCGATGAGCAGGCAGTGATCAATACCTACCAGAAAAAGACCTGCGGCCAGTTCTCCAAAGGTGATCAGAAAGATCAAAGAATAAGAACGCAGATATTTACCGATGGTGCGGCAAAAATAGGAAAAACCGGTGGAAAGGGTATCAAAGCGCTTTTGCTCCATGCGCCTTTGGATGCCCCGGCGAAGGATGCCGAAATCCAGAGAGATGAAATAAGTGGCAATGACCATAAAAAGCACTTCCAGCAGCATGGAGGGCAGCCCGGTCATAGCCCCGGAAACCAGAGCAGTAGACCACTGCGCCACCTTTTCTCCGAGAGTATTCACCAGATTGGAGGAGAAATCCTGTAAAAGGGACACCAGCTGGGGATCCATCTGCTCAAAAAAGCGGGACAGAGCAGTGGTAATATCCTGTAAGGCCGGGACGATGCGCCCATTATACCGGGCTACGGCTGTGCGGGCAAAGCTTATAAGCTGACTGCCGCAAAACAGGCATAAAACAGCCAGAAGCACAAAAAACAGGGTCACCAGTACGGTGCGCACCAGCCGGTTGGGAAGCCTCAGCCGCTGGGCCAGCCAGTCTGCCGGGGCTTTAAGCAGCACTGCAAAAAGAAAGGCCAGTAAAAACGGCAGCAGCAGCGGTAAAGCATAGGCAAAGAAAAAATAAAACAGCAGGCCAATGCCCAAAAAGTATCCGATCCGAATGAGCTTGTCTCTATATGCATCTATCTTCATAGCATCAGTATATCAGCACAGGGAGGTTCCGTCAAAGGCAACAAAGGCGGAAGGAACGGGAAAAGTGTGAAATCACGGTGAAAATCTGTGACGGCGGGGCAATAAAGACCGAAAATGGCTTTTATCTGCCGGGGCAATCGTGTATAATACCAGCATGTTTGAACATGATTCGCTGGATATCGCCCTGCGCAGCCCCCAGGGGGCGGTACCCGCCGGAGAAAAGATCACCATTGGGGGCAGGCTCGTTCAGGAAGAAGGGACGCAGGTTTTCCTGGTGTTGGTGTACCCCGGCAACCGGGAGGAGCAGCTGCCCATGACCACGGAGAAGGGACTTTGCTCCGTCTCTTTTACGGCGCCGGAGGGCCCGGGACTGCTGTTTTACAGCTTTCTGCTGAAAAACGGAGAGAACATACGCTGGTACGGCGGCCGGACGGGGAAAGGAAGTTTCAGCCCGGAACGGCGGCAGAGCTGGCAGATCACCGTGTATGACCGGGATTTTTCTACTCCGGACTGGTTTAGAAACAGCGTGTGCTACCAGATTTTTCCCGACAGGTTTTGCAGAAGCAGCCAAAGCCCCTGGAAGGAAGGTGCGGCCTATCATCGTTCCATGGGCAGAACCGTCCGCCTGCATGAAAACTGGCAGGAGGAGCCGGAATATCAGCCGGCTTCCGGGGAGAAGGATTACAGCCCCAATGACTATTTCGGCGGGGATCTTCGGGGCATAGAGGAGAAACTGGACTATTTGCAGGAGATGGGGATATCCTGCTTGTATTTGAATCCCATCTTTGAGGCCGACAGCAATCACCGTTACAACACGGCAGACTACAGGCGCATAGACCCCATGCTGGGGACGGAGGAGGATTTTATCCGGTTGTGTGTCCAGGCCCACCAACGGGGGATACGGATCCTGCTGGACGGGGTGTTTTCCCATACGGGATCCGACAGCCGGTATTTTGATAAAAAAGGAACGTATGGGAACGGTGCCTGTGATTCTCCTTCCTCGCCCTATTATCCTTGGTATCGCTTTAGCCGGTATCCGGAGGAATATGAGAGCTGGTGGGGCTTTGCTACTCTGCCAAACGTGGAGGAAACAGAACCAAGCTATGGCGCCTTTATCCACGGAGAGGGGGGAGTACTGCAGCACTGGCTGGAGGCGGGGGCTTCCGGCTGGCGGCTGGATGTGGCCGATGAGCTGCCGGATTGCTTTATCCGGGATGTGCGCCGCCGCATCAAAGCCCAAAGTCCGGACAATGTGCTTCTTGGAGAAGTATGGGAAGACTGTTCCGATAAGCAGGGCCCTCAGGGCCGCCGGGGATATGTAAACGGAGATGAGCTGGATTCCGCTATGGATTATCCTCTGCGCCGGGCCATTTTGGATTTTTGCGCTGGAAAACTGGATGCCTTTGATGCTGCGGAAGCCATGTGGACGCTTCTGAGCCATTATCCAAAGCCTTTTTACGAAGCCTGTTTGCACCTGCTTTCCTCCCATGATGAGGTGCGGGCGTTGTCGTATCTGGCGGGATGCCCGGATCGGTTCCACTCTTCCCGGGAGGAGCAGGCAGCCTTTGTTCCTTCTGCCGCAGCTTTGGAACGGGCAAAAGAGCGGTTTCTGGCGGCTACGGCTTTGCAGATGCTTTTGCCCGGAGTGCCCTGCGTGTATTATGGGGATGAGGCGGGGCTTCAGGGCTGTGCCGACCCCTTCAACCGCCGGACATACCCTTGGGGACGGGAGGACGAAGCTCTGCGGGCACAGGTAAAAGCCTTGATCGCCTTGCGAAACGGGGAGCGGGTGCTCCATGGGGGGCATATGCGGCTGGGGGCTTTATCTCCCCAGGTGCTGTGCCTGGTGCGCTATGACGAGAGCAATGTGATGGTGCTGCTGGTGAACGGAAGCGACGCTCCGGCGGAGGCCCTGTTTTATCCGGCACTGTTGTATGCAGGTCCGGATGGGGACGTGTCGGTACCGCTTTCCGGTGTGTATCGGGAACTGGGGACGGAGGAAGTCCTGAAAGTGTACCATACACTGCAAACACAACTGGCTCCCGGTACATATAAAATCTTCAGAAAGGATATCCTGTAAATGCGTCTGTTTGAGAAACTGGATGAACTGAATAAGACTTTGCTGGGGCTGGCGGTAGTGCTTTTGCTGGCGGCTTTTGTAGCCGGCGGGAACCAGACGCTGACACTGGTGTTTCGATTGCTGTTTGCGCTGTGTGTGCTGCTGGCCGTATACCGTATCTTTGGCGGACGGCCGGATAAACGGAATCAGGAAAATATGGTTTTTCTGCGCATGGTCACGGAAATACGGGATTTCTTCCGGAACCTGGGTCAAAAGAGAGGCGCTGCCGGAGGAACCCTGAAGCAGAAGCTTCGGGAGCGGCGGGAATACCGCTACCTGACGTGCCCGCAGTGCGGGCAAAAGCTCCGGGTACCTCGGGGAAAGGGGCGCATCCGGGTGACCTGCACCAAATGCCGGAATCAATTCCTTGCCAAGAGCTGAAAAACAGGGTATACTCTGTACAAATAGAAATAAAAAGGAGATTTAACCATGATCACCAAGGACATGAACCTTCTGGATATCCTTCGCATTGATGAAGGACTGGCAGATGTGCTGATGGAGTCCGGGATGCACTGCCTGGGCTGCATGCTCAGCCATTTTGAAACGTTGGAAGAGGCCTGCGCCGTTCACGGCATCGATCCGGATGCCATGTGCGATGCACTGAACGAGTATCTGGAAACACACTAAACCGGGGCAGAAGAAAAACGGGCCGGGGGAGCAGCACTTCCCCGGCTTTTGTTATGTCTGGGGAAATAGACAGGCATCCATGGAAGAAGACTGTATTGCCGCAAGGGTCGTCGAAAGAGGCGCTGGGGGCACTTGGCAGGTAGACCGTGCCTTTGGATGCTGCGGTTGTTTTTTCGTTGGGAAAAGACAGGAACTGTCTGCCGGATGGTACCCGAAGGAACAAACTTGCGGGGGATCGGGAGACGGGGGCGCACTGCGTGCCTGGCGGCACGCCTGCGGGGCATCCGCCCCGCAGGGTTCCGGCGGCTTCGACGCCGGAACGTGCGCCCCCGTGCTTTGGATACAAACCTGGCTTCGAATTGCCGCATTCTATGCCTGGCTGCGGAGGATTTCTTTTTTGCGCTGCTGCTCTGCTGTGCCTTGCGTATTCCCTTGTATAGGGGAGAAAAATCTGCTATACTGTCTGCATGCAAAGCCGCCCGCAAAGGGCGTCCTTCACAAAAGACTCCTGCGGGAGATAAGGAGGATATATGGTCAGATTCGGAACAGGCGGTTGGCGGGCAATCATTGCCGATGAATTCACCAAGGCAAACATCCGGCTGCTTACGGCGGGGCTGTGCAGCCAGATGCTGGAAGAGGGGCTGGAAGGCCGGGAGATCTGCGTAGGCTACGACAGGCGTTTCCTTTCCAAAGAATCAGCCCATTGGGCGGCAGAAGTATTCTGCGGCTACGGATTCCGGGTATATATGATCAACCGCTCTTCGCCTACGCCTCTTATCATGTTCACGATAAAGCAGCGGCAGATGCCTTATGGCATTGCCGTAACGGCCAGCCATAACCCGGCTATTTACAACGGTATCAAGGTATTCACCGCCGGGGGCCGGGATGCAGACAAGACCGTTACCAATCGCATCGAGAAGCAGATGGACAACCTCTGCCCGGAAGATATCCTGAGCATAGACTATGACCGGGCACTGGAACAGGGGCTGGTGCAGGAAGAGAACCCCACCAATGCCTATATAGACAGCATCCTTTCCTCCATAGACGTAGAAGCCATCAAAAATGCCCAGCTGCGGGTGGCACTGGATCCCATGTACGGGGTCAGCGAAACCTGCCTGAGCATTATCCTCATGACCTGCAGGTGCGATGTTTCCATCATCCACAGCCGCCATGACACCCTTTTCGGCGGTAAACTGCCAGCGCCCAATGAGGATACCATGGGCCCCTTGAGCGCCGTGGTGTTGGATCGATATCGCTGCGATCTTGGTATCGCCACCGATGGAGACGCCGACCGGTTGGGAGTCATAGACGACCTGGGGCGGTTTGTCCATCCCAATAAGCTGCTGGTGCTGCTGTATTACTATCTGGTCAAATACCGAGGATGGCAGGGGCCCTGCGTGCGGAACAATTCCACCACCCATCTACTGGATAAAGTGGCGGAGGGCTTGGGACAGAAGTGCTACGAAGTGCCCGTGGGCTTCAAGTATGTATCCGCTAAGATGACGGAGACCGGCGCCATTATCGGCGGGGAATCCTCCGGTGGTCTGGCAGTGAAGGGACATATCTCCGGAAAGGATGGTATCTATGCCGCCGCATTGCTGGTGGAGATGCTGGCCAAAACGGGCAAAAAACTTTCTGAACTGTATCAGGAAATACTGGACACCTATGGGGAACTGAGTTATAAGGAAGCGGACTTTACCATGATACCCCAGCGAAAGGCGGAATTGCAGTCCCTTCTTTTTGAAAAACTGGCCTGCCCAGATTTTGACCGGGAGATCGATCATATCAGCCGGGAGGATGGAGTAAAGACCTACTTTAAGGATGGGAGCTGGGTCATCTGCCGCTTCTCCGGCACGGAACCTTTACTGCGTATGGCGGCCGAAGCATCGGATGCCTCCGTGGCGCAGGGATATATCGACCGATGGAAAGCATTTTTGCAGTTGTAAATAAATGCGCCGCAGGCCATGAGCCTGCGGCGCTTTCGTATCGCATCGCACTTTTCCAGCCCCCGCAGCAAAGCCTCATGGAACGCCGCCAATACTTCCTCGCTGTTGTCTTGGATGTCAATGCTCATCGGTCAGGACTTTATCGATATCATCAATGGTGAGAGTGATCGTTTTCCAGTCCTTTTCACTGTTTCCCACATCAGCGATAAAATCCTTTCCTTCAAAAACCTCAACGATTGCTGCCGTTCTTCCGTCTTTCAGTAAAACGGTATCGTATTGCTTTACCTTCATTTTTACACCTCCGTAATATACACTGTTGTCCAGCATGGCGTGTGCGGGTATGCCCGCTTTGACGGCGGTGGGAGATTTGGAATATACGGGGAAATAAAAACGGTACAGCCGAAGCTGTACCGTTTTACACGGATGAAAATCAAACCAGAAACACTTCAATCCCCTTTTGCCGGGCACGGGATACGGTATAGGCGGTGCCGCTGGGGGCACGGCGCAGATAGGCAATGCAGGCATCCGCTTCCTCCACCAGCCGCTGATTCCGGAACTGCATGCAGCCCTGATAATAATGGGAGGAGAGGATGAGCACTTCCTGTGCTTTTTCCAGCAGGGGCCGGTAACGGGGCCCCCGGGCAAAGCCGCCGTAAGGCAGGAGAATGTGCAGCTCCAAGGTGGGCAGCCGCTGTTGCATAAGCAGGATCATCTCCCCGCACAGCAGATCATAGCCCGGAGCACCGCCGGTATAAAAAACGGTGGCGCCCTGCCCGATGGCCTGTGTGATGGCGTATTGGGTATCCCGGACGATCTGCCGGTATTCCGGTGAAGTGGCAGGGGGCATATCCCGATGGCCGGTAAAACATACGGTGCGGAGGCTCATAAAGCCTCCTTGTCCAAAGCCGCCTGGGGCGCCACCGGTCCGTATTCCATGCAGAACCGGGAGACCATGGCCAAAAAGCCGGTCGTATCCCCCCGCTCCAAAGCCCGCAGGCAGCGCACGGCTTCCATAAGGCCCTGGTCAAACAGCTCCGTAAAGCTTTCCCGCCGCAGCAGCTCCGGCTGCCGGGGGGATCGCCAGGGGGTGTGGCTGCGGTTCATGGCATCCCGAGTATCTTCAATGCCGGGGGTCATCATAAAGCCGGAAAGATTCCCGCGCCGGGTAAAGGGGGCCTCCAGCAGAGAAACGATCCGCCGCTTGCTGCCGTGAGGGTCATAGCTCATGCGCTGCAGGGTCAGATATGTTCTGACAGCAGAACGGTATTTGCCCAGGGTCTGCCGGCCGGTGAGCTTTTCTACCGTGCGGGCCATATACAGATCCAGCCGGTCCAGATCCGCTCCCTTCTGCCGAAGGGTGGGGGCCAGAGTGCAGCTGCCTGCGGTGGCGTAAAGCTGCATGTCTATCTCTACCTCCATGCGGCTGTGATCCATGCCCCGGGTGCGGGAGGTGATGTAGGGGTGAGCCGCGGCATCCAGGCACAGATGGCACACCATGCCCCAAAGAAATTCCTGTTCCGTTTTATCTATGGCAGGCAGCATGGCGGCAAAAAGCTTATCCCCGGGAAGGCCGTGTATAAAGTGACCCAGATCCGGGCTGCCCTTGTGCAGCAGGTTGTGCAGGGGGTGATAGAAAAAGTAGGGATCCGGGCCGCAGCAGCCCAGATAAAAAGCGGGAGAGAAGGATTCCGGATCCTTTCCGAGCGCTTCCAGCGCTTCATAACCAAAAAAGGTGTGTGCCAGAATGTAAGGCATAAGCGGTTCTCTTTATCATCAAAGAAGCAAAAACGTGGCTTCCTGTAATGGCTGTATATTTACTGTACCAGAGTTTGGCAAGGTTTTTTCGTCATTATTTTATATTTTTTGTTAACCTTTTTTGAAATTCTCCACAGGGGGAGACTCCCATGCTAAAATAAGCGTACTCAACAGAAAATACCCCTTTCGGGCTTTAGGAGATTGTATGAAACAGATCAAACACAGAAGAAGAAAACTCCGCATCGGGAATCCGGTGGGGTTCTCTCTGTTTTGCCTGGGCTGCCTGGCGGTGCTGGCTTTGCTGTATGTGGGCATTGCCTGGCTGGTGCGCCATGGCTCTACCGTAGCGCAGGCCGTCAAGAACGCCGTGCAGAGCGATGCGGCCCCCACTGGCAGTGCGGAAGCCTCCTTCCTGCCGGCCATAGAAGAATACAGCCCCTCCGCCGCACCGGCAGTGGATACCCCCCAGCCAGGCACCCCGGATACTGCTCCGGAAACGCCTTCCGCCGAACCTACCGCGCTGGTAACGGCAGCGGCGGAGCAGGATCCCGGCGCTCCTCTGTACGGGCGGGTCATCGGTCTGGATCCCGGCCGGGACGGTTCTTCCAAATATCTGGAGGAGGCGGCCTATAACCTGGAGTTTGCCTATAAGCTCAAGGACTATCTGGAGCAGCGGGGCGCTACCGTGGTGCTGACACGGACGGATTCCTCCGCCACCTATGAACTGGTGGACCGGGCCAGAACCTTGAATGAAGGGGGCAGTCAGGTAGTCATCCGCTTCATGGCCAATCATATCACGGCCAAAACTTCCGCCAGCTTCGTATACGGCACCCGAAAGAACGAAGATTTCTGCCGGACCATTCTGGAAGGGTATCTCAATGCCACGGGCATGAGCCGCCAGACGGGGAACGACAAGAAGAACGGCTACGAAAACAAGTCGGACGACGTATGCAAAAAGAGCAACTGCCCCGTGGCCGTGCTGGTGCTGGGCAACTGGAACAACGAGACGGATCAGGCGAACTTCCAGGATCCGGCCTTCCAGCAGAAGATGATGGAGGGGATCTACAACGGTATTTTGACGTATTGGGACATTCCTGTACAGGGTTAAAATCCGGCGAATCCCGGCGAATGGGAACAAATGTCCCGGAATCGGGAGGATACAGGGCGTTCCCCGGGCGCAAAGCGCAGCGGAAACAGAATTTACAAGGCTCTCCCTCCGCGGGGAGCCTTTTTTGTATACCGGAAAGGCATCTTCCCCAAAAGAAACATTCCGGTATACGGACCAGGCCGCCGGCGGTCATGCATGAGCCGTGAGAAAGTAAATAAAACCATTTACAAAACGCATTTTTTCGGATATACTATGGCCAAACGTGGAGCGGGACAGGCGGTACGCTTATCTCCCTGGCAGAGAGCCTCCGGTCGGTGAAAGGAGGCAGGGAAGAGCGCCCCGTATCCCCCGTGAGCGGCGGGCCCAAAGGTAGTTACCCGGGTAAGCCCGCCCGTTTGAGCCCCGTTACAGGTTCGCACAGGAGAGGCCGGGATACCCCGGCAATTCGGGTGGTACCGCGGAAGTCTGCCTTTCGTCCCGTAGAAGGGGCGGAAGGCTTTTTATTTTCATTTATGCATGCATACGGAGGAAAACAATGTACGACAAAGTTTCAACGGATCTGAAATTTGTGGAACGGGAACAGAAGGTGCTGGCCTTCTGGAAGGAGAACCGCATCTTTGAAAAGAGCGTGGAGCTGCGCAAAGGCGCCCCCGCCTATACTTTTTTTGACGGTCCCCCTACGGCTAACGGCAAGCCTCATATCGGCCATGTGCTCACCCGGAGCATCAAGGATATCATCCCCCGGTACCGCACCATGAAAGGATACGATGTGCTGCGTAAGGCCGGTTGGGATACCCACGGCCTGCCTGTGGAGCTGGAGGTGGAAAAATCTCTGGGTCTGGACGGCAAGGAACAGATCGAGCATTACGGCGTGGAGCCCTTTATCAAAGAGTGCAAAAAATCCGTCTGGAAGTATGAGAACCAGTGGCGGGAAATGAGCGATGAGGTGGGCTACTGGGTAGACATGGAGCATCCCTACGTCACCTATCACGATGATTATATCGAATCCGAATGGTGGGCACTGAAGACCATTTACGATAAAGGCCTGCTGTATAAGGGCTACAAGATCGTTCCCTACTGCCCCCGCTGCGGCACCGCTCTTTCCAGCCATGAGGTGGCTCAGGGTTATAAGGACGTAAAGGAGACCTCTGCCATTGCAAAGTTCTTTTTGAAGGACGGCAGCGGGGAGTGCATCCTGGCCTGGACCACCACTCCCTGGACCTTGCCCAGCAACGTGGCTTTGTGTGTCAATGCCCATGAGACCTATGTGCGTGCCAGGAAGGAAGAACAGGTCTATATCCTGGCGCAGGCACTGGTACAGAGCGTATTGGGTGAGGAAACGGAGATTTTGGAAAGCTTCCCCGGAGAGAAGCTGGTGGGCATGGAATATGAGCCTCTGTTCGATATGTCCGCCCAGTTCGGCAAGAAGCAGGGATACCGGGTGGTAGCCGATGACTACGTTACTTTGGGCGAGGGCACCGGCGTGGTGCATATTGCCCCGGCTTTCGGCGAAGACGACAACCGGGTAGGCCGGGAATGGGAACTCCCCTTCCTGCAGCTGGTAAACACCAGCGGGCATCTGTGCGGCGGCACTCCCTTTGACGGTCTGTTCGTCAAGGAAGCCGATAAGCCCGTATTGAAATCCCTTCAGGAGCAGAACAAACTCTTTTCCGCCCCGGCTTTTGAACACAGCTATCCCTTCTGCTGGCGCTGCGATACGCCTTTGATCTATTATGCCCGGGAGGAATGGTTCATCAAGATGACCGCTGTTAAAGACAAGCTTTTGGCCTTTAACCGCAGCGTCCGCTGGATCCCGGAGACCATCGGCACCGGCCGCATGGGCAACTTCCTGGAGAATGTTATCGACTGGGCCGTTACCCGGGAACGTTACTGGGGTACGCCCTTCCCCGTGTGGATCTGTCAGGACTGCGGTCATGTCCATGTAATGGGCAGCCGGGCAGAGTTGAAGTCCATGTCTCCGGATTGTCCGGAGGATCTGGAACTTCATAAGCCCTATATCGACAATATTCATGTTGTCTGCCCTCAGTGCGGCGGACAGATGAAGCGGGAGAGCGTGGTCATGGACTGCTGGTTCGATTCCGGCTCCATGCCCTTTGCCCAATGGCACTATCCCTTTGAAAACAAGGAGCTCTTTGAGCGCCGGTACCCCGCAGACTTCATCAGCGAGGCCGTGGATCAGACACGAGGCTGGTTCTACACCCTGCTGGCCATTTCTACCCTGCTCTTTGACCGGGCGCCCTTTAAGAACTGCCTGGTGCTGGGGCTGGTATGCGATAAGAACGGCAAAAAGATGAGCAAGCATCTGGGCAATGTGGTCAGCCCTGCCGAAGTGCTTACTCATCAGGGGGCCGATGCCGTGCGCTGGTACTTCTATACAGCTTCCATGCCCTGGCTGCCCAGCCGTTTCTCCGGGGATGCGGTCTCCGAACTTCAGCGGAAGTTCATGGGCACTCTGTGGAATACATACGCCTTTTATGTACTGTATGCGGATATCGACGGGTTTGATCCTTCCGCACACAGCCTGAAGAAAGAGAATCTCTCCTTTATGGACCGCTGGGTGCTCTCCCGGCTCATGACGCTGATCCATACGGTGGATGAGGATCTGGACGCTTTGAAGATCACCGAAGCCGGGCGGGAACTGCAGGCCTTTGTCGAGGAGCTTTCCAACTGGTATGTACGCCGGTGCAGGGATCGGTACTGGGGCAGTGAAATGACTGACGATAAGGAAGCGGCCTACATGACCCTGTATACGGTGCTGAAGAATCTGGCGCTGCTGTCTGCTCCCTTTGTGCCCTTTATGAGCGAGGAGATCTACCAGAATATCGTCCGCCGGGTGGAAAAGGATGCGCCCGAAAGCGTCCATCTTTGCAGCTTCCCCGTAGCCGATGACTCCTTTGTGGATAAGGAACTGGAAGAGGATATGGAAAAGGCGTTGGCCATCGTTACTCTGGGCCGCAGTGCCAGGAACGAGGCGGCCATGAAGATCCGTCAGCCTCTGGCCGCCATGTATGTGCAGGGGGCTCCCCTGCCTGAGGGCTACAAAGCCATTGTTGCCGAAGAGCTTAATGTGAAGGAGGTACGCTTTGTGGAGGACGCTTCCGGCTTTATCAGCTACAGCGTCAAGCCTCAGCTCCGGACTTTGGGCCCCAAGTATGGCAAGCTTCTGGGCGCCATCCGCAGCCATATGAACGAAGAGGGAGCCGGAGACCGGATCGTCAGCGCCCTGAAGGCGGAAGGACGTTATGCCTTTGAAGCCCAGGGAAGCACCGTAGAGCTGACGGAGGAGGACGTGCTGGTTTCCTCCGTGCAGAAGGCCGGGCTGGTCTCTGCTGCAGACAACGGCCTTACCGTGGTGCTGGATACCAATCTGACCCCCGCACTTATCGAAGAAGGGTTGGTAAGAGAGCTCACCAGCAAACTGCAGACCATGCGTAAGGAAGCAGGCTTTGAAGTGGCCGACCATATCCGCATAGGCTATGCCGGCGGCGGGAAGCTGGCAGCCATTCTGGCGGCCAACAGCGCGGCCATTGGGGCGGATACCCTGGCGGATGCGGTGGAAGAGGGCCTTTCCGGCTATGAGAAGGAATGGAACATCAACGGAGAGACGGTAACGCTTTCCGTGGAAAAGAGATAATATGCGGGGCCTTGGTACGCTGGTAAACGCCGGGGCCGTGCTGCTGGGAGGCGGGCTGGGGCTGCTGCTGAAAAAGGGCATCCCCCAGCGGGTCTCCGATGCGGTGATGAAGGCGCTGGGGCTGGCGGTGCTGTATCTTGGGCTTTCCGGAGCCTGGGACATGGAAAAGCCCCTGGTGACCATTGCCTCTCTGGCCATAGGCACTGCCGTGGGTACGGCGCTGAAACTGGATGACAGGGTGGGCGCTCTGGCTCAAAAGCTGACGGGCAGACTGGGCAAGGGGGAATGGAAGGACGGTATGGTAACGGCCACCCTGCTGTTCTGTGTGGGGGCCATGGGTATTACCGGCGCTCTGACAGACGGATTGACGGGAGATCACAGCATACTGTTCACCAAGGCGTTTTTGGATGGGATCTCCGCCTGCTTTCTGGCTTCTGCCATGGGAGCGGGGGTGCTTCTTTCGGCAGGGGCGCTGCTGGCGTATCAGGGGCTGTTCACCCTGCTGGGGGTATTCTTCTCCGCTTTCTTTGCGCAGGCGGCAGGAGCCATGGGGGCCGTGGGTTCCCTGCTGCTGGTGCCTATTGCCTTTAACATGATGGGACTGGGCAAATTCAGGGTCATGGAGTATGTACCGGCGGTTTTTATGCCCCTGATCCTGTATTGGATACTGTAAAACAAGGCAAAGTATTGCCAAGAGAAGAAAAAGTAGTATATACTGATTTATTCAGATGTAAATAAAGGAGCTGCTGTATATGGAAGAGGTACGCACCAGAAATTTTATTGAGGAAGCTATTGAAGAGGATCTGGCCCGCATGCGCCGGGAGGATCCGCAGACGGAGCCCGTGGTCAAGACCCGTTTTCCTCCGGAACCCAATGGCTATCTGCACATCGGCCACGCCAAGGCCCTGACCATTGACTTTACCATGGCACAGGAGTACGGCGGCAGCTGCAACCTCCGGTATGACGATACAAACCCCACCAAGGAGGATACGGAGTTTGTAGATGCCATAGAAGAAGACATTCGCTGGCTTGGCTTCCAGTGGGATCAGCTGAATTTCGGTTCCAGCTATTTCGATCAGTGTTATGAACTGGCGGTCAAGCTCATTAAAAAGGGCGTGGCTTATGTGGATGACCTCTCAAAAGAAGAAATGAAAGCCTATCGGGGCACCCTGACACAGCCCGGAAAGAACAGCCCCTGGCGGGATCGCTCCGTAGAGGAGAATCTGGAGCTCTTTGCCCGGATGAAGAACGGAGAATTTCCCGATGGATCCCATACCCTTCGGGCCAAGATAGACATGGCTTCGCCCAACATCAATCTGCGGGATCCGGCGCTGTATCGTATTCTCCATGTGCGCCATCATCAGACCGGGGACAAGTGGTGCATCTACCCCATGTATGATTTTGCCCATCCCATTCAGGATGCGCTGGAGGGCGTGACCCACAGTCTGTGCAGCCTGGAGTACGAGATCCACCGGCCCCTGTACAATTGGGTAGTGGAGCAGTGCGAGTTTGCCCATAAACCCCGGCAGATCGAGTTTGCCCGGCTGAATTTGACCAATACCGTCATGAGCAAGCGCAAACTCCGGATGCTGGTGGAGGAAGGCATCGTCTCCGGGTGGGACGATCCCCGTATGCCTACTCTGTGCGCCATGCGCCGCCGGGGATATCCTGCCGAAGCCATACGGGATTTCCTTTCCCGCATCGGCGTGGCCAAGGCAGATTCCGTGGTGGAAACGGCGTTGCTGGAAGCCTGCGTTCGGGACAGCCTGAATACCTCCGCTCACCGGATGATGGCGGTGACGGAGCCTGTCCGTTTGGTCATCGATAACTGGCCGGAAGGAAAAACAGAGGAAGTGGAGCTGGAAAATCTTCCCGGCAGCGAGGAAGCCGGCAACCGCACCCTGCATTTCGGAAAGGAACTGTTCATCGAAAAGAGCGACTTCATGGCTGATCCTCCCAAAAAATTCTTCCGTCTCAAGCCTGATGGAGAGGTGCGGCTCAAAGGGGCCTACATCGTCAAATGTGAGGGATATGAAACGGACGAAAACGGGGAAGTGACGTTGATCCACTGTACGTATGACCCGGAGACCCGTTCCGGAGAATGTCAGCGGAAGGTGAAGGGCACCATCCATTGGCTTTCCCGGGAGGATGCCGCAGAAGCGGAGTTCCGGCACTATGAGCCCCTGCTCTCCGCAGAAGCGGAGACCCCCGTTGAAGAACCCGAGGCCGAGGGGGAAGAAGAATATGTGGGCGGCGCCAAGGACCGGGAGTTCCTCAAGACCATCAACGCTGACAGCCTGCACATCCTTCACGGCTATGTGGAGAAGGCGGCAGCGCAGGCGCCGGCGGGCACCAAGTATCAGTTTTTGCGCATGGGTTATTACTGCGCAGATACGGATACGGCTCCCTGCAAGCCGGTGTTCAACCGCACCGTGGGGCTGAAAGATTCCTTCAAGGTCAAGTAAGTTTTAAAAACAGCCTTTACAGACAGATAAAAGGAGAAAGAAATGGAAACCGTCAGAACCAGATTTGCCCCCAGCCCCACCGGGTATCTGCATTTGGGGGGGCTGCGCACGGCCTTGTATGCCTATCTCATGGCAAAAAAGAACAACGGCGTATTCATTCTGCGCATTGAGGATACGGATCAGAACCGGTATGTAGAAGGTGCAGTGGATGTGATCTACCGCACCATGAAGGATATCGGGCTTGACTGGGATGAGGGCCCGGATATCGGCGGCACTTACGGCCCCTATGTGCAGTCCGAGCGGAAGGACATGTACCTGCCTTATGCCCAGGAGCTGGTAAAGAAGGGGAAGGCCTATTACTGCTTCTGCACCAAAGAAGAGCTGGAAGAGCGCAAGGCTCAGGCGGAGGCCGAAGGCAAGGTGTGGAAATATGATAAACACTGTGCAGACATCCCCTATGAGGAGGCCATTAAGCGTGTGGAGGCCGGAGAACCTTATGTGATCCGGCAGAACGTGCCCGAGACTGGCAGCGCTTCTTTTGACGATGTGCTGTACGGCCATATTGAAGTGGACTGTGCCGATCTGGAGGATATGATCCTCATCAAAGCGGACGGCATGCCCACCTACAATTTTGCCAACGTTATCGACGACCACAGCCAGCATATCACTCATGTCATGCGGGGAAACGAGTATCTTTCCAGCACACCCAAGTACAACCTGCTGTATGAGGCTTTCGGCTGGGAAAAGCCTGTGTATATCCATCTGTCCCCCATCATGAAGGACGCCCACCGGAAGCTGAGCAAACGGTATGGGGACGCTTTCTATGAGGACTTTATTGCCAAAGGATACTTGAAAGAGGCCATTCTCAACTATGTGGCTCTTCTGGGATGGAACCCCGGAGACGAGCGGGAGTTCTTTACCCTGCCGGAACTGGTAGAGGCATTTTCTTTGAAGGGATTGTCCAAATCCCCGGCCATCTTCGATAACGAAAAGCTTCAGTGGATGAACGGGGAGTATGTCCGCAAACTGTCTGAGGCGGAGTTTACCGCTCATGCCATGCCTTTCTATGAGGAAGCGGGCATCGGGCATATGGATACTTCCGTGCTTTTTGCCATCCTGCAGGCCAGAGTGCAGTATTTCGGGGAGATTCCCGGTATGGTAGACTTCTTGACCGCTTTGCCGGAGTATGACTGCGAGCTGTTTACCAACAAGAAATCCAAGACCAATCCGGAAGTAGCCAGAGAGGTGCTGGACATGGCCATCCCTGCGCTGGAAGCCTTGTCTGACTGGAACGTGCAGACCCTGCATGATACCCTTCTGGGACTGGCAGCGGAGAAGGGACTTAAAAACGGCACCATGCTCTGGCCCGTGCGTATCGCTTTGGCCGGCAAGCAGGTGACTCCCGGCGGCGCCATGGAGATCGCTGCGCTGCTGGGCAAGGAGGAAGCGCTCCGCCGCCTGAAGCTGGGAAGGGAGAAGCTGCAATGAAACTGGGCGTCATTGGTCTGCCCAACGTGGGCAAGAGCACTCTGTTCAACGCCATTACGCAGGCGGGTGCCCAGGCGGCAAACTATCCTTTCTGCACCATTGAGCCAAACGTAGGGGTGGTCAGTGTGCCGGATAAGCGGCTGGATGTACTGGCAGAAATGTACCATCCGGAGAAGTATACCCCCACCACCATTGAGTTTGTGGATATTGCGGGTCTTGTTCGGGGCGCCAGCAAGGGCGAAGGCCTGGGAAACAAGTTTCTCTCCCATATCCGGGAGGTGGACGCAGTGGTCCATGTGGTGCGCTGCTTTGAGGATGAAAATGTCATTCATGTAGACGGCAGTGTGGATCCCGTGCGGGATGCGGAGACCATCAATCTGGAGCTGATCTTTGCAGATATGGAAACTCTGGAAAAACGCATGGATAAAAGCGCTCGTCTGGCCAAAAGCGATAAAAAGCTGGCGGGAGAGCTGGCGCTCATGAAGCGGGTATATGCCCATCTGGAAAGCGGAAAGCCGGTGCGTACCTTTGAAGCGGACGAAGAAGAAAAGGCGCAGATAAAAAGCTGGTTTCTGCTTACGGACAAGCCGGTGATCTATGTGGCCAATATTGCCGAGGATGATATAGGCAACGAAGAAAACCCTCTGGTCAAACGGCTGTATGCGCTGGCCGCCGGGGAGAATGCCGGATGCCTGACCATCTGCGCCCGCATTGAGGAAGAGATCAGCGAGCTTTCCCCTCAGGAGAAGGCGGAATATCTGACGGAGCTGGGCATTGAAGAAAGCGGTCTGGATAAGCTGGTGAAAACCTGCTATGATCTGTTGGGCCTGATGAGCTTTTTGACTGCCGGACCAAAAGAAGTCCGGGCCTGGACTATTGAAAAGGGCACCAAGGCGCCTCAGGCGGCGGGAAAGATCCACACGGACTTTGAACGGGGCTTTATCCGGGCGGAAGTTGTCAGCTTTCAGGATCTGGTGGAGCAGGGTTCCATGAATGCCTGCAAGGAAAAGGGCCTTATCCGCAGCGAAGGCAAGGACTATGTCATGCGGGACGGAGACGTAGTGGTCTTCCGTTTCAACGTGTAAGGCAACAGAATACGGATATAAAGCAGCTTCCTCCGGGAAGCTGCTTTTTTGCTGCAGAAGGAAGGTGAAATACGGGGCAGTACAGAGGCAGTACAGAACGGGAAGAATGCGCATATGCGCCTGAAAGGGGCGGCGCAGAGGCCTACCGCACAACACGGAGAAGTTTCATCGTCTGGCTGATTTATAAAAATACGCCTAAATGCATGAGTATCCGTATTTACTTTATACACATTTTATCTTATAACAGTTCACAAATGCACAAAGAACTGTTCAAAAATGGCTGTTATAATGTGGAAATGTAATCATGTTGGGGAAGTATATTCATTCGGCAGGAAGCTTTTCCATTCGCAACATATAGTTTTTCAACGTGGTTTTCCGTCAAAATGGGGAGGACGCATCCTCTTTTTCGAGGGAAAAGCGGCGGTTGCAGGAAGAAATTTTTGCAGCCAAACAAAGACCCTTCGGCGGGCCGGTCTGTTGCATGCGGAGCGTGCCGGGGAGCGGAAAATAGCTAAATATACCGCCGGAGATCCATACGGAGGAATCTATGTCTCAAGTAAAGAAGAAAAAGAAAAAGTCCAGGCGCAGAAAGCTGGTTTTCAAGCCCCGGTTTTATGCCGTTCTGGCCGTTTTTGTAGTGGCTTTGGGGCTGCTTTTTCTGCTGATCGCCACGCTGCTTATGGGCGGCAGCCGCAATGAGCAGCAGGTTCAGGGCGGGCAGCCGGAGCAGACGGAACAGGGCAGCTGGATCAAGCAGCTGTTCAGCACCGCTTCTCCCACCCCCACACCGGAGCCTACGCCTACCCCGGTGCCTACTCCCAGCCCTACGCCGGAACCCACCCCTTATTGTGTAGCGGAGAGCAATCCGGAGAAATACGGCTATGTGGGGCATATCGAGGTAGACGGCACGGAAGTGAGCACCTATGAGCGCACGGAAAAGATCCGCTTCGGCAGCGGGGATTCCTATTCCCGGGTTCCCGGTGTGTTGTGCTTCCGGGGGAATAATTACCGGGATCTTTCGGGCTATGGAGCGGTCAATCTTTCCGAGAACAAGATGACCGTGTATCAGGAAGTCAAGGTCGATAAGATCAAAAAAGGCCGGGGCTTTACCAAGGGCTACTGGTCCGGCTGCGGCTGGACGGGGCAGCCCCTCATCGTAAAGTGGGAAAGCGATGTGCGCCAGATGATGAACCTCTACGATTGGGCCAAGGCCAAAGAGGATCTGGTGGAGGTCATCTATCCCACCGAAGACGGGAATATTTACTTCTTTGATCTGGAATCCGGCAAGGAGACCAGAGATAAGCTGGTCATGAAAATGCCCTTTAAGGGCACCGGTACCGTGGATCCCCGGGGGTACCCTCTGCTGTATGTAGGCTCGGGAGACGAATATGACGAGCCGGAATCCAAGGCCAGGGCTATGGTCATCAACCTGCTCACCGGGCAGAAGATTTATGAACTGGGTCTTCAGGATTCCGATTCCTTTGCCAAGCGCCATTGGTACGCTTATGACAGCGCACCCCTGATCGATGAAAAGACCGATACCCTCATCTGGCCCGGTGAGAACGGCATTCTGTACACTGTTAAGCTGAACACCAACTTTGATCGGCAGAACGGTATTATCTCCGTGAATCCGGGTAATATGGTCAAGTTCCGCTATGACAGCAACATTTCCTATACGGCATTGGACAAAGCGGATTCCACCCATAAGTGGCTGGGGTATGAGGGCAGCGCCGCCGTGTGGAACGGGTTTATCTATCTTTCCTCCAACGATGGGCTTTTCCAGTGCATCGATCTGAACACCATGCAGATTAAGTGGGTAGCCGATACGCTGGACGACACCAACGCTTCCCCTGTGCTGGATGTGATCTCTGATACGGAGGCTTATCTGTATGTGGGCACTTCCCTGCACTTTACCCAGGACAGCAGAGCCACCGGTGTGACGCCCTTCTTTAAGATCAACGCCATGACGGGCGAGATCGTGGGGCAGTACGGGAAGACCGTAGAGACGGTTTCCGGTGTTTCCGGCGGTATTCAGGATACGGCGGTGGTCGGCAAGAATAACCTTTCCGATCTGGTGTTCGTAAACTTTGCCCGCTGCGGCGGCGGCAAGGACAAGGGCGTGCTGGTGGCGCTTCATAAGGATACCATGACCGAGGCGTGGTCGATGCCCCTGGATCACTACAGCTGGAGCTCTCCGGCAGTGGTGTACAATACCAACGGAAACGGCTATATCATCCAGGCAGACAGCGGCGGCCATATCTATCTTATCGACGGCCGTACAGGCACAGTGCTGGATACCATCCAGCCCACGGAAAGTAACTTTGAGGCTTCTCCTGCACTGTATGGCAACTACATGGTAGTGGGCTGCCGGGGGGATCAGAAGATCTTCTTCATCCGTCTGAGCTGAAGAACCGGGAATGGGCCTTAAGCCTATAGTTGTAAGACAAGAAAAAACAGCGTGACTCTTGCGGTCACGCTGTTTCTGCAATCCGGGGCAAGGCGGTGTAACCCATTCTGGATATTTCTGTACTCGGGGAACTTTGGCTCACAGCCCATATAGAGGTGCGGCCTTATCTGTTAGGCAAACCGGAATTACGGCGATCAATCATTGGGCACCGGTTTCTGCCGTCCATATTTTTCTTCCATTTCTTTCGTATGCGCATGAAGCAGTTCCAGCGCCCGCGCCTGGATGCAGGAGAGCGACTGCTGATCCGTATCTGCAAACTCCAGCTTGATCTTTACAGAAGCTGCCGCATGACTGTCCCCGGTTCTGCGTTCATCCGCTACCGATAAGAACTCTTGCAGCAACCCCAAATCGCTGGAGTAATGGAGCTCCACCAGTTTTGCCCGGTATTCCAGCTCCGCGGGGGTGATTCCCGGGAATTGATTCATATCCACAGTATGCTGTGCTTCGTGTTTCAGAAGAGAAACAAGAAACCGTTCGCTTTCAAAATCATATCCCTGCTCAATACAGTTGATCGTGCCATCGGGCGAAGCCCAGCCACCCGTACCGAATCTGCCGAAGGTCAGATAATCCATCCAGCTCCGAAACACGAAGCCTTTGAGAATATTGACCGTATACTCTGCCGTTCCGTCGGGCAGCTCGACACGGTAGACGGTTGGAACCGTATCCCGCCAGATATATGGGCCGTAATATCCCTGAGTTTTTCCGAAAAGTGCATGATAGCCATTTGCTTCAAACACCGATTGAAGCTGCTCGGCCAGAAGCGCTTCCGTTGCATCCGGCATATTCAGGAGCACCTTCAGTTGTGCCAGCAGTTTTTCTGCGGCTTCCGCCTCCGGCAAGCCGCAATAAAAAGCGTCGCGGAAATAGATCTGATACAAACGCAGGATATCGTTGAGCCGGTCCGGTATTTCATACGTGCGGTATTCGCAATTTTCAAAAATCGCGACATATGCAGGAAGGATATCTTTGAATTCCTCGTGATCGCGCATGTATGCAATGGCGCCTTTTATGTCTCCGTTCAGAAAAAACTGACTGATTTGCATACCTGATCTCTCCTCTGTAAAAATCGATTTGCAAGTTTGTTTGATTTCATGTTACCACATGGCCGGGGAGAACACAAGAACAGCCGCAGCGGCTATGCCTGTCAACTGTTGTATGGCGCCCCCACTATTATGAGAGCCTCTTTTTGGGTGGGGCAAGTCCAGCACCTATATGATTTTATTATAAACTTATGGAAAACAGAGAGCCTTTGAACGCCGCATTTTCTGAAAAAACGAAAAAAGTGAAATTTCTTCACGATTCATTTACATTATCCTCTTGCATAGTGGGAAAAACCATGCTATTATTTTAACATATTAAAAAAGCATTCTTCCTGACCCGGAAGAAGAGCCCTCCTCTTATTCCGGGATTCTCCTTTTTCCTTTCCCTCGGCTTAAAGGCCGAGGGTTTTTTATTATATACATATACCTGCCCGCCGCCAGGATCAGATAAAAAGTGCAGATCCAAAGAGACGTATGATCCGGTTCCATGCAGGTATAAATCAGGGGCGGCATGGTATGACCTTCCGACACATATGCTTCCATATATGTATATGGGGAGGCAATTTCATGCGCATATTACTGGCGGGTCAGCCTAACTGCGGTAAAACCACTTTATTCAATGCACTTACGGGACGCAGAGCCCCTACAGGAAACCGGCCCGGGGTAACGGTGGAGGCGGTTCGGGGGATCATCCGGGGAACAGAGGATATGCTTCTGGATCTCCCCGGCTTGTATGCTCTGTCCGGGGGAGGTCCGGACGAGGCGCTGGCCCGGCAGCAACTGGAAGCGTATGCTCCGGATTTGATCCTGAATGTGCTGGATATGACCGCACTGGAAAGGAGCCTGCCCCTTACGCTGGCCTTGTGCCGGTATCAAAAGCCCATGGCGGTGCTGCTGAACATGGCCGATGAGGGGGAGCGGTTGGGACTGCAGCTGGATGTTCCGGAACTGGAGCGAATGCTGGGGGTTCCCTGCCTGCCTCTGTGTGCCAGAGATCCTGGATGCCTGGAGAAAGTGCGAGGGCTTTTGTGTGCAGCCCGTATACCCCGGTGGGACCCGGCATGGAGCGGCACGGAAACCCGTCATAAAAGTGCCGGGCGCATAGCAGAAGCCTGCTTGCGGGTACCCGGCCGCCGCCGGCCAGTGGGCATAGACCGAATACTGTGTGGGCATTTCTGGGGCGTGATCTGTTTTTTGTGCATTATGGCGGCAGTGTTTTTTGCGGCTTTTGTTTGGGTGGGGCCCATTGTTTCCCGGCCGCTGGAGGAGGGCTTGCTGGCTCTGGGGACTCTGCTGCGCGGAATACTGCCCCGGACGCTGCCCCCTCTGCTTCGGGGCATGCTGGGAGAAGGGCTGTGGCAGAGCGTGGGCACAGTGCTGGCTTTTTTGCCGCAGGTGGCGGTGCTGTATTTCTTGCTGGGGGTGTTGGAGGATTGCGGCTACCTGCCACGGGCCGCCTTTTTGCTGGATCGGGCTATGGGGCGGTTGGGACTGGACGGCCGGGGCGCCATTATGCTGTTATTGGGCTTTGGATGCACGGTGCCGGCGGCCCTGGCTGCCCGTTCTCTGGAACGGAAAGAGGACAGGGAGCGGATTCTGCGCCTGCTGCCCTTTGTGCCCTGTACGGCCAAGCTTCCTTTGACGGGGGTGCTGGCATCCCTCCTGTTTCCGGGAAAGCCATGGGCGGGGGTAGGGCTGTTCTATGGGCTGAGCTTGCTGACGGGGGTGATATGGGGATGCCTGGGCCCCTCTCATTTCAGGGCTCCCGGTTCCATGACTCTGGAGCTGCCGCCCTACCGGCGGCCCCATATGCCCAGTGTTCTTCGGGAAACCGGGGCAAAGGCCCGGGGATTTGTGCTCAGGGCAGGGCCGATACTGCTGCTTTCTGCCGGGGGTCTGTGGCTGCTCATGCACTTGACATCGGCCTTTGGCTATACGGAGAGTCTGGAGGCAAGTCTGCTGGCGCCTTTGGGAAGGGCACTGGCGCCCCTGCTGTATCCTTTGGGACTGAAAGACTGGCGGGGGGCGGTGGTGCTTCTTTCCGGCATAGGGGCCAAGGAGACCATGGCCGCTGCGCTGGGGCTGCTGTATGGCCCCGGGACCAGGGGTCTTTTGCCGCTGGAAGCCTTTTCATTGGGGATGCTGGCATTGCTGCTGCCGCCCTGCATCAGTGCGCAGCTGGTCATTCGGGGCGAAACCGGCAAAAGGCTATTGGGGAGGTTCTTGTGGCAGACCCTCTTCGCCTATGGAATTACGGCGTTGCTGACACTGGGGATCCGGTGGATCCTGTAAGACTCATGGTATAGCTTTCCGGAGTAAGGGGGCGCACGTTCCGGCGGCAAAACCGCCGGAACTCTGCGGGGCAGATGCCCCGCAGGCGTGCTGCAGGCACGCAGTGCGCCCCCTGCCCTCATATATGCTCCACCTTCGAAAAGCCGGATCTCAAACTGCAGAAAACGCAGGATGAAATGAACAACGTATGGAAGAATGCTTCTGCAAAAAAAGATGCAGGGCAAAGGAACTGAAAAGAGCTTTCACTCGTTTATAACCGCTGCATCCGGAAACCTGCCGGTCCCTCTGCGGACAGAGAAGACCTGCATTCTCGTGCAGTCCTTCTTGCATTTTTTTCTCCTGTAGGGTACTATAGTAGACAAACAGGAAGGAAAACGTATTGTATGCGCATCATGCTTACCAATGACGATGGCATCTGTGCCCCCGGTATGGAGGCGTTGGTGCAGGAGCTTCACAAGGATCATACCCTGCTGGTTTCTGCGCCGGACAGGCAGCGTAGCGCTACCAGCCGCTGCCTGACCTGCTATGGGACCCTGTATGCCCATCCCCATATCTATGACTTTGCTCCGGAGGTGGAAGCCTATGCCGTTTCCGGCACCCCGGCAGACAGCGCACGGCTGGGGGAATCCAATCTTTTTCGGGATATAGACATTCTCCTTTCCGGTATCAACGATGGGGGGAATCTGGGCACGGACGTGCTGTATTCCGGTACCTGCGGCGCCGCGCAGGAGGGAGCGCTGCAGGGGATGAACGCTTTGGCGCTGTCCCTGCAGTGGGATAAAAAAACGACCCGCCATTTTGAGACCGCTGCCCGGGTGGGCCGGTATGCACTGGCCTATGCCGCTGCGCATCCGCTGCCTTTCGGTTTGTTTTACAACGTCAACGTGCCTAATCTTCCTTTTGAGGAGATCCAGGGATTTAAGCACTGCCCCCTGGGGCTGGTGCTGTATCCCAAAGGATATGACGAGCTGTCGGAGGAAGAAGGCCGACGGGCGTTTACCATGGTGAAGGGCGGTCCTTTGCCCGGAGAGCGGGAACGGGATACGGATGACAGATGGATCAAGGAAGGGTATGTGACCCTGACTGTGCTGGGATATGACTGCGGGGTTTATTCTGGCGAACCCATCGCTGAGAAAGAATTTTTTGCCGACAGAATATAAGCCCGGAGCAGCCGGGAGGAGAGGGAAGCCATGAACAGTCTGATGAAAGAGATCCAGGCCCGCCGGAGGCAGATGTCCAAAGGGCAGCTGCGTATTGCGGCTTTTATTACGGATCATTATGAGCAGGCGGCCTTTATGACCGCCGCCAAGCTGGGGGAAGCCGCCCATGTATCCGAAAGCACCGTGGTGCGCTTTGCCTATGCACTGGGGCTTACCGGGTATCCGGAGCTTCAGGACCGTATGCAGGAACTGGTGCTGGGGAAGCTTACCAGTGTACAGCGGGCTCAGCTGGCTTCGGGCATCCCTCAGGAGGATGTATTCAAGCGGGTACTGACCACGGATATCAACTCCATCCGGGCCACCATGGAGATGGTGGATGAGGGGCAGTTTGACCGGGCTGTTACCGCTTTGCTGGAGGCCAGACGCGTGTATGTACTGGGTCTTCGCTCGGCCATGCCTCTGGCGGAGTTTTTGTCCTATTATCTGGATTATATCTGTGGGAACGTGGTAAACCTTTCCGGCCGGCAGGAGGATCTGCAGGAGGCCATGGTACGCATGGATCAGCACGATGTGCTCTTTTGCATCAGCTTTCCACGATACTCCACCCGTACGGCGGAAGCCATTCGCTTTGCCCGGGAAAAGGGCACTTTTATCATAGCTCTGACGGATAAGATGGATTCGCCCATCGGCCAGCTGGGGCATGTGGTGCTGCTGGCCAAATCCGATATGGCTTCTTTTGCCGATTCTCTTACGGCGCCCCTGTCGGTCATCAATGCGCTTATTGCCGCTGCAGGTGTCAGGGGCGGCACGGAAGTGCAGGCGCATCTGGAGGAACTGGAAGGCGTTTGGGGCCGGGACAAGGTCTACCTGACGGATCAGACCGAGGGACTGTAAACCATGGCCGTGCGGGAAAAGATCGCTGTTGTAGGCGGCGGAGCAGCCGGGCAGATGGCGGCCATTATGGCGGCCCGCCGGGGGCTGGCAGTCACTTTGTTTGAGAAAAACGAAAAACTGGGGAAAAAGCTTTATATCACCGGCAAGGGCCGCTGCAATGTGACCAATGACTGCAGCCGGGAAGACTTTTTTGAAAACATCATAGAAAATCCCCGGTTTCTTTACAGCGCGTATACCGCCTTTGATCAGAGAGCCGTTATGGAACTGATAGAGCAGGCGGGGACCCCGCTGAAGGTGGAGCGGGGGCAGCGGGTGTTCCCTGTGTCCGATAAGTCCAGCGATGTGCTGGCCGCGCTGGAGCGGGCAGGCAGGGAAGCCGGCGTGCAGGTGCGCCTGTATACCCAGATCAAATCTGTTCTTACGGAAAACGGAGAGGCCGTGGGCCTTGTGACCCGGGAGGGGGAACATCTCTTTTTTGATAAGGTCATTCTGGCTACGGGGGGCGTCAGCTATCCTTCCACCGGGTCTACCGGGGAGGGACTGCTTATGGCGCAGGAGACAGGGCATACCGTTACCAAACTATACCCTTCTCTGGTGCCCCTGGAAACGGTAGAAAGCTGGCCCTTTGCCCTGTCCGGTCTGACACTGAAAAACGTATCTCTTACCGTAGAAAAGGAAGGAAAAGTCCTTTGCCGGGAATTGGGCGAAATGCTGCTGACCCACTTTGGGGTCTCCGGCCCGCTGGTGCTCACGGCCTCCGCCTACCTGGCGGGGAGAGCCGAAGGTGCCAGACTGTATATCGACTTTAAGCCAGGGCTTACGGCGGAACAGCTGGATAAGCGTCTGGTGCGGGATCTGGGAGAGAACCCTCGTAAAACGCTGGAAGGCGCTCTTACAGGGCTGCTGCCCGGCCGGCTGCTGGAAGCGGTGCTTAAGGCGGCCGGACTGGAGGGGCAGATGACTGCCTCCAACCTGACCAGGGCTCAGCGGCAAAAGCTGGGAAGTCTGCTCAAAGCCATGCCCCTGACGGTGAAACGGGCCAGAGGGTTTAACGAGGCAGTGGTCACCCGGGGGGGGATCTCCGTCCGTGAGGTCAGTCCCTCCACCATGGAGTCCAAACGGATCCGCGGGCTGTTTTTTGCAGGGGAAATGCTGGATGTAGACGGATTTACCGGGGGATTCAACCTGCAGATCGCCTGGTCTACAGGAGCACTGGCGGGGCAAAGCGTGTAAGGCACAGCGTGGCGGGCGGAGGCTCTCTGCCCGGCAGAACTTTTATAAAGGAAGGAAACAGTATGAACAGGAACGGCATTGCGCTGGACGGTCCCGCAGGGGCAGGCAAAAGCACTTTGGCCAAAATGGTGGCGCAGCGGTTGAAAAGGCCCTATGTAGACACCGGGGCCATGTACCGGGCCATGGCCTATGCCTGCAAACAGACCCATACGGATATAGAGGACGAGCCTGCCGTAGCCGCCCTGCTGAAAGAGATGGATATTCGGGTGAACTACCTTTCCGACGGTCAGCATGTGTGGGTGAACGGGAACGATGTGACAGGGAACCTGCGCACGGAGGAAATGGGTAAGGGCGCTTCTCTGGTCAGCAAACTGCCCTGCGTGCGGGACAGGCTGGCGGGGCTTCAGCGGGATATTGCCCATGAGACAGGAGCCGTGCTGGATGGGAGGGAGATCGGCACCTTTGTCATTCCGGAGACACCGCATAAATTTTTCATTACTGCCGATCCACGGGAACGGGCCCGCCGCCGGCTTTTGCAGCTGGAAGCAAAAGGAGAGACGGGTGATTTCGATACTATACTTCGAGATATAGAAGCCCGGGATTATCAGGATTCCCACCGGGCGTATGCGCCTCTGAAGCAGGCAGAAGACGCCGTGCTCATCGATACCACGCATCTGACGGCGGAGGAGGCTGCGGAACAAATAACATCTGCCGTGCTGGCAAAGGAGGCATAAATGCTTTACTGGTTCGGCAAGATATTTATTGCCCCGTTTTTTTATCTGCTTTTCCGGCCCCGGATGCTCCACTCACGGCGGTTCAGGAGCAAAGGGAAAGTCATCTATGTGTGCAATCACTTTTCTCTGGCAGATCCTGTGGCTCTGGCGGCCTTATGCCCCAGAACCATCCATTTCATGGCCCGGGAGGGGCTGTTTTCATCCCCGATCGCCCGTTTTTTCTTTTGGAGTATATTTGTTTTTCCCGCAGGGGAAGAGGGAGGCTCCCGGTTGGGACCGGTGAAACGGGCTCTGTCTCTGCTCAAGCGGGAAAAGGCTTTTGGCATCTTTCCGGAGGGACACCGCTCCGCCGGCATTCTGGAGATGGACGAAATGGAGCGGGGGGCCGCTTTTATCGCTCTGCGCAGCGGTGCTTCGGTGATCCCGGTGTATATCGACCCCATGAGCTGGCGGCGCTTCCGGGTGCGGGGGGCCGTAGGGGAACCCATTTGCCCGGATACCTTTCGGGAAGCAAAGGGCATTAAGCCGGTGGAGGCTATGACACGGGCTATCACCTCTTCTCTGCAGGCATTGCGGGAGGAGACGGAATCCATCATTTTCAAGTGGGAGCTGCAAAAATGAAGCTGCTGGTAGCCAAAAACAGCGGATTCTGCTTTGGTGTACGCCGGGCGGTGGATATATGCCACCGGGAAGCCGCCCTTAAAGACTGCGTTTATTCCTGGGGAAAGATCATTCACAATGAACTGGTGGTAGAGGAACTGGAAAGGGAGGGCGTGCATCCGGTAGAAAGTCTGGAGCAGGTGCCTGCCGGGGCTACGCTCATCATTCGGGCGCACGGAGCCGTGCCGGAGCTTTTCGGCCTTTGCCGGGAAAGGGGCATAGAGACGGTGGACGCCACCTGCCCCTTTGTAAAACGGATCCATCATCTGGTCAGCCGGGCCAGAGAGGCGGGGATCCCTGTATACATTGCGGGAAAAAAGCACCATCCGGAGGTCATCGGTATAGCGGGCTGGGCCGGGCAGGGGGCCGTAATCCTGGGCACGGCGGAGGAAGCGGAAGCACTGCCCCCCGGGGAAAAAGGCTGTCTGGTGGCCCAGACCACCTTCAGCCGGGAGACCTACCGGCAAATCGGTGAGATCCTGAAAGAAAAAATACGGGATCTGACCATTTGCCCCACTATTTGCGACACTACCCGCCTGCGTCAACAGGAGGCGGAGGCTCTTTCCCGCCGGTGCAATAAGATGCTGGTGCTGGGCTCTGCGAACAGCGCCAACACCATGGAGCTGGCCAAATTGTGCCAAAAGAACTGCCCGAACACCAAAACAATAGAAAATATCGGCAAAATTTCTCTTGAATTATTTCATTCAAATGATATAATAGGGTTGGTCGCAGGCGCATCGACGCCAGACCCCATGATTAGGGAGGTTATACAAGGAATGAGCGAACTCGAACAGACGACGATTGAAACCATTGAAGCGGAAGCTCCCGCCGAGGTTGTCGCCGAAACCGCTGAGCAGCCCGTAGAGGCTGTCGTTGAGACCGCAGCTGTGGAAGTACCCGCAGAGGAAGCTGCCCCCGCCGCAGAGCCCAAGGACATTGCCGAGGATTTTGAAACTGCCATCGACAATTCCATCCGGCGCATCCGTCCCGGCCAGGTAGTCAAGGGCACCGTCATCGGCATCACCGATAACGAAGTCCTGGTAAACGTTGGCTACAAGTCTGACGGATATATTCCCCGCGGGGAGTTTGAAACCAATGATGAAACCAAGATCGAGGATCTCGTAAAGGAAGGGGATACCATCGACGTGGAAGTAGTCAAGGTCAACGACGGCGAAGGAAACGTCCTGCTGTCCCGGAAGAACATCCAGAGCCGCAAGATCTGGGATTCTCTTCTTTCCGAGGAGAACGAGGGCAAGACCTTTGACGCAGTGGTCAAGGAAGTCGTCAAGGGCGGCCTCATTGCTGAGATCGAGGGTGGCGTACGCGCCTTTATCCCCGCTTCTCACGTTTCCGTCAAATATGTGGAGAACCTGGGTGAGTACGTTGGCAAGAACGTGCAGGTCAAGGTCCTCGAAGTAGACAAACAGCGCAAGCGTATCGTTGCTTCCATCAAGCAGGTGCTGGTGGAAGAAGCCGCCAAGCAGGAGCAGGCCAAGTGGGATGCTCTGGTAGTGGGCAGCAAGGTGCACGGCATCGTTCGCCGGATCACCGACTTCGGCGCTTTCGTAGACATCGGCGGTTTGGACGGCCTCGTCCATGTTACCGATGCAGCCTGGGGCCGGGTCAAGCACCCCTCCGACGTGTTCTCCATCAATCAGGAGATCGACGTTCTTATCCTGGGCGTAGATAAAGACAAGAAGCGCATCTCTCTGGGCTACAAGCAGCTGCAGCCCAAGCCCTGGACCATGGCGGGCGAGAAATACCCCGTTGGCTCCATCGTAGAGGGCAAGGTTGTGCGCATTGTTCCCTTCGGTGCCTTTGTGGCTCTGGAGCCCACCATCGATGGTCTTATCCATATTTCTCAGGTGGCCGTGCGCCGCATCGAGAAGGTAGAGGATGAGCTGAAGGTCGGCGACATCGTCCGCTGCAAGGTTCTGGAAGTCAATCCCGAAGCCAAGCGTATCTCTCTGAGCCGCAAAGAGGCCATTCTCGAGGAGAATCCCGAGATCGCCGAGCAGCTGGCTGCCGAGAAGGCCGAGCGTGAGCGCGTCTATCAGGAGCGCAAAGCACAGCGTGAAGCCCGCAGCGAGCAGAGCAATAACGGTGAGCAGCGCCGCCAGCGCAGCGAACGCCCCGCTGGAGAGCGCCGTGCTTCCTCCAACGAGGAGCCCCGCCGCGAGTCCCGGCCTGACCGCCGCCGCCGCAACAGCGAGGATGGCGATTACGAACTGCCTCCTGTGAGCAGCACCACCACCTCTCTGGCCGACCTGTTTGCCGGCTTCAAGGTAGAGGAGTAACTGCCTGAACAGCAAAAGCACCGAGAGTCCCTCGGTGCTTTTTTCTCTCGTGGAGCGAATATGCCTGTAAAATTGAAAGTAATGGCCGCCATACTGGCCTGTCTGTTGTTAAGCGGCTGCGTTGCTGCGCCGGACAAAGGCGCACAGGAAGCACTCTCTGCAGCGGGAACGGCGATGGAGCCGGCTTCTGCTCCGGCGGTGGAAGAGGTGGCCTGGGCCGTTTCCACTCCGGCGCCGACGTTTACCCCCACCCCGGAACCTACGGACACGCCTGTTCCTACGCCTACCCCCACCCCGGAGCCGACTCCTTCGCCGGAACCGAAACCTACGCCCTTCACACTGGCCTGGATATCGGATACCCAGGCCATGGCCCGGCATTATCCGGAGGAACTGCAGCAGATGGCGGAGTATCTCGTCGGCCAGCAGCAGGAGCAGAATATCGTGGCGGCAGTGCATACGGGAGACGTGGTAGACAGCTGCGGCACCCTTTGGCAATGGGAAAATGTTTCTCCGCCCCTGCTGACTATTATGGAGCATATCCCTTTGTCCATTCTGGCGGGAAACCATGATCTGGCTCGGGAAAGAAAAGGAAACAAACAGTATGATCTGTTCGCCAAACGGGAAGTGATCCAAAGATCCTGGGAAGGGGCGGAGGTATATCAGCGGGGTGAGGCAACCTGCCGGCTGTTTACCGCCGGAGGGACGGACTTTATTCTGGTGACCCTGGGATTCAACAACACGCCCGGTGCCCGTCGATGGGTAAAGGCGACTCTGGATGAGAATGCGGATCGAGTGGCCATTATCGGTATCCACAGCGCATTGGAAAAGGACGGCACTTTCTCTGCCGACGGCAACCGGCTTATATGGGATGTGGTTTCCCAGTGCCCCAATGTGCGGCTGGTGGTCTGCGGTCACAACCGGGGCGCCATACACAGGGTGGACGGCTATGATGATGACGGGGACGGAGAACCGGATCGTACCGTCGCTACCATGATGTGCAACTTTCAGGACGATCAGGAGGCGGGGCTGGGATACATCCGGCTGCTGCGGTTTGAGCCGGAGGATCGCTCCCTGCATGTGCGCACTTATTCACCGGTATATGATCTGGACACCTATGAGAAGGTGTCTGACGATGAAATGACTTTTGTGCTGGAAAACGCCTATTGAGCTGCTCCCCCGGGGAAAATCTCCGGGGATTTCTTTTGCACGGGCCTTGTGAAAACCCTGTGAATCCCGAGGGGCTGCCGGAAAAGAAAGCCCGGATTTCTTGACAAAAGGGGACAAAAACAATATAATCTAATTCGGTATAGCAGGGAGAGACACTATGCCTTGAATTATTTTTTGTAGGAGGATATGGTATGGCAAAGACCATGACGATTGACGGCAATACTGCGGCAAGCCATGTGGCATATGCTTTTTCAGATGTTGCTGCCATCTATCCCATCACCCCGTCATCTCCCATGGCGGAAGTGGCAGATGAATGGGCTGCAAACGGCAGAGTAAATCTGTTCGGACAGAAAGTGCGCATCGCTGAGATGCAGAGCGAGGGCGGCGCTGCCGGTGCAGTGCACGGTTCTCTGAAGGCGGGCGCTCTGACCACTACCTTTACGGCTTCTCAGGGACTTCTTCTGATGATCCCCAATATGTACAAGATCAGCGGCGAGCTGCTGCCCGGTGTGTTCCATGTATCCGCCCGTGCACTGGCGGCCCATGCACTGTCCATTTTCGGCGATCACAGCGACGTTATGGCCTGCCGTCAGACCGGTTTTGCCATGCTGGCCTCCGCTTCCGTACAGGAAGTCATGGATCTGGCCCTGGTGACCCATCTGTCCGCCATCAAGTCCTCCGTGCCCTTTGTGCACTTCTTTGACGGGTTCCGTACCTCCCATGAGGTACAGAAGATCGAAGCCATCGACTATGAAGATATGGGCAAGCTCCTGGACTACGAGGCCGTGAAGAAGTTCCGCGCCCGTGCCATGAACCCCGATCATCCTCATGTAGGCGGCACCAACCAGAACCCCGATATCTACTTCCAGAATCGTGAAGCGGCCAATAAGTATTATGACGCCGTTCCCGCCATTGTGGAAGAATATATGGAGAAGGTAGGCGAGCTCACCGGCCGTCACTACCATCTCTTTGACTATGTGGGCGCTCCCGATGCCGAAAAGGTCATCGTAGTCATGGGCAGCGGCGCAGACGTCACCGAAGAGACCATCAATTACCTCAATGCACACGGCGAGAAGCTGGGCCTTATCAAGGTTCGTCTCTATCGTCCTTTCGTAACCGACAAGTTTGTAGCCGCTATCCCCGCCTCCTGCAAGCGTCTGGCCGTTCTGGACCGCACCAAGGAGCCCGGCTGTCTGGGTGAGCCCCTGTATGAGGATGTTGTCACCGCTTTGAAGGAAGCCGGCCGCAGTGATATCGAGGTCGTGGGCGGACGTTATGGCCTGGGCAGCAAGGAATTCAATCCCACCATGGTCAAGTCCGTATACGACAATCTGGATCAGGTTCAGCCCAAGAACCACTTCACCGTGGGTATCGTAGACGATGTGACCTTCACCAGCCTGCCCATGGGTCCCCTGGTGAATGCCGCTCCCGCCGGCACAATCAGCTGCAAGTTCTATGGCCTCGGTTCCGACGGTACCGTTGGCGCCAACAAGAACAGCATCAAGATCATCGGCGACCATACCGATATGTATGCCCAGGGCTATTTCTCCTATGACTCCAAGAAGTCCGGCGGCCTGACCGTAAGCCATCTGCGCTTCGGCAAGACCCCCATTCAGAGCCCTTACCTCATCGACAGCGCCGACTTCGTGGCCTGCCATAACCCCGTATATGTCACCCGTTACCCCGTAGCCGAGGGTATCAAGGAGGGCGGCACCTTCCTGCTCAACAGCGAGTGGACTCTGGAGGATATGGAGAAAGAACTCCCCGCCTCCATGAAGAATGCCATCGCCAAGAACCATGTGAAGTTCTATAATATCGATGCAATCAAGCTGGCACACGATGTGGGCATGGGCGGCCGTATCAACACCATCATGCAGGCTGCTTTCTTCAAGCTGGCCAACGTGATCCCCGAAGCGGATGCCGTTGCCTTCATGAAGGCTGCTGCCAAGAAGTCCTATGCCAAGAAGGGTGACGCCGTGGTGCAGAAGAACTACGACGCCATCGATGCAGGCATCAATGCGGTTGTAGAGATCAAGTATCCCGAGAGCTGGGCCACCACCACCGAAGGCGCTGTGGTCGTTCCCGTGACCGATGATCCTTACTTCCATGAATATATCAAGCCCATTCAGGCGCAGCAGGGCGACAGCCTTCCCGTATCCCGGATGACTCCCGACGGCACCGTGCCCACCGGAACCACCAAATACGAGAAGCGCGGTATCGCCGTGGAAGTGCCCGTATGGGATGCCGCAAAGTGCATCATGTGTAACCAGTGCGCACTGGTCTGCCCCCATGCCGCCATTCGTCCCTTCCTGCTCAATGCCGAAGAAGAGGCCAACAAGCCCGAGGGCTTTGTGACCAAACCCGCCGGCAAGGGCTTTGAGGGCCTCACCTATCGTATGCAGGTCAGCCCCCTGGATTGCGCCGGCTGCGGCAACTGCGTAGACGTGTGCCTGGCTAAGGACAAGGCCCTGAAGATGGTGCCCATGCACGAAGCAAAGGCCGATGAGGCCAACTGGGAGTATGCTGTTGCCCTCACCGAAAAGGATGTGAAGGTAAATCGCAAGACCGTCAAGGGTTCTCAGTATCTGCGGCCTCTGTTCGAGTTCTCCGGTGCATGCGCCGGCTGCGGCGAGACTCCTTACATCAAGCTCCTTACCCAACTCTTTGGCGACCGTATGCTCATCGCCAACGCTACGGGCTGCTCTTCCATCTATGGCGCCGCCTGCCCCACCACGCCCTACTGCACCAACAGCAAGGGACAGGGTCCTGCCTGGGCCAACTCCCTGTTTGAGGACAATGCAGAGTTCGGCTTCGGCATCAACCTGGGCAGCAAGCATCGCCGTGAGATGCTCAAGGATACCGTTGAAAAGCTCATCGCCGTGGAGTGGTGCTCTGCAGATATCAAGGCCGCCGGTCAGGAATGGCTGGACAACATGAATGATGGCGAAGGCTCCCGTGTGGCAGGAGACAAGCTGGTCAAGGCCTGCGAAGAGGGTATCGATCTTACCGGCACGCCTTATGAGGCCGAATGGATCAAGAACGGCAAGATCTGCAGCTGCGATGCCTGCAAGCTGGCCCGTGAGGTGCTGGAGCAGAAGGATCAGCTGGTGAAGCCTTCCGTGTGGGTATTCGGCGGCGACGGCTGGGCCTACGACATCGGTTATGGCGGGTTGGATCATGTGCTGGCAATGGACGAAGATGTCAACGTGCTGGTTGTGGATACCGAAGTTTACTCCAACACCGGCGGACAGGCCTCCAAGTCCACGCCTACCGGCCCCATCGCCAAGTTTGCTGCTGCCGGCAAGCGCACCAAGAAGAAGGATCTGGGCCTCATGGCCATGAGTTATGGCTATGTGTATGTGGCCAAGGTCTGCATGGGCGCCGATCCTGCTCAGCTGCTCAAGGCGGTCAACGAGGCCGAGGCATATCATGGCCCCTCCCTCATTATTGCTTACGCACCCTGCATCAACCATACCATCAACATGAACCATTCTCAGCTGGAGGCCAAGAAGGCCGTAGAAGCCGGGTATTGGCCCCTGTACAGGTATAACCCCGATCTGGCTGCCGAGGGCAAGAATCCCTTCTCTCTGGATTCCAAGGATCCCAAGTCTTCCTTCCAGGACTTCATTCTGGGCGAAGGCCGGTATTCCGCTCTCAAGAAGCAGTTCCCCGAAGTGGCTACTCAGCTCTTTGCCAGGGCCGAGAAGGAAGCCATGGAGAAGATCGATTACTACAAGAAGCTGGACAGCCTGGACTAAGGCCATCCAACTGCGCTGTAAGCACAAAAGCCGCCCTTTGGGGCGGCTTTTTCTGCCTATGGAAGGAATAAGTGGGGGTGAGAAACGAGGATTAACGCAAACTCCTGTAAACATCCGGAATCGCCTTGCACTTCAGCTTTCCCCAAAAGAGAAAATGCAAAGAGGGACTATATGTAGTCCCTCTTTGCGCAGCATATATACCAGAGGCTGTCGGGTTAGCTGTATATGATCAGGGCAATAAGCTCCAAAGGCTCTGTTCCGTTATTATAGACACCATGCCCGGCACCATCGGGAGTGAAGGTCACATCACCGGCAGAAATCTGCACAATGGTGCCATTGTCGTTGTACTCGGCGGTGCCGCTGTATACATAATAGATCTCCGTATCCCCGTGGTGAAGATGAAACCCAATGCCGCTGCCGGGCAAAACGGTGGTATGGGCAAACACCCGTCCTTTCCCGTTAAGCTCCTCATTGCCATTGATCAGATTCCGGACGGTAATGAAGCCATCCGCGCCGAATTTGTGCTCCGCCACCTCGATCTTTCGATCAGAACCTTTACGAATCATAGCACACCTCTTTTGTAATCGATATCAAAACTACGAATACATTGTACTTCCTGCACAGAAAAATGTCAATAAAAACTTTTCCTTGCGGATCTAAAAGCCCTGCTTGGAAATGAGAAGAACAGAAAAGCAGAATTGGACAAACTCTATCGTATCTGCCGGGAAATGAGAAATGCGCCTGTTTATTGGAAAAACGAAGAAAACGAGATACGTCGAAGCGGGAAAGATGCGATCGACGTTGCACTGGAAAAAGATGTATTCTAAAATGAAAAAATAAAAATGCAAAATGCATCATGAAATCTTTCGATAAAAAGATATCGATGCCAAATCACATGAAAAATAAAAACATAAGCAAAAAAGATAAAATGATGTGAAAAACAGATAAAATAAAGCGAATTTCCGAGGAAAATTAAGAATTGAAAACAAAATGAGCATTTTTTCGTAAAAAAGATATTGCGTTACGTAAAATGATATGCTAAGATAATTGTAAGCGATTGCAAAATGGCGCAAAAAGTAGGGCAGCAAAAGAAGACGCACTGCTTCTGCGGCATCGAAAAATGATGGCGCTATATGATAAAACCGGAAGAAGGAAAAGACGGAATGAAGATTGCAATACTCGGTGCTGGTGCCATGGGAATGTTATTCGGGAGCTATCTGTCCCAACATAATCAGGTGTGGCTGATCGATATCGATGAAAAAAGAATAGAAAAGATCAACGCTGATGGCGTGGCCGTCTGCGAGAAGAATGGCGAGGACCGGATCTATCATCCCCTGGCTGCGGCGAGTGCTGCGGGTCTGGGCACTATGGATCTCGTCCTCGTTTTTGTTAAGTCCATGTTTACGGTGTCCGCATTGGAGAACAACCGCAGCCTTATCGGCCCGGATACCTATCTTATGACCTTGCAGAACGGCGCCGGCCACGAAGCAAAACTGCTGCAGTTTGCCGATGAGGGGCACGTGATCATTGGTTCTACCCAACACAACAGCTCAGTGATTGCCAACGGATATGTGAACCATGGAGGCAGCGGGCAAACCTCCATCGGCTTGCTGAACGGACATAGCAACGAGATACAGCCCATTGCAGAGAATTTTACTGCCTGTGGGTTGGATTGCTGCATAAGCATGGAGATAAAGCGGCAGATCTGGACAAAGCTTTTCACCAATACCGCGGCCAGCTCTCTGACGGCGGTGCTGCAGGTACCATTGGGGTTTATTCATGAGGATGCTAATGCCCATAAGCTTATGGAGCTGATGGCAAAGGAAGCGGTGGCTGTAGCCAATGCTGACTGCGGCGGCGGGTTTGACGAAAAAGAAGTCATTGATGGTGTGGATACTGTATGCCGGAATGCACCCAACGGATACACCTCCATCTATGCGGATGTAAAGCAGGGTGTTCGCAGCGAAGTGGATACCATCAGCGGCTCTGTAGTGGAAACAGGCAAGCGGTTGGGGATACCTACTCCCTGCCATGAGGTGGTGGTGACTTTGATCCACGCATTTGAAGACAGAAACCGAGCGTAAGGCAGCAAATATAAAGGAGATACGAATATGTCTGAGTACAACTGGACGGCGGGATATCCTTCCAGGATACCGGAGAAAATGCCTCCCAAGGAATTTGAAATGGGGAAGTTCCACATTGTGGATCTGACCAAGGTGCTGGATCCCAAGACGGAGTCCCGGCGCTGCCGTCTGTGGCGCTTCAATACCGGTGGGAGCATTCCGGATTTCCATACCATTATGGATCTGACCAGCCATTTGGGGACCCACTGCGAATGTCCTTATCATCATGATGATAATTGGGCCAGTGTGGCGGAACTGCCGTTGACCAACTTTATGGGGCGCGGGATCTATGCGGTGCTGGATCTTCCTGTCAACCATCAGATCACCGGAGCAGATCTGGAGGCGGCTATCGGCAGCCGCATACGGCCGGGAGATACAGTGATCCTGGATAGCCCGCATAAGATTCCACCCTTTACGCCTGCAACCAACAGCCCGGAAGATCATCGGCTGGTAGTAGGTGCTGACAGTGCACAGTGGTTTGCGGATCACGATGTTAAGTGCGTGGGCTTTGGAGATGGCGTATCTATCGAAGACTGCCTGGAAAACGTAAAGCCCTTCCACGATATTCTCATGGCGAAGAATGTCACCTTCCTGGAAGTGCTGGAAAACCTGGAATTGCTTAGAACGGATACCTTCTTCATCAGCTTTGCTCCCTTGCCCATCATTGGCTTAGATTCCTGCCCCGTCAGGGTTTATGCCATTGAAGGGGTAACTGAGTTCTAGAATTCAGATCGAAACTTATTTGGAAAAAGCGATAGAACAACTTAAGCGGTTGTCATTATGAAAACCATAGAACAAGATAGGAATTGCCCGAAAAGTGCAAATTTAGGGCTTTCGGATATACATATTCAGCGAAGTTCGAATGATGTAGACAGAGAGCACGATGAAAAGGGGCAGATATTTATGTGTACTGACGGTACTGTTCGATAAAATTCCATATTCGCAACTGCAACGTTAACTCCGTTTATAGAAGCAAAAGAAAGTGCGGAGATAACTAAAAGAATTATTTGCGCCACAAGATCATGATATTACCTGCACCACAGAGAAATTGCGGGAGTATTGAATGTAAGCTTTTTATACAAACAAATAAATGGCACTTTGGCACATTGGAACCAGCAAATAAGCTGATGTCTGTATTTTTTGCAAAATATGAACAAAGAAAAATTAAGGAGGCCTTTATGGAGAAGAGAACGACACTTCGCGAACTGGTGGCCCAAAAGCAAGTGTTCGCACCTTGCATCTGGGATTTGATGTCTGCGAGAGCGGCAGAACAAGCTGGCTATGAGGCGACCCTGCTTTCTGGTGGTGCTTTGGCTGAGTGGGTATGCGGTATGCCCGATATCGGACTAATTACAGCGGATGATTTAGTTCGCGCCATGGAGTATATTTCTCAAGGTTCCGAGCTTCCTTGCTGCGTGGATGCTGATGATGGATATGGGGAAACTCCTCTTCATGCCTATCGGTTGACACAACGTTTGGTGGATGCTGGTGCAATGTCTTTGACATTGGATGATACTACAGGATTCCGGGGATATAATCGTTGGGGAGCACAACTTCGGGGTGGCGCTGCAGATGGGACCATGGTGCATCCAACCGTTGCTCGCAAAAATTGGTTAGCCAAAGTCAAAGCCTCCCTGGAGGCATGTTCCGGATCTGACTGCATGCTTATTGCCCGGACGGAGAGTAAATTACAATACGGTTTGGACGAGGCTATCGAGCGCTGCATACTGGCTGAAGAATTGGGCGCCGAAATGACCCTTGTTATTGGTCTTATGAATCTGGAAGAGGGAAAAAAGGTTGCCGAGAATATAAAAGGTTGGAAGATGTGGCCGGATGTGGGTTCTACCAATGGTATCCCTGATGTAAAACTGGAAGACATTGAAAAACTTGGCTTTAATTTTGTTACCATGCACATCCTGGAGAAAGCCGCCATGTGGGGGATGATTGATTTCGGTAAACATGCCTGCCAAGAAAAGAGCCTTGCATATCACGATACACATCTTATGGGCATGAGGCCTGAAGATATGGAGAAAGGTGTTGTAGGTATGCAGCCCAGAAACATGAAATTCAAGCCGGATCCTTATATGTCCAAGGAACCTGGCTTTTGGGAGAATCTACCTGGAGAGAATTGAGCATTGATGCACAAGTGAATTTCAACAAAGGAGAAGAATATGGAAAGAAAATCTCTCAGAGAACTGGTCGCACAAAAGCAGGTATTTGCTCCTATTGTATGGGATGTTATGTCTGCCAAGTGTGCTGAAATTGCTGGATTCGAAGCAACACTTCTTTCCGGTGGTGTAGTTGCAGGCAATTGCGCAACACCTGACATCGGATTGATTACTGCCGATGACCTGGTAAGAATTACAGGATATGTTTGCCAGGCATCCAAACTCCCTTGCTGCATCGATGCAGACGATGGATATGGTGAAACACCTCTGCATGCATACAGAACCACAAAACGATTGGCAGATGCGGGTGCCATGTCTTTGACCTTAGATGATACAACGGGATTTAGAGGATACGGGCGTTGGGCGCAGCAACTGCGTAGAGGTGATCCCTTTGGCACTATTCCACATCCCTGCGTATCGCGGGATACCTTCTTAGCTAAAACTCGTGCGTCTTTAGATGCCTGCTCAGGTAGTGAGTGCATGCTCATTGCAAGAACGGAATCTGCTTTGGAATATGGAATTGAAGAAGCTATTGAGCGTTGTATCCGTGCCGAAGAATTGGGCGCAGAGATGACCTTGGTTATCGGCCTTCGTACTTTAGAAGAAGGCAAGGAAATTGCCAAGTATGTTAAAGGGTGGAAGATGTGGCCTGATGTCATGGCACCGGGCGGCATCCCTGATGTGGAATTTGCAGATATCGAGAAGTTGGGCTTTAACTTTATTACTGCTCACTGTATCACAAAGGGGGCAAACTACGGCATGAAATCCTGGGGGGAACGGGTCCTCAAGGATAAGTCCACCGTATTCTGCGATGATCATGACATGGGAATTTCAGAAGAAGAGACTGAAAAACTGTTCCACATGGAGAACGATGAAGAGTGGTTTGATCGGGAAGCAAAGTACTGGAAGGGACTGAATCATCCCTATCTGGGGAAAATCGAGGACTGAACTGAATCAAACGATCAGTTCGAATAAAAAGGAGGATACCAGATGAAACGTATTGTTGCAATTCTCTTAGTGCTTGTATTGGCACTCTCCGTGGCCTGTACGGCAAAGCCTGAAAACAATGGCAAGAGCACACCTAACACAAACAATGAGACTAAGAACAACAGCGAGACCAGTAAGGAAGAAAGCAAGACCGATGTCAGCACAGCGGAAATTCAGCCCGTCAAAGGAGGCAGACTCAAAATTTCTGCTGCCACCCCCACCACCAGAGCTTGGTATGACATTCGTGGGATCATGGCGGTGGCTATGTTCGGCATGATCTACGAGCCTCTTGCTCGTTATGGTTCCGATGGTGCTCCTGAACCTTTTCTGGCAGAGAGTATTACTCCTGATGCAGAAGCTCTGACTTGGACCATTGTACTGCGGGACGGTATCAAGTTCTCCGATGGCAGCGACTGTGATGCAGATGCTGTGGCGTGGAACTTGGACTTCTACAAAGCAAACGGCGTTCTGACTGCATCCTTTTTCAAGTATTATGATCATGCGGAAGTTAAAGATGCCAAGACCGTGGTCTGTCATTTCACTCAGTGGGATGCACTGTTTGATTACTCTCTCTGCCGTACGGTTCTAATTGCTTCCAAGAAGGCGTTTGACGAGCACGGACAGGATTGGCTGTGCGAAAACCCCGTGGGTACCGGTCCCTTTGTGCAGGCTGAGTTCAATGCGGACACCAGCTGGTATCTGGATCGCAATGAGAACTACTGGCAGGGTGAGGTGTACCTGGATGGTTTGGACTTAATCACTTATCAGCAAGAACTGGTAGCGGCCACTTCTTTAAACGCCGGTGAGATTGATGCATTGCTTACCGAGAACTATAGCATGGTAGAGCAGATGAAGGGATATCAGGACATCACATCTAAGGCTGCAGATTTGCCCAGCTATTATTACACGCTTTGCTTTAATATGAAGGAGGGCGATCCCTTTGCAAACGAAAAGGTTCGTGAAGCGGTGAGCCATGCCATTGATGTAGATTCTATCATTGACACTCTGTGTTTTGGCTATGCCATCAAGACTAATCAGTGGGCACCTGAATCCTCACCCTTCTATAACAAGGATGTGGCAGGACAGGTGTATGATGTGGAAAAGGCAAAGGCGTTGTTGGCAGAGGCTGGCTATCCCAATGGCTTCGACACGATGATTACCTGCGGCAGCGCTACCCTTGCTGTGAATGTTTGTCAGATCATTGTGGAGCAGCTTTCAAAGATCGGCATCAACGTGGAGCTTCGGTCCATCGAAGGCGCCGCATTTGTAAACTACATCGGCGGCTGGGAGCAGGGGATGTTCCTTCACCAAATGGGTGCAGAAGCTGGTGCAGCTTCTCAGTATGCTTCCACTTTCTATCAGTATGAGGGGTTCGGCTTGGGGGTAAATGCCTTTGTCATTCCTGATGAACTCCATGCCGTGACGACGTCCATTACCAGTGCAAAGACTTCTGACGAGCGTAATACCAAGACTCAGGAAGTAGCCAAGATGGTTGTTGACGATTATTGCATGATTAAAGTAATCTTCGGTTCACAGGCGGTTGCTTTCGTAAGCGATAAGGTTCAGAATCATCATTTCTGTGATGTGCAGAATCTTCGTTTTGATGTTTGGCAGGCCTGGTTAGCAAAGTAATTGCTCGGCAGCATATAGGATAGTGCTGAGAAAAAGTTAGGCAAAATAAAAGTTGCTCCTGCAGATCAGTAAACCGTTTGGAACTACAGGGGCAACTTTTAGTAAATCATCATGCTGAGGGATAAGTAATGACAACATATATTATCAGAAGGATCCTGATTTCCCTACTAGTCGTATTCCTCGTTTCTGTTTTCTCCTTTTCTTTGCTGCAGATTATGCCAGGGGATCCTGCTCGTTTGGCATTGGGGTATGAGGCATCCGAAGAAGATGTGCAAACATTGAGGGAGCAGATGAACTTGGATAAGCCGATACTTGTGCAATACGGTTTGTGGGTTAAGAATCTATTTAATGGAGATCTGGGTGATTCCGTAATCTACAAGCGTCCGGTAGCTGATATGATTGCAGAGAGACTGCCGCGCACGGTGAATATCGGTATCTGTGCTCTTATTGTAGGCATACCTTTGGGGATTCTCTTTGGAATCTTATGCGCTGTAAAGCGAGGCAAGGTGGTAGATCAGATCATTACCTTCCTCATGACTGTCTTTATGGGGATGCCTGTTTTCTGGATGGGGATTCTTGGCATTTTGATATTTTCCAGTTGGCTGAGAGTATTACCGATTCAGGGATACACGCCACCCACAAAGGATTTCGGTGATTTTATTTACCATGCTATTCTTCCGGTTATGTGCATGTCGCTGGGAATGTCTGCCGGGCTTAGCAGACAGACTCGCACCAATATCTTGGATTCCATAACTCAGGACTATATTCGAACTGCCAGGGCAAATGGTTTGTCTGAGGGAAGCGTTGTTTATAAGCATGCGTTGAAAAATGCATTAATCCCGGTAATCACTATCGTAGGTATGCAGGTGCGCATTGTGGTAGGTGGTTCTATGCTGGTGGAGCAGTTGTTCAATATTCCGGGTCTTGGTACACTGCTGACCACGGCGTTGAATAACAGAGATTATCTTATTGTTCAAAACTGCACCTTGTTGATTTCACTGTTCACAGTAGCGGCAAACCTTTTGGTGGATATCGCTTATGGATTCGTGGATCCACGTATTCGCTTGACCCGGAGGTAAAATATGAACGATCAGATTAGAAATATGACTCTGGAAGAATTGATCGAAAAACAAGAAAGAGAACGGAAAATTGCTTCGCGTAAACAGTTTTGGCGTGTTTTCTTTGGAAGAGGTTTTTTGGCAAAAGCTTGTTTCATAATTTTTATCCTGTTTATCCTCGTTGCAGTGATCGGGCCAATAGTAACACCTTACTCTCCCTATGAACAGTCATTGGCAGATGCTCTGCAAGGACCTTCCGCCAAACATTGGCTTGGCACGGACAACTTAGGACGTGATTTGCTGACTAGAACAATGTATGGGGCAAGGATATCTTTGTGCACTGGTCTTTTATCCAGCATTATTGCACTTGTTTTGGGAGCGGGACTAGGCCTTCTGGCTGGTTACTCGGGCGGATTTGTAAGTGGCCTTATCATGCGGATGGTGGATGCGCAGCTTTCCATTCCAGGATTGATTTTGACTATGTGCCTGGTTGCGATCTTTGGCGGATCTATTCTTTCCGTAAGTGTAATTATCGGTATATCCTCTTTGCCCGGTTATATTAGAATGATCTATGGACAGGTACTTTCTCTCAGAGAAAATGACTATGTGGCGGCTGCACTGTTGGTGGGACAGAACAAATGGGAGATAATGGTCAAGCATCTGTTCCCCAATGCCTTTCCTACGGTAATTGTAATGTTTACAGGTAGTGTGGGTTCAGCAGTAATGATTGAATCGGGTTTAGCTTATTTAGGCATAGGCATTACACCTCCGACACCAGCGTGGGGGACCATGATTTCTGAAGGATACAACTATTTTATGTTTAAACCAATTCTAGCATTGGTACCCGGCATTGCGCTAATGTTGCTGATTATCACCTTGAATATAATTGGAGATGGTTTGCGCGATGCGCTGGATCCCAGATTGAGAGGAAAACTGTAATGAGCGAAAAGTTACTTGAAGTAAAACACTTAAAAACTTCCTTTTTTACAGTTGCCGGTGAGGTAAAAGCTGTTAACGATGTGTCTTTCCATGTAAATAAGCAGGAGATTATTGCAATTGTAGGAGAAAGTGGTTGTGGAAAGTCTGTCACGCAAATGTCTATGGTCAAATTGATTCAGTCGCCTCCGGGCAAAATTTTAGGAGGCGAGGTGATCTTTGATGGAAAGAACATACTGGAATATGGACCCAAGTCAAAAGAAATGCAAGCGATTCGGGGCGCAGGCATAGCATTTATCTTCCAGGAGCCCATGACAGCTTTAAACCCTGTATATACGGTTGGAAACCAGCTGATGGAGGTTATTCGCAAGCATAAAAAGTGTAGTAAAGCGGAGGCGTACGATTTGGCGGTTCAGGCATTGAAGGATGTCGCCATCCCGGATCCAGAAAGTCGAATGAAGAACTATCCATTTGAGCTTTCGGGCGGTATGCGTCAACGTGTGCTGATTGCCATTTCGGTAGCCTGTAATTCTAAACTGATCGTAGCGGATGAACCCACCACAGCTCTTGACGTAACCATTCAAGCTCAGGTTATGGAGCTTTTGCAGAATCTTGTAGAAGAAAAAAAGACATCGCTGATTATTGTTACTCACAATCTTGGGTTGGTGACCCGCCACACCAAGCGAATCTACGTTATGTATGCAGGTCGTATCATTGAATCTGGTACGACGGAGGAAATTATCACGAAGCCAAAGCATCCTTATACGATGGGACTTTTAAATTCGGTGCCTAAGTTGGAAGAAAATGATGATGCGGAACTTATCCCAATCGATGGTGCGCCTCCTTCTCTGGTAGATTTGCCGGACCAGTGTGCTTTTTTGCCACGATGCCCTTATGCCTGTGATAAATGTCGTCAGAATCCTTATCCTGCGTTACGCCAAACGGATGGGAATGAACATTATATTGCCTGCCACTTTGACCTAGGAGGAAATGTAAAATGAGTACCTTTCAAGAGAAAAAGGAGCCTCTCGTAAAGGTTGAAAATCTGAAAATGCATTTCCCCCTTACGAAAGGTCTGATATCTCGCGTATACGGCCACGTTAAGGCTGTGGATGACGTTAGCTTTGAGATATATGAAGGGGAAACCTTTGGGTTAGTAGGTGAATCTGGTTGTGGAAAAACCACAACAGGCAAGTGTGTACTGCGGGTATTGGATCCTACTGACGGGAAAATTTGGTATGCAGGCAAGGATATTGCAAAAATACCTCAAAATGAGATGAAGCAGTATCGCAGAGAGCTACAGATGATTTTTCAAGATCCTTATAGTTCATTGGATCCGCGTCAATCTGTATATACCATTTTGAAGGAAGCATTAGTAGCAGACAGAAAGCCTCACGAGGCAGCAGAAATTCGAGATCGAATAGTGCAGTTGCTGGAAATGGTAGGCTTAAGCCGGGAAATGATTGCACGTTATCCTCACGAACTTTCTGGTGGGCAGCGTCAAAGGTTGGGAATTGCACGAGCCTTGGCATGTAATCCAAAAGTGATTGTATGCGATGAGCCAGTATCTGCTCTGGACGTGTCCATTCAAGCTCAAATCATCAATCTGTTTGAACGGCTGCAAAAAGAACTAGGCCTTACCTATATTTTTGTAGCGCATGACTTGGCTGTTGTAAGACACATAGCAAAGCGCATTGGTGTCATGTATCTTGGACATTTGGTAGAAGTGTTGGACTCGAAAGACTTGTATTACAATTCCCGTCATCCATATACGAAAGCATTGCTTTCTGCTGTACCGACTACGGATTACTATGCAGAGCAAAAGCGACAGCGTATTCTGCTGGAGGGCGAGGTTCCCAGTCCTATCCATGCGCCCGGAGGCTGTCCCTTCCATCCACGTTGCCGGTATGCTACGGAAGCGTGTAAAAACACAATGCCACCGCTGAAAAATGATGGAAGCGGTCATCTGTTGGCCTGCTATAATCCTCCAAGATAAGAAAAGCAATATCTGTTTTCCGGGCGGTTGATGTTTCGACCGCCCGGGATTGAAAAAGGAGAAAAATGAAACTGTTCCAGAAGAATAACGCAGATTCGGAAACACGTTATAAATTGATGACCACTGAGAAGGTTCCCAAACTGATTATCTCGATGGCCATTCCAGCTATCATCAGTCAGATCGTATCTTCTCTGTATAGTCTCGCCGATACCTATTTTGTCAGCAGCATTGGAACGGCAGCAACGGCTGCGCCCGGTGTAGCCTTCCCTATTCTACTGATCATTCAGGCAATATCCTTAATGTTTGCCGTAGGTGCTGGAAGTCTAGCTTCTCGGCAACTAGGAGCAATGGATAACGAGGAGGCTAACAAAACCGTTTCTACGGCTTTTTTCCTTTCTGTTTTTATTGGGACGTTTTTGGGAATAGTCTGTCTAATCCTGCTTAAACCCATCATGATCCTCTGTGGTGCAACAAACACGATTCTCCCATACGCCTGCGATTATGCCTTTTGGATTATTCTTGCAACACCTTTTTATAGTGCATCCTTTGTGCTCAGTTATGTCATACGTCAAGAGGGTAATGTGCGGTTAGCGACCATCGGAACAATTACTGGAGCCGTAGTCAACTGTGTACTGGATCCATTGTTTATTTATGTTTTTCATTGGGGGATTGTAGGTGCTGCTGTTGCAACAAGTCTGAGTCAGATTGTCAGTTTCACCATTATGTTTACACATATTATTCGTGGAAAATGTGTACTGAAGCTTTCTTGGAAGTACTTTTCCGCTAAGTGGAAACGGCTCTGGGAGATTTGTAAAGTGGGTGCTCCCAATCTATTTCAAAGTGCCTTGCTGGTCATAGGACAGATTATGCTGAATAACGCAGCAAAAGTGTATGGCGATGGACCTTTAGCAGGTATGAATGTGGTCACCAAGGTATCGAATATAATTATACTTTCACTGAATGGGTTCGGTCAGGGATTCCAACCCATGTGCGGATATTGTTATGGGGCCAAACTGTATAACCGTATCAAAGAAGGCCTTTGGTTCACTTTAAAAGCGGGACTTACTATTATTGTTGCATTGTCTGCAATTAGCTATATACTTGCTCCTGAAATCATTGCTCTGTTTAGAGCTGGTGACGCAGAAGTGATCGATGTTGGTTCAAGAATTATGAGGGCACACATGGTGGTTATGCCGCTTTACACTGTTACCGTGGTGGCAAACATGATGTTTTTGTCCTGCGGGAAGGCATTGAAAGCGGCGATTGTAACATTGGCAAGAAACGGTATCGTATTTATTCCGCTGATTTTGGTTCTACCGAAGTTGTTCTATTTGGATGGCGTTATTTGGGCGCAACCTATTGCGGACGCCATTACTTTCGCCATTTCCGGAATTCTATTGGTTGTTGAACTAAAACAGCTTTCAAAAGGAAATGCAGAGTTGAAGTCTAGCGTGGCATAAACAGGAAACTAGGAGGCACTTATGGAGGAAAAGATTTTATACGGGATTGATGCTCGGCAGGCGCTTCTTAGAGGCGCTGCACAATTGGCCAATGTGGCAAAAATAACCTTGGGTCCTTGTGGGAGAAATGTGGTATTGAACCGTCACTTTGGTGTACCGTTGGTGACGAATGATGGCGCAACAATTGCAAAAGAAATTTTTCTGCCGGATGTTTTTGAGAATATGGGTGCGCAGCTGGTAACATCAGCGTCTTTGAAAACTAACAACCTTGTGGGAGATGGAACCACATCCGCCATTGTATTAACGTATGCCATGATGGAAGAGAGCGTGCGTTTGGTGGAAGCGGGATATAATCCCATTAGATTAAGGGAAGGAATGCAGCACGCACTTAAAACGGCTGAAAAAGCAATCACTTCTATCTCAGCTCCCGTCAGAGGGAAAAAAGATATCGCTAAGGTGGCATCAATTTCTTCCGGAAGTGAAGAGATCGGGGCACTGATTGCGGACACCTTAGAGAAACTACCTCCAGAATGCGTAATAGAAGTGCAGGAGTCCAACGGCTTAGAAATCACATGCGAAGTTATGAAAGGGATGCAGTTTGATCGAGGGTATTTGACCAGCCATATGGTAACGGATACAAAACATATGGAAGCGGTGCTGGAGGATCCGCTTATTTTACTGACAGATCAAAAAATTATAAGTATAGATGATCTATTGCCAATTTTAGAGCAAGTTAAGCATGCGGGCAGATCACTGTTTATTGTTAGCGACTCTATAGAAACCGAGCCGTTGGCTGCTTTGATAGTAAATCGCATGCGTGGGAAATTTTCCTGTGTATGCGCCAAAGCACCAAGTTTTGGTGAAAGGAAAAAAGATCTGTTGGGGGACATGGCGGTGCTCACCGGGGCGACGGTGATTTCCGCTGAATTAGGAATGCTGCTCAAGGAGACGACGCTAAATCAGCTCGGTAGAGCGGATAAAGTAATTTGCACCGGGGAAAATTCCACGATTATTGGTGGAAAAGGTGACAAAACTTGCATAGAAAATCGTATAGTTCATATAAGAAACTTGCTTGGCATGGCGGAATTTGATTATGACAAAATGAAGCTCAGTGAACGGCTGAGCAAGCTTTTGGGCGGTATTGCTGTCATCAAAGTCGGTGCGCCTACTGAAGTGGAAATGCAGGAAAAGAAACTTCGCATAGAGGATGCGGTACATGCCATAGAAGCCGCAAAAAAAGAAGGTATTGTGCCGGGCGGCGCTATGGCATTCATACAGGCCGCAAAGAAAATATTTGCTGTTGAAAAAAGTAAAGATGAAAGTGAAAACATGGGACGTACGGTGGTAGCGCGGGCATTATATGCCCCGTTGAAGCAGATTGCAGAGAACAGCGGGGTGGAAGGTGGTGTGGTTTTAAAACGAGTATTGGGGAGTTCGAATCCCAATTACGGATTTGATGCGAGAAGCAAAAGAATGTGCGATTTGCTGGAATGCGGCATAATAGATCCGACAGGGGTAGTGCTAACAGCGCTGCGCAATGCTGTTTCTGTTGCTTCTGTAGTGCTTATGGCAGAAAGCTTAGTAGGGGAGATGAATCCGACGGCAGGAAATGCAACGTTGCACACAAAGTGAATAATAGAAAGAACGGTATTGAGAAGAAGAATATATGGAGTGCGGAAATATTATTGATTTGCGAAAGAAAGAACATTCAACGGAGAAATTAAAACGTGCTATTTCTTTTCTTTGTCGGTTAGACTTAGCCGAAATACCCGACGGCTGGTACGACCTGGGCGAGGGTGTGCGGGCCAGCGTGCAACGGTATGTGACCAGTCCGGCGGAAGAACTGTCCTTTGAGACCCATGAGCGCTTTTATGATGTGCAATACGTGGTGGAAGGACAGGAGTATATGGGTGTGGCGAGCAGAGATGGTTTGAAGGTCAAAACACCTTATGATGCTGATAATGACGTGACTTTTTATGAAGATCCGGATCTGCCCGGCCAGGTGTTGCTTCGGAAGGGAGAGTATATCATCTTAGCACCGGAAGATGCCCACAAGCCCCGTTGTGCGGCCGGAGAGCCCGCAGCGGTGGTGAAGATCGTTGTAAAAGTACCGGTATAAGCAT